>ERZ778022.1674-NODE-1674-length-27602-cov-6.177115_pt1 | contig 27602 bp, 10 predicted proteins | sample MGYA00375752_ERZ778022 | MGnify/ENA primary metagenome ERZ778022 (study PRJEB29350, sample SAMN05389826) | bioreactor metagenome | isolation source: Thiocyanate bioreactor | place: South Africa: University of Cape Town | collected 2014-04-04 ...
CACGTAGCCGCTGAAGTTCTGGTCAAAGTCCAGCACGTACACGCCCGGCGCCGGCTGGTTCACGGTGTTGGGCGGCAGCACTGACCACACCGCCACCTCTGGCATCGCCTCCGCCGTCATGACGGTGGGTCCCAACGTGCCGCCCGGGTCTGCCGCCAGCACCGCCGGCAGCCAGCCTGCTGCCGGGTAGCCGGGCAGGTCCCACCCCGCCGTGTACGCGCGCACGTCCAGCGTGCACCCATTGTACACGTCGTCATACACCAGCGCGCCCGCTGCGCACGTCCACGACGACGCCACCGGCGTGGGGCTCGCCGCTGGCGGCGACCCCGCTGCCACACCCGCCGCTGCCGCCGCTGCTGCTGCCGCTGCCGCCGCTGCCGCACGGCGCGGTGCGGCAGCCACCGTGGTGGCGTGCGCCGCCGCCTCGACCGCCGTCTCAAACCCGCCGGCGTTGGACACCAGCACGCGGTACGAGCCGTCGCTGCCGTGCACGTGCAGCTGCGCGCGCAGCTTGCGCACCGCCCCAATGCCGGCGCCCAGCCGCGAGCGCGACGGCGTGGTGCCAGCGAGGCGCGCGTCCGCCATGCCACCGCCGCTGCCAACGCCAACCTCGCTCGCTGACGTGCTGCCATTGAACGGGTTGGGTGAAATGTTGGGCCACCCATTGCCCAGGTACACCGCCAGCGCGTTGGGCCCCGTCGCCGACAGCGCGCTCGTCACGTCGTATGCGTTATACAGCACGCGCTGCGGGTACGTCGTCCACCCGGGGTCCAGCTCATTGAACCCCAGGCGGCCGCCGTTCAGGTAGGCGCGGTAGTAGCCCAGCCCCGTGATGTACAGCCGCGCCGCCGTCACCGTGGCGCCCGCCGGCAGGCCCAACACAAACTCGGTACGCAGCTGGTTGCGGTTCACGCCGTCCGCGCCCGGGCACGTGATCCAGTCCGACGTCCACTCACCCTGCGTCAGCAGGCCGGTGGTAAACGTGGCCGCCGGCGCCCACGGCGCCACGGTGCCGGTGTTGTCCGTCCACTGCACCGACCACACGTACGCCGTGTCGGACGTCAGCGCGGCGCCGCCATATGCCACCTGCGTCGTCGCCGACGACGCCACCACGCCGCTGTCCCACACCGTCCCACTCCCCGGGCTGCTCGCGTTCACCACGATGCGGTACGCCGACTGCGTCACGCCGCGCGCGCTGTGCTGCGGCACCCAAAAGAAGCGGGGCCTGCGGTATTGGTTAGGTGCGATTGTGTGTGTGTGTTTGTGGTTGGGCGGTTGCGTGATATCACACATCCCCGCAGCCAACGCACGTTGCCACGTCAATGACCTTGGGGTTGGGCATGTACTCCACCGCCAGGTTGGCAGCGGCAGCAATGCCGGCGGCACCCACCGCGTCGCCGCCGCCGCCCAGGCGAGCCGCCGCGGTGGCAGCCAGGCTGGGCCCGGTCGGCACACCGCGCAGCCCAAACTGTGTCGTCTCGGTCAGCGCCGGCTCCTGCACCCGCGCGGCGGCAGTGTTGTGATTGTGGATGCAATGGTGTGGCGCGCAATAGATACCGCCGCTGCTGACACGCACCTTCCAGCTGCGCTTGGCGTGGCTGCGCACGCGCAGGTTGCTGCCACTGCTGCCAGCCGCGGCAGTGGCAGGCCGGGCGGCGGACGCCACACCAGCCGCAAGCGCCACCGCCGCAACGGCGGCCACGGCCATGGCGCGCTGGCGGGGTGCCATGCCGCCGACGATGATGATGAAAGCGGATACGGACAAGACCCAGGGGGAATGGAAGCAAATGACGTATTAGATGGCACTGCGTTGGGTTGGTAGGTATGTTGGTGAGGTGGGTGGGCGGGGGGATCATCCACTTGCTGCTGCAGCGATCATGATGCCCATTCATTCAGAAGGCGATGAGGGGGCCAACGGCAGGTGCCCGTATCTTACGCATAAAACCACACTACAACGCAACGCACGCCCACCACCCACCCCCACCTACACTCCACTCACCCTCTTTGCCTTATTTCACGTATTAATTGCCTGCCACCCGCGGTCCCCCATTTTAATCCATCATCTGCTCGAACGTCCACCCCTTGCTGCCTTCTTCCTCCTTCTACTCCTCTCTCGCCTCTACCGGCGGTGTCTACAGACAAAGGCGAGGCGAGGTGGGAGAACGGCGTATCATGGTGATGTGGACCAGGACAGCGCGCGTGCGGCGGCAAGCAAAATATGACGGCAGACACTGAGTTGCAGTTGCGTGTTGCGTCGTGCCGTTTGTTGCTCCGTTGGAATTGTATTTCGCTCTCCAGCGCACTCAAGATACGCCCCTTCTCTCTCCCTCACTCGTTCTCCCCCCTCTCTCGCTTCGCCCCCTTCTGACTGACTGACGCACCTCTGCCACGCACGCACCGACTGACAGTTGTGTCACACTCACACTCACACACTTACTCTTGAGCCTTGACCTACATACCGATACATCTCATACCCCGCCCTTTCTTTTGATCCACTCGCCACTGAATCACTCTGACTCACGCACACACCCATCATCTCTGACGCACCTGCCACGCACCCACACTCCGCAGCAGCTTCCCTGACACGCGACACGCGATCGATCACTCTCCTCAATTGCCCCCCTGCCCTTCCCTCCTGCTCTCTCTCCTTCTCGCCCGCCTCCCACGCAGCAGCAACCATGGCGACGGAAGGCATGGAGCTGGCGGTGTTGGAGGGCTTTGCCCTGGCCAAGGTACGTACACCGTGTCTGGTGGGGTGGGATGGCAGGCGCCACGACACGCAACGCAAACACACGCCCCCACCAACTCCCCTCGCGCGCCGCAGGACCGCGCTGCCTTTGTGAAGGAGCTGGTGAGCGGCACACGCGAGGCGTTTGTGTGCAGCTGGGCGCTGGCGGAGCAGGAAGGTGCGTACACGCGCTGTCGTCGTTGTTCTCGATGTCGTGAACGTGTGTCCCCCAACCCCCACCTCCCCCACCCCCGCCCCCCATCCCCCGCAGGCTACCCGGAGGGCGCGGTGCGCGAGCTGGAGGCGTGGGTGAGCGCGCGGCCGCACGACGGCCTGACGGTGGCGTACCGCAACCGGCGGCGGCTGCTGGAGCTGACGCCCGAGGCGCTGCGCGGCGGCGGCGAGGCGGCGGCCGCCACGCTGGAGTGGCTGCGGTCGGCGCTGGGCCTGCGGTTTGACCACACGGCGCGCAAGCTGGACGGCGACGTGGTGGACACCACGCCGACCGGCCTGTCGGCGTCGCAGCGCGCGGCGCTGGAGGAGGAGGCGTGCGCACGCCGCGCGCTGGCGCGCGACGCGTACCGCCCCTCCTCCTTCCTGGCGTCGTTTAACAAGGCGGCGTACGCGCACGAGACGGCGGCGGTGGAGGAGACGGTGCGTGGCGACGCGGAGCGGCTGCGCGTGCACCTCACCGAGGCTGGCCTGCCAGATGGCATGGCGCCCGGCGAGGCGGTGGGCGCCGTGGTGGCGGCGTACGAGTCGCTGCAGCGCGGCGGCTCGCCGGTGGCGGCGGAGACCATGCTGGAGGCGGAGGTGTTCCCGCGCCTCACCCTCGCCGGCCTGCACGCGCTGGCGGACGCCCTGCCGGTCGTGCGGTCGCGGCTGGCGTGGGGCGCCGCGGTGATGGCGCGCATGGCGCCGCCGGCGGAGGTGGACCTGCGCGTGGATGCTGAGGCGCGGGCCGCGTACCTGGACGCGCTGGCCGCCTTCCTGGCGCCCCTGCCGCCCGCCTACAATCCCTTCCGCCACGTTGTGCTGTACCACCAGCTGGCGGCGCTGCACACCAGCCCCTCCTCGCTTGCCAGCCCGCCCGCGCTGGCGCTGGCGCGTCAGCTGGTGGCGCTGCCGCGCCCGGGCGCCAGCTGGCAGGACCACTCGGTGGGCGCGTGGAAGGACAGCTACAAGTCGGACGGTGAGGGCAACGTGGAGGTGGGCCGCACCTCCCTCTCTTCCCGCCCGCCCGATGCCATGGCCACCTCCTCTGCCGACCTGGCCGCCACCCTGGCGCTGCCGCTGCCGTCCGCCGCTGACGACACGCGCCTTGTGACGGAGACGCTGTCGCAGTACTTTGCCACCGCCGGCGGCGACAGCCTGGCGCCGTGGGACGACTTCCTGGCGCCCGACTTCCTGCGCAACCTGCGCGCCGTGGCGCGCCTCACTCGCGGCGCCGACGGCGAGCGCGCGCCCGGCTCGCCGTGGCCTGAGGCACTGTCGGGCGGCGTGCCGGCGCTGGCGGCGCTGCGCGACGCCACCGAAGTGTCGCTGCCGGGCTGGAACAACGAGTACCTGCCCGCCGGCGTCGTGCCGCCCGGCTCGCCCGCCGCCTTTGTGCTGGCGGTGCGCGTGAAGGGCGCGCGCGGCGTCACGCTGCGCCTGTTTGAGATCAACACGACGGCGTACTACCTGGACAAGGGCGCCGAGCTGCCCACCGACATTGCGCTGGACGGCCTCATGCCGCACACCGTCATCGACGTGCCGCTGGGCGGCGAGGGCGGCGCGTGGAACCCGCTGGTGGTGCACCACCGCGCGGTGGCGGTGCCGGCGGCGGCCGCCGCGGCGCGCGGCGTGTTTGTGGTGGAGGTCACCGCCGGCGGCGCCTCCTGCCGCGCCGTCGTGCGCAAGGGCGGTCTGCGGTTTGTGGAGCGCCGTACCGTGGCAGGCCACGTGCTGAGCGTGCTGGACGAGGGCAACGCGCCGCTGCCGGCGGGCCGGGTGGCAGTGACGGTGGCGGGCCGTCGGTACACGCCGGACGCTGGTGAGGCGGACTCGGACGGCGGCCTGCCGCAGATTGTCATCCCATACGCCGCTGCCGCCGCCTCCACGTCGCTCATCCTGACACTGGATGATGAGGTGGCGACCGGTGGTGGCGGCGCTGCTGCCGCTGCCGCCGCCGCTGCGGCGGGTGACGACGCAGATGCCGCCGCCGCTGCTGCCGCTGCCGGCACTGCGGCGTGGTCGTTTTCGACGCTCATCCCCGGCTGGCGGCATGCCGCCGAGACGTACACGCTGGACGCGGCGTTCCATGTGGACCGCGAGGCGCTGGTGCGCGACAACTACAGCGCGCAGCTGCTGGTGCGGCCGCGCCTGCTGCTGCACGGCGACACGCCGGCGCCCGTGCGCGCGCTCACCAACGTCGTGCTGCAGCTGACGTCCACCGACGCGGACGGCAGCTCCTCCACGCGCGTGGTGCGCCCCTTTGCGCTGGCAGGCGACGGAGAGGGCGTGGCCACTTTTGCCTGCCCACCCAACCTGCGGTCGCTGACCGCGCGTCTGACGGCGGACGTGGAGGTGGTGGCGGACGGCAGCCGCGTGGCGCTGACGGCGAGCAGCGCCGTGGCGCTGAACGGCGTGGAGGACACGAGCGGCACGCGCGCCACCTTCCTGCGCCGCACCTCGGAGGGCTACTTCATTTACGTGCTGGGCAAGGCGGGCGAGCCGGCGGTGGACAGCCGCGTCACCATCGCGTTCAAGTACGCGCTGTTCAACCTGGAGCATGAGGCGTACACGCTGCGGACGGACGCGGAGGGCAAGGTGGCACTGGGCCCGCTGCCCGGCGTGGCTGCCGTGATGGTGACGTCCTACGCGCTGCAGGCGGGCTCCTCCTCCACCGGCTCCGCCGCGTTTGACCTGCCCACCGACGTGGCAACCTACCCCGCCGCCCTGCACGCCACCGCGCCGCTGCCCGGGCGGGACCACGTGCAGGTGGCGCTGCCGGCGCGGCTGGCGGCTGGCACGCCGCTCACGCGCCGGCACGTGCGGCTGGTGGAGGTGCGGCCGCGGCCAGCGGGCGGGTCCAGCGTGCAGTGGGGCGGCAGCACGGCTGCCTTCATCCCGGTGCGCGACGTGCTGGAGACGCCAGAGGGCGTGGCGGCACACCTGCGCTACGAGCCCGCCAGCGGCCTGCTGACCGTGCGCAACCTGCCGGCGGGCGAGTACCGCCTTACGCTGAAGCGCCCCGGCGCCGGCGCCGCGCCGCCGCCGCCGCCCATCGTCCTCCGCATCCTGCCGTCCGCCGGCACGCTGGTGGTGGGCTCGCACCTGGCGCACGGCCGCACCCTGCTGCAGACGCGCGTCGGCGGCCTGGTGGCGGCGCCGGACGGCAGCGGCGTGGCGGTGGCAGCCGCCGCGCCGCTGCAGGTGGCATCCGTGGCGGTGGTGCCGGGCGGCGGCGACGGCGCGCCCACCGTGGCGGTGCGCGTGAGCGCCACTGGGCGTGACGTGCGCCTGCACCTGCTGGCCACGCACTGGGTGCCTGTGTGGCCCGCCGGCGCCGCGCTGGCGCGCATCTCGCAGCCCGGCCTGGCGTCCGCCGTGTGGGAGCGGCCGCGCAGCCGCTACCTGTCCAGCCGCGTGCTGGGTGACGAGATCAAGTACGTGATGGACCGGCAGACGCTGCTGCGCTCCGCCGCGCCGCCGCTGCCCGGCAACCTGCTGGCGCGCCCCAGCCTGCTGGTGAACCCGGTGTCGCGCGGCCCTGCGGGCTCCACCGTGCAGTCCGCCGCCGCCGGCACGGCGTACGCCAGTATGGCGGACGGCGCGGGGTTGGCGTCCATGATGGCGTCAGCGAGCAAGCCCAAGCCGCGCCCCGGTGCCGCGGGCGCCGACGCGTACGCCTCGTTCCAGACGCTGGACTTTCTGCACACGCCCGGCGTGCTGCTGGCCAACCTGCGCCCCGACGCCGACGGCGTGGTGACGGTGCCGCTGGCCAGCCTGGTGCCGGCAGCGGCACGCGCGCGTGGTGGCAGCGCCGGCGCGGCGGTGTGGGTGGGCGGCGACGTGCACCTGACGGTGGTGGCGGTGGACAACGCCTCCACCGCCGCCACCTGCGTGCCGCTGTCTACTGCGGCGCTGCTGGGCGCGCCGAGCGACCCGGCGTACGCGGCCACCGCGCCGGCGCCGTTCCGGGACCTGGCACGCGCCAACGGCGCGGGGCTGGAGGCGACGGCGCACGTGGTGCAGAAGAGTAAGATCACGACGCTGGCGACGGCGGGCGCCGCCATTGAGCTGGCGGCATCCGCCGCCAACACCAAGGTGGAGACGTACGGCAGCCTGGACCGCGTGTACTCCCTGTTCAGCTCGCAGTCCAACAACGCGCAGCTGGTAGCGGAGTGGGGCTGGCTGCCGTCCTGGCCCTCCCTCACTGAGTCCGCCAAGCGCACGCGGTACAGCAAGTACGCCTGCCACGAGCTGCACCTGTGGCTGTTCTTCAAGGACGCGCCCTTCTTTGACGCCGTCGTGGCGCCCTTCCTGGCGTGCAAGCGCGCCAAGCACTTCATGGACCACTGGCTGCTGGGCGACGACATGACGCCCTACACCGCGCCCGCCGCGCTGGAGCGGCTGAACGCGGTGGAGCGCGCGCTGCTGGCGGCGCGCGTCACCCCCGACGCCGCCGCTGGCATCGCGCGCCGGCTGCGCGACCAGGCGGAGGTGGCGGCGCTGACGCTGGAGCAGCGGGAGGCGATCTTCAAGGCGGCGCTGGCAAGCAACGCGCTGGACGGCGCGGAGCCCACCGGCGCGGAGCTCAAGTCGCTGCTGGAGCGCGCAGACAGGGAGCGCGAGGCGGAGCGCGCCCGTGCGCCGGCGCGGCCAGCTGCACCGCCGCCCGCCGCGCGCAACCAGATGGCGATGGGCGGCGCCCTGCGGCAACGGAAGCCGATGCCGGAGATGGAGGAAAGCGTGGAACGCGAGCTGTCGCGCAGCGACAAGCTGGATGATATCTCGGCGGGAGGCGCAATGAAGGAGCTCTCCAAGAAGAAGGCGAAGGGCGGCGAAGGCGGTGGTGGTGGTGGCGGCGCCGTGTTTGGCAAGATGATGCGGCCGATGGCGTCACGCAGTGCTGCACCCATGTCCATGTCCATGGCCGCGCCGGGTGGCGCGCCAGGCATGCCTATGCCGTCATGCGCCTCCTCCCCTCCGCCGCCGCCAGCGCCGTCGGCACGCTCACGGCTGGCGCAGGCAATGCCGCTGGGTGGGCTGCGCATGGCAGACGAGGCGGCGCCGCGCGACATGGATGACGACGAGGATGGGGAAGGCGGCGGCGGGTACGGGGCGGGGGACATGGAGGGTGAGGAGGAGGACGCGGACATGGACCGGCGCGCGGGCGCACGTGAGAAGGTGCTGTTCCGGCCGCTGGACAAGACGGAGGAGTTTGCGGAGACGTACTACTACCGCATCCGGGCGGAGGCGGACGACGCTGACCTGGTGCGCGCCTCCGCCTTCTGGGCCGAGTTTGGGGGGTACTGCGCGCGGCTGGGCGCCGGCAGCCGGAGCGGCGGCGCTGCAGGCGGCGGCGGGCGGGCGGCCATGCGTGCGCTGGCAGCGGCGGCGGCGGCCACGCCGTTTGTGTCGGCGGCGTTTGGCGTGGTGGGCAGCACCGCGCTGCCGCACGCCGCGCACCTTAACGAGATGCTGCTGGCGCTGGCGGTGCTGGGCCTGCCGCTGGAGGCGGACGCGGCAGCGCCGCCGGTGCGGCCCTCTGTGGCGCTGCTGCCTGGCGGCGGCGGCATCCGGTACACGGCGGGCGCCACGCCGCTGGTGGTGTTCCACCAGGACCTGTCGCCCGTGCCGCCTGCCTCCGCGTCGTCCTCCGTGCTGTGCGGGCAGTCGTACTTTGACCCGGCGGCACGCCACGTGACGGAGCGGGGCCTGCGGCGGGAGAAGTTCCTGCCGGTGCGCGTGGGGGAGGACGGGTGGGGGCGGGTGGAGCTGCTGGCGGGCAAGGTGTACGGCACGGTGGTTGTGGTGACCAACGTGTCGTCGGTGGCGGCGGCGCTGGACGTGCTGATGCACATCCCGCGCGGCACGCTGCCGGTCGGCCGCGGGTTTGTGGTGCAGGGCCGCGCCGTCTCCCTGTCCGCCTACTCCACCGTGCGCCTGGAGTACACCTTCTACGCGCCGCGCACCGGTGAGTACGAGCACTACCCGGTGCACGTGTCCGCCAACGGCGACCTGCTGGCGTACGCGGCGCCCGGCCTGGTGGCGTGCGTGGCGCGCGCCAGCGTGGTGGACCGCACCACGTGGGAGTGGGTGAGCCAGATGGAGCCGCTGGGCGCGGTGGTGGCGTACCTGGACAGCTGCAACGTGGTGACGACGGACGCCGCCCTGGCAGCGTGGCGGGCGCGCGAGAGCGTGGAGGGGTACACCGCGCTCGTTGCCGCGCTGCGCCGCCGGCGCGCCTTCTCGCCCGTCATCTGGGGCTACGCGCTGCACCACCGCGTGGTGGAGGACGCGCGCGAGCTGCTGGCGACGCCCGGCGCCGTGGCGTCCCTCCTCACGCCCGTCCTGGCGCTGCCCACCCTTGCCGCGCCGCTGCTGCAGGTGGACGGCGAGGCAGGCGTGGCGGCGGGCAGCGGCGAGGACGCGGCCGGCGCGGCGGGTGTGGTGGCGGACGGGCGGCTGGGGCGCGGCAAGCCGTCGGTGCCGGCGTACGAGCACCTGGAGTACGCGCCGCTGGTGAACGCGCGGGCGCACACGCTGGGCGCCAAGCGCACCATCCGGAACGCGACGGCGGAGCGCACGTACCGCACGCTGCTGACGGTGGTGGCATCCAAGGCGCCGGACGCCGTCACACCCAATGACTGGCTGGCGGTGGTGTACCACCTGCTGCTGCAAGACCGCGTGCCGGAGGCCATGGCGCTGTTTTCCACCATTCCGGCGCCGCGCGGGGCGGTGGCCGGCGGCAGTGGTAGCAGCGGTGGTGGCGGCGGCGGTGGTGGCGGTGGTGCGGCGCGCCATGACGGCAGTGACGGCACGTGGTGCCCGCTGCAGTACGACTACCTGGCCGCCTACCTCGACTTTTTCCACTACGACCCCACCGCGCCGCCCTCCGCGGCGCCGTACAGCTACCCGGTGGCAGCTGCGGTGGCGGCGGCGTACGCCGACTACCCGGTGCCCAAGTGGGCCGCCAAGTTCCGTGACATTGCGGCGCAGCTGGCTGAGGCGGCGGCGGCGCACAGCGCGGTGCGGGCGGCGTCGGACGCGCCGGCGGCACTGGGCACCGGGCTGAGTGACGCGGAGGCGGGCGTGGCAGCAGAGGTGTCGCGGGAGGCAGCGACCGCCAAGGCGGCGGCGCGGGAGCCGACGCTGGAGCTGGCGGTGGAGGCGGGCACCGCAGTGCTGACGTACACCAATCTGACGCGCGCTGTGCTGCGCTTCTACAGCATGGACATTGAGGTCCTGTTCTCCATGTCGCCCTTCCTGTCAGCGGGCGCCAAGGGCGGCAGCGGCAGCGGCGGCGCGCTGGGCCAGTTTGCGTACCTGCGCCCCAACGGCGTCCTGCCCATCGCGCTGCCCGAGCTGCCGGCGGGTAAGGTGGGGGAGGCGCGGCTGGCGCTGCCCGCCGCCTTTGCGCGCGCCAACGTGATGGTGGAGGCGGTGACGCCGCAGGCGGCGGTGCGGCGCGCGGTGCCGTACTTTGCCACCGCCATGTCGGTGGTGGTGACGGAGGCGTACGGCCGGCTGAAGGTGACGCTGGCAGGCAGCGGCGAGCCGCTGCCGCGCACGTACGTCAAGGTGTACTACCGCACGTCGCCGGGCGATCGCGGCACCTTCTACAAGGACGGCTACACCGACCTGCGTGGCGTCTTTGACTACACGGCGCTGTCCACCGACGAGCTGTCGCGCACGCAGCGCTTTGCCATCCTGGTGGCCAGCGAGGCGCACGGCGCGTTCGTCACCGAGGCGGCGCCGCCCGCCGCCACGTCGTAACTTCCTTCCTTGTATCTTTGTATTTCACACACGTTGTACTGGTGTGTCCCCAGTGTAGGCGTGTTTTGCTTTGCTTTGCTTTGCGCTTTGCGTTGCGTGCGCGCAGTCGACGGTTCAATCGTACGAAACTGCCACGTGCTCCCGCCGTGGTGACGCTGCAGCAGCTGCTGCTGCCGCTGCACCCTCACCCTCAGCAGCTGGTGGCGGCGGTGCACCTGCCGGCAGTGCGGCGCTAGCAGCTGAAAAGGCAGGTGGCGCAGCAGGGCCGCCGCGTGCAGCGGCCGCACCACCAGCCGCACCGCCGCCGCCGCCGCCACCGCCGCCACTTGCTGCAGCTGCCTCCGCCTTCAGCGCCTTGTTGGCGGACTCAGCGTACGCGTTGGGGTGGTTGCCCACCACGCCCGAGTCGCCGGCCGGGAAGCGCGCCTCAAAGTGGCGGCGGCAGGCGATCTGGTAGTCGCGCCCCCGCACCGACTCCAGCACCGCCTCGATGGCTGGCGGCGCCAGCTTCATGCGCATCATGCTGCTGCGCAGGCTGGCCACGTCCCAGTTCTTGAACGGGCACCCTGCGCAGTGGCGTGGTAGGTGGGTGGTAGATGGGTGGTGGGGCAGGTGCGAGAACGGGTGTTGGCCGTGGCGAGCACGGGCGCGCACGCACCGTGCACCTCGTCGCCAGCGGGCGGCGGCGCCGTGATGATCTTGACACACGAGTACGGCGAGAAGTCGGCGCGCTTGCCCTCCTTTCCGTAGTTGTACCGAACATTGTACGCATACTGCAGGGGGAGGTGGGGGTAATGGGAATGTGCGCTATGCTGTGTGCCATGCGGATACAGCGCGTCGGGCAAGAGTACCCACCTTCTTGGTAAACTCCTCGCCCGACATGCCCTTGGTAAACTCGCGCTGCCAGAACTGCAGCGCGTCCTCCATGGACAGGCCGACGCCCTTCAAGAAGAGGCCGTACTGCAGGCGGCCCAGGTGCTTCAGCTTGTGCTTGTCCTTCAGCGACGTGTGCATGGCCTGCATGCACAGCGGGAACACGCTGCCCGCCAGCGTGTCCACGTCCTCCGCCGTCACGCGGTCCACCGACTGCATGGGGGTGGGGGGATGGGGGCGGGTGGTGGGTAGGGGACACACAACAACACTCGGCGCCGCGTTACCACGCCCAGGCGTACCTTACGGTTGGTGCCGTACTCGGGCCCGGTGTAGCTCTTGGACAGGTTCTCCAGCATGGGCTTCAGGCGCTCGTCGCGCAGCACCTCGGGCAGGAAGCGGTTGGCGTACACGAGGTTGTAGTTGAGGTAGTTGCGGAACTTGCCCACCAGGATGCTGACCATGCGGTGCAGCGGCACGTAGGCGAAGCCGCGGTGCAGGTACACGGAGCGCGTGCGGATGAGGTCCAGCGCCTGCACAAACGGGATCTTGTAGTACTGCGTGTCTGACACGGCGGCAGGCGCCTCCTCGCCACCGCCGGCGCCGCCGCCACCGCCGCCGTCCAGGTGCGCCGTCATGGCAGCCACCTGCCCCAGCTCCGACAGCAGGCCCCGCTTCTCCTCCTCCGACACCTGCGTGAAGGAGAGGCCGTTGGCGGCCATGAACTCTGCAATCTCCTCCCCCGACCGCGACTCGGCGCGGTACCGGAACAGCAGCGCCTCGTGCGCCAGGAACCAGCGCCGGTTCTCCTCGCTGGCGCAGTACGCCAGGCGCAGGATGTGGTGCGACACGCTGTCGCGGCGTGCAAACTCGGGCTCCGTATCCTTCCCCAGGTGCGCCAGCACCGCCTCCCGGATGACGCCCATCAGCGGCCGCATCTTGACGCCGCGCGACTTGGCGGCCTCGATCGCCTTCAGCACTGCACTTGATGGGTGGGCGGGGTGGAGGTGGGGCGCGTTGAGACGGACAGGTGGTGGAGAGGGCGGGTCACAGACGCGCCGCTGGCACATATACGCACCTTTCAGCCGCTCAAACGCCAGCACCTCAAAATCCTCCAGCGTCACCATCTCGTTGGGCGGCGACACATACATGGTGAGCGGCGCCCGCGCCGCCGCTGCGGCCGCCGCGCCGCCCACCGCGCGCCCCTTGCCTGCTACCGCCGCCACCTGCATCCTGTCGCGCTGCTGGTGCCAGGTAGTGGTCAGCCACAGTCAGGCAGCAGCGTGGGAAGCACCAACCACCGGTAGTCAGTGAGGAGTAGTCGAAGGTCGTAAGGGAGGAGAGGAGCAGTCGAACGGTGCTGCAGGCCTGGCCTGACTACTTCTGAGGAGGACAAACAAAATCATGCGCTAGCAACGCAGCGGGCGTCAAATACAATGCACTGGTACAAACAACGGGATGTGACTGCACGCAATGCCGCTATTGGAATTGCGTGTCTGCAGCTGGATTATTATTATTGTAACCGGTGTATGAGCAGTTTGCTGGCGTATCTTGGCAGCCCGCCAAACCACTGGTACTCCTCTCCTGCCGTCAATCAACAACAACTTGCTGATATGATTATCGGTTATGATTGGCAATATATCAATAAGCGATGCAAGCAGCGTGGACAGCGACCCTTGCGCGTATTACTCATTAGAGTCATCAAGGCGGGAGATTGATAAGTAACCAAGCTACTGCTGCTGCCGTCGTGTGGCAGCCGTTGGCCTCCTGCCTCCTACTCGACCCCTGTCTGTTGCTGCTGGTCCAAGGATGGCGGCGGGTGGTGCGCTGGCACCGCTGTTTGCAGCGCTGGCGCCGCCCGCTGTGGCGCCTGCTCACTCTGCGCGCCGCTGTGACGGCAGCGGGTGGGATTGGGATGCGGCAGCGGCAGCCATCACGACGGCTCCGCCGCTGCTGCCTCTTGCAGTATCCGCCGCCGCCGCCGCCGCTGCTACCGCTGCTGGCACGGCACTCACCGCCACGGCTGCCAGCACGGCTGCCGCTGCACAGGCACGCCGTGCACAGCGAGTGGCTGCGTGGGAGACGGTATTGTCAAACGCGGTGCACTGCCGCGGCGGCCGCAGTCACTCCAAAGCCGAAGCCGAAAGTGGCGACATTGCGGCGGCGGTGGCGCAGCTGAGCTGGAGCGCTGGCGATGGTGGGGAGGCGGCGGCACGGGCGGGCACCCTTATTCGACAGCTGCGTGCAGGCGCCGATGGGGCGGCTGAGGTGGAGGGCTGGCTGGCGCTGCTTGCGGCGCTGTCACGACCCGCGGCGGCGGCGTCGTTGGCGGCAGCGACCGCAACTCGCAATGCGCATGCTGACTGGACGGCAGTGGCACCCGCCACAATTGCCGCCCTCCTGGCACCACCACGCACACCGCTGCCGCCGCCGCCGCCGTCTATGACGCCGCCACTCGCGGCGGTCGCAGTAACACCGCCGGCCGGTGATGCGCTGCGGCGCGCCCTGTTTGGTGCACCCGCAGCCGCGCTGTTTGCAGAGACGACGCCGGAGCGGCCGTCGCGTGTTGCTGACGCTGCCGCCACGCCGGATGACGTAGCTGCATTGGATGTGCATATATGGGGACGTGCACAGGTGCACGCGCCTACTGTGAGTGAGGAGGACACCCGATCGTCGTCGTGGGCGCACGACGCTTTGCAATTGGAGGCTGTCGTAGACAGCACCGCCAAGGCCTCTAGTAGTGCCACGGCGGTGGCAGGCTGGGATGCCGCGCGCCTGACTGCAGGCGGGCTCCCCGTGCCAGCGGCAATTGTAACAGCAGCACTGGGTGCCGGCGTGGCGGCGCGCGCCGCTGCCGCGCACGGCGAGGCGGTGCGCCAACTGATGTCTGCTGCCGCGACGTGGTATGACGCCGCATCAGCAGCAGCGACAGCGGCAGGGGCAGGGGGAAGCGGCGCCAGTCGCCAGCTGGATGCAATAGTGTTGAGTGCAGGCGCGGCAGCGGTGGAGGCGGAGGCGCGGCGTCGCGCCGGCGCGCAGTTACATGCTAGCGCCGGCGCCAGCGGAAGCAGCAGCGTTGTGACTGCACTTGCGCGCCTGCGTTCGGATGCCGCTGCCATGCGCCAGGTGACGGGCACGGTGGCTGCCGCAGTGGCATGGCCGGCGCCACCGGCGTCTGCCACGGCACACGTGTTGCAGGCGGTGTTTGACGGCCTGCACGTGTGTACGCCGCGCTGGGTGGCGCAGCCTCGTGGCAACAGCACCGCCGCGTCCACAGCTGCAACCATGCTGCACTCCCTGCTGGCGTGTTTGACTGAAACCTATTGCGCCGCCATTGCACCGCCGCTGCTGCTAGCTGCCGTACCGCCAGGCGGCGGTGACGGCAGTCTCAGCAGCGTGCCGCTGCACCAGGTGCCGCCCTCCCTGCCGCGCTTCTTCCGCGACGCGCTGTCGGAGCAGGTGGATGCCGCCGCGGCCATGGTGCTGGCACCGCTGCAGCCGACCGCTGCGCTGGCAGCGTGGGTGGCTGCCGCACCCAGCATGGCTGCCTACGGCGCGTCACTGGTACGCACGTTGCGTGCTGCGGCACCGACCCGCCCCTGGTACACCGCGCCACCCACCGACGAGGCGTACCTGGCTGCGGGCGCCGGCAATGACGCTGCATCGATTGCCTTGGCGCGCGCCCTGGTGCGCTGGTGCGAGGCCGCTGTGGCGGTGGACGCGGGCGAGGCGGTTGCCACGCGGCTGCATGCCGCCGGCTTCTTGATGCCGACCCCGGTATCGGGCGGCGGGCCGACCGTGTTATTTGCACGCGGCGGTGGTGGCGGCGATGATGGCGGCGGGCTGGGTGCAGATGTCGCCCTGCTTGCCGCCCTGCTGGCGCCCCTGCGTCGAGGTGGCGCTGCTACTACTACGGCGGCGGGGTCGCATCGCGCCGTCCCATTCGCCGCCTCTACCACGCCGCGCCGCCACTCCATTGCCGGCGTGCGCATTTCGCCGTCGCCGGTACTGGAGGCTGCCCTCTTTGCCGCCTCCTCGCCACGCCGCTTGCCGGCACCACAGCAGCGACGCAGCTCTAGTGCGGTGTCGCCGCGCGGCAGCGGGTTGGAGGTGGCGGCAGCGCTTGCCACAGCGGCGATGGCAGCGGCGGGCGGCGCGGGCGGCGATGCGCGTCTGTTCCTATCCGCTCGCCAGCAGCGCGCCATTGCGGCGGCTGAGGTACGGGAGGCGCGGCGGCGGCAGGCAGACGCAGCAGCGTCACGGCGGGCAGCAGAAGCGGCTGCGCGGCGTGCCGAGCTGGACCGCCTGCGGCGGCAGGCAGATGAGGCGGCAGTGGCACGCGCGGTGCGTGCTGCTGCCGATCGCGCTGAGGATGCCATGGATGCCGCAGCTGCTGCAGACGCCGCCGCGACGCGCATTGGCCCGCTGGCACCCTCCTACACCACCGACCGCGACGAGCTGGTGGCAGCTGCCCGCGTGCACCTGCTGCGCAGCCACGGCGCGCGGCTGGCAGCGTTGCAGTCCGCTGCAGCGCCCGCCACCGCCGCCACCAATCCGGGCGCTACTGCCACAGCGGACGGGTGGGACCCCGTTCTGCTGGCGTTGGATGCGCTGGCGGATCTGGGCCCTGCCGGCTTGCGCCAGGCGCACGAGCTGGCAACCACGCTGCGCCTGCCGTGGCACCGCACCATTGCGCCACCACCAGCGGGCGGTGCCGCGTCGCCAGACAGCCGGTCACGGTACCGTGGCCTGGGCCTGTTTGACGCACTGCCCGAGTTGGAGGCGCTGCTCCCCGCCGGCGTGGTGACGCACATTCGTGTGCTGCAGCCGCCCGGTGGTCACACCTCGCCGCCCTCGCCGTCGCCGCGCGGCCACATTGTGGTGTTGCAGCCGCCTGGCGGGGCGGAAGGTGGTGGTGGCGGCGGCAGCAGCGGTGGCGGCGGGGATGGCACGCCCTCGCGCACGCATGTTCGTGTCACGCAGCCTGCGGGCGGCCGGTCGGCGCTGTCACCCGCCCTCATTGCCTCACCCGACGCCTCGCCCGACCTGCGCCGCACCGCGGTGCATATATCGCAGCCCGCTGGCGGGCACAGCGACCTGGCGTCCTGGCTGCACAACAATGACGCGCCTCCCGCAGCGCCGCACTTCAGTGTGCATGTGGCGCACCCTTCGGGCGGTGCCTCCACCATGGGCGCCCTGCTCACCGACGCCGCGCCATCATCGCACGCCGCGCACACTACCTCTGTCGTGGTGTCGCAGCCGGCGGGCGGCGTGTCTGTGATTGGCGAGCTGCTCGCGCCGCCGCCACCTGCTGTTGCAGAGCCTGCAGTTGCTACTGCCGTCGCCGTGCCACCTCCAGAAGACGACACGGCTGCGCCGCCACGCTCCTCCGTGCACGTCAGCCAACCTGCGGGTGGCGTGTCCACCATTGGTGCGCTGATGACGGGCGCCGGCACTGGTAGTGGCAGCGGCAGCGGCAGTGGTTCGTCACCCCCTGCTACCGGCCGGCGGCGCCATTGGCACGCAGATGCGTCGCCGCCGTCAGCTGATGGGTTCGCCGCCGTCGAGCGTGATGCTGCGCCACACACCTCAGTTGTGGTGGCACAGCCGCCTGGCGGCGTGTCCGCCGTCGGCGAGTTGCTGACCGGCATGGAGGCGGGCGGCACCATCGAGGCGTTTGTGCCCACCGTGCGCGTGACGGCGCCGAGTGGCGGCACGTCCACGGTGCAGACCTTGATGTATGGCGAGCGGGACGCTGTCGCTGCCACTGCAGACGACGCTGCATTGACGTTGCCCATACTGCCGCCGGTACAGGCAGAGACTGCCGCGTCACCTGCCGCCGTCGTGCGGCGTACGGCGCCGCCCAAGTCGACTGCCACCTCGGCGACCATCAGTGACGGCACGGCGTGGCTGCCCGCTGGCGTGGCAGCAGCGGTCACGTCGCCAGTGTGGTCGCCGTTTGGTGGCGCCCGCAGCAGTGGCGTGCCGAATCATACCCCTGCCGCCGGCGCGCTGTCGGTGGGCGGCGCGACGGCGTGGGCCACCCTGGTGGCGCGGCCGCTGGCGGCACACCTAGCGTTGCTGGATCGCGCCGCTGTGGCGCTGTCGGTGCTGAAGTACGACCTCGTGGCGCACCTGCGCGGCTTGCGCGCGTGGATGCTGCTGGGGGAGGGCCAGGTGGCCACCGTGTTTTGTGAGGGCTTGTTTGAGCGGCTGGCGCCCACGGGTGGCGCGCCGTCGGTGGCGGCACTTGCCACCGCCGCGCTGCCGCTGGGGCTGACCGTCAACCTGGCGAACGGCGTGCTACGCGCTGCGCAAGGCGAGGCGGGCTTGGTGGAGGCGGCAGCCGAGCTGACAGAGGAGGTGACGCGGCGCACCGAGCTGCTGCTGGCGTCGCAGGCGGGCGCGGGCGTGGAAGACGGGGCGGGCCTGCTGCGCGGCGCGCGGCTGCACTGCGCCACGCCCCCCGCAGCCGCCTTCATGCACTGCTTCTCGTACGCGGGTGCCGGCACCGCCGACCTGGAGGCGCCATTTGACGGCTGGGATGTACGTGCCACCGATGCCCTGGTGCCTGTGTTTGACTGGGCGGGCGCCACCCTGCTGCCGCTCAGCGCCGCCCGGTTGTTTTGTGCGCCCGCCGCTGGCGGCGTGGCGGCGCACCCACTGGCGGCTCTGTTGTCACCCGCTGCACTGGCGCGCTACGCTGCGGTGCACGCCTTCCTGCTGCGCCTCCGCCGCGTCAGCTTTGAGGTGCGTCGCCTCTTCCTCACCCTGCGTCACGTCCGCGTGCCCGCCGCCGTGCACCGCTTCCGCCACGAGGCGGCTTACTTTGTGTCGGCGCTGGAGGCGTACGTGGCGGCGCAGGCGTTGGAGGCGCCCACGGCGGCGTTCATGACGTCGGCCCTGCCCGCCGCGTCCTCCATGCGCGACCTCACCGCCGCACACGACGCCTACCTGCGCACCCTGCTAGCACGCTGCCTCGTCCGTGACCCGCTTGGCGGCAGCAGCGGCGGCGGCGGCGACGCTGCGACGACCGCGGCGGGCGAGCGGCTGCTGGCGGGTGTGATGGCCACTGTGCTGCGGTTTGCACGGCTGGTGTATGACACGCTGGCAGCTCCGGCGCCGGGTGCGGGGGCGGAGCTGGGCAAGCTGCAAGCCACGTTCCGGTCGCAGGTGCGCGTGGTGGTGGTGGCGCTGTCGCGCATGTCTGACGCGGCGGGCGGCGCGTCGCACGCCGCTGACCTGCTGGCGCGCCTACGCGGCAATGAGTACTGGGCGTAGGGGGTGGTGGTTGTGGGGCTTTAAATAACAGATTGTACCAAAATGCTACCGCACATTGGGCTTTGTGAGCTTTGTGTTGGCATCTCCGCTGGTACTTGTAGTTGTACCACCACCAACAGTGTAGGCGATTTCGCCCTTGTAGCGCATCGACCCGCCGTCGTAGTATGCCTTGCTCTCCTTGAAGCGCATATCCGCGCCGCCATCAGCGCGAACACGGCCACTGTAGCCTTCCGACGGCACATACACGCCGCGGCCCCCGCTGTCGTGAGGAGGCGCGGCACGCACACTAGCGGCACGCCGATCAGCCTCCATCGCCGCCGCCGCAGCTGCTGCGGCTGCGGCAGCAGCAGCAGCAGCAGCAGCCATGTTTGATGTAAACACTGGGATGGGCGGGGTAGGGATTGCGCCTTGGACGCCCAATAATGCGCCCGCCGCAAAGATCTGCTTGTCACTTCTACCTGCCAGGCCGACGCGCAGGCTGGTCGTGAAAAAGTGCGACCCGCCCGCCAAGGATGCAAAAACGCCAAAATTAACAGGCGCATCGAGTCCGTCTACAGATAGCCACACACATTTGCAAATCACAACGCATTGCACTTACGGCGGCTACCTTGAAAGCGCACATATCCATCAAACTCGCGGGTTATTCCCCGTTGTTTAGTTGCTGTGGAGCTGCCTACCAGCGCCATTTGAAACCGCTGCGGCACACCACGCGCTAGTTACGCAAATGAGATAATGTTAACCACGCCATAAAATCACGCAAATATATGCCGTATTGCACCCTCCCATGTATTTGTTCTGAACCAGCGCGCGTTTGTTTGTTTGTATCGCGTGATTTGTACGGGTACCAACCTGGAAGTAGCAACCTACCAGCAGCCGCCTCGTTTGTGGTGTCTGGTGCCTGTCTGTCGGCTGCTGTGTCTGCGGTGTCCGCTGTGTCTGCGGCGTTTAAAGGCAACGTGGGTTAGAAGCAGCAGCAGGCACATAGCAGTGTGACTCCGGCCCCAGTAGCTTCCTGTGCTGGTACCCGCGGTACAACGAGAATGGCAGAGGCGGCGGCAGTATCCGGCGGGGCGGCAGAAGGCAGCCACGCCGGAAAAGAAGCTGCAGCCGCACCGCCAGCGCCGGTAGTAGTGCTGACGCCTGAAGAGGCAGCCGTCAGCGATGACTTTGGCGCTGTGATGCGAGCAGCCACGCTAGCGCATCGGCGGGATGACGCGACAGGCGCTGCCGCTGCCATCCCGCTGTATCGCCGGGCGCTGGCGCTGGCGCCAGGCGATCCCAACGTGTGCATCCTGCTGGCAAACGCGCTGCTGGCGGTGCAGCCCGTGACAGTTGAGGCGCGGTTGGAGGCGGTGGTGCTGGCAGAGTTGGGGCGTGCAAACATTGAGTCGCGGGCGGCGTCGCCGTACGAGGCCGCCACCCTGTATGCGCGGTATGGGCACTACTTGCTGGAGAACTGCTCCGCGTTCACGCACGACGACGACGACGACAGCGCGACGGCGGCGGCAAGCTTCCAGCGTGAGCTTGCGGCGGCGGTAGGCGTGCTGGAGCGCGCGACCACACTGGCGCCGTCGTTGGTGATTGCCTGGAAGAACCTGAGCGTGGCGTACAAGCTGCTGCGGCGCAACGAGGACGCGGCCACCGCGATGGGCGAGGCGGTGAAGTGGAGCCGCGGCAAGAACGCGCGCCTGCTGTACGTGCACGCCATTGCGCTGAAGCGCGTGCACGCATGGGACGCCGCCGCCAACCGCTACCTGGACGTGCTGGCGGCGCGCAGCGGCAACGAGGAGCTGGCAGCGTACTGGGTGCGCGTGCTGCTGGCGGCGCACGCCAGCGACCTGAGCGCCGAAACCAAGGCACGCGCGGCAGGTGTGCCGGCGGTGGCAGCCGGCGACGCCGCCGTGCCGCACACCTACATTGCACGCCTCTTTGACGGCTACGCCAAGGCGTTTGACCACCACCTGACAGGCGCGCTGGGGTACCGCACGCCTGGCGTGCTGGCGGCGCTGGCGCTGAAGCATGCGGGTGCCGCGCCGGAGGCGGGGCGGCCGAGATGGGCGCGGTGTGGTGACCTGGGGTGCGGCACCGGCCTGGCGGGCGTGGAGGTGCGGCGCCACGTGGCAGTGCTGGAAGGCGTGGACCTGAGCGCCAAGATGGTAGGCGAGGCGGCGGAGCGACGCCTGTATGACGCGCTGGATGTGACTGACATTGTGACGTGGCTGACCGCCGCCGCCGCCGCTGCCAAGACGTATGACCTCATGCTGGCGGCCGACGTGTTTGTGTACATTACCGACCTGGCGCCCGTGTTTGCCGCCGTGGCGGCGGTTGCGCCCCCCACCGGCCGCTCCCTGTTCCTGTTTTCCACCGAGGCGGACCTAACGGCGCCACCGGCGTCGGCGTCGGCGACACCTACCTACCGCCTCACTGGCACCGGCCGCTGCGTGCATGCGCGCTCCTACGTGGAGCGCCTTACCGCCGAGCACGGCTTCCGGGTGGTGGAGGTGGAGCGCCGGCCCATCCGGCGCAACGCGGGGGAGGACGTCATTGGCGACCTGTTTGTGCTGGAGCGCGGTGGCGCGGTTGCCTAAAGACTTGTATGTGTGTGACTGGTTGTTCCGTTTGAATCTGTTTGCACAACAACATTGTCATAGCTTTGCTTGCAGGTGCACTCCTCCTCCACTACTGCCGCCGGCTCCACCAGCACCTCCTGACGATGGTGGCGGTGGCGCAACTACCTCCACAATGTCCGGCGCATCCACCCATCGCAGCGTGTGGTTCGCATATGCGCGCTCAAATGCAGCGGCAGCGGCAACGGCGCTGCCACTTTGTGTTGTTTGTGTCGTCGTCGCTGCTGCTGCCGCTGCCGCTGCTCCTCCAGACGGTGGCACTGCAGACGCTGACGGCGCTCCAGCAGGTGCTGGTGCGGCGGGTGCCGTCATGGCTGCCATGGTGCCCAGCTCGCTGGACAGCGCGCCCGCAAAGTTAACCACAAACAGGTTGCTCAGGAAGTCCAGCACCGCGTCCCACGTCCCTTTGACCGGCGGCAGGGAGGCTGCCATTCCCACCTGCGTTATGCGTTGCACCTGTTTGTAGCACCAGTGTGGCAGGTGGTTGGCAACAATTGCAAAAATCAAACACGCAATTAAAACGCGTGCTTGCAGTGGGAGTCGGGAGAGTATACTGATTTGTTCATAACTACGGCGTTGCTTTTATGTGGCATTGCCACTTTTGCATTATTTGATTTGTCGCATTCCACCCCCTCCTCCCCCCTCTCCCACTCTGGCACCACTGCCGCACCACACCACCCACACACATACCACACCGCAACTGGAACACACAACCCAGCTTCGCGCACACCAACCGACCCAAGTCCTGCATCCGCGAGCAAGCAGCAACTAGACAACGGGCGCTGCTGTGAAATGGAGGGCGGCGGGAAGGCGGCACATGGGTGGAAGGGTGCAAAGCACGCGCGTGGCAGCTCGGTGGGTGGCACGCACGGCGGTGCTGGTCGAGCTGGTGGTGCTGGCGGCGCAGGCGGTGCTGGAGGCGGGAAGGCAGCGGGCGCGCCACCGGTAGGAGGCAGTGGCAGCCGCGCACCGTCTCTGCCGCCGCCACCGCGGCCGCCAAAGTCAACGCCGCTGCCACCACATCCACTGGTCGTCCCCAAGCCCACTGGCACTGGCGCAGCAGCAGCAGCGGCGGTGGCGGCGGCGGGCGGGCCCAAGCTGACGGCGCTGCAAGCCAAGATGCGTGCCAAGCTGGAGGGCGGGCAGTTCCGGTTCATCAATGAGCGGCTGTACACGCAGGCGGGGCGCGACAGCTTGCGCATGATGAAGGCGGAGCCAGCGCTGTTCACTGCGTACCACGCCGGGTACCGCGCGCAGGTGGAGGGCTGGCCGGTGAACCCGCTGGATACCTTCATTGACGCGGTGGCGCACCGGCCTGATGCGGTGGTGGCAGACTTTGGGTGCGGCGAGGCGCGGCTGGCGGCGTCGGTGGCCAACATGGTGCACTCGTTTGACCTGGTGGCGGCCAACCCGCGCGTGACGGCGTGCGACATTGCGCACGTGCCGCTGCCGCCCGCATCCGTCGACATTGCCGTGTACTGCCTGTCGCTCATGGGCACCGACTACATGGACTTCCTGCGGGAGGGCGCGCGCGTCCTGCGCACCGGCGGCGTGCTGCTGGTGGCAGAGGTGCGCAGCCGGTTTGAGGGTTCTGGCGGCGGCGGCGGCGGCGGCGGTGGTGGTGGTGGCGGCGGCGGAGGCGGCGGTGGCGCTGGTAGCAAGCGGCGGCGCGCTGACACCGACGGTGACCGCGATGATGATGACGGCGACGGTGGCGACGGCGGTGGTGGCGAGGGGCATCGCCGTGGCCGTGGCGGCGGCAACAGGGGCGTGCGGTCACCCGGCGTGGCAGCCTTTGTTGTCGCGGTGCAGCGCCTTGGGTTTGCACTGGACCGCGTGGACGAGCGCAACACCATGTTTGTGACGATGCAGTTCCGCCGCACGGGCGGCGCGGCGTCGGCGTATGACGATGACCGGCATCCCGCTGCCAAGCGGTTTGCGCACGGTGGCGGTGGCGGCCGCGATGGTGGCCACCGCGGCGGCGACCGGCATGACCGCCACGGCGGCCGTCGGTTTGGCGGTGGCGGTGGCGGCGACGATGACGACGACATCCCGGCGCTCAAGGCGTGCATCTACAAGCGGCGGTAGCACCTGTGCTGGCGTGTGATTGAAATGCCCTTCCAATCACGAAGGATGCGGCCCGCAAGGATACCGGCACGAGAACGCCGTGGCCGTGTGAGGGACGAGGCAGAAAGGCCGCGGCGAATGCCAATGAATATAACAACCCACGGCCCAGCGGCACCTTGCAATAATGGGAGAAAAACGGCGCACGACTACGGTGTCGGTAGATGCGCGCAACTGCGGTTCATGACGGTGCACCGGTGTTGACACCAACAATAGCCAAGTGTGTCAGAGGGCGGGAGACGAGTGAGTGACAGCAAGGGCAAACAATCCCCTTCCCCCTTGGCAGCCGCCGCCATGGGGTCAACCCTGGTGGAGGCGGTGGTGTCGGCGCCGCTGAACTGCGCGCTCATCCTCTTTTGCAGCGTGCTGTGGTTTGTGATGTGGAACCGGCGGCTGGGCGTGGAGGAGGTGTCGGTGTCGTATGACACCGCGGTGCGGCAGCGGCAGCTGTACCGCATCATTTCAGCGCAGCTGGTGCACGCCAACCTGATGCACATCCTGTTCAACATGGCGTCAATGACCTCCGTGGGGATACTGGAGACGGCGCTGGGCACGGCGGCGTACGCGCGGCTGCTTGTCACGCTGCTGCTGCTGTGCATGGCCCTCTTCCTGGGCATCACACACGTGGCGGTCAAGCGGTTTGGGCGCGCCGACTGGGGTGTGGCACCTGCCGTCGGCTTCTCTGCCGTCATATTTGGCCTCATGACGCTGCTCATGATTATGCAGCCATCCGGCTCCGTGCCCCTGCCCATCGGCTTCTCGGTGCCCTACTGGCTGGCGCCGTGGGTGTGGCTGGGCATCACGCAGCTGATTGTGCCGCGCGCCTCCTTCCTGGGCCACGCCAGCGGCATCCTTGCCGGCTACCTGGTTGGCGCCGGTGCCACCGCGTGGGTGTCTGACCTCCACTTTTGGATGCTGGCGGCCAACGTGCTTGTGCTGTGCATCCTGTCGCTCAAAATGAACCCCGCCTTGTCGCCGCGCCTGCCCTGCATCACCGTGTCGCCCGAGTTCACGCGCATCGCCGCGCCGCCCACCGCTGCCGGTGGTAATGCCGCTGCTGGTGCCGGTTCCCGCGCATACATGGACGGCGGCCGGTTGCATGCGGCCCGACGCGACGTGGAGGTTGACACTGGTGTGGCGCCCGCAGGTGCTGGCAGCCTGCGGGATCGTGCCGCGGCGGCGGTGTCGGGTTGGTGGACAGCCGCGCGCTCTGCGGTGGACCGCGCACGTGGCGGCGGCGGAGGTGGTGGTGGTGGTGGTGGTGCGGGCGATGCCGACGAACCTGGCGACGGTGACGGTGGCTCACATGCGCCGTCCCACTCCCTGCCGGCGTCATCTAGCCGAGGTGGAGGTGCACGAGGCGGCGGCGGCGGCGGCGGCGCTGCCGCCCCACCAGCACCACCGGCCGCCGGTGGTGCTGCACCTGTATAACGTCAGTGACCCCCCTTGTGCCGTCTTGTGCCCCCCATCGCAGTGTATCTATATGATAATGTTCCATGCTGCTTGTTGTCAGTAAGCCGTTGCTCCACGCTATAGACGGTTGCCACCCAACTTTCAAAGCAATGCCAGTTGTATTGGGCAGGCCTGGATTGGTGAGGGCAAGCGTGACAAATAAATAAATCAGGAGGGTAATGTATCATAGATAGCACCGAGTGAGCAACAGCGAGACTGCAACCAGTGTCCCAATGGCAGCTGCGGCGGGGAGTCACAGACACTGTCAGACAGATAGTAACCAAGGCAGAGGGGCACACGCTACACAATACACAGCTACCTGCCGAGGCTGGGTAGAAGGGTGCACACAATGACGGCCGTCGTCAGGCCGTTAATCATACGTCGAGGGTGGCGGCGGGCGGGGTGACGCCCTGCAACACAGGTGCAGCGGCGCCAGATGACGGCGGCCGCGCTGATGGGTCAACGGCGGCGTCAGCAGCGCCTTCCATCATGGCGTGAGTCACGCGTCGGATGCGCAACGGCTCCACCGTGTTGTCAAATGCCACGCGTTCCGTCACGGCTGCCGCGGGCGCAAGAGTGAGACGGCGCGATGTCTGCCGCCGGATGGCAGCATGCGCGTCCACGGTGGGCGCCTCAATCAGGGATGACCGCGAGCGCTCCACAATTGTGGGCGGCAGCCGCGCGGCCGCCAACGTGATGCGCCGCACACCATGGCGCGACGACGCGGCATCCGGTGGAGGCGCAGGCGAACGTAACTCATCACTGCTGGCATCCCGTGGCAGGCCCACTGCCTTGTCGTCGCTGTCCTCGCCCGCCGCATCATACACCGAGATGCGCATCGGTGGCGCCTTGCGTGCCCGACCCCCGCCGCCGCCGCCGGCAAACGCAGCAGCCAGTTTGGACCTACGCGCGCCGCCGGTGGGCACCGCTGGCGGTGGCGCCGCTTGGGCGCCATACAGCGGCAGCCGGCGCGATGCGCACCGGTCGCGACACGCGTAGCAGCCGCAGGCTGACAGCAGGACGTCAATCACAAAGGTGCAGAATGACGGCGGCTGCACGGCAACATATGTGCGACCTTCCGCACCCGCCGCCGTCACCGTCCGCCGGTGCTGCGGGGTCATGACGGCAGCCAGCGGGTTCATGCCCTCAAACCGGCTGATCTCGGGGCGCAGCGGCGGCGGCTGAAATGGCGTGGCGGGTGGCAAGACGGAGCCGCGCAGCCGCCGCCTCGCTGGCACGCGACCTTTTGCCACCGCCACGCCGGCCGCCACCGCTGCCGCCTTCATTTCTTGCCGCGCGCCTGACGTCAGTGTCGTTCGTGGCGGCCTAGTCGTGCTGCCTGTGGACGCACCAGCGCCGCCACCGCCGCCGGTGCCTGCCAAGTGCGACGATGCGGATGCCAGTGCCGCATCTACCAGCGCATCCAGCACCTCGGGGTGCAGATTGCGCCAACTGGTTGCCCTGCGCACCATACTGCGCTCGCGCACCGGTAGTGGGTGTGGTGACGCGCCGCCGCCGCCACCGCTACCAACTGCCGCAGCGGCAGCGTCATCGCCTCTCGGTGGCGGCTCGCCATCGTCGCCGCTGCCTGACTCGCTGGATGACGACGCCAGTAGCCCGGATGCGTCGTCATCAATGGACGCAATCACCGCCTCCGCCGACTCTGTCACCGCCTGCATGATGTCAGCCAGCAGGTGCTTTGGCAGCGTCGCGCCCATGAACGCCTCGGCACGCCGTGCGAATGCCGCCGGCGACGCCAGCGTTGATGTCGCGGCGTGCGACTTGCGCCCCAGATCCACTACCCCCACTGTGCCGGTGGCAAATGTGGGTGCATGGGTGCGGGTGGCACGGCCGCCAGCCGCACCCAGCAAGTTGCGCTGTGACGCGCGCGCGGCGGCCGCGGTCACCGCGTGGCCATGCAGCAGGTTGCCATGCGTTGGTATCTCCAGCGACATCTCCCCGCCAACCTCCACCGTCAACACCTCAAGCCCGTCATCCTCCCCTATTGCAGGCAGCGGCACCGACGATCCGGCCGTCGCCGCAGCCGACGACGTCCGCGCGCGCGTCCGGCTGCCGCTGTTGCCCGCAGACGGCGCTCGATGCCGGCCTCCGCCATCAGCCCCACCACCAGCGGCTGACGGCGCCCGCTCTCGCACACCTTCTACTGGCGCCCCGCCGCCGCTGTCGCCGCCACTACCGCCGCTGCTGCCGCCGCCAGCAGCAAAGGAGCCGCCGCGCACCACGCTCCCGCGGCTACCTTCTCGCTCTATGTGGCCACCCGGCACCGCTGCTGCTCCTGCCGCCACCGACGGCGCCCCACCTCGGTGCCTTCCAGGGTCAGGTGGTGGCTGGCCGCCCACCACCCGCCCCGCACTCAGTGCAGCAGCGGCATTGGCAGCTTCAATGCTGCGCACCAGCTTGGCGTACCGCAGCCATAGGAACACAAACGTAACCGCCGCACCCACCACCACCACCCCCACCACGATGCCCGCAATGCCGCCCGCCTCCATTCATGGCGGCGGCGTCGACCACAA
>ERZ778022.1682-NODE-1682-length-27544-cov-4.032959_pt1 | contig 27544 bp, 27 predicted proteins | sample MGYA00375752_ERZ778022 | MGnify/ENA primary metagenome ERZ778022 (study PRJEB29350, sample SAMN05389826) | bioreactor metagenome | isolation source: Thiocyanate bioreactor | place: South Africa: University of Cape Town | collected 2014-04-04 ...
GCGAAGGTGTAACGCCGGATTGGCAAAAGCCTTTCTCCGAAATTGAAATCGGCAAAGGACGGAGATTAAAAGATGGAAAAGGCATTGCCGTTCTGAGCTTTGGCCACCCCGGTAATTTTGCTGAAGAAGCCCTAAGGGATTTACAAAGAGAGGGTATTTCTATCGGGCATTATGATATGCGTTTTGTTAAACCTATTGATGAAGAATTACTGCACGAAGCTTGCATGAACTACGAAAAACTCATCACTGTTGAAGATGGAACGGTTACCGGAGGGTTCGGAAGCGCTGTGCTCGAATTTATGGCCCTGCACGGATACAAAAACGAAGTAAAAATACTGGGAATCCCTGACCGTTTGGTGGAGCATGGTACTTTAAAAGAATTACACAGGGAATGTGGTTATGATGCCGAGGGAATTGTGAAAACTGTTAAAGAAATGATGGGAGAGAAGGTAATCGAGCTTGTAAAATAAATAGAGAAAGTACATTATTGATGCCTGCTGAGATTTTTAGCAGGCATTTTTCTATCAATAGTTTTTTAGTGAATTTTCAGTTTACAGTTTCAATGCTGGTACTGAAACAGATGGGTTTTCAATTCCTTGAACATTGTGTTAGACAATTTATAAGGCAGTGCCATCCAAAAAAAGTCCCGCTTGTGCAGGACTTTCAACTAACCCAATATTTTACAATTACAATTTAATCTGCAACATTTTCAATTTACAAGTGTATGGCTTCATCATAAGCCGCCTCAATCGCGTCTTTCACGCTTTCACTAATCGTGGGGTGCGGGTGAATGCTGTCGAGCACTTCCTGGTAAGTGGTTTCCAGTTTGCGTGCCACAACGGTTTCGGCAATTATTTCCGTTACATTGTAACCAATCATATGCGTACCCAGCCACTCGCCGTATTTCGCATCAAAAATAACTTTTACAAAACCTTCGGTATGCCCCGCTGCACTTGCTTTGCCGCTGGCGCTTAATGGGAATTTGCCAACTTTCACTTCATAACCGGCATCCTTCGCTTGCTGCTCGGTATAACCCACGCTTGCCACTTCAGGGAAACAATAGGTACAACCCGGAACGTTATTGTAATCTATCGGTTGAGGCTGGTGGTCATGTTTACCTTCTTTGTTAGCAATCGCTTCCACACAAATGATGGCTTCCTTGCTCGCCACGTGCGCTAATGCCTGGCCGGGAACACAATCACCAATCGCATAAACTCCGTCTATATTTGTTTTATAGAATTTATCAACAGTGATCTTTCCTTTCTCAGTTTTCACACCAAGGGTTTCAAGGCCAATACCTTCAATATTTGCGGCAACACCCACAGCGCTTAATAAAATATCAGCTTCGAGGGTTTTCTCGCCGTCCGCAGTTTTTACTGTTGCTTTCACGCCTTCGCCGCTGGTATCTACAGAGGTTACCTCGCTGCTGGTCATGATCTCAATACCCTGTTTTTTCAGATTTTTGTCCAGTTCTTTTGAAATATCTTCATCTTCAACCGGAACAATCCTTGGCAGAAACTCAACCACTGTTACTTTGGTGCCAAGGCTGTTGTAAAAATAACCGAATTCAATCCCGATCGCGCCGCTGCCCACCACAATCATGCTTTTAGGCTGCTGTGGCAGCACCATTGCTTCGCGGTAGCCGATGATTTTTTTGCCGTCCTGTTTTAGAGCCGGTAATTCGCGGCTGCGGCCGCCGGTGGCTATGATGATGTGTTTGGCTTCCACCACCTGAACTTTACCGTCTTTATCTTTCACCTCTACCTGGCCTTTAGCTTTTAAAGCGCCAAAGCCCAGAACGACGTCAATTTTATTTTTGCGCATTAAAAATTGAACACCTTTGCTCATTTTATCTGCCACACCACGGCTGCGTTTCACAATCGCCTCAAAATTTGGCGTACCGCTGGCTTCAAGGCCGTAATCTTTTGCATGTTTGATGTCGTTTAATACCTGTGCGCTTTTCAGAAGGGCTTTTGTAGGAATACAGCCCCAGTTCAGGCAAACGCCGCCAAGGCTTTCCTTTTCAATAATCGCAGTTTTTAAACCCAATTGTGCAGCCCTGATCGCCGCTACATATCCGCCCGGGCCGCTGCCCACAACTACTACATCGTATGCCATAAATATTTGTTTTAATTAATTGTTGATAGTTAGGATGCGAATTTAAGGAATTTTGAAGTGCGAGCGATAGCAGATTCGGCTTTCGGAGTGCGCGTTTATTTGTTGGCTTAGTGTACGTTATCACGAACCTCGAACGGGGACTAACTATTTTTCATTTATTCTTAAATATTTTACATTTTACATTCAAAAAACCCTACCTTTGCACTCCAAATTTTTTATATTATGGCAAGAGTATGTCAGGTTACAGGTAAAACGCCGATTGGAGGCCACAAAGTGTCTCATTCCAACATCAAAACAAAGCGCCGTTTTTTGCCCAATTTGCAAAAAAAGAAATTTTATCTGGCCGAAGAAGATAAATGGATTACTTTGAAATTATCTACCGATGCAATCCGCACGATCAACAAAAACGGACTGTACTCAGTTGTAAAAGAATTGCGCGCCAGGGGCGAAAAAATCTAATCAGGTTTAAATTTAATATAAAATGGCAAAAAAAGCTAAAGGAAACAGGGTTCAGGTAATAATGGAGTGTACAGAGCACAAAACCAGCGGTATGCCGGGTACAAGCCGGTACATTACCGTAAAAAATAAAAAGAACAATCCCGAAAGGCTGGAGTTGAAAAAATACAACCCCATCCTTAAAAAAGTAACAGTACACAAAGAGATCAAGTAATTAGTTGACAGGTGAACCGGTGAACCGGTTATTTACTTGTCATCATTTCAACATATTAACTTTTCAACTTTTCAACATGGCAAAAGCAGCTTCTAAAAACGCGAAGATCAAGGATGCTAAAGCAGCCGCAGAATCTAAAAACTGGACAAAAGTGATCCGCGCCGTACGTAATCCTAAAACCGGTGCTTACACTTTTAAAGAAAACATTGTTTATAAAGACAAGGTGAAAGACTTTTTAGCTCAGAAATAATATTCGGGGCAAACATGAGATATTAAAAGCTATTCGTACATTGCGAATGGCTTTTGTTTTTTCAGGAAGCTTTACTAAACCTCTCCGGAACATTGGCTTTTGTGAGTTTCCCGAAATTGAAATCAATTAAAATCTCCTCCCCCGGGAGGCAGGGTTTTTGCAAGAAAACTTTTACGGAGGCTACTATGAGTTTATTTAAAAAATTATTCGGAAAAAAGGAAAAGGAATCGCTCAACCAGGGTTTGCAGAAAACCAAGGAAGGCTTCATGTCGAAGATTACCAAGGCGATAGCAGGAAAAAGTACAGTAGATGATGAGGTGCTCGACAACCTGGAAGATGCTCTGGTAAGCGCTGACGTTGGCGTTGACACAACCGTTCGCATCATCAACGGGATTGAGCAGCGCGTGTCAAAAGATAAATATCTCGGCACGAGTGAACTGAACAGGATCCTTAAAGAAGAGATCGAAAATATTTTGGTGGATGCACCCAGTGCGGTCAGCTATACTTTTGAAGGCGAAATGCCCGCCAAGCCCTACATTATTTTGGTGGTTGGCGTAAATGGTGTGGGCAAAACAACTACAATTGGAAAACTTGCCTATAATTTTAAAAAAGCAGGTAAGAACGTTTTATTAGGCGCTGCCGACACCTTTCGCGCGGCTGCGGTTGACCAGTTAACCATTTGGAGTGAGCGCGTGGGTGTTCCTATTGTAAAACAACCGATGGGCAGCGATCCCGCCGCCGTTGCATTTGATACGGCCCAAAGTGCTATGAGCCGCCAGAGCGATGTGGTAATTATTGATACCGCCGGCCGCCTTCACAATAAAGCCCATCTAATGGATGAGCTGAATAAAATCAAGCGTGTACTGCAGAAATTTGTACCCTTTGCCCCGCATGAGGTATTGCTGGTTTTAGATGGTTCTACCGGCCAGAACGCTTTAGAACAAGCTAAGCATTTTACTGCGGCAACCGATGTAACTGCTATGGCAATTACCAAGTTAGATGGAACTGCTAAAGGAGGTGTTGTGCTGGCGATTGCGGATCAATTTAAAATACCGGTTAAGTTTATCGGCGTGGGTGAAAAAATGGAAGATCTGCTGGTGTTTGATAAACACGAATTTGTAGACAGCCTGTTTAGCATTAAAGAAGAAAGCTGATGAACAAGAAACTATTGATTTTAGGTTTTTATATTTTTTGTTTGTTGGTTGGTTTTTTGACAAATTTAATTGTGAATGCCAGGATGTTTTTGTGACATTCATTTCCATGATCCTATGTACATCATTCAAATGAGGCAAAATATTATGGTTAACTGCATCTTAAATAATATTTATCTATGGAGTTTTGCTTTGAGAAAAAAGTATAGTTAATAACAGGTTGTACGCTTAGAGAGGATCAGCTGCCCTTTAAAAACTAATTTGGATGGTAAAATGATATTACTAATTTTGCAGTGAGTTCTTTATTTGTAAATTAAATTTTGCCATTATGAAAAAAATGCCCTCCTCTCCGGTATTTCTTGTAATTGTCCTTGTTTTAATGTATGCAAGTTGAGCAAAGAAAGAATCCTCCTCAGAGATTCAGCAGCAAACTACTGCCAGAACTGCATTAGCCAAAGTATCACTTACAGATAATAATTTTACTATTCCTTTGGAAATAGTTACCGAAATAGCACTAAATATAAATAAAATAGCACCAGAGCTATCGGCTTTAAACAAATTAAGCCAGCCTGCAATCGAAAGATCTATTACAATTAATGATAGCATGGGCACACCCAATTTGTATATTTTCAACTTCAAGGGTGATGGGTATGCTATTTTTTCTGCTGATGAACGATATCAGCCGCTTCTTGCACTAGTAAAGAAAGGTAAATTTGAAGCAAGAGAAGCCTCTTCTGGATTACTGGACTGGTTAGATATAACTATGGAAGGAATTAATTATGCTAAGCGAGATAATAAAGTAAGATTTGAAACAGGAAAATTATGGCGCAAAGCTTTTAAAGATGCTGCTATAACTGAGTTTGCAAAAACTATTGATGAACCTATGGAAGAATGCTGTCCTTCATGTCCAAACTACCCTGCCTGCTTGAGTGATCCTTTTATTGGATGTGGCGATCCAAATGCTTGTGCGGATCCATGCGGCACATATACATATATCCAGAAAGGGCCTTATTTGCAATCGCAATGGGGTCAGTGGGTTGGGTATAATAATTTATGCCCTAATTTTAGTTGTCCAACTATCACTACCTGTGGAAGTTTTAGCAATACAAATGTTCCATCTGGTTGTGTTGCAACAGCAGTGGCCCAGGTTATGAGATACTGGTCAAAACCCACTTATTACAACTTTTCTGGTATGCCTGATGATAACAGATGTATACAAAATATTGCGGTTCCTACATTAATTAGGGATGTAGCCAATAGTGTGAGTATGAGTTGGGATTGTTCAGGATCAGGCGCCGATTTGGATAAGGTACCTAACGCACTCAAAAATAATTTTAGTTATGGTAATGCAAATTATGCCAGCAGTTATAGTCAGGATATTTTACTGGCCGAATTAAATAAAGGTTTTCCTGTGATATTGGGAGGCTATAGAACAAGAACACTTATATGGCCTATTTATGTATATAAAAATGGCCATGCATGGGTTTGTGATGGGTATTACAGATACTATAATAATTGTTATGGTTATTTGTATTTGCATATGAACTGGGGATGGGACGGAACTGATAATGGTTGGTTTGCATATAATAACTGGACGAACTCTCAGGGAAATTACCAATATAAGCAGGATATGGTTTACAATATCAACCCTTCAAGAAGGTTTTAGTTGTTGCGGTTCACTATAAATTTATTCATCTATAATCTAAAGCTATGAAACCTGTTCTCTTTTTAGTATTACTTTTTGTTTTGCCTATGTATAATTGTAAAAAAAACAATAATCTTAGAGAAGATATAAATTACAGCATTCAGATTTTTGTAGAAAGTGGTAGTGGGCAAAATTTGCTCGATCCTAATACGCCAGGCTATTTTAAAGAGGAAAATATTAGAATGTACTGGCTTGTGGAAGGAAGGGAAGAGTTATTCTTTAACCCTAAACTCGATTATCCGTATGGTTTAACTGTTGGAAAAGAGCTTGGCCAGGCCAATAATTATCTCAAAATAATAACAGTCAACCACAGGGATAAAGAAAACCCAACCACAACTTATATTGATTGGGGAAATGGTATGCTGCAAGATGGCAGCAAATTAATTAAGTGAAAATGATATATGAATGCGGTAATTTTGTTTGGCTCGGCAAATTCAATCCGCGATGATGAGATATATATTTACAAAAAAACTTTGTGCCTTTGCTTTTGGTCTTATTATGTTTTCCGCCTGCACGCCCAAAACACAAAATGTTCAACCCGGGTCTGACAATTTTGTGAGAGGCGCTGACATAAGCTGGCTGCCCCAGATGGAAGCAACAGGCTATCAATTTTATGCCGATAACGGCCAAAAAGAAGACTGCTTTAAAATTTTAAAAGATCACGGTATTAATTCCATAAGGCTCAGAACCTGGGTCAATCCATCAGATCATAAAATAAACGGGCATTGCAGCACACCCGAAACCGTGGCTATGGCGGTTCGTGCCAGGCAGCATGGCATGAAGGTGATGATCAATTTTCATTACAGCGATTCATGGGCCGACCCCGGCAAACAATACAAGCCTGCCGCCTGGGTGGGACTGGGTTTTGAAGACCTTAAAAAAGCTTTACACGATTATACGCTTGATGTAATGAAGCAATTAAAAAATGCAGGCGTTTCACCAGAATGGGTGCAAATTGGCAACGAAATTCCCGGCGGATTGCTATTGCCCGAAGGTAGCACAGATAACTGGCCTCAACTGGCGCAATTGCTTAATGCAGGGCATGATGCGGTGAAAGCGGTAAGCCCTGCAACAAAAATAGTTTTGCATGTGGACCAGGGTAATAACAATGCACGCTTTCGCTGGTGGTTTGATAGTGCCACAAAACACAACGTGCGCTTTGATGTGATTGGTATGTCTTACTATCCCTGGTGGTTGGAAGGCAAGCCCGATTATACGCTTTCCATAAACGATCTTGGTTACAATTTGAATGACATGGCAGCACGCTATGGTAAAAAAGTAATGGTAGTGGAAACCGGCGGCGAAGACGTTCAATCGCAAAATACTTACAACATGCTGGTGGCCGTTATTAAAAAGGTTAAAGCGGTACCGGGAAAAAAAGGATTGGGTGTGATGTACTGGGAGCCGCAGGGTGCACGTAGCTGGAGCCAGTACCCGCTTAGCGCCTGGGGCGATGACGGAAAGCCCACCAAGGCTATGGACGCGTTTCTTGCTGACTGAGTTTTTGTTTGTTCAGGTATTGCAGGTATAGTTTTTTAATCCAGTATCTTTTATTCAGGCTTCGCACATATTTTTTATTAAGGCGGTAATGGCCTTTTTCAAAACGAAGATGATCTTTAAGCGTGTAAAAAGTTCGGTAGCTGAATTTTGCCAAAGGGTTACCGGCGCTGTCTTTCAGCCGGTAACCGTATTTTTGATTTCCGCTAATCGAACCACCTTCTATCAGCCATTCCAGTATCGTCTTTTGTAAAGAAGTCATTCAAAATCATTTATCGTTGCAAATTAAATATTTATTTTAGAATATGACAGATAGATCGTGTGGGTAAATAAAAGTTGGGTTTGCCTACTATATTTTGTTGTTAGATTTTAAAGAAAAATTCCAACCAATAACGATCGTATGATTATCTGATAACAATTCAATTGCCGAAAGAATCCATCCGGGTTGAACGATCAAAATTTGATTTAAAATTCTTAAAGGGTTCACTATTAAAAAAGAGGCCCCCACAGGCCTCTTTCAAATGATAGCAATCAACAAAAGGTTAATACCAATAAACAGGTTGTGTGTGCCTGATGCTCGAAACCGTAACGCGGCCTTCAGCAGTGGCAAGGCCTTTAAAGCCCGAAGCATAAATTGTATAAATGTTTCCACCGGCAAATCTTACAGGTAAAGAAGGCGCCAATACTGTTGAAGTTCCGGATGCCCGCACTTCGAAAATAATATCATAACCTGCCTTTACACTTATAAAATCAGCGGCAGATTTGTAGGCAACATTTGTAGCAACCGGGGTCGCTTCACCTTTAATATAAAAATCCATTGCCGGTACATCAGGGCACATGTTTGCAAATTTTACACGTGTTGAATCATTAGTTGGACTGCGAGATTGATTTTGCAACACCACAGCCTCCATTTTGCTGCCGGAATCCGCAAGAAATACTGAATAATGTTTGTCTACATCAAATGTTACATCTTTCGTATAAAAGGCACTGCTTTCACCGTAGCGAAAAACTTTGAGCGTGCGGTTGCCGGTATAAGCACGCTGGTTGTTCCAGTAACTTGTATAGGTGAAATTGTTCAGTCCCAGTCGGTTATCATCAAGCCCAATATCGAGGCGCGGCGCTTTTGGAGAAGCGTGAACGAAAGTTACAATGGCCGCATCAGGAAGGTTTACATCATCTTTGTTTTTTCTGCAGGAGGAAAACAATAATGCACATGAGGCCAGTATTATTGATGCGGTAACAAATGGTTTAAAGAATACTTTTTTGGTCATCATTTAATAAGTTTTATAGTGTTTTAAAAATCTGTTTTCTGTAAAGACGCAGAAAAGATTAGCAGCGCAACAGTTCGATATATTTTTTTAAATGTAATTTTTAAGGGAGCGAAAAGATTGCGGCACATCGCCCCTCATCCGGTGTTTCAATCGCTTATCTTTACAATTAGGAGGAATTAATTATTGTTCACGTATTCAGAGGTTTAGATGCTTTTTCTTCATTCCATATCGCTCATTCAATTTAAAAATTACACCAACCGATCCTTTGATTTTTCAAAGAAAGTTACCGGCATTTGCGGCAACAACGGCGTTGGTAAAACCAATATTCTGGACGCGATTCACTATTTGTGCATTACTAAAAGCTATTTTAGCAGTAACGATGCAATCAATGTACAGCATGGTTCGCAAGGGTTTAGGATTCAGGGTTTGATGGAATTACAAGATGTTACTGAAAAAGTTGTTTGCATACTTCGTGAAAATAGTAAAAAGGAATTTGCAATCAATGATGACGCTTACACTAAATTCTCGCAACATATCGGCCGTTATCCGTGTGTGGTCATTGCTCCCGATGACGCTGTTTTAATTACAGGTGGAAGTGAAGGGCGGCGAAGTTTTTTAGACAGTCTTTTATCGCAGCTTGACGCGGGCTACTTAAACAGCCTGATTCAATACAATAGAATTTTACAGCAGCGAAATTCATTTTTGAAGGGGGCTGCTGAAAGCGGAAATCTGGATGACTCTCTGCTCGCCGTTCTTGATGAACAATTAATTCCAAAAGGGGAGGAGGTTTTTAAAAAGCGCCGTGATTTTCTGGTGAGTTTTTTACCAAAGGTAAAACGCATGTATGCCGACATCGCGCAGCAGGACGAAGGGCTTTCTCTTTTATACGAAAGCCGGCTGCTTGATGCAGGTTTTGAAGAAATATTGGCGGCTACCCGGCAAAAAGATATTTTATTGCAAAGAACAACTGCCGGCGTTCATCGCGATGATATTTCAATTCAGTTAGGACAACAATCGTTTAAAAGTATTGCCTCGCAGGGACAACGAAAAAGTTTGCTCTTCGCTTTGAAGCTAACTGAATTGGAAGTAATAAAGGCAGAAAAGAAATTTGCCCCGATACTTTTATTGGATGACGTTTTTGAGAAACTCGATGAAAGCCGCATTACGAGCCTGTTGCAGAACGTTTGTGTTGAAAACGAAGGCCAGGTTTTTATCACTGACACAAATACCGAAAGGCTCACCACACATCTTTCAAATATTAAGGCAGATTTTAGTATCATTGAATTATGAGGCCGCTGATGTCCCTTTCTTTTTTTCGGCCAACCTTTTCAGGAAATAACAGAGCCAAAGAAAAATAAGCCAGATGGGAATCAGCTCAACGGAAGTTTTTAAACCCGTCATCCACATAATAATCAAAACACCCACCAAAAAAATCAAACAGATATAATTTGTAAACGGGTAAAGAAAAGCAGGAAATATTGTCTTTTCCCCCTTGAATGCTTTTTTGAATTTGATATGTGTGTAGCTGATCATCACCCAGTTAATAATGAGTGACGATACCACCAATGACATTAAAATGCCAAGTGCTTTTTCAGGGATCAATTTATTGATCACAATTGTAAACGCTACGAAAGCCGCCGATACCAAAATTGCGTTTACCGGAACCTTGTTTTTACTGAGCTTCATTAAAAATTTGGGAGCATTGCCTTGTTCCGAAAGTCCGAATAACATGCGGCTATTACTGTAAACCCCGCTATTATAAACTGAAAGTGCCGCTGTTAATACAATTACATTTAAAACATTTGCAATGATGCCGGTGAGGTAAAATGTTTTACCAAACAGGTTGAATTCAAAGCCTTTCAGCCTGTCGAACACGATCACAAAAGGGCTGCTGCCTTCTGTAATTTGTGACCAGGGAGAAAGCGAAAAAAGAATGATCAGCGCACCGATGTAAAAAATAAGTATTCTGTAGATGATCTGGTTGGTGGCTTTTGGAATATTTTTTTCGGGGTTTTCGGTCTCAGCGGCCGCGATGCCAACCAGTTCCAATCCGCCAAATGCAAACATGATTACAGCCATTGCGGCGAGCAATCCCCGATAGTTGCCCGAGGCATCTTTTTCCAAAACTCCGTTCGGAAAAAATCCTCCATCATTCCAAAGATTGGCAATGGTGGCATTTTCACCTCCGGTACCACTTATTAAAAGATAACTCCCAAAAAGGATCATCGCAATGATTGCTATTACTTTAATAATGGAAAACCAGAATTCGACCTCTCCGTAAATTCTTACGGATGCGAGATTGATGGCATTGATCGCAATAAAAAAGAAAAGGCTTGAAACCCAAAGCGGAATTTCGGGCCACCAAAAATTCACGTATATCCCAATAGCAGTCAATTCAGACATACTCACAAGAATATATAAAACCCAATAGTTCCAACCTGAGGTGAAGCCGGCGAAATTGCTCCAGTATTTGTATGCAAAATGGCTGAAACTGCCTGATACCGGTTCTTCCACCACCATTTCACCCAATTGCCTCATAATAAAAAACGCGATCAGCCCGGCGATTGCATAACCGAGGATTACAGATGGACCGGCTACCACGGCAGCGGGGCCAATACCCAGGAACAAACCGGTTCCAATGGCGCCGCCAAGTGCGATTAATTGAATATGCCTGTTTTGAAGGCCACGTTTCAGTGGTTCGTTTTGGTTGGGTTCGCTATTTGTCAATTTGGTTTTATTTGACGGCGAAGATATTATTTTGCAACAGAAATCAGTTTCTTTAAATCAATTACCTTTATTTAAAATTGAAAGCGTGGCAGAATATTCTTTGGGTGAAGCGTTAAACGAATTTTTGAAAAAAAGTCGATTGAAGGGCGATATACAGGCACTGCAAATTGATGATGTGTGGGAAGAAATTATGGGCAAAACAGTAGCCCGCTACACTGATAAATTGCAGATAATAGGAGATAAACTTTTTATTACCACAACCGTTGCGCCTTTAAAGCACGAGTTAATGTATCAGCGCGATAAAATCGCTCAAAGGGTAAATGAAAAGCTTGGCAGGAACATCGTTAAAGAAGTTGTCATAAAATAATTTCTAAACCCTCACACGAGGGTCAATCACCCCATAAAGAACATCCGCTATAATATTCACCACCACAAAAAACGCCGCCGAAATTAATACAGAACCCATCACAACCGGGTAGTCTAATTTTTCAAGCGCATCTACAGTTATTTTGCCGATTCCCTGCCATCCAAAAATATATTCCACAAAAAAAGCGCCGGCAAGTAGTTCTGCAAACCATCCGGTGATGGCCGTGATCACGGGATTCAAAGCGTTTTTTAATGCGTGTTTCCAAACGATTACCGATTTTTTCAAACCTTTTGCATAAGCTGTTCTGATGTAATCCTGGTCAAGCACATCAAGCATGGCGCTGCGCGTGAGTTGTGTGATGATTGCCAAAGGCCTGATGCCAAGTGTGATAGCCGGTAAAATTAAATTACGAAGGCTTAAAGTTCTTTGTCCCGTTACTTCGTCAATTTCAAACCAATTGCCGCTAATGTGGAGGCCTGTATATTGCGTGAGCACAAATCCAAAAACGTATGCGATCACAATACCCATAAAAAAAGAAGGCGCTGAAATGCCCACGATGCTTGAAAAAATAGCCGTCGTATCTAACCAGGTGTTTTGCCTTACAGCAGCCACAACACCCAGCGGAATGCCGACTGCAACGGCAATTAACATCGATGCCAGGGCAAGAATGATTGTTCCCGGCAAAGCCTGCATTAAAATACTTCCCACTTCTCTTTTGCTTTGATAGCTTTTGCGCAGGTAAGGGATTTTAATAGCGAATTTTGTATTGCCACCGATAAAGATGCCTTTCAATTCTTTTCTTGCAATATCCTCTTTCCTATGAATTGCAATGGGCGACACATCATTTACATATAATAAAAACTGTTTCCATTTTGGCTGGTCGAGGTATAATTCCTTGCGAATATTTTCCTGTGTTTTGGCATCTCCGGTTTGTCCCATCACAAGCCGGGTGGGGTCTCCAAAGCCCTGAAACAAAAAGAACACAAGCACTACCACGCCAATTAAAACGAGCACGCTGTAAAAGATTTTTCTGGTGATGTAGTGTAACAATCGGAAACAGGGTTTTGTGATTTTTTGATTTGAAGGTAAAAATTGAAATTAATGATTGATTTGCTTTGAAGCTTGCTCAAAATTCCTGAAACTCCATTTACCTTCAATCGTACCTTTTTTCAATTGAAACAAAGTTGGAATGACACGCGCCGCGGCCCTGATTGTAACCCTGTCCCCGTCCAAAACGGTAATATCTTTAAAGCCTGTGTTGGCGATGGCAGCTTCAACTGCCGGCCTCGTGCTGGTAATGAGGTAAACAGGGATATTTTTGTTTTTTGCTGATTGAAAAACCTGCTCAAAACCTTTCTGCCAGCGGCTTACAGGCTGCGAAAGGTCTTCAACAAATAATAATATAGCTTCCGGCGCATCAAGAATTTGCTGTGTTAAATCTGCATCATTTTTATCGCTGAAAGATAAACTCCTAATCTCAGGGATATTATTTTTACCCGGGCGAATAATCTTGTCTTCACGTTTTACAAATGTGTAAGTGGAGTCGTTAAAGTCATCAGGGAAATCTTCGGCCGTAAACGAAACGTCTTTGCCATCTTTTTGATAAACGAAATTGATCACAGTACTGTCGGGAATGGCGTTGGCCGGCATCTTCATTTTTTCGGGAATGTTATTGCCAACTTTGTACGGCAGGCAATCAACGATTGGTAAATAATTTAACACATACCATTGAAGCGCGAATGTAGATACAGCAGCAATTACAAGCAAAACACCGGTGATGGGTTTCGAAAAAATTGGTTTGATATATTTGTTGTTGAAGAACAGGAATAATATCAGCACTAACAAAACTATATCCTTTGCAAAAGAAACGCCCGATGTGATGGGGATACAGTCTCCAAAGCAACCACAGCTTTTAAATTTGCCTGAAATATAAGCGTAGCCGGTAAGGAAAGTAAAGAAAACGATGAGCAGTAATAATAACCAGTTGATCAGTTTCGGCTTCCATCCTAAAAGCAGCGCCACACCAGCAAAAATTTCAAATGCATTCATCAAGACCGAGAGCCAGAGCGTTGTTCCGTTGAAGGCGCTCATTCCCCACAAATCAAAAAACTCCTGCATTTTATAGCTCAACCCGTTGGGGTCAATGGCTTTCACCAACCCCGAAAAAATAAAAAGTGCTCCAACTAAAACACGTACAATGTTTACTAAAATTTTCATAAGGTTATATTTTTTTCGCCATCAAGTATTAGCGCGAAAACGGCATAATTTATAATATCGTTATAGTTTGCATCAATACCTTCGCTGATCAACGTTTTTCCTTCATTATTCAAGATCATTCTCACCCGGTGTAGTTTCATCAATATCAGGTCTACAAGACTTTGCTGGCTCATGCTGCGCCATGCCTCGCCGTAATCGTGATTTTTGTTCTGCATTAACGCCTTCGCCCGATCAATATATTTTTGGTATAGTTTTTCTACTTCATCTTCGCCGAGGTCCTCAGGCGCGTTGTCGGGAAGATCCAGTTGAATCAGCCCGATCACGCAATAATTAATAATACCTTTAAATTCTCCTCTGATTCCATCATCAATTTTTTGATGTTTCGCTTCCTGTATCGTTTTGATGCGTTGAGCTTTTATAAATATCTGGTCCACTACCGAAATCGTGCGCAGCACACGCCACGCGGTTCCGTAATCTTTATTCTTTTTAAAGAAAATATTTTTACACTTTTCAATTACTTCGTCGTATTGCTGGTTGGTTTTGCTCATTTACATTTTTTTTGCCCGACCATTCTATTTGTGGCCTCATTATTGATCGCCCGCGCCATAAGCTGGCGTTGCACGATTCGGGGTTCTGTCCTTTAATTAACTTATTTTACCTTCGCTTCAAAAATAGCAAACTATTGCCGATGTTCACCCTTAATTGTAAAGGAAGATTACTCACCATTGATTCACCCATTGTAATGGGCGTGATTAATATCAATAACGATTCATTTTACCGGGGCAGTCGGCATTTTCATGAAAATGATATTTTGGCAACTGCCGAAAAAATGTTGGGTGACGGCGCCACTATTCTTGATATTGGCGGCCAAAGCACACGGCCGGGCAGCCCGCAGGTTGCTGCGGAGGAAGAATTACAGAGAGTGGTACCGGCCATTGAAGCCATTCAAAAGCGTTTCCCCCATGCTTTTATTTCGGTAGATACTTATTACGGCAAAGTAGCGAAAAATGCAGTGGATGCTGGCGCCGATATGATCAACGACATCAGCGCGGGCAATATGGATGATGCTTTGATTGACACTGTGGCAGCTTTAAATGTACCGTACGTTTTAATGCACATGAAAGGCGTTCAAACCACTATGCAACAAAACCCCGAATACGGGGATGTAACCCTTGAAGTTCTCGACTTTCTGGTTCAAAAAAAAGCCTTGTTTCAAAGTAAAGGGATTAAAGATATTATTATCGATCCCGGTTATGGTTTTGGAAAAACCATTCAGCATAACTTCACACTATTAAAAAATCAAAAAATTTTTGAGATGCTCGACTGCCCTGTTTTGACAGGGATCAGCCGTAAATCTACCGTTTATAAAACGTTGGGAACAACCGCCGAGCATGCGCTGAACGGAACGACTGTTTTAAATACCATCGCATTACTGAACGGCACAAATATTTTAAGGGTTCATGACGTAAAAGAGGCTGTGGAAGCGGTAAAACTGGTTACCAGTTGCCAGTTTCAAGCTTGAATTTAAACCTGCGACCCGTAACGGGAAACCCGCAATTCACATCTTGTTTTTTCCTACCTTTGCCCGCCTTTTTGGGGTATATTAGATTATGAAGCAAATCAGGAATTTTTGTATCATCGCACATATTGACCACGGCAAAAGTACGCTGGCCGACAGGCTTTTACAAGCCACTAATACTGTTAGCGACCGTGAAATGATGGATCAGGTACTGGATGATATGGACCTCGAACGGGAAAAAGGCATTACCATCAAAAGCCACGCAATTCAAATTAACTACCAACAACATAACGGCGATGAATACGTATTGAACCTGATTGACACCCCCGGCCACGTTGATTTCAGCTACGAAGTGAGCCGCGCATTGGCTGCCTGCGAAGGGGCATTGCTGTTAGTTGACGCCACACAGGGCATACAGGCCCAAACGATCAGCAACCTGTATTTAGCAATTGAGAACGACCTTGAGATCATTCCTGTCATCAATAAAATTGATATGGACGGAGCCATGATCGACGAAGTGAAAGATCAAATCATTGACCTGATCGGCTGTAAGCCCGATGAAATATTGCTCGCCAGCGGACGCACGGGTTTAGGAGTGGAGGCGGTTCTGGAAGCAATTGTTGACCGCATCCCACCGCCAAAGGGCAGTGAAGAAGCGCCGTTGCAGGCGTTGATCTTTGACAGTGTTTTCAATAGTTTCCGAGGTATCATCGTTTATTTTCGTGTATTGAACGGGGTTATAAGAAAAGGTGATAAAGTGAAATTTGTGAGCACCGGGCAGGAATACGATGCTGACGAAATCGGTATTTTGAAATTAAAGATGACCGAAAAAAATGAAGTGAGGGCGGGCGATGTGGGTTATCTGATTACCGGAATAAAAAATGCGAAGGATGTAAAAGTGGGGGATACCATTACGCTTGCAACCAACCAGAATCCGCAGGCCATTAAAGGTTTTGAAGAAGTGAAGCCGATGGTATTTGCGGGAATTTATCCCGTGAATACTGACGAGTTTGAAGAGCTACGCGAATGCATGGATAAGTTGCAGTTAAATGATGCGTCTCTTACGTTTGAGTTGGAAACCTCGCAGGCATTGGGTTTTGGCTTTCGATGCGGCTTTTTGGGAATGCTGCACATGGAAATTATTCAGGAGCGCCTGGAGCGCGAATTTGACCAGAGTGTAATCACAACCGTTCCTAACGTAAGTTTTATAGCACATACCACCAAGGGCGAAAAAATTGTTGTGAACAATCCTACGGAGTTTCCTGACCCTGTTAAAACAGATAGGATAGAAGAGCCTTACATCAAAGCGCAGATTATTACAAAACCCGAATACATCGGTAATATTATTACCCTTTGTATGGGCAAGCGCGGCATTTTAACCAGCCAGAATTATTTAACCACAACCCGTGTGGAGTTGAATTTTGAAATGCCCCTGACTGAAATTGTTTTTGATTTTTACGATAAATTAAAATCCTCCACCCGTGGCTATGCTTCGTTCGATTATCATCCCATCGGTTACCGTGAAAGTGATATTGTGAAGATGGATATTTTATTAAACGGTGATAAAGTAGATGCGTTAAGCGCCTTAATTCACCGCAGCAGGGCACAGGATTTCGGCCGCAAGCTTTGTGAAAAATTAAAAGAACTCGTTCCGCGCCAGCAGTTCCAGATAGCAATTCAGGCCGCAATTGGCGCCAAGATCGTTGCCCGTGAAAATATTTCGGCCATGCGCAAAGATGTGACCGCGAAATGTTATGGTGGCGATATCAGCCGTAAGCGAAAGCTTCTCGAAAAGCAGAAGGAAGGCAAGAAGCGCATGAAGCAAATCGGTAATGTGGAAGTTCCGCAGGAGGCGTTTTTAGCAGTGTTGAAACTGGACGATTAAATTTTCTCTGTTCAGAAACGGTCGCTGACGAAGTCAGTTGCCATAGGCTGATTTAGAAAATTTTTATAAAGCCTGCAAAGGAATATTGCCCTGGCTTTTTTTGTCCCGATAGCCATCAAAATGTACTGTTGAATGTTTATTCATCAATTGACAGAATCCTTGAAACCTATCAATTTTATACTTGTATTTTTTATATCGGTTATTGGTTTTTCACAATCAAAAACCGACAGCAATCTTATAAAAGCGAGTGTTATTTTGGATGCGATTTACAAGAATTATGCTGCACCAAACACAAATCTCCTGCGAGAAAATTACCCTTATGATGAAAAATACACACCGGATTATTTAGCTGCGAACCCCGGTTCTATAAAGCCAAACGAATATGCCTACCTGTGGCCCTATTCAGGAACGCTTTCGGCAACCGTTGTTTTATACGAAGCCACGAAGGATAAAGCGTACAAAAAGTTATTGGATGAAAAGATTATTCCCGGCCTTGAAAAATATTTCGATGTAAAACGCAAACCATTTGCTTACGCTTCGTATATCAATACTGCCAAACCTTCTGACAGGTTTTATGATGATAATATTTGGTTGGGAATTGATTTCACTGAACTGTATGCAATTTCGAAGCAGAAAAAATATCTCGACAAAGCACAACTCATTTGGGAATTTGTATGGAGTGGACATGATGAAAAACTGGGTGGTGGCATTTACTGGTGTGAGCAAAAAAAGTTCTCGAAAAATACCTGCTCCAATGCGCCCGCTGCTGTGTTTGCGTTTAAACTTTTCGGGGTGACGAAAGACAGTGCTTATTATTTCAAAGGGAAAGATTTGTACGACTGGACAAAACTAAATTTGCAGGATACAACAGATTTTCTCTATTTCGATAATAAATCTTTGGCCGGAAAAGTCGATACAAAAAAATATTCTTACAATAGCGGACAGATGTTGCAGGCGGCTGTTCTTTTATACAATTTAACTGCAGATAAAACCTATTTGAACGAAGCAGAAAAAATTGCAAACTCAGCGTTCAGGTACTTTACTGCCCACTCTTTACGCGAAGGTACTGAGCACTTCAGAGACAATAATTCCTGGTTCAATGCGGTGATGCTGCGGGGCTTTGCTGAATATTGGAGGGCCTCAGGGAAAAATAATTTTCAGGTTCAGTTTCAACAAATACTGAATAATTATTACCGCAGTCAGCGGGATGATCAGGGATTATTTTTCAGGTTTTCAAGGCGACCACAAAACAGAAAATGGCTTTTGAACCAGGCAGGTTTTGTGGAAATGTTTGCGCAGCTGGCATTGATAGCTTCAAGTTACAAGTGCCACGGTTAAACTAATTAGGTTTAAAGTTAAGTATAAAAACTTGTAGAGGGGTTTTGTATTGTAAGGATTTTCCGGGGGTGTGTTAAGTTTGTTTTGAATGTCTGCGAAGTAATGGAGTTCATAATTTTTAAGGTTTGATTTTTTTAGGTAACTATTGTCGAAAGAGCTTATTTGTATACTCATTTAGTTCTCTTTTCCATGAGCTGTAGGGGTGCGTGAACAAGTAATCGGTTTGCAGTTTTTGAGCAATGTATTTGTGTTTAGTAAATTCTTTTCCATTATCAGAGGTGATGGTATGTACCAGTTCTTTATAGGGAGCTAAAGCATTGCTGATTTTAGTTTGTATTGTATCAGCCTGTTTATTATCGGATCTCACAATAATGGCGAACTGTGATTTTCTTTCTACCCCGGTAAGGACGAAGTGGGAATGGGTTACTCCTTCGATCAGGCTAATTTCCCAGTCACCCACACGTTTTTTTCTTTGACGAAAGGCCAGGCTTGTTAAAGGTTTTGGGGCGTTGTGTCATTTGTTGGAATCGGCATTGTTGCGGCTCATGTAGGCGGAGATGTTATGTTAATTGGATTGACTTTGATAGTATTGGCAGCTCTGGCCTGGGCTTCAAACAAATATGTTTATCAAAAAAGTAAATGCTGAATCGCCACTTGCTTTAGTGGTTTGGGGAAATTTGATTGCATTACCTTTTATGGCGGTTGCTTTTTTTTGATTAGTTTAGCAACTCTTATGTTTTAAAAAATTTTATGAAAAAATTATTGATCATCTTTCTTGTCGGTGCCAGTTTGCCGGTTGTAAACGCACAGAGTTTTTCGCCGGTTGATTATGTAAATCCCCTGATGGGAACCTTGTCAAAATTTGAACTTTCAAACGGTAATACCTACCCGGCAGTTGGTTTACCCTGGGGCATGAACCTGTGGTCGGCTCAAACCGGCAAGATGGGCGATGGTTGGATGTATCGCTACGATGCTGATAAAATAAGGGGCTTTAAGCAAACGCACCAGCCCTCGCCCTGGATGAATGACTACGGTTATTTTTCAATGATGCCCGCAACCGGCAGCCTTAAATTTACTGAAGATGATCGCGCAAGCTGGTTCAGCCATAAGGCAGAAACGGCACAGCCTCATTATTATAAAGTGTACCTGGCAGACCCTGATGTAACGACTGAATTTACACCAACGGAAAGAGCCGCTATTTTCAGGTTTACCTTTCCCACAGCAGATACCGGTTCAATAATTATTGACGCGATTAACAAAGGTTCTTACGTAAAAATTATTCCATCACAAAACAAGGTGATCGGTTATTCAACCCGCAACAGTGGCTCGGTTCCTCAAAATTTTAAAAACTATTTTGTAATCCAGTTCGATAAAAAATTTGACTTTGATAAAACATGGAGCAACAATAATTTTAGCGATGATGACGAAATGAAAAGCGAACACGCAGGCGCGGTTATTGGGTTTAAGAATTTGAAGAAAGGAGATGTGGTTACAGCCAAAGTTGCATCATCGTTTATCAGTTTCGACCAGGCCGAATTGAATTTAAAGCAGGAGATTGGCAATAAGAGTTTTGAAGCCATAAAAAGCCAGGGCCGCGATGTATGGAACAAAACTTTGGGAAAAATAAAAGTGAGTGGCGGCACTGATGAGCAAATACGTACATTTTATTCCTGCATGTACCGCATGGTATTTTTCCCGCTTGCTATGCATGAAAAAAATGCTTTGGGCCAGTGGGTGCATTACAGTCCGTACACAGGAAAAGCTGAGAAGGGTTACAAGTTTGCAGGTACCGGTTTTTGGGATACCTTCCGCGCATTATATCCTTTTCTAAATTTTGTTTTTCCTTCGGTTGCAAAACAAATGCAGGAGGGTTTAATAAACGATTTTATTCATGGTAGCTGGTTACCTGAATGGTCATCTCCCGGCTATCGTGGAATTATGATTGGCAACAACTCTGCTTCCATTGTATCCGAGGCTTACTTGAAAGGAGGGCGGGGTTATGATATTCAAAAGCTTTGGGAAGCGTTGGTGCATGGCGCGAACAATGAAGGGCCCAATGCCACAGGCCGCAGGGGAGTGGAGCATTATAATCAATTAGGCTATGTGCCAAACGATGTGGGCATCAACGAGAATGTGGCTCGTACGTTAGAATATGCTTACGATGATTACGCAATTTATGCGCGGGGCAGGGCTTTGGGTAAACCTTCATCAGAAATAAATATTTACAAAGAGCGCGCAATGAATTACAAAAATCTTTTTTATCCAAAGCATTTACTTATGGCGCCCAAACAGAAAGACGGGCAGTTTGCATCCTACTTCAACCCGTATGCATGGGGTGGCGATTTTACCGAAGGTAATAGCTGGCACTACTCGTGGAGCGTGTTTCAGGATATTGAAGGATTGAAAAATTTGATGGGCGGCGATAAGATGTTTATCAGGATGCTCGATTCGGTATTCATCATGCCCCCCGATTTTTCGGGTTCAAAATACGGAGGCATCATTCACGAAATGCGCGAAATGCAGATCATGAACTTTGGCCAGTATGCGCACGGCAACCAACCCATTCAGCACATGCCTTATTTATACAACTATACTTCCCAACCGTGGAAGACCGAGTATTGGGTGCGCGAAATAATGAACAGGCTGTATCACAGCGGCCCTGACGGGTATTGTGGTGATGAGGATAATGGCCAAACCAGCGCGTGGTACGTGTTTTCGGCCTTAGGTTTTTATCCGGTAACACCGGCAAGTCCACAATACGTAACGGGCACACCTTACTTTAAAAAAGCCGAAATAACTTTTGAGAACGGAAAAAAGCTCACAATAAATTCTCCGCAGGCTAGTACTGCCAATAAATATGTGTCATCAATTATAATGAATGGCAAAGCCGTTACAAAAAATTATTTAGATCATTTTGATTTGTTAAAGGGAGGCACCTTAAATGTAAATATGAGTGCTGTGCCGAACAAATCGCGTAATACAACTTTGGCGGCACAGCCATTTTCAATGAGTATAAATGATAAATGATTTTGAACGCATTTTTATTTTTTTATCAAACCTCACCGGCACTCATCGGAGTGTATTGTAATAAAAGCTCCTGAGATTTCTGTAACGGTTACCTTGCATTGGTTTAAATTTACAGGCATAGATAAATTATACTATTCATAAAACGAAGCACGATGATTTTTTCTCACACAGGGGAATGTATATGCGGAGTTCCCTGTCTGACCGACAGGCAGGCATCCGATCGTTAAAAAAATAAAAAATATACGGATGAAAAAAATATCTTTATTGTTACTGATTCTTTTTGTTGCAGTAACTATTAATGCCCAGCAAAAAACTGATTGGGCCAATTTTGGCCGGTACGAGGAAGCCAATAAAACCGCGCCCCGCGGTGCCGTGGTATTTATGGGCAATTCCATCACCCAGGGTTGGGTATCGTCAAGGCCCGACTTTTTTAAAAGTAATAATTACGTGGGGCGCGGCATTGGCGGGCAGGTTAGCTCGCAAATGCTGGTGCGTTTTAGAAGAGATGTGATTGGCTTAAAGCCCGGGGCAGTTGTAATTCTTGCAGGAACAAATGATATAGCACAGAACAACGGGCCCATCACTTTGGAGAATGTGTTAGGCAATATTATTTCTATGTGCGAGCTTGCAAAAGCCAATAATATTAAAGTGGTTTTATGTTCTGTTTTACCCGCATACCAGTTTGGGTGGCGAAAAGAATTGGCTCCGGCCAACGACGTTATTAAGCTCAATAAAATGATAAAACAGTATGCCGATGCCAATAAAATACCGTATGTTGATTACCACAGCGCATTAAAGGACGAGCAAAATGGCCTTCCCGAAAAATATGCTAAAGACGGTATTCACCCCACACCCGAAGGTTATGAGATAATGGAGAAACTTGTAAAGCCGGTGATTGATAAATTGGGTAAGGCAAAAGCAAAGGACAGGCAATATCTTTTTGGCAAATAGATAGATTTTATTGTGAAGAAATCAATTTTAACTGAAGACTGGGCTGTTGTAGTTCTGGGTTTTTTAATTATTGCCGTGGTGCTTTCGGGCCTTGTGATTCCGGTACCTTCATTCGGATGGAAAAATGCCGATGACCTTTTTTCAAAAGTTTTATCAGCTGAGAATATTTTAAAAATAGCGCTTCAGTTTGTTGTGCTTTTAATTGTTGCGGTATTAGGAGCCTTAATTACCGGGAAAAATTTAAAAAATTTTTCAACAACCTTTGTGGTAATTTACCTGCTGACTTTGTTTGCGCTGGTGCTTGCGGGAAATACAACGGTAAAAGAATACAACCTGGAAGCAGTTATATTCAGTTTGTTGATAGGGCTCGTCATCGGTAATGTTTTTAACCTCCCTCAATGGTTTCGCTCATCCATTACATCAGAACTTTTTGTAAAAATAGGTTTAGTGCTTTTAGGTACGTCAATCATTTTCTCTGATATATTAAAAGCAGGGGCGTTGGGGTTGATTCAGGCATTAATAGTAGTTGTAGCAGTTTGGTATTTTGCATATTGGGTTTGCAAAAGAATGAAGATCGATGAAGAAATAACGATGATGCTGGCAAGTGCCGTTTCCATTTGTGGCGTGTCGGCAGCTATCGCAACTTCCGGTGCGATTAAGGGCGATACTAAAAAACTCTCCTACATTATTTCGCTGGTTCTGATTGTGGCAATACCCATGATGATCTTTATGCCTTACATTGCAAAGTGGCTTGGGCTTAGCCAGGAAGTAACGGGCGCGTGGCTGGGCGGCAGTATTGATACAACCGGCGCGGTGGTTGCATCGGGTTCGCTGGTAGGAGAGGAGGCTTTAAAAATTAGCTCCATTGTGAAATTTGCACAGAACGTGTTACTGGGTATAGCAGCTTTTGCAATTTCGGTTTATTGGACATATACCGGCCATTTTAATAATACCGGTGTTGAAGAAAAACCAACGCTGAAAGTTATTTGGCAACGGTTCCCAAAGTTCGTTGTAGGGTTTATTTTAGCCTCCTTGCTATTTTCTTTTGTGATTCCGCCTGAAAAAATTGGCGAAGTGAAGAACAGCCTTAAAAGCGTGCAGGGGCTTTGGTTTGCTTTAGCTTTTACAGCTATAGGATTGGAAACAAAATTTTCCGACCTGATTAAACAGGAGAACCGGAAACCTTTATACGCATTTTTAATAGCTCAGTTTTTCAATATTTTGGTTACCTTACTTATCGCCTGGTTATTGTTTAGATGATAACTATATAAATTTTAGGTTCATCATAGTACCCATACGGAAAAATAAAAATATACAATGAAACGTACCTTGTTATTCTTTTTAGCAATTTTTTATTGCTTTTTGTCTTTTGCTTCAAAAGTTGATACGCTTGAAGTGTACAGCCCTTCTATGAAAAAGAATATTAAAACCGTTGTGGTTGTTCCCGATACTTACAATAAGAACACGGCGCTCCCTGTGTTTTACCTGCTGCACGGTTATAGCGGAAATTATTCGAACTGGGTAAAAGCTGATGCCGTTCGAAATGGCGCCGATCAATATCAAATGATTTTTGTTTGCCCCGATGGAGGTTATGGAAGCTGGTATTGGGACAGCCCTGTTGATCCTTTGTTCAAATACGAAACGTTTGTGTCGAAAGAATTGGTTGATTGGGTTGATAAAAATTACGCAACGATCAATTCGCCAAAAGGCAGGGCTATTTCAGGGTTAAGTATGGGGGGGCACGGTGGGTTGTATCTTGGTATTAAACATCCTGATGTTTTTGGCGCTTGCGGCAGCATGAGCGGTGGTGTAGACATCAGGCCTTTTCCTAACAACTGGGAGATGGCTAAAAGGCTCGGGAAATACGCCGAGTATCCCGAACGCTGGGAAAAAAATACGGTCATCAATTTGCTGCACCTGATTGAACCCAATACGCTCAGCATTATTTTCGATTGCGGTACGGAGGATTTTTTCTTTAAAGTAAATGAAAACCTGCACCAGCAAATGTTGCTGCGCAATATTAAACATGATTACATTACCCGCCCCGGCGGTCATAACTGGGCTTACTGGGAAAATGCTGTGTATTACCAGATACTTTTCATGGACAGGTTTTTTAAAACACCGCCTGTTGTTGAAAAGAAATAGCAAATTAAGAGTTGATGAATGATGTACTGTAGTACAAGAGAATGACACCGCCGACCGACAGGCGGGCAACGAAGATCATTTTTGCACTACAGCTGGTAAAAAATTTCCAGAACGATTTATAGTTATTATCTTTCCAACTCTTAAAAGTAATTGGAAAATAGTATGAAAGAAACCGGAATTGAGCGCCTTGTTGAAATAATGGATGAGTTGCGCGAAAAATGTCCTTGGGATAGAAAGCAAACCATTCAGTCGCTGCGCCAAATGACGATAGAAGAAACCTATGAACTGGGCGATGCAATTCTGGACGAGAACTGGCAACACATTAAGGAAGAACTCGGCGATTTGCTTTTACACATTGTTTTTTATTCAAAAATTGGCTCGGAAAAAAATCAGTTTACAATGCAGGAAGTCATTGACGGCATTTGTGAAAAATTGATTTTCAGGCATCCGCATATTTACCCGCCGGCGCAGGCGCAGCAAGGAATAGTGGAGGTAAAAAATGAAGAAGACGTAAAACGAAATTGGGAGCAGTTAAAACTTAAAGAGGGTAAAAAATCTGTTTTGGGCGGCGTACCGAACTCGCTTCCCGCAATTGTAAAAGCAATGCGCTTGCAGGAGAAAGCAAAGCAGGTAGGCTTTGAATGGAAACACACCGAAGACGTTTGGGAAAAAGTGAAGGAAGAGACAGCAGAGCTTGAGGACGCTGTGGGTGAAGGAAGTTTTAATCAGCAGGAAGAAGAATTTGGAGATTTAATATTTGCGCTTGTGAATTATGCACGGTTTTTGCAAATTGATGCGGAGGCAGCGCTTGAACGTACGAATAAAAAATTCATTTACCGGTTCAAAAAAATGGAGGAAATAGTGGCCAAGCGAGGGCAACATTTAAAAGATATGACTTTGGAGCAAATGGATAACATTTGGAACGAAGTAAAAATGGCCGATAGGGGAAATGTTTAAATTTTTACGACATAGATTTTTTTGGCAATATCTCTTGCTAACACTATCCATTTTGATGATCGTATCATCTTTTTTGATAAAGAGATATTTCGTCAACCAAAACTCAATGGTTAATTATGCCCATCAATTTGAAAAACACTTAAAATTAGTAAATGATGATTTCAAAGATTTTATTTTAAAAGATACAGCAATAATAGACAGGTATCTCAATGCCTCAGAAACTGAACAAGACATAAGAGTTGCCTGGAGCAAGCCTTATTATTTTTTTCTTTATAAAGATGGCGATACAAAAGATATTTTAAGGTTCTGGAGTACATCGCAAATTCTTCCCGACGACAGCATTCTTTCCGATGATGTTAATCGGGAAAAGTTCGCAAAGCTGGCAAACGGGTATTATTATATTATTCAGAAACGTTTGCCGCAGGATACAACGGTAACTGCCTACTGCCTTGCCCTTATACAATCGAGCTATTACATTGAAACAGATTATTTAAAAGAGTCGTTTGTTTTTGAAAATAGCCTTGACGGTATTACAGATATTAATCTTAATCCTACAGCATATTCAGTTAAATCCCCTACCGGTAAAACGCTGTTCTATCTCACTTTAAAGAAAGAAGCTCGGTTTGATAAGGACGATGAAGCCTCGTTCACGCTGAGGATATTTGGCTTGTTCTTATTTTTTCTATCTATTTATTTGCTTCTTCATAAGATGTACACAAGCAGGGACATAGCGAAAGATATATACATCTTTATAGCATGCTTGTTATCGTTTAGAATGTGTTTATATTTTTTTAAAAAATCTTTGAATCTCGAAGAATTTAAACTTTTCAATCCTAAGTTATATGATTCGGGAATATTTTTATCAAACCTTGGAGACCTGTTGATAAACAGTTTTTTGTTTTGTATTCTGGCGGGGCTTGGCTGGCATCGAACATCAAGAAATAAAATAGTTGTAAAGGAACTTGGTTCTACTACAATAAAATGGGTGTACAGCGTAGTAAGTCTTTCGGTCCTTGTTTTTGTTACATTAACGATAGCAGGGATCATCAGGGGCCTGGTTTCAAACTCTAACATTTCCTTTGATGTAACCAATTTTTTTAGCCTAAGTGTTTTTACAGCGGCAGGCTTTTTGGTATTAGCGGCGCTCTCATTAGGGTTTTATTATTTTTCACGTTTTTTATTCAGGTTTTCAGTTCCTGTATTCAAAAAGAAGGAATATCTTGTTTATTTCATAATTGCTTTGGTGGGCTTGCTTTACACGTCTTTGTTTGCTGAATCCGCTTCTGTAAATTTCTATATTCCATGTATCGCCTGGGTGCTATTTTATACTGCATTTTTTTTAAATGAGGATAGGCTTAATTCTTTTTTCTCAATAAATATCACGGGTATTATCATTTGGATATTTGTTTTTTCAATTAGCATATCAATGTTAATGCTGGCCGAAATTCGCAAAAAGGAATTAGCCCAAAGAAAACTTTATGTCGAAAAGCTTGCGTCACAAAGCGATGAGGCAAGCGAGCGGGTAATTAGTATTGCAAATAAATATTTGGACTCCGCATATTTCATCGAAAACTATCATAGATTTTATAATGCCGACGCAGCCTCACAAATACGCGATAGCATTGAGAATAACAACTATATCAGCTACGTCAATAATTATAATTCCACTATTTTTATTTTCGATAGTTTCGGGCAGCCATTAAATAATCCAACTTCTATTTCTCTTGAATCGTTTAATACTATAATCGA
>ERZ778022.1690-NODE-1690-length-27345-cov-5.925394_pt1 | contig 27345 bp, 6 predicted proteins | sample MGYA00375752_ERZ778022 | MGnify/ENA primary metagenome ERZ778022 (study PRJEB29350, sample SAMN05389826) | bioreactor metagenome | isolation source: Thiocyanate bioreactor | place: South Africa: University of Cape Town | collected 2014-04-04 ...
AGTTGGAGCAGCGGAGAAAGTCGGCACCGACGACGCTGCTGCAGCAGCTGCAGTTGCCGCCGCCGCCGCCGCAGGCAGACGTCAGGGGCGACACCAGGCAACAGGCGTCCCGACGCCAGGGCGCAGCAACGATAAGTTACCCGTGCCGGAGCCCCAGTGCCGCTTGGACTCGGCGGCTGCAGCACGTCAGAGTGCCAGGTGGCAGCGGGCGTAGGAGGAGGAGGGGGCAAGACGATGATGACGATGCAGCATTGCCGGCCCGTCCCTTCGCCTCGTCAGCCGCACTGTTGCACTGCTCCCACCCTCTACTTGGCACCCACTGCTCCTCCTTTCGGTTGCCTACGCTACCTGACTGCTCCCTGCTCCTGCTGCAGCTACCTACTGCCACGCTGCTGCTACCCGCCTCCTCTCTTCTCTCCCCCTCGCCTCTCCTCTCCTCTCCTCTCCTCACAGGCTGGCTCCCTCTACCACTTCGCACACCCGCCCTCCTGGATAAACCAAACTCAGCGCCGCGGCAACGTGCCTTACGAGGTCTCCTGCATTTGGCCGACGCGTTTGCGCCCCTCTTCTGCTGCCGAACCCTGCCTTCGTACCCAGTAGAGGCTGGTAGAGGAGGAGGGAGAGGAGAGGAGAGGGGAGAGGAGAGGAGGTCGCAAGTAGGGTAGGGAGAGAGAGAACGAGTACTGGGAGCAGGAGCTGTCACAAGCAGGTAGGTAGGGGAGGAAGGGGAGGGGAGGTGGTAATTGTACACGGATACGGCACGGGTGGCGGCTGTCGTGGGACGTGGAGACGCCACAGTTGTCGCGGATACCCGCCACCACTTGGTTTTTCCCCCCATTTCCACCACCACTTGCACCACCACTGCTCCTCTCTGCTCTGCCTGTCTCTGCTACTGCACACTGAGGGTGTAGGTGTCTCCCTCTCCGGTCTCGCCTTGCTCGCAGGCCTCGCTCCCGCTTGCAGGCGGTCCCCTTGGGCGTAGGACCTCCTAGTGAGGCGGTGGGGCGGGAGGGTGGGAGTGTGCCACCCCTCGTAGGTAGTCAGACAGTCAGTCGTTGACCGCATCTCCCGCACCAGCAGCCGCCCCCTCCAACTGGCTTAGTTTGTTCTATTACACACACGCACTGACACACTTACCATTGATGGCACACGTACATATATACATACAGTGGTGTATATAGTCTACCCTAGGCCCCCCTCCCCACACAACATGGCGACAATCACACCCTCGCCGCTGCCGACGCTGCTGCCGCCGCCGCCGCCGCCGGCGCCGGCGCCAGGGGGCAGCGGGCTGATGTGGATCATTGGCGTGGTGCTGGTGCTGGCGGGCACGGTGGCCAGCAACGGCGGCATCAACCTGCAAAAGATGTCCATCATGCAGGAGCTGAAGAAGCCAAAGGCGCGGCAGCGGCCCTTCCCGTGCCAGCCGCTGTGGGGCCTGGGGTTCCTGGGCGTGGTGGCGGGCGCGCTGGGCGACTTTGGGTCGCTGGCGTTTGCGGCGCAGAGCCTGCTCGTGCCGCTGGGCGGCTTCACGCTCATCGCCAACATCTACTTTGCGCGCGCCTGCCTGGGCGAGCGCATGACGCGGCGGGACGTGTACGCCACCGTGTTCCTCATGACCGGCATCATCATGATCGCGGTGACGGGCAGCAAGGAGGAGGCGTCGTACACGCTGAAGGAGCTCATCGACCTGTACGCCGAGCCCTCCTTCATTGGCTACCTGTTTGTGGTGGGCGCGCTCATCGTCGGCCTCGCCGCCTTTGTGCGGCACGGGCACGCGATCAAGAAGAAGTACGGCCCCTGGAGCCGGCAGTACAACGCGACGCGGCGCGGCCACCTGTTTGTCATGCCCATGCTGGCGGGCGTGGTGGGCGCGCAGGACATCTGGCTCGCCAAGTCGGTGGCGGAGATGCTGAAGACCTCCATCCGCGGCGACAACCAGTTCGTGTACTTTGGCTTCTGGGCGCTGCTGATTGCGGTGGTGGGCACCATCATCATGCAGCTGCACTACCTCTCCATGTCCCTGCGCTACGCGCCCGCCCTCTTCGTCGTCCCCATCTTCCAGTCCTTCTTCATCACGCTGTCCATCGTGGGCGGCGGCGTGTACTTCAAGGAGATGGCGCACCTGTCGGGCGTGCAGCTGGGCGTGTTCATGGTGGGCCTGCTCATCATGCTGGCGGGCATGTGGCTGCTGTCCAAGCGCCGCGTGGACGGCGACCAGCCGCCCTCCAAGCTCTTCCTGTACGCGCAGATCGTGCGCTTCGTGGTGCGCACGCGCAGCCAGCTGCGCACGGAGCAGTCAGAGGTGTGGCCCAACCGCCTCGCCACCTACTCCTGCGCCTGCGACTGCCACGCGCCGGTGGTGGAGGGCGCCGTGCGCGCCGTCTACACCCTCGCGCACGGCCGCGTGCTGGAGACCATCCTGGACCGCGACGACGAGGCGGGCGGCGGCGACGGCGACGAGGCGCCATCGCCGCCCGCTGCCGGCGCGACTGGCCTGCACCACCGCTCCCGCAGCGGCGTGACGCGCGAGGAGGCAGAGCTGGACGACATGGATGAGCTGGATTACGGGCTGGCGCGGCCGGGCGGCGCGGTGGGCAGCGGCGACGGCGGTGACGGCGGCAGTGGCGACGGCGGCGCTGATGCCGACGGAACCGACAAGCCGGCACGGCACGCTGCCAGCCGCCCCGCAGGCGTGGTTCTGGCGGAGGGCGGCGCCGCGCTGGCTGCCGGCCTGGCCACCGCGGTGCACGGCGCGGCGGCTGCTATCGGCGTGCCGGGCGCGCCGCCAGGCGGTGGCTACACCGCTGTGCTGTCCCCCGGTGGCCACGCCGCCGCGCACGGCGACGTGCACCTTTCGTTTGGCAACGGTGACGGCGACGGCGACGGCGGCGGTGACGGCGGTGCCAGCAGCCCCACACTCCCGCGCCGTGGCTTGCCTGGCGCACCCGGCCGCCGGCCCCTCCTGCCGCCCATCAATGACCGCCCTGGCCTGCCGCCCATGTGCGCGCACTGCTTCTGCCGCGTCACGCCGGACTGCCTCGTGGCGCAGCGCCGCCTGGTGGAGGCCGGCAAGAGCGCAGCCGAGGCGGCGGTGCGCGCCCTGCCCACCGCCGGCGCGTGCACCATTGATGCCGGCATTGCCCACCCGCCGCCAGCGGTGGGGAGCACTGGCGGCGCAGGTGGCGGTGGTGTCGGTGTTGGTGGTGTGGCGGGCAGCAGCAGTGGTAGCAGTGGCAGCGGCGGGGTGGCATTTGCGGGTGCCGGCACGCCGGGCTCTGTGCCAAGCTCGCAACGCCGCCTGATGGGACACGGGAACTCTATTGGCGGGTTCTCGGAGTGGGAGCGCGAGCTGGCGGCGGTGACGGCAGAGGATGCGGCGCGGCCAGTCGCCGGTGGTGGCGGTGGCGGTACCAGCAGCGGCGCCGGCGGGGTTGGTACGGCGGCACCGGGCGGTAGCTCAGAGCCGGATGGCAGCGGCGGCGGCGGCAGTGGGAGCGAGGCGGTGACGGCAGCAGGAGGGGGGGCCAGTGACACTGGCGGCGGCGGCGGTGGCGGCGGTGGCGGCGGCGTTGGTAGCACGACGGTGCCGCCGCCGCCGCTGCCAGACCGGTTTATCGGTGACCGTCGCGGCAGCCGCAGCATTACTGCTGGTGAGGTGGCGGCCGTCATGCGTAGCAGCGGCGTGGGCCCGCAGCGCTCCACGCCCGCCGCCGCGGTGGCGTCAGTGGTGCTGGGCCCGCTGTCCACCGCACGCAGCGCCTTGAAGCCGGGCCTGTACAACGCCGCCGACCCCGTGGTGCCGTCATTTGTGAAGACGGGCGGCGGGGGTGCGCGGGGCCGGTCGGCCACGGTGGGTGGCGGCCCGCTGCCGTCGCTGGGCGACGACGACGACAGCGAGGATGACGCGGAGGATGACGCGCTCACGCTTGCCATGACGCAGCTGGGCGACGGCATCTCGCACGTGGGCGCCACCCTGCGCTCCGGCCTCACCTCCGGCCTCTCCGCCATGACGTCGCGCCTGCGGCGCACCACCACCGGCGGCGGCGCTGCGGCGGCCGAGGGCGCGTCGGGGGGCGGCAGCAGCGACGTGGAGGCAGGCGCGTCAGGCGGCGAAGACAGCGGCCCGCGTGGCAGCAGCGGCGGGTCATCGGTGGAGGTGATGAAGGACGGGGCAGCCGCCGGCCGCCGGCCGGGGAGCGAGGACCGTAGTGGCGGCGGCGGCGGCGGCAGCGGGGTTGGGGGCATGACGTCGTCACCGCTGCGGCCGACGCCTGGTGGTGCTGGTAGCGGGTCGTCAGGGCCGGCGGCAGGTAGTGGTGGTACCACGCCAGACCGGTCTGGCCGCGCGCCGCCGCCGCCACCACCGCGAGGTGGCGGTAGTTTTGGTGTTGGCGACCGCCCGGTACGCCTGCAGCGGTCGGCATCCAACCCGGACACCTCCGCCGACGTTCCCTCGCGCGCCGCCGTGTCGGATGGGGACGCCAGCGACCCTGGCACGACTGCCAGCTCCCGTCGCACGGCGGGGCGCTCGCACTCTGTGCACATCACGTCCGGCGGCGTGCTGGCTGCTAGTCCCGGCGCTGCAGCAACTGCCGCTGCCGCCGCCGCTGCCGCTGCAACGACTGCCGCCGCCGCTGCCGCCGCTGGCAGCCGCCGCGTTGGGTTTGAGGAGGCGCCAGCGCGGTTACAAGGCGGCGCGGCACGCCGCAACACGCTAGCGCGCTCACGCCGACGGCGCTACGTGCGTGACAACCTGATGCCGGTGCCTGGCGCCGTTGTGGTTGGCGCCGGTATTGAGGGCTTCTCTGCTGTCACCGTCGCGGCGCTCAAGCGCCTGTTTTCTGGCAGTGGTGGCGCCACGCCCTCACCATCGCCCGCGACTCCTGCTATTGCTGGCAGTGGTGCCGGTGGCGGTGGTGGTGGCGGTGGCGGTGGTGGTGGTGGCGGCGGCGGCGGTACCAGTGGCGGCAGTGCTGCCCCAGCACCGCGTCCACTCTCTGTGGCCCCACCGCCGCCACCAGCTGGCGCGTCGCCGCCCATGGCGCCTGCCAGGCCGCCAGCGCCGTCACAAAGTCCATTGCGGCGGGCTGCTGACGCCGGCAGTGCCAGTGCCAGTGCCACCACCCCTCATGGCCACACCAACGGCGGTGCAACGGTGGAGGTGATGCCCGCCATTCTGCGCCTGCCCTCCTCCTCTTCCGTGCCTGACATCCCTGCTGACCTACCCAGTGACCCGTAAATGGTGCACTGGGCGCTGCGGGCGTGAGTGTGTGTGCGCTCCCCCTCCCAGCTCCATCTTGGCTTGCTGCTCCACACCGTGTGGGTGTGTGTGTGCGCCGTTCCGGTACTTGGTAGTATTTCTTGAGGTGGTGGCAGCCGCTGCGCCACCACCGCCTGCGCCACGCGCCCGGCCCCGCCCCGGCCCGCCCCGCGCGCCATGGTGTTGTCCTCCCTTGCTGTTGGGCACAGCTCCCTCCTTTATCCCTTCGACTCCCTTGTTATTGTGAATTTGACGCTGCTTCCTTGGTATATGATACATGTCATCCATGCGCGGTGCGATAGGAGGCAAGAGGCGACTCACAGAGAGTGATAAAAATATTGATGCAGGCACAATTATTGCACAGCCCATTGACGTCAATACAGCATACAGCCATGCACCGTGTCAACCGCAGCAATATCCGCGTCACGCAACCAGTGGGATGTGCACAACACCTTATGCTGCAAAAACCGCGTTCATCACGCCGAGAAGCCACCGCAACGTGCGTTCATATACAATATGGCACCCATCCCTCCCAAGCACCAGAGCCCTAGTAGCTCAGTGGTTAGAGCAACCGCTTCGTAAGTCGTCAAACAGCGGTAGGTCCGAAGTTCGATTCTTCGCTGGGGCAAATTCACTCTTTTTGCCGCTTTTTGCCCCCTTGGACCACGCTCCGTTGACAGCGTATTAATACGCTACCCCGCCGCGCCGCCATTTTATTTTTATGCCAGTAGCGCCAATCTGCCCGATTTTTGCACGCCAGTGTGACGGTTTGTTGCAATAATTTGTGCAATCCCTTCTTTTATTACACTCTAGCTGCGGTGACCAACTCACCAGGATGGCTGCTGCTGTCTCTGTTGCTACTACGGCCACTGCCCTGGTGTGCCGCCGGCTGGCTGGTGTGGCTGCTGCTACGAGGAGCGCGACCCGCAGCTGTGGCAGTGCGGTGTCAGCGGTAGCAGCATCGGGGCGGCATGTTTGCACCTCCACGAGCTGGCCACCTGCTACAAGATGCGCCGCCATGATGCCGATCACGTCGTCGTCATCGTCGACGACGTCGGCTGCCTTCAGTAGTGCCAGCGCCGCGGATGGCGAGTTGCCGGTGGCCCTCTCTGTGCTGGGCACGGCGCCGCGCCAGGTGTGGGTCATCACCATCACGCGCCCGCACGTGCGCAATGCTGTGAACCGCGCTACCGCGGACGCCCTCACCGCCGCGTTCAACGCGTTTAACGCGGATGCCGGCGCCGCGGTGGCGGTGTTGACGGGCAGTGACGGCCACTTTTGCGCTGGCGCCGACCTCAAGGCGCTTGCCGCCTCGGCGGGTGATGGCGACGATGGCAGCGGTGGCGCCGGCGCTACCAACCGGCTGGTGCCGGTGGGGGAGGGCGACGGTCCCATGGGCCCCACCCGCCTGCTGCTTAACAAGCCAGTCATTGCCGCTATTGCTGGCGCCGCGGTGGCGGGCGGCCTGGAACTGGCGGTGTGGGCAGACCTGCGCGTGGCAGAGGCAGACGCCGTGCTGGGTGTGTCGTGCCGGCAGTGGGGTGTGCCGCTCATTGACGGCGGCACCGTCCGCCTGCCGCGCTTGATTGGCCGGTCGCGGGCGCTGGATTTGATTCGTACGTACCGTATCGATATTTAACGCAATGGGAGGGAAGGCAGGCACATCTCACTTGGACGCTGTCCCACCAACACACTTGCAGTTACTGGCCGCACCGTGAGCGCCGATGAGGCGCTGTCCATGGGGCTAGTGAACCGTGTGGTGCCCAAGGGTGACGCGCTGCGGGCTGCCACCGAGCTGGCACACCAGCTAGCAGCATTGTACGTGCGCTGCGGGGGTGAACGGGGGCTGCTCATCCCACACAACCAGCGCCCCACCCGCCACCAAATACGCAGGCCACAAACCTGCATGCGCAACGATCGGATGGCGGTGTACATGGCAGAGACGCTGCCGCTGATGGACGCGCTGGGCGTGGAGTACGGCATGGGCATGGGGTCGCTGGCGGCGGGCGCGGTGGCAGGGGCGCGTGCATTTGCAGATGGCGCTGGCCGCCATGGTGCCGCCGCGGTCGTGCCACCACCGGCTGCTGCTGCACCGGCGTCGCGGTACCACCGCAGCGATGGCGACGACGACGACGACGGCGACGATGATGATGGCGGCCGCATTGTAGTGCCGACCTCGCGTGTGGGGGGCAAGGCGGCTGGCGCGCCAGGTGCGGGCGCACCTATGATGACTGCCACCGCCGCCGTTGCCCTCTCGCTGGCAGCCTCCCCGTTTGGCCCTGGTGCCGCGGGCGGCATGGCACGCGCCAACGGGTCGTCGAAATAAATGCCGTTCATTTCAACTCAATTTAATTATTAGTAGCGAGGCAATCAATGGCACGTGGGCACACGCACGCAACGCGAGTGCACTGGCACAACGACAGCTCAGCTCAGGACACAATGAAGGCGGCGCCGCGCAGCAAAAGCTCGGCGGGCTGTGCATGCGCCACGGCGGCATCCAGCTCAGCCAGCTGGCGCGCGCGGCTGGCAGAGGCGTAAATGGGCACAGCAAGTACAGCAGGGGCGGCGGCAGCGGCGGCGTCAATGGTAGCATGCCAAGTAATGGCCACCTCCACCGCAGCCGCACCCTCGCCATCGCCATCCCCCGCCGGCGCCAATGCCGCCGCGCCGCCGCTGCCCGCTGCCACTACCGCCTGCACCAGCGTCAGCCCCGCCAGGCGGTGTGTGACGCCGCCGCTACTGTGAACGCCTGGCACCGCCGCCCGCCCGCTCACACGGGTGATGGCAGTCACACGTGCCGCCACGTCGCCGGCGTCCAGCCCCAGCGCCGCCGCCGCCGTCGCACGCAGCGCAGCCAGCGCGCTGCCGGGGCTGCGCACGGCAGACAGGTCCAGCGCCGTGCTGCCGTCGCGCACCGCCGCGCCACCGCTACCTGCCGCCGCCGTCAGGGCGCGGCACCGGCTGGCTAGCGTGCTAATGCCCGCCGCCACCGCCGCCAGCGCCGACGCGACGCCGCTGCCGCCATCACCGCCAGCAGGCGCCACGCGCGCCGCCGTCGTCGGCAATGGCAGTGCCCATGCGCGCGGCGGCTTGCCTGCCAGGAGAGCAGCTGCAAGCGCTGCCATGGCGGGCGGCAGCGCAGCGTTGTTCGTGCCACCCCGCTTCCGCGCGCTTACCACAGCACTCGCCGCCTCGCCCAGGGCAGCCACATCACGTGCAACCAGCGCCGCGGTGGCTGCCGCCGCGCGTGCCTCTGACACCAGCAACAGTGCCAGCGCGTCACCTTTCCCGCTGGCGGCGGCATCCGCGCCACCACCACCGCGTGGTGCCACGCCACTCACCGCCGCCGCTTGCACCGGGCACCACTCAGCCAGCGCCGCCAGCGCCGCCAGCGGCAGATCCTCCGCGACGGTCGGGCCGTGCGCCACGGCGGTCGGCGTGCGGCCGCCAGCCACTGTGGCAGCTGCCTGGCTGCCGGCAGCCACTACCGCTGCCGCCGCGTCGTTGGCCGCCACCCACGCTGCCACTACAGCGCGCGTAACCGTACCAGCAAGCGCGCGGTGGGCGCCGTCCGGCAGACCCAGCCACGCCGGTGGCACGTCGGCCGGCATGCCCGACCGCGTCCATGCCGCCAGCGCCGTAGGGGTAGCAGCGGCAGGTGTGTAGATCCCGCGCCCACCCGCCTCCGCTCCCTCACCGTCGACACCGCCGCCGCCACCGCCGCCGCCACCGCCACTGAAGGTAAGCCGGTAGCGCGGCCGGAACGCACCCTCCGCCAGCGCGTGATGCACTAGCGCTGTCAGCAGGCGGGCGTCTGCCGCCGCCTCCACACGCCCGCCATACACCACGTCTGCCAGCAGGCCGCGCAGCGTACCTAATGCCGCGCCAGCCGGCGCGCCGGGCACCAACACGCGGTCCGCCACCGCCATCGCCGCCGCAAAGTCAGCGTCCGCGGTGTCGTACGCCTTGGTCCACCCAATGGGCGTAAACCGCCGGCGCTCCAGCACGAGGGCATGCAGGTAGGCAAGCAGGGGGGCAGCGCGCGCAGGCGTCACACCATCGCCACCCTCCTTCTCCTCCTCCTCCTCCTCCCCCACCGGCGGCGGCAGCATGGCCACGAGGCGGCGCAGCGAGGCCGGCAGCCCCGTGGGCGTGGCCAGCAGCAGCTTGACGCAGGAGCGCGCGGGCGGCAGGATGGCAGCAAACCGGCCGCCGCCGCACTCGCCCGCTGTGGCGGGCACCTCCACCGTCACAATGAGGCGGAAGGCGGGGTGTGGCGGCGCGGTAGCGCTCGACACACGCTTAAACACGGCGGCAAACCACTCTGGCGTCAGGTGCACGTTGCGCAGCAGCAGCCAGGAGCCGTCGCGCGCGGCGGCGGCAAGGGCGGTGTTGGCCGCCGCCTCGCTCTGCGCCGCACCCATGGACACGGCGCGCAGCTGCGACGGCAGGCCCGCGGCGTCGTCGCCGCCCGCCGTGAGCGCCGCCGTGTACGCTGCCGACATGCGCGCCTCCGTGTCTGCGCCCGGAGCCGCCAGCAGCATGAGCGGTACCAGCGGCGCGGCGGCACAGCTGTGCCGCAGCAGTGCAGCAAGACCGGCGCCGTCGCTGGCGCCAGTCGCCAACGCCGCAGCATCGCCGCCGTCGGCAGCGCCGGCCTTGGGCGGCGGCGCCAGCGCCGCACCCACCAGCCTGGCAATCTCACGGCCAGCTGCGTCGGGCCGCAGCGCAGCAGCAACCGCCGCGCGCCGCAGCCCGCGCACAATGGCTACAGCACGGTTGGCAGCCACGCCCGCGCGAGCCGCCGCCGCTACCGCTGCGCTGCCCTCTGCCGACCGCCCGCGCGCCGCCGCTACCGCCACAAGTAGCCGGCGCAGGTCGTCATCGGCGTTGGCCCACCGGCCGTCCGGCTCGCCGCTGCCGCCGCCAGCTGACACGCCACCCTCCCGCCCCGCTGCCACCCACCCTGCCCACGCCGCGCTGTCTGCCGCAATGCTAGCTGCCAGCTGGCGCTGCCACCCGGGCACGCCGCCGCTGCCAGCACCGCTGCCCGCCAGTGTGGCGGGCAGGATGCCGCACGCTGTCAGTGCCGCGCCCGTAGCGCTGGTGCCGCCGGGGTGGCTAGCAGCTGCGGCAGCCGCACGCAGCAGCGCCAACTCGGGGATGTCTACAGGCCGGCAGCCGCCGCCACCAACCGACTCGCCCGCCCCCGTGGCGGCACCCAACACGTCTGCCAGCGTGAGCAGCAGCTGCTGCACCAGCAGGCACTGCCACAGCAGCGCGTGGTCCTCGTACATGCCCGCCGCAAATGGCGCCGCCAGGCCGCCCAACAGGCGGACCGCGAGGCGTGCCACACGGTCCAGTGACACGCCTACCCCGGCGGCCGCCTCCCCCTCCGCGCCGCCGTGCGCCGCCAGACCGTCTTCTACCGCCGCCAGCAGCTGCGGCAAGTCAAACACGTACAGCGCGCAGTGTGCGGCCGCCATGCTCTGCAGGTGCGCAAACGTGGCCGCCACGCCCGCCGCCACCGGGGCGTAGCACGCCGCCGTGTCCGCCAGCTCCGCTAGCACGGCGCGCCCCGCCGCCAGGTCCGCCTCGATGGTCGTCGCCTCCCGTTTCAGCGCCTCCAGCGACTGCAGCACGCGGTCGTCATCCAGGATGCTGCCGTGCGACCCGCCCACGCCGTCGCCGCCCGCGCCCGCAATCTGGTCCAGCAACGCCTCCTCCAGCGTCTGCAGCCGCGCGTCCGCCGCCGCCTGGCTGGCCAGCACCTCCTTGCGGCGCGTGGACAGGCGCGGCGCCTCCGCATCCAGCAGGCGGGTGAGCAGGGAGGCGGTGAGGGAGGGCGTGGACACCGCAAAGTTGACGAGCGTGACGCGCGACGCCACGTCAGCGGAGTACACAACGCCGGCGTCGCGGCTGAACAGCATGAGGTTAAAGGTAGGCGACAGGTCCACCTCATGGCCACCCACCACCACCACCGCCCGCCCGCCTGCCGACACGCGGCCGGCGTCGCGGTTCAGCACGGGGAACAGGAGCGGGTGCACCGTGTCGGCGTCCGTCAGCAGCAGTGGCGTGCCAAACCGGCACGCCGACTCCAGCGCCTTCAGGTAGCCGCCGTCCATGCAGGAAGCGCGCGCCAGGTTGCGCCCGCCGTCGCGCCGCGCGCCACCGGCACCGTTGCTGCCGCCTGCCGTCGCTGCGCGGTGTGCCAGCAGGGCGGGCAGGAAGGTGAGGGCGGCGGAGGTGGGGTCCACAATAAGCGGGAAGCGGCGGAAGTGGGTGAGCAGGGCAGCATTGCCCAGCGACACCTCATCCGCGGGCACGCCAGCCGCCGCCCACGCCAGCCGGTCGGCGGGTGTCACCAGGATGTCCACGATCACGCTGGGGGCGCCCTCGCCGCCGCCGGCCACCCTGCTGCCGCCTGCGTCCGGTGCCGCCGGGATGCCCAGCCCCACCAGTGTGGCACGCCACTCCGCCTCCAGCAGCCGGCGGCCGCGGTAGTCAAAGGCGCCGGCGTACGCCAGGAAGGCGGCACCCAGCAGGCAGTCGGACGGCAGGCTGGCCAGCTGCGTGGCAAAGCCAGCGGTGGCCACCTCCCACCGCGCGCGCTCTGACGCCAGGCTACCCACTAGCGCCGCCGCGCGCTCCACCTTGCTGCTCACGCCCGCCATCTCGGCGCGCAGCGCCTCCACCTCCCGGATCAGCTCCGCGTACTCTGCCTTGTACCGCGCGATGGAGCCCTCCAGGCTCGTCACCGTGTCGTCCGTCTCCTTCACCTGCGCCGCCAGCGCCTCGCGCTTTGCCGTCAGCGCGTCCAGCGCGCCGCGCAGCGGCGACACGCGTTCCAGGATCTCGGCGTACCGCACCTGCGACGTCACCCACAGGTACAGGGAGCCGCACGCGGCGGAGGCGGCGCGCACGCGCTCCAGGTTAAAATCCTTCGCCTGCCCGCGCATGTACCGCTCCTCCACGGCGGCGCGCGCGCGCGGCGTGAGCGACTCGGGGCGGAAGGCCAGCAGGTTGGACAGGAAGTCGGCACCGCGGATCTGCCGCCGCACCTCCGCCCACTCCAGCGTGGACGGCTCCGCGCCCGTCGCCACCAGCACCGCCTCCAGCGTCAGGCGCACGCCCGTGGGCGGCGACAGCATGGCGCGCATCTCATCCAGCTCGCGCCGGTTCACCGCCTGCAGCGCCGCCTTTGCGCCCGCCAGCGCCGGCTCCGCCTCCGCCAGCTGCGTTGTCACCTCCGCGGACCGCGCCTCTATCTCACTCGTCTGCGCCGCCAGCTGGCGCGACAGCTCCAGCGATGCCCGCCGCCGGTCCTCCGCCTCCCGCTGCTCGCGCACCATAAGGCCCAGCTTCGTCTCCGCCGCCTCGTTTTTGTCCGCCAACACGCGCTGCTTTGCCGCCAGCGACTCGCGCGCGCCCGCCACCACGACCGCCGTCGTGCGGATCTGCTTCAACCCCGCGCCCAGGTGCAGCTGCCGCGTCTCAATGGCGGCGCGCCGCGCCCGGTACAGCGCCGTGAAGTGCGCCAGCAAGTCCAAAAAATCGCGCGGCGACACTGCCGTGCTCACCGTGTTGCACCCGCCGCCTGCCAGCGCGGCTGCCACGGCGTCATGCATGACGGTGGCGGCCGCCACCACAGCGTCACTATACTCCAGCGCCGGTGCCACCGGCACTGCTGGCTGTGCGGTGGCGGCAGCAGCGGCACGGGAGCGCGTGGTCCGAGCGCCCGCACCCGCGCCCGTTCCGGAACCCGCACCAGTGCCCCCCTCGTTGCCACGCTGCCGACGGGTTGCCGCCGCGGCTGCCGTGAGGCGGCTGCGCAGTCGCACGCCCTCGGCGGCGGTGCTGGCCGCCAGGGCGGGCGGCATGCTCCAGCCGCCACTGCCACCCTCGCCGCCGGGCGGCGGCGCCAGGTCCAAGTCGGCGAGCGCCGCGCCGGCCACCTGGCACAGCGCCGCCGCGGGCCAGTCGCCAAACCAATCCACCACGCAGCGATTGAAGAGGGCGGGCGAGGTGGCGCGGCGGGCGGCAAAGGCAGGTGACGCAGGGTTAATGGTAAACACGATGTGCAGGTTGCGCTGCACCGCGCGCACAAATGCCGCCCACACCGCGTCCGCGTCGCCCAGATCCAGTCGTCGGCCCTCATCGCTGCCCCCCCACGCCTTCTGGCACTCGCCCACCACGCCCGCCGTGGCGTCGGCGTCAAACAGGCCGGGGATGTCGCCCGCCGCCAGCAGCGCGTTCATGCGCTCCAGGAACGCGGACGACACCACGTTGGACTCGTCAAACAGGAACACGATGCGCTCGCCCTCCACGCCCGCCGCGCGCATGACGGCGCGCAGGTCGTCGTCAAACTCGGCAACGCCGTACGCCGGCGTCATGTTGATGGTAAACAGGCGCATGCCGCGCATCCACGCCACAAACCGCGTCAGCACCGACTTGCCCGCGCCCGCGGCGCCCACCAGCAGCAGGTGGCCCACCGGCTGCTGCAGCACGCGGTCAATGCGCAGCAGGTGCGCCAGCGCGTCGTCAAACACGACGAGCGGGATGTCCGCTACCTCCTCCCGGAACACGCGCAGCCGTGCCTCCACGTGCCGCCGCAGGTCTGGCAGGCTGGCAGACGCATACCACCGGCTGGTCCAGTCAGCAAACAGGACGGGGCCAGCAGTTACGGCGGTAGCATCCTCCACCACCGGTGCCAAGTGCGCCGCCACCGCCGCCTCCAGGAAGCTGGTCGCACGCGCCGCGTCACGGCTGCTGCCGCATCGGTCCACAAACAGACGCGTGCCCTCGTGTAGCCACAGGCGCGCCACAGACGTCGCGGACGGCGTGTCGCCCGCCACCACGGGCGGCCGCAGCGCCTCGTACATCGCGCGGCTCCACCGCGACAGCTCGCGCGGCGAGTACACGTACTGCGGCGCGGTCGCTGGCGAGAAGGCCGCGGCGCACGCGGCGTACACCTGCAGCGACGCCGCCGCCAGCGGGCTGCCCAGCGGCCGCAGCGCAGGGTGCAGCTTGCACAACGCCGTGAACAGGGTGCCATATATGTGACTCAGCGCGTGCGGCGAGGGGTAGCCCACCTGCAGCACAGGCGCGTGGCGCAGGAAGCGGGGCGGCAGGGCGGTGCGCCCAGCGTCGGTGGGCGGGTTGCAGGCGCCCACAAACTGCACACCACGCAGGCTCACCCACACGCGGTCGGCGCCCGCCGCCAGCGCGGGCGGCAGGCGGCACGGGGCGGCGGCGCCCGCAAACCGGCGCGGGGCCCAAAACCCGCGCCGCTCCACCAGCTGGCGTAGGAAGGCAATGACACGCGGCGTGCCGTACGCGTCCGGCGCGGGCAGGTTGACCTCATCACAAAACACAACCAGCAGCGGCTGACCTGCCACCCCGCTGGCTGGCAGGGCGCCCTCCTCGTCCTCACCACCGACGCCACCACCGCTGCCGCCGCCGCTGCTCACCGCGCTGCGCCGCGGCTGCAGCACCACGCCCTCCGGCGCGCGCACGTACTCACAATGCGCCTCCAGGGTGGACAGCACGGTGGCGGGCGTGGTGTCAGATGAGAAGGAGATGGTGACGGCCGCCACGTCAGCGCCCGCGGCGCCCGACGCCAGCACCGACGTAAGTACCAGCGTCTTGCCGGAGCCGGGCGGGCCACACAGCACGATGGGCGTGCCGCCATGCAGCCACGCCGCCAGCTGCCGCGCGTGCCGCACCGTGTCCACCGTGGGCACCACCAGGCTGGTATTGAGCACCGCCGCCGGCTCCGGCGTCAGCAACGGCACCGCTGCACTCCATGGCGACACCTCCCCCGTGCGCAGGTCCAGGTCCAGGTCCGCCAGCGTGGCACCGCCGCCGGCGGCAGCAGCGGCGCCGCCAACCGTCGGCACTGGCAACCCGGCGCTGCCTGCCAGGCCCGCCACCGCCTTGGCAATGGCAGTACGCGCATCCACCGAGAACGCGGCGCCGCAGCCCCACACCATGGCAACCAGCGCCCACGCCTGCAGCCGCGCATGCGGCGGCTGCGCCGCGCCGGATACCACGGCGCGGTGCACCCGCGCTACCGCCATTGCCACCACCGACGCTACCAGGGTGCGCGCCGTGACCGGCATGATGGGGGCCCAAAAGCCGTCGCCGGCAGCAGTGCCAGCCGCCGCGCGCAGTGCGCGCACCGCGGCGCTGTCAAGGTCCTCCCCAGCTGCAGCCTGTGCCGTGGCTGCCGCGCCACCCGCAGCGTCGCCAGCCACACGCGCCGCCAGCCACTCCAGCCCACGTGCCACACCCTCCAGCAACGCAAACGGCGAGTCATGCGCCACGCCGCCGCCGCCGCCGCCGCTGCTGCTGCCAGCAAGTGCGTCTGCCATGGCGCGCAGGTGGCGGGTGCGGGCGACCTCAGCACCCGCCTCGCCTACCAGCATGCCGCCCGCGCCGGCGCCGGCGGAGGTGCCGCCGCCGCCACCCAGCGGCTTGGCGTCGTCAGGGATGGACACACCGCCCACCGCGCGCGGCAGGTGGCCGTCGCGCAGCAGGGCGGCGGTGCGGGTCAGCAGCATGCGGGGCGTGACGGCGGCGGGCGGGAAGCACACCATGCCGCAGCGCGACACGGTGGCCATGGTGGCGTGCGCCAACGAGTCCACCTCCAGCACAATGCGCACGTTGGGCGGCAGCGGGATGCGCTCGCCGTTGGGCAGCGTGAGCAGCCGGTTGTCGTCCAGCACCGAGTTCAGGTTCTCCACCCACTCCGGGTCAATGTCGCCGTCCAGCACCAGCCAGTGGCGGCGCGCCGCCTCACCGCGCGCGCCCTCCACAATGCCGCGCAGCGTGGCGGTGAACAGGCCGTCAGTCCACTCCAGCGACGCGGCATCCAGGTGGCCAAACAGCTGCTCCTTGAAGCTGCCGGCGCGCGCGCCCACGGGGCACGCCTTGGGGTCCAGCACCACCACGTCATTGCGCACGCCGTCCAGCAGCGTCAGCGCGTCCGTCAGCACACGTAGCGCGGTGGACTTGCCGCAGCCAGCTGGGCCGACCAGGATGAGGCCGTGCCGCACCGCCGCGGCGCTGAACAGCTGCGCCACCTTCACACCCCAACTATTGAGCGGCGTGCCGGCGGCGTCGCCGCCAGCAGTCCGCACACGGGCGGACGTCAGGTGTGCATACGACGCGGCACCAGCGGCGGCGTCGGCGAGCGGCGCCAGCGGGAAGGTCATCGTGGTGAGTGCGGGCGGCAGCGGCGGCGCGTCAGGGGGCGTAACGCACAGCGCGCGGCGGCGGCACACGGCGGCAATGGCGGCAGCCAGGCCGCCGTTGACCGTAGCGGCACCCGCCGCCTCGGGGAACGCGCCGTCCAGCAGCGCGTCAAAGGTGGACACGTCGGCGGGCACCAGCTTGGGCGCCACGCTGTCTGCCACCGCCGCGCACGCCACCCGCACCTCTGCCTCCAGTGTGCTGGCCGGCGGCCCGCCCGCGCCGCCACGCCGCAGCGCGCCCGCCGTCACCAGCACCGTCTTCAGCGCGCGTAGGCCAAAGTCGTAGTGCGGCTGGCGCGACAGCTGGTCGGCGCAGGCGGGGAACAGGGTCGTGATGCGGCGCGCCAGCGGGCCCGCATGCACAAACCCCTGCGTCACCAGCAGCACCTCGGCAATGAGGCGCGAGTCAGGCGCCACCATGGCCACCGGCCGGAACAGCGCCTTCAGGTTGTCGGGCAGCGCGGTGCGGCCGGCGTAGCCCGGGTTCATGGTCACAAAGATGCCCACGTCCTCGTGCAGCCGCACGCGGCGGCCCGCCAGGTCACAAAACTCATCGCGGCTCGCCAGCGACGTCTGGATGGCCAGGATCTGCTGCGAGATGGCGGACAGCACGCGCGCCTGCAGGCGGTTGAACTCGTCAAAGCAGCCCCACGCGCCGCTCTCCGCCAGGCCCGCCAGAATGCGCCCGATGGCGCTGTAGTCGAAGGTGTCGTCGCAGCAGAACACGAGGACGAGGCGGCCCAACGTGCCGCCCAGCGCCTTCACCGTCTCCGTCTTGCCGGTGCCGGCGGGGCCAAACGGTGAGCCGCCCAGCCGCAGGGCCAGCCCATGCGTGAGTGCCAGGTACGCGCGGTCCGTCAGCGGCGTCTGTACCAGCCGCTCGCCCACGCCGGCGTACTCGCAGCCGTGCTCCAGGGTGGCCAGGCACTGCAGCACGCGGGGCGGCGGTGGCGTACCGCCGCGCCCACTGCCGCCGCCGCCCGGCGGCAGCACCAACCGCAGCCGGCTGGTCCACTCAAACGCCTCCGCGTCGCTCACGCGCGCCGCCCGCAGCGCCGCCGTCACGTCGCGCTTGTGCACCAGGTCCAGGATCGCGTTTTCCAGCTTGCGCGCGCCGCCGCCCGTTGCGCTGCTACCGCCACCCGCACTGCCGGCGCCGTACGCGCTTTGCAGCGCGGCCGCCACGCCGTCCAGCGTAGCGATCACATCGGCAGCCACACCCGCCAGCGCGCTGTCGCCGCGCGGGATGGCGCGCGCGGTGGCGGCGGTCCAGTGCGCCCACAGCGCCAGCGCAGCTGCCTGTGCCGTCGCCAGAGCGCCGTCGGCATCCTGCCCAGGTGCCAGCAACGCCAGGTAGCCGGCACGTAGGCCGCCAGCGTCGCCAGTAACCGCGCCGCCCGCGGCGGCAGCGGTGCGTGTGGCGGCCTCCACCGCGGCAGCCAGGCTGGCGGCGGCGGCGACGGTGGAGGCAGCCAGCGCCGCCCGCATGCCCGCTGCCACCGCACCCAGCCACTGCGGCGCGGTGGTGGAGGCCGTCACCGCCACGGGCGCTGCTAGGCGCAGCACCTCGCCTTCTGGCGACACAAGTGCCGTCACGCCCGCCCCGCCGCCGCCACCGGCGCGCGGCGACACCGCTAGGCTGGCGACGCCTGCAAACATGGCGGGCAGGTGGCGTGCCAGCGCCGACGCGTCTGCGGTGCGCGGCACGGCAGCGGCGGCGCCCAGCATCTCCAGACAGTCGTCGTCGCCCAGGAAGAACAGGCGCGGGAAGGCGGCGCGCATGCTGCCAAGGTAGTTCTGCAGCCCACGCTGCACGCGGTCCAGCGTGTCGCCCACCCGCAGAAGCTGTGCCTGCATGTTCCCCATCGGCGCCGTGCGCAGCTGCTCTGCCGTGTGCCGCATGCCCTCGCTGCGGCCGCCGCCACCAGATGATGCGTCTTCACCGCCGCCGCCGCCGTCGCTGCTGCTGCCGCCGCCCCACCCCGCGTCGGGCGCCGCCAGCAGACACGCCATGACGGTGTGGTCGCGCGCCACGCGCGCCACCACGGCATCCAGTTCGCGCGCCACGGCGTCAAAGGTGTGCGCCTCGTCCGGCAGCTGGGCGCGGATGTCGGACGAGGTGGCGGCGTCCGCCGCCAGTAGGCCGTCCAAGTACTGCCACCGCCGCTGCACGTCGGCCCACACGTCTACCAGTGTGCGCAGCGCCGCAATGCGCACCTCCCACCCGGCGGCGTGGCCTTCAAACGGCGGGTAGTACGGCGACGCCTTCAGTGCCGCCAGCGACGCCAGGTGGTCGTCCGCCGCCGCCAGCACCTCATCCCACCCGCGCACCACGCGGCCGCGGCCACGGAAGTCCACCAACTCAAACGCGGCGGCCTCCCAGTGGCGGTCCACGCCCGCCAGGAAGCTTGCCACCGCCGCCTCGCCTGCCGCCGCGCGGCCAATCTCCCGCAGTGCCCCCTCGTGCTTCTTCAGGTTGGTCGCCATCAGGCTGCCCAGCGTGACGCCCGTACCGGCCCACGCATCGCCGCCGGCCGCAGCAGACGCGGCGCTGCTTCCCAGCGGCGCTGGCGACAGCTCCAGGCGCAAGCGCAACGCCACCGACTCCACGTGCCGCCGTTGCAGCGTGGGCGCCCGTAGCTCCGCAACGATGCCGCAAGCGTCACGCCACGCCGCCGCACGTGCCGCCAATGCCGTCACAGCGGCGTCCTCCGGCGCGCCGGTGCGCGGCACCGCGTCACATTGCGCTTTCACCTCCGCCAGCGCCGCACGCAACGTGCGCGCCACCACGTTCGACAGCGGCGTGGCTCCCAGTGCCGCCAGCGCGGCGGCAGGCGCCGCCAGTGCCGACCATACACGTGCCGCGTGTGCAACGGCGGCGGCGTGGGCGCGTGCGTCGCCCTCCAGCCCATCCACAACGGTGGCGGACGGGATGCGGTGCTCCGCGGCTGCCGCTGCCGCTGCACTGCCACCTCCACCCTCCAACCGCCGCGCCACGACGGCCACACCGGCCAACGCCGTGACGCAGTCACGCAGGTCGGCGGCGGCGCGTACCAGGCGCGCCGCGCCGTCCTGCGCAGCGGCGCACGCGCCCTCAGCCGCAGCTACATCGGTCCCACCGCCGGGCGCCGGCCGGCTTGCCCACTTGGCCACCGCCGCAGTCAGCTGGGCAGTGAGTGCGGCAGCAGCCGCCTCTGCTGCCGCTGCCAGCACTGGCAGGTTGCGTGCCGCGTCGCCCCGCCGCCGCACTAGCAGCTGCAACAGCCGGCCCGCCTCGTCCTCCATGTCGTCCAGCGCCGCATCCACGCCGGCAGCCGCGCCCGCCTCCCGCCGCGCCCGCAGCGCCACGCCGCCCCGCCGCAATACGACAGCGGCGGCGCCCAGGGTGGGCGCCCCATGCGGTGCCACTGCTGTCAGCGCCTCCGCCACGCCATTCAGGCTGCCCACCACCGCGTCCGCGGCGCGCTTGAGCACCACCAAGGGTGTCAGCGGCGCCAGCTCTGGCAATGGCGCGGCGCCATCCCCGCCGTCGCCGCCGCCGCTGCCCGGCTTTAGTGGCGCGCTCTCGACGCTGCCCCGCCACTCCTGCAAGCGCGCCGTCACCTCTCGCGCTGCGCCTTGCAACACGCGGTCATAGCTGCGCGCCACGGCGGCAATGGTGTCGCGCAGGCGGTCACGCATGCCGCCCGCCACACCAGCGGCCGCCACTGCCACTGCCAGACTGCCGGCGCCCTCCACCGTCGTGGTGGCGCCGCTGGTGATTGCCGCCAGCGTGGCCGCCAGCTCTGCCAGCACGCCCTGCCACCGCGCGTGGTACGCGGCGCCGGCGGACGGTGGTGGTGACGGTGGCACGGCGCCGGCGCTGGGCGAGGCGGCAGGCGGGGGTGACATATTCGCGGCGGATGCCGGCGTGGGCGCAGGCGTGGCAGCGGAGCGATGCGGGCGTGACGGTGTGAGAAACGGCGACTGCGGCGGCGCTGGAGCGGTGGCCGCAGCTGTGGCAGGCGGTGCAACCGCCGGCAGCGCCAGCAGCTCGTCACAAATCGCGTCGGCGGGCGTGTTGAGCAGCGCCAGGTAGCGCTGCCACCGCGTCACATGCCCTGCGACGCCACCCACTACCCGCTCCGCAACGGCGTATGCGGCGGGCACTAGGGTGCGTACGCTCGGGTCGGCGGCAGCTCCGGGCGGCGGCACCAGTGCAGCACGGCCGAGGGTGCTCGGCGGTGGCGGAGGCTGCGCGCCCGAGACGGGCAACGTGGGCAGCAGCATGGCAGCGGCAGCTTCCAGAAGGCTAGTGACGACACCGTACAGCTGCGCGCGCAGGGATGGCAGTGGCGGCGTGAGGGTGACGACGCCGCCGTCAGGGCCGGCATCCGCAGCGAATGTCAGGACGGCAGGCAGGGGTGGTTCTGACCGCGGCGCCGCCGTGTCACCCTCGACCAGCGCTGCCAGCTCGGCGGCAAGGCGGCGCGCCACGGTGGCATGCACCGTGCACGACACGGCGTGGCACAGCTGCGCCACGCCCGCGGCACCATGACGCGCCAGCGGCGCCAGTGCCGCTGACACGTCGGCGACGGCGGCCGCCAGGCCGTCGCGGGTGAAGGGGCAGGCAGCAACCTGCGACAGGGCGGCGCGCAGGCTGGTGAGAGCGGCGCCGAGGGTGGACACGGCGGCGGCGTGCGAGGCTACCGCGACGCCAACATCCCGCCGGAAGCCCGCCGTCCGGCTGGTGTCGGACGACAGCCACGACAGCGCCATGCCGGTGCCGCCGGCGTTGGTTTCAAACGCGGCCGCCAGCACGCGCTGGCAGGTAGCGCGGGTGGGCGCCAGTAGGGCGTCAACACAGGCGCCGTACGCCGCCTCTACGGATGGCGGCAGGGGGCGCGGAGTGGCTAGGGCGGCAGGCAGCTCCCCTACCGCCGCGCGCGCCGCCGCCGCCTCCGCGTGGTTCAACTCATTCAGCGCCGCCGCCAGTGCCAGCACGATGGGGTACCGCGACTCCACCAGCGTCTGCAAGTGCACGAGGCGCATGCGCAGGTCGTCAGACGCCCATGCACCTGACAGCTGCGCGTCGGTAGGGCGGCTAGAGGGCAGCAGGGTGGCGGCAGATGCGCCCACCTGCACTGCGCCTGCCGAGGTGGTCGTGAGCGCGCGCACGACGGCAAAGTCGCGCAACATGCGGGGCAGATGGTGCGAAAAATCAGCATGGAGGGCAACAACAATGCCGCCGCCGCTGCTGCTCGGCAGCGACGCCACCACCGCCAGCGTGCCCTCTGCGGCGTCGCCGCCGTCGCCGGCTGCGCCACCGCGTGCCGCCGCCAGGTGCGCCACATCGCTGCGCACCCACACCGGCAGGTGCGGCAGCGCAAGGTTGCGCAGGGCGGGGTCAGCGTTGGCAGCAGGCAGGGTGACAGGCGGCGGGCGCCGCCCGCCGTCACCTGCCGCCCCGGCAGCGGCCCACTGCGCCACACTTACGTCGTTGCGCACCACAACGGCCAGCACACGCGCACCGACGGCGTACTGGCGGGAGATGAGGGAGGTGGGTACGCCTTTGGACGTGAAGTGAGTCAGGACACCGCTGGTAATGGGGTCGCGCCAGCGGTTAAACACGTCCAGCGTGCTGGCGCCCGCCGTCACGCAGCGCGTCGCCTCGAGGATGCGAGCCGCAGTAGCAAGGGTGGGGTCAGACAACGCGCAATCGCCGCCGCCGCCGCCCACTATCCGGCTGGCAGGCATGCCCATGATGGCCTCCACCATGCCGGCGGCGTCCGCGGCGGCGTACGCCGTCATGGCGCGCCACTGCATGATGGCGCCCACAACGGTGGTGCCACGCGCTGCCGTGACACGCCACTCGGGGGCGTCGCGGAACTTGTGCGGCGCGGTGCGTAACTCCAGGCTCTTCACGCGCGCCTCCACCAGCGCCAGTGCTGCTGACTGCGGCTGGCGCAAGGCGGCAGCCACCTTGGGCAGTCCTGCCATGGCAGGCTGCAGCTCGCGCAGCAGGCGCAGCAGCGAGCGGGTGGCAGCGGAGGCAGGTGGTGCCGGCGGCGGCGTCCGCGACAACGACGTGGCTGCACCGCCCTCCGCCGGCGGCGTGTGCAGTGTTCGCAGCGCGCGGCTGGCGGACGCAACCGCAACGGTCATTGCCTTGGCGGCTGCCTCCGCCAGCTGAGCCTCCGCCGCTGCCTGTGCACCTGCTAGGCGGCTCATGATGGTGTCGTATGCGGCGACACCGGCAGCTGTGGCATCCACCAGCACCGGCACGCCAGACTCGCCCTGCCGCACCCGAAGCGCGGCTCGAAACTCCTCAAACGCCTCTGGCAGCCGGCGCAGCTGGTCCCCCACACGCCCGCCGCCCGCCCTATCCGCACTGTCGTCACCACCGCCGCTGCCGCCGCCACTACTAAGTACGGCGGCACGTTGAAAAGTGGTGAGGTAGCCAACAAGTGCGCGGTGGCGGACACCGGCGGCAACGACGTCTGCGCACCGCACTGCCAGCTTGTGCATCGTCACGAGGTCCGCGCCGGGCGGCAGGGTGCCCCGGTCCAGCGCGTCCGCCAGCGCCTTCATGGCGGCCACGCCGTCTTCGCTCACCACGCGCAGCAAGGTGAGGGCTGCCGGCGCTGTGTCAGCATCATCAGCTAGCAGGACAGTCCATGGGCTTGCTGCCAGCAGTGCGGTATGCAGAGTGGCCGCCATGGAGGGCAGCACAGCAGCCAGGAAAGGGGCGGGGCTACCACGCTGCGCAGCGGCAACCGCGGTGGGCACGCGGGCTAGTGCGGCAGCAAGGGCAGCAAGGGTGGCATCGGAGGCAGGTGGCGGTGTCCCGGCCGCCGGCAGCAGCGACGCAAGGGCAGCAAAAGGCGGCGTTAGATCGGCGGCTGCTGCTGCGCGCTGCGCTGCGGCGTCGCGGAGGGTGCGGTCATTGGTGAGGCGCTGGCACACCGTCCGGAAATTGGCCCATACAATGCCGGCGGTGGTGCCGGCGGCAGCGTACATGGCTACCATGAGTGGTGCAGCTTCGTCCAGCTCCCCGGTGGTGGCATCCAACGCGCGTGCCATTGCGGGCCACCACTCCAGCAGCGCCTGCAGCGCAGGCGCATCCGCACTCACCATCGCCGCCGCCTCTTCCTTCAGCTTGTCTTCAAGCTGCTTCAGCAGCGCCTGGATGGCGGCGCGCCACGCCTCCAGCTGCTCACGCACGGCTGGTACCAACGCCGGCTCGGCAGCAGCGGCAGTGCGGACTTTGCCCTCTAATGCGCCGCGCCAGTCGCGGCCGCCACCTGACGCCGCCAGCAGCGCCGCCACCGGCTCTGGCGGCGAAAGGTCCACGGCAAACACTGGCACGGCGCGCGCCAGGCGTCCCAGCGCGTCCCCCACCGCCGTCAACTGCTTGCGCACCTCCATGCCGGCCGCCGTGCGTTTGGCGTCCGGTGCGGGCGCGGGCGCCATGGCGGCACCCAGCGCCGGCGCCACCACCTGCGCCATATACCGCTGCAGCGCAACCAGCAGCGCGGCATCCCCACCACCGTCGCTCAGTGGCGTTGTCGCCGCCGCCGTCGCCGCTGCCAACGACGACGGCGCTGCTGTGGCGGTCAGGCAGGGAACCACCGCCACCTGTGCTGCCCACGGCCGGCTGGCGGACAGGCTGCCGCCGCCCGCCAGGCGCACAACCATGGCCACCGGCGCCACGCTTGCCAGCACCGCGGGGGTGGCGTCAGGCAGCAGGGCGAGGGTTGATGCGCCACCAGTTGGCGCGCCGTCCATTGACCGGCGGCACACGCACAGGGTGGCGGCGGTGCCTGCTGCAAAGGCCGTCAGGGCGGGCAGCAAGGTGTCAGCGTCACTTGGCACCGCCGCCGCCGCCGCCGCCGTCGTCGCCGTCACTGCGGCGGCGGCGAGAGTGGCTGCATCCTCGTCACGCACACCCACCGCCACGAGTGACAGCACGCGGCTCAAGTAGGTGGCCAGGTCGCGCGCCACCGCCAACGCGGCCGCGGCGGCTTCGGCGTCGTCCATGGCGGGGCTACTAGTTAGTCCGTCGCCACCCTCCGGGCGGGTGTCGCGAGTACAGCGGCCAGCCCGCTACCAGGTACAGACAGGGGCTGTTGGCCAAGCCGATGTTGGCAGGTGGGTGTAGGCAGGTGGTGGTAGCCGTTGGCGGGCTGCTTGATCGGGCGCAGCAGCGATGCTGCTGGTTTTTCGCTCTGCCTGCCCACGTCCCTGTCACGTCCCCTACCACCCCAGATGTCGCTTGTGTTGGCTGGCCAGTTCGGTGACCGATTGCCGGATGGCGCGTAAGGAGGCGAGGCGAGAGGAGGTGTATGGGTATGAGTGGGGGTATGAGGGGGGACTCACTGGGGAGGGAGGGGTACCAAGGTACCAAGTGAGGGGGCAAGAAATCACGTAAATAGTAGCAGCGGCGGAGCGCACTGACGTACAGGGCAAACTTGTTTGCCCCTGAACTACCACCACCCGCCGTTACCTCTCGCAATTTGCCTTCCCTTTTCTCACCCACCCTTGCATCGTTGTGCGTCCTCTCACCCACCCGTTGGTATCGTATCTCGTTTTCTCTCGCTCCCTACTGCCTACTTGCCTTCTCTCCTCTCCTCCCCCCTCTCCTCCCCCCTCCTCTAGCTGTTGCCCAATGCCCAATGGGTCAACGCAAAGCAGTGATACGCGGACGCGCGTGACAAAGCAACGGAGTAGAGGAACGGGGGAGTAGGGGGAGTGCAGTAGTACCTCCCCACACATTGGTGTGCTCTTCTCCATCACTAACAAGTACTCGTGCATTTGGTTACGATACGCAGCTGTGTAGCTGCTACTCCTCCTCTACTGCTCCTCTCCTCCCTCACCCCTCTCCCTCTCCCTCTCCTCTCTTCCCTTGTGCCTTGTGTGTACAGCGTTCGATCCCCAACACTCCCCCCACCTCCAAGTGCGGGGCAGCGGTCCTCCTATCACCTCCCTCCCACTCTCTCTCACTCCCACACTCCAGCTCACTCAGCCGCACTCCCTCCACCCCTCCGCGCACAAATCCCGCACGAATACCCGCACACCTGGTCCGCCGCGCACGCCCTCCCCTGCCCTCCCCCGCCCATCCCCGCCTGCCGCCATGGCGGACACGCTGACGCGGCCGCTGCTGGCCTACTTTGCGCGCAGCCTGTCCGCCGCCGCCGCCGCGTCTGCCATGCGCGGCCGCGAGGTGGCCGGCAGCTGGGTACGTCCCCCCTGGCTGTGTGTCGTCGTCATCATATCTGTCGCGCGAGCGAGCTCTTGTGTCACCCTCGTCCACCCCCACCCACCCCACCCCCCACCTACTACCCTACGTCCAGGTCATTGCATGGCTGCTGCGCGCCGGCGGCTGCGTGGATGAGGCGGAGGCGGCGACGGTGGCAGGCGCGCTGCTGCAGGGCGGCGTGCTGGTGCCAGCCGGCGGCGGCGGCGGCGGCGGCGGCGCGTTTGACGTTGGTGGCGCCTTTACCATCGCAGATGCGGCGGGTGGGGCGGCAGCAGGGGCGGTGGCGGCAGGGGCAACGGTGCTGCCCAGCGCGGCCGCGCCCGCTCCGCCGACGGCGCCGGTGGTGGTAGCAACTCCGCCGCGCGCCGGTGCGCCGGCGGCAACCTTCCTGCCGTCGTCGACGACGGCGTCGGCGGTGTCGACGGCGACAGGGACGTCGCCGCCGTCCTCCGCGGCGGTGGATGCAGCGGGCGTGGCAGCCATGACGCGCGCCATGAGCCGCGCGTCGTCCACGTCAGGCACCTCGTTTTCAGCATCCACCGGCGGGCCAGGCGGCGGCGGGTCACGGGATGACCACGCCATGTCGTTCCTGTCCGTGATGTCGGGCCTGGGCATGGGCGGCAGCATGAGCAGCACAGGCGCGGTGGCGGGTGGGCCGTCACGCGACTCGGTGGTGGACGTGATCACCACCATGTTCCCGCCTGCGCTGCCGGCGCTGGCAGAGACGCCGGAGGAGGAGGGCGGGCACGCGCCAGATGCCACCGCTGGTGGTGGGGGCGGCGGCGGCACTAGTAGTGGTGGCGGGCGCGGCGGCGGCGCCGGCGGTAGTAGCATGGTGGTGGCAGGCGGGCATGGCACTGTGGGCAACCCGCTGCCATCCAGCCACATCCGGGTGAGCATCCCGCGCGGCGAGACGCGGGTGGATGCCACGGGGCAGCAGTTCACGGCGTACGCCATCGTGGTGCGGCTCAGCGGCGGCAGCTTGCAGACGTCGGTGTCACCATCTGGCACCAGCGGCGACGGCGGCGGCGATGATGACGACGGCAGCAGCACGTCCGCACATGCTGGCGGCGCCGGCGGCAGCGGCGGCGTCGGTGGCGTGGGGCTGTCAAATACGTGGACGGTGTACCGCCGGTTTCGACAGTTTGAGGCACTGCACGCCGCGCTGGCGCGCCGGTTTGCTACCACCGCGGCGCTGGTGACGGAGCACTCCTCACCCATCGCGTCGCCCAGCCGCCGCTGCTTGCCGGCTGGCGACGTGGGTGCAGGTGATTCGACACGGCGTAGCAAGCCGGCGACGGGTGCATCGCCAGGAGGCTCAACGGGCGCCGGCGGCAGTAGCGCGTTGGTGCCCGTTACGAGTGGCAGCGGTGGCAGTGGGAGCGGTGGGAGTGGAAGCAGTCGGACGGTGTCACGCCACGTTCACGGCTTCATCCTGCCCGACCTGCCCACCAAGTCGTTCTCTGCCATGTTGTCGGGCGGCCTGGGGCGTGACGTGGTGGAGCACCGGCGCACGCGGCTGGAGGCGTACATGCAGGCGCTGGTGGCGGCGCCGGCGGTGTGGTCGGTGGCGGGCGGCGGCGGCGGCG
>ERZ778022.1691-NODE-1691-length-27330-cov-5.517544_pt1 | contig 27330 bp, 29 predicted proteins | sample MGYA00375752_ERZ778022 | MGnify/ENA primary metagenome ERZ778022 (study PRJEB29350, sample SAMN05389826) | bioreactor metagenome | isolation source: Thiocyanate bioreactor | place: South Africa: University of Cape Town | collected 2014-04-04 ...
CGACCTGATCTATGAAGGCGGCATCGCCAACATGAACTACTCGATCTCCAACACCGCCGAGTGGGGCGAATACGTCACCGGCCCGCGCATCATCACCGCCGACACCAAGGCCGAGATGAAGCGCGTCCTCAAGGACATCCAGACCGGCAAGTTCACCTCGGACTGGATGCAGGAATGGAAGGCCGGTGCGGCTCGCTTCAAGGGCATCCGCCGCAACAACGACGCCCACCAGATCGAAGAAGTCGGCGCCAAGCTGCGCGGCATGATGCCCTGGATCGGCAAGAACAAGCTGGTCGACAAGGCGGTCAACTAAGCTCTTTGAACGAGAGGGCCGGAGCATTCGCTTCGGCCCTTTTCACTTTAAGCGGGGTCAGCACCAAGGGCGCCGTTGTCCTGTCCATGGGCGTGCCAGTTCTTCGCGGATTAAAATATCTCCAACTCCGCGCCCGTTGACGGCGATGGTCCGAAGCAATCTGCCGTATTTGTCTTTGTCCCGATCACCCGATCCTTCGATGCGGATTGCCCCTTGATTCAGGAGCGATACCAATCTGTTGGCGGCTCGCTCGCCGCGTTCCCGTTCGGAACGGCATTTCGGATTGGTGATCTCGGGTGTATCGATATCGGCGACGCGGATCTTTTCGCCGTCGAGCCAGACCGTGTCGCCATCAACCACACAAGTTACCCGCTTGCCTTTTCCGCAACGCTCCCAGTTGCTGTGGAAGTTTTGCGCCGGTATGGATGTTTCGACGGGATCGATCTCGAAGATTGGCACATTTTCGCTGACGATTTTCACAGGATTCGATGATGGTAGGAGCGTGTTTGCCAGATGATTGAAGGTGCGATGCAATCCTTCGCCTAAGCTTGCGTCCCGCAGCATGGTCTCCGCCACTGCTCCGCCTATGAAAGCGGTGGCAACAATACAGCTTATGAGGGCTGCGAAGCGCTTCTGGCTGTTTCTTTTATGCCGGCTCGCATATTTCCATTGTGTAATCTCGACCATAAGCAACCATAGGTATTGTCTCTAAAAATTCTCAAAAACAATTCGCGACAATTTTAAGGAATGCACATCCGGGCGGCGATGTTTGCGTAACGGCGAATTCTTCCTCGGAAATAGGTCAGCATTGTTGACATAAATTTCCGTCCGTGGTCCTCTGTCGAAAACGACAAACGGAGGAAAGACCATGCTGGATTGGGACCATATCTTCGCCACGCGTTCCTCGCGGATGCGCGCATCGGAAATCCGCGAATTGCTGAAACTGCTCGACCAGCCGGAGATCATCTCCTTTGCCGGCGGCATTCCCGATCCGGCGCTGTTTCCGGACGAAGAGTTCAAGGCGGCCTATGCCGATATTTTTAGCGACGGCACGGTCAATGCCGCCCTGCAGTATTCGGTCAGCGAGGGCTACAAGCCGTTGCGCGAATGGCTGGCCGGCGAGATGGGCAAGCTCGGCATCGCCTGCGGCGCCGAGAATGTCTTCATCGTCTCCGGCTCGCAGCAGGGGCTGGATTATCTCGGAAAACTGTTCCTGTCGCCGGGCGATACCGCGCTCGTCACCTGGCCGACCTATCTCGGCGCGTTGCAGGCCTTCAATGCCTATGAGCCGGCCTACGACCAGTTGACGCTGAACGGGAACCGCACGCCGGAGTCCTATCGCGCGGCAGCGGCAAAGACCGGCGGGCGCGTCAAATTCGCCTATCTCACGGCGGAATTCTCCAATCCGACCGGCGACACCTTCGACCGCGCGGCGCGCGAGCGCGCCATCGATCTTGCCGACGATCTGGATATCGCCCTGATCGAGGATGCCGCCTACCAGTCGCTGCGGTATGACGGCGAGAGCATCCCGCCGATCATGGCGCTGGAAATTGCCCGCAAGGGCGGCATCGAGGCGACGCGCACCATCTATTGCGGCAGCTTCTCCAAGACCCTGGCGCCGGGTCTGCGCGTCGGCTACATCGTTGCCAATTCCACCGTCATCCGCAAGCTGGTGCTGATGAAGCAGGCCGCCGATCTGCATTCCTCGACCATCAACCAGATCGCCATCGCCCATGTCGCCTCACGCCATTTCGAGGCCCAGGTGGCCAAGATCCACGCCGCCTATCGGCAGCGGCGCGACGCGATGCTGGCGGCCCTGACGAAATACATGCCGGAGGGAACGCATTGGACGAAACCGGAAGGCGGCATGTTCATCTGGGTGGCGTTGCCAGAAGGCATGGATGGCGCCGCGCTGCTGGCGAAATCGCTTGAGACGGTCAAGGTCGCCTTCGTGCCGGGCAAGGCCTTCTTCGCCGATGGCTCCGGCGCCAATACGTTGCGCCTCAGCTTCTCCTGCGCCAACGACCAAATGATCGACGAGGGCATCCGTCGTCTCGGCACGCTGATCGCCGGCGAGATGCAGCAGGCGGCCGCATAAGGTGAAGGGGCCGCGAGGCCCCTTTTTCGTCTCAACGCGCGCCGGAGCACTGCCAGCGGATGACCGAGCAGTCATCGGAATAGCTGGCGCAGCTATTGACCGCCTCGCGCTCGGCGCGGCGGCGGTTGTTGCCCCAGCCGGAGCCCCAGCCATCCGGCCCGGCGGCGATGGCGCCGCAGGCATTCTTGAACCACAGAACCTCGCAATCGCTCTCGCCGCAATTGTTCATGGCGGTGCGCTCGGCCGCGCGGCGCGAGGGGTGATCGTAGGACCAGCCGAGTGACCCTGTCTCCCGCGAATAGGCGATGGCGCCAAAGCTGTCGCTCGCATGGGCAATAGCAGGCAGCACGGCGGCCACGAGACCGGCGGCGAAGGCAAGCATGGACAAGGGCTTGATCGAAGGCATGTTTTTTTCCGGGGTTGGCGCGTCCGTGGGACGGCGGAGGTTGCACCCGCCGACGCTAACCGTTTGCCGGATATAAAAAAATATATACGGCTTACCAGTTTCCGGACTTTTTTTGACATTTGGAATTTGCTTTCGCGCGCCTTGCGGCAAAGCGTTTCCGCTTTTCTTCGGACGCGAAAACACTCTACCTCATTGTTTTTTTCGCATTTCCAGACGGAAAACCGGTATCCACTTTTCCTGGAAATGCTCCAAAGCGCGTCACGATCTTTCAGATTCGCTCTTCGCGGTTTCGATTTTTGTTTTTCGCATGTCGTCCTCGCAAAACTGCTGCACACTTTTGCGCGACATGCTCTAGTCTGCGGCAAAGCTCGAACCGGAAGTCATGCATGTCCCTGCGCCTCGCAACCTTCAATGTCGAAAACCTGATGACGCGTTTCGATTTCACCGGCTTTCGAAACCAGTTGCGGCAGGATCGGGTGATCAGGCTGTTTTCGGTGCAGGGGGAGGAGCAGTACAAGCGGCTGGAGGAGGCGCGGATGATTTCCTCCACCGACGACACCCGCCAGCACTCCGCCCTGGCGATCGCCGATGCGGATGCCGATATCCTTTGCCTGCAGGAAGTGGACGACATGGCGGCCCTGCATGCCTTCGAATACGGCTATCTCTATCGCATGGTCGGCAATGGCTATCGCCAGAAATTCCTGGTCGAGGGCAATGACACCCGGGGCATCGACGTTGCCGTGCTGATGCGTGAGGAGACGCTGGATGGCGAGCGTATCGAGCTGGTCGACATCAAGAGCCATGCCGGCATGACCTATCGCGAGTTGAAGCCCGGCGCCGGCATCGTCCTGTCGGCCAATCCCGAAGAGAAGATTTTCAAGCGCGACTGCCTGGAACTCGACCTGCGCATCGGCGGCGAGGCGCTGACGCTCTACGTGGTGCATTCCAAATCCTGGGGGCCGGGCCGCGTAGGCGCGGACGGGCGCGAAGCGACAATGCCGATCCGCATGGCGCAAGCGCAGGCCGTGCGCCAGATCGTCGAGCATCGATTCGGCGTCGGCAACACCGCGCGCAAACGCTTCGCCATCTGCGGCGATTTCAACGACTACCAGGAGCGCATCGTCATTGAAGGCGACCGCCGCAATGGCTATCGTTTCGTGCCGGCCAGTGAGCCGAAAAGCAGCCTCGACGTGCTGACCCATGACGGCTTCGTCGAAAACCCGATGCGCCGCCGAGACATCATGGATCGCTGGACGCTCTATCATTCGCGCGGGCCGGCCGAGCAGCATCTGTGCCAGCTCGATTATATCCTGCTGTCGCCGCATCTGGCCGAAACCAATGCCGGCCGCATTCCTGAGATCGTTCGCGCCGGTCAGCCGTTCCGCACCCTCTTTCCGCCGGGGCAGGCGGTGGAGCGCTATCCGCGCATCGGCTGGGACCGGCCGAAGGCGTCCGACCATTGCCCCGTCGTCATGACGCTCGATCTGGCATGAGCGGGCTGTTTCCCGAAAACGGGCCGGCGGAAATGCAGGTGTTTCCGCTGCAGTCCATCGATCTCGTGGTGATGCCGGGCGATCATCCCTTTCATGCGGCCGAATCGGCCGCTGCGGCGGAAAACTGGCGTGATGAAATCGCCGCCAATCCGGCGCTGTTCGATGGCCGCATGGTGTTTTTCGACCGGGTGCGGCTTGCCGCCGGCGCGCTTCAGGCGGAAGGGCATCTGATGCCGTTCTCCTCTTTCCTGTGGTGGCGCAAGCAGAAAACGCCGTTGCGCGGCGTGCATATTTTCGGCTGGGCGATCCCGATCTCCAGCGATGGCGCCGTCATCGCCATCCGCATGGGGCCGCAGACGGCCAATGCCGGGCTGGTCTATTGCGCCGCCGGCTCGCTGGATGCCAACGACATCGTCGGCGGCCGCTGCGATCTCTCCGGCAATCTGCGCCGTGAGGTGCTGGAGGAAACCGGGCTCGATCTTTCCGAGGCCGAGCCTGCCTCCGGGTGGTATGGGCTGCATCGCGGTCGCCGCGTGACGCTCTACCGCTACTTCCGCTTCGAGCGGACGGCCGAGGAACTGCTGGCCGCCATTCGCCGGCATATGGCGATCGACCACGAGAAAGAAATCGATGCGGCGGTGGCGATCCGATCGGCCGATCCGACGGCCCATCCCTATAGCCAAATGATGCTGCCGATCCTTCGACAATTCTTCGAAGCGGTTGATGGGGGCAGAAAGGGTGTTGCGTGACCCCAAGCGCTTGTTGCACCTTGGTGGCACGAGGCTGATACCGAGGAGAATAGCGTGACGCGTGCCTACAGCATCTACGATGTCTTCACCGATACGAAACTGGCGGGCAACCCGCTGGCGGTGGTGTTCGATGGAGATGGCCTGGCGGATGACACGATGCAGCGCATCGCCGCCGAGATGAACCTGTCGGAAACGGTGTTCCTGTCGGCGCCGGAAAGCCCCGGCCATGCGGCGCGCGTGCGCATCTTCACGCCGGCGCGGGAATTGCCGTTCGCCGGGCATCCGACGGTCGGTGCGGCCATTGCGCTGGCCGAGCGCGAGCACGGCGACGGCACGCTCGATCTGGTCTCCGTGCTGGAGGAAAATGTCGGGCCGGTCCGCTGTGCGGTCAAGCTGCGCGAGGGCAAAGCGGGCTTTGCCGAATTCGACCTGCCGCGCAAATCGGCCGAGATCGCCATGCCGCTCGACCGCCAGGGGCTGGCGGATGCGCTGGGCCTCAGCATCCGCGAGATCGGATTCGAGAACCATGTTCCGTCGATCTGGAGCGCCGGCGTGCCCTTCCTGATGATCCCGGTCCACGACCTCAACGCGGCCACCAAGGTGGATTTCGACACCGGTCTGTGGGAGCGCACCGCGCCCTTCTGCGAGGGACGCTTGACCTCGGCCTATGTCTATTGCCGCGGTGGCGTGAACCATCAGGCCAAATTCCATGCGCGCATGTTTTCCCCCGACATGGGCATTGCGGAGGATCCGGCCACCGGTGCGGCCGTGGCGGCCCTTTCGGGCGCGATCCGCCATTTCGATGCGCTGCCGGACGGGCATCACGCGATAATCGTCGAGCAGGGCGCCGAAATGGGCCGCCCGTCCTTCATCCACCTGCATATCGATGTGGAGGCTCAGGACATTTCCGGTGCCCGCATCGGCGGTCAGGCCGTGCGACTTGCCAGCGGCACGCTGAATCTCTGAATTTTTTTGGAGGCTTATCTTCTTGTTTTCATGCCTGTTCATGCCGAAAAATACGAGCAGTAACAGCCGAGGCCGGGCACTCTGAAAAAAAACTTTCACAATTTTCGATTTTTTGCGGAGGGGCGCTAGACAAGGTGGGGAATCCCCTTTATACGCCCTCTCACGCCACCGGAAACGGGGCCGACGGGTGATTAGCTCAGTTGGTAGAGCAGCTGACTCTTAATCAGCGGGTCGTAGGTTCGAGCCCTACATCACCCACCACTTTCAATAGCTTGGCAGAAACTTCTAAAGTTCGACCTGAAGAAATTCAGCTCGCTTCGATGCTGGGCTTTTTGGCTTTTCCTTCGTTTTAGATTCGGTGTGTTCCAGATGGCGACGGCATGTCCGTGAGGCCGGATGTCTGATTCGCGAATGGGACCACGGCGGCGATCCCATTCGTCTGGATGGCGGAGTTTACCATTCCTCATCCTGCGGCCAGCGGGGCGGGGGGCCGAAGAACAGTGCGACGGCAGCGGCGCAGAGTAGAACTCCCAAAAAAGACCCGAACATCGTTTTTCCTTCCTCGATTGCTCGACGAAGGCATCATCGCAGCGATGGAGCCAGAGCTCTGTTCCCTCGGAAACAAGAGATTTTCAACGGAAATCGATGTTCTTCTTGAGAGCGGGCATTGCCGCGACAATGTCATTTCCCCCGGTGCATCACCTAGCCGCGAGAACGCTGGCGTCCGCTGCCGGAAGCTGGCCTGCGGTTTCAATGCAGCTTGAGGTGGGCTTCCTCTAGGGCGGTCCGGAAGACTTCGCGCGCCTGTTCAACACTCTTGCGACCATCGATGGCGGCGCGGCAGACGCTGCGGGCAGCGACATAGCGCGGGCCGCGGCGATCCGGCCACAAATGGTTCAGGCAGTTCAGGGCTTCGGCGGGGCCGCCGATGGCGCGCACGCCGGCATAGACGAAATCGACTTCAAGGGGCTGGCCCCAGGTCACAGTCTTCATGCAATCCTCCCGTCATCCTCCGATGATGCCGGCGGGGCCGACAGCACCGTTGACACTGGATTTAAGCATCGAATGCGCGGCTTGGCCACCACAATTTACGCCTGTAACCATCCATATTTTCGTGTTCGGACGGAACCTGAATCCGTGTTATGCGTTTCGAGCCACGTTGCGCGTCGCGGGGGATAGGCGACCGCCTCGCGGGCGCGGGAGAGGCCTTTCCGGAACCGGCGTGGTTCGACGGGTTTTGTCATGCGGATGGATCGTTGCGTCGAATATTCACGCCCCTTGCTCCCTTCTGGCGCTCCATGCGCCGCTCGATCCCGATGGCGCTGGTCGGTGGCATCGCCTTGCTTGCTGCAATGGTCGCGGCCTCGCTGTTCTTTGCCCGCGAAGCCTCGCGCGATGCCAATGAGGCGCTGGCCGCCGTGCGGCTACATGCCCGTTCCGTGCAGGTGTTCGGCGCCTTGCAGGATGCCGAGACAGGCCAGCGCGGCTACCTGCTGACCGGCGACGAAAGCTATCTCGAACCCTATCTGCGGGCTCGTTCGGCGGCGGAAAGCGGATTCCTCTCCCTGGAGGACCAACTCGACGATATCGGCATGGCGCATGCGCGCATCGCCGAGCTGGATGGGCTTGTGCGCGACAAGCTCGCCGAACTCGACAGCACCGTCGAGCTCTACAAGCGCGGCAATGCGCAGGCGGCGCTTGCCGTGGTCGAGACCCGGCGCGGCAAGGAACTGATGGACCGCATCCGCCTCGTCATGTCCGACATCGAGAGGCTGGGAACCGGCAATGCCAAGGCGCGCGTTGCGACGCTGGACACGATCACCTCGTGGCTGACGGCGTTCATCGCCGTCAGCGCCGGCCTGCTGGCGATCATCGTCGGGGCGGTGCTGCATCGCCTGGTGAGCCATGCCGTGGCGCTGGAAGGCGCACAGGAGGCGCTGTCGCGCATCAACGAAACGCTGGAGGAAAAGGTGGCCGTCCGCACCGAGCACCTGCAGCGTGTCAATGCCGAGGTGCAGAGCTATGCCTATATCGTCGGCCACGACCTGCGCGCGCCGCTGGTCAACATCATGGGATTCACCGAGGAACTGGACCGTTCGGCCCGAATTTTTCGCGAATGGCTGGAACGCCAGCCAGGTCGGGACGACGGCGACGCTCGCGCCGCGCGCCTGGCGGTCGAGGAGGAGATACCGGAGGCGCTCGGCTTCATCCGTTCTTCCACGCGGCGCATGGACCTGCTGATCAACCAGATCCTCGTGCTGGCGCGGGCGGGCACGCGTTCGTTGCATGCCGAATATGTCTCTGTTGGCTCGCTGGTGCGCGAGAGCCTCGACAGCCTGCGCCATCAGATGCAGGAACGCGGCATCGAGGCCGAAATTTCCGGTGCGCTGCCGCCCGTCGTCACCGACCGGCTTGCCTTGCAGCAGATCCTCGGCAACCTTCTCGAGAATGCGGTGAAATACACCGATTCGTCCCGCAAGGGTCGCATTGCGATTCGCGGCTGGCTGGATGGGCTAGCGGTTCACCTCGAGATCCGCGACAATGGTCGCGGTATCGCGGAAAAGGATCTGGAGCGGATTTTCGAGCTGTTCCGCCGCTCCGGGCTCCAGGACCAGCCGGGTGACGGTGTCGGGCTGGCGCATGTGCGGGCTCTGGCGCGGCGGCTCGGCGGCGATGTGAAGGTGCAGTCGACGCTTGGCGAAGGAACGGTGTTCACCGTCACGCTGGCTGCCGATCTGGGGCGCGAGCAGAAGGAAGACGCGAAATGAACAATGCCGACGCCGTGCGCATCGTGATGATCGAGGACGACGAAGGCCATGCGCGGCTGATCGAGCGCAACATCCGCCGCGCCGGGGTGATCAACGAGATCGTGCCGTTTGCCACCGGCGGCGACGCGCTGGCCTACCTTTTCGGCGAAGGGGAGCCGCTGCGCGGGATGCAATTGCTGATCCTGCTCGACCTAAACCTGCCAGACATGAGCGGGCTCGACATCCTCGAACGCGTCAAGGCCGATCCGGTGCTGAAACGGGCGATGGTGATCGTCCTGACCACCACCGACGATCCATGCGAAATCCGCCGCTCCTACGATCTCGGCGCCAATGTCTACGTGACCAAGCCATTGCAATACGACAAGTTTGTGCAAGCCATCCAGCAACTCGGCATGTTCGTGTCGGTGATGAAGATTCCGGAAGCGGAAGCGTGATGAACCCGATCAGAATTCTCTATATCGACGACGACGATACGCTTTGCGCGCTGGTGCGGCGCAATCTCGAACGTCGGGGTTACCAGGTGCATATCGCCCATGACGGCCTTGCTGGCCTGACGCGGCTGCGCGCGGGCGATATCGATGCCGTGGCGCTGGATCATTTCCTCGGCGGCGAACTGGGGCTCGATCTGCTGCGCGTCATCCTGGAGGAGGTCGGGCATATTCCGGTCATCTACGTCACCGGATCCAGCGACACCGGCGTTGCCGTCTCCGCCCTGAAGGCGGGTGCCGACGACTACGTCATCAAGAACGCCACCTCCGACTATGTCGACTTGCTGGCGGTGGCTCTGGAGCAGGGGCTCGAGCGGGCGCGCTATCGCCGTGAAGCCGCCGAGGCGCAGGAGGTGATCCGCCAGGAGCGCGATCGCGCCGAACTGCTGCTGACCGAGGTCAACCACCGCGTCGCCAACAGCCTCGGCCTGGTTGGCGCGCTGGTGCGCATGCAGGCCTCCGTGACCAAGGACAAGGCGGCGGTCGACGCCCTGCAGGAAACCCAGATGCGCATCAATGCCATCGGCAGCGTGCATCGCCGGCTCTATACCAGCGCCAGGGTCGGGCAGGTGGATTTCACCGATTACCTCTCCAGCCTGCTGTCCGAGCTGGAAAGCTCGATGCATGACGAGCGGCGGCCGCATCGGGTGACGCTGGATGCGGTGGCCCTGACCCTGACGACCGACAAGGTGATCACGGTTGGTCTGATCATTTCCGAACTGGTGACCAACTCATTCAAATATGCCTATGAGGAGGGGGACGGCGGAGAAATCCGCGTGCGGGTCATACGACCGGAAGGAACGCGCATCCGCATCACCGTCGAGGACGACGGGCGCGGCTTTGCCGATGGCGATCCCGTCAAGGGCACCGGGCTCGGCACAAAGATCATGTCGGCGATGGCCTCCAGCCTCGACAGCCGGATCGAATACGATCCGGCTTATGCGCAGGGTTCGCGCGCCGTCTTCGAATTCGCGGTGGAATAAGGAGGAAACATCATGTCGCAACAGGAACTGGGTCCGAAGGACGTGCTGGCCTTCTGGTTCGGGGAACTGACGCCGGAGGACTGGTTTCGCGGCGGCGCCGATCTGGACGGCAAGATCGCCCGGCGGTTTCGCGAACTGCATCTTTCGCTTGCCGCCGGCATCGGCCCGGCGTGGCGGGAAACCCCGCAGGCGCGGCTGGCCTGCATCGTCGCGCTCGACCAGTTTCCGCGCAACATCTATCGCGGCACGCCGCTGGCCTTCGCCACCGACGGGCTGGCGCGGCGCGAGGCGCGACTGGCGCTGGAAGCCGGTGCCGAACGGCAGCTCGGCAAGGACCACTGTTGCTTCCTTTATCTGCCTTTCGAGCATTCGGAGGATCTGGCCGATCAGGACCTGTCCGTGGCGCTGTTCGAGGCGCTGGATGACGCGAATTACCATGACTATGCCGTGCGTCATCGCGACGTGATCCGCCGCTTTGGCCGCTTTCCGCATCGCAATGCCATTCTCGGCCGGGACTCGACGGCCGAAGAACAGGCCTATCTGCAAACGCCCGGCGCCGGCTTCTGAACGAGCCGTGCCGACGACGGAGATCCGGCAAAACAAGGGGTTACTTTGGCGACTGCCTTCATCTCGCCCTTCTTTTCTTTAGGGAAGGGAGCCGATAATGTCATGACATGCGGGTAAGGACGGCGGCGTGGGCACATTCAGGGGCTTGATCGGAAAATGGGTGCTCGTTGCCGTCTGCCTTTGTCTGGCGGCCGGCCTGAGCGCCGCACAGGAGCAGGCGCCTGCGCCCGCCGCGCCGCCGCCTGCCGCCGCCCAGCCTGCGGCAGTTCCGCCGCCGCCTGCCGCGCCGGCGACCCCGCCCGCCGGAGATGCTGCGCCCGACGATTCGCTCAACCAGGTGATCGCCAAGGGTAAGGACGATCTCGGCGCCGCCCGCAAGCGCATCGACAGGCTGAGCGACGCCGTCGACAAGGCCGCGACGGACGACCAGAAGCTGGTCGACCTGAAGGCGCAGGCGGATGACGCGACCCGTTCCATCCTCGCCGTGCCGGTCGGCCTGCGCCCGCGCTTCGACGCGATCAAGAATCGCCTGACGGAACTCGGCGATCCCCCCGGCGAAGGCCAGCCGCCGGAAGCCGATATCGTCGCGCAGGAGCGCAAGCAACTGACGAGCGAACGCTCGCTGATCAATGCACTGACGGGTGAGGCGGAAGACCTGTCGATTGCCGGCACCAATCTATCGAACCAGATCACCGAGATGCGGCGCAAGCTGTTCACCGAAACCCTGTTCAGGCGTTCGGACGTGTCGGTGGAGATGTTCAACGTCGCGGGGACCGCCTTCGTCAACGAGCTTTCCAGCCTCGACAATGTGTTCCGAAGCTGGATCAAGTTCGGCCTGCGCTACAAGCAACTGCCATTGCTTTCGGCCGTTCTGCTGTCGCTGACGGCGGCGCTGGTGTTCCTGGCCGGAGGCTATCGCCTGTTCGGCCATTATATCCGTCGCGACGAGGGCATCGTCGACCCACCCTATATCACCCGCCTGTCGGTCGCCTTCTGGTCGACGACGGTGCAGACGATCTCGCTCGGCGCATTCCTGGTCACCTCGTTCTTCTTTCTCGAGAATTTCAATATCCTGCGCAGCGATGTCGCCCCTATCATCGCCTCCGTCCTCGGTTTCGTCGGCGTGGTCTACTTCGTCTGGAAGCTGGCCTTCTCGGTGTTTTCGCCAACGCGGCACGACTGGCGGCTGGTCCGCGTCTCCAATTCCGGCGCACGGGATCTGTGCTGGGCAATCATGGCGATGGCGATGGTCAGCGCGCTGGACTACGTTCTGAATGCGGTCAGCGCCGGGCTTGGCTCACCGGTCATCCGGACCGTCGCCAAGAGTTTTACGACCTCCTTCATCGTCGGCGTGTTGCTGGTCGTCATTTCCTTCTTCCGGCCGGTGCTGGCGGAAAACGGCGATCCGGAGGCGCGAGGTCGGCCCTGGCCGCGCATTCTCGGCGTCGCGCTGCGGATCATCGGCATCGGCCTGATCTTCGCCTGCCTGACCGGCTATGTCGGCCTGGCGCGGTTTCTGGCGAGCCAGATCATCCTGACGGGCGCCGTAGTCGCGACCATGTATATCGGTTTCCTCTCCGGCAAGGCAGTTTCCAAGCGCAGTTCCTTCGCCGAGACCAAGCTCGGCCGTGCCTTGCAGGAAAAGCGCGGGCTTGGCCCCGTCGCGCTAGACCAGATCGGCCTTGCCGCCGGGCTCGGCATCTATGCGGTGGCACTGGTGACCGGCGTGCCGTTGATCCTGCTCTCCTGGGGCTTCAAGACCGGCGACCTCGAGCAATGGGCCTTCCGGCTGTTCACGGAAATCCGCATCGGCAGCATGACCATCTCGCTGTTCGGCATCGTCGGCGGCGTTCTGATCTTCGCGCTCGGTTTCCTGATTACCCGCTGGCTGCAGAAGTGGCTGGACAACAATGTCATGGAACGCTCGCAGGTCGATACCGGCGTGCGCAACTCGGTCAAGACCGGCATCGGTTATCTCGGCATCGCCATGGCCGCGCTGTTCGGCGTGTCGGCGGCCGGCATCGATCTTTCCAGCTTCGCGCTGGTGGCTGGTGCCCTGTCTCTCGGCGTCGGTTTCGGTCTCCAGAACATCGTCTCCAACTTCGTCTCCGGCCTGATCCTCCTGGTGGAACGGCCTTTCAAGGTCGGCGATTGGGTGGTGACCGGCACCACGGAAGGTTTCGTCAAGCGCATCTCGGTGCGCGCAACCGAGATCGAGACATTTCAGCGCCAGTCGATCATGGTGCCGAATTCGTTGTTCATCAACGCCTCCGTCGGCAACTGGACGCATCGCAACAAGCTCGGCCGGGCCGATATTTCCGTCGTCGTCAATTACGACAGCGATCCGCGCCGCATCATGGAACTGCTGACCGAGATTGCCGAAAGCCATCCCAAGGTGTTGCGCAATCCATCGCCCATGGCCGTGTTCAGCGCCTTCGGCGAGACGACCATGACCTTCGAGTTGCGCGCCTATCTCGCCGATATCGTCAATGGCGGCAGTGTGCGCAACGACCTCCGGCTCGCCATTTACGAACGTTTCCGCGCCGAAGGGCTCGGCATGCCCTTCAAAACGGATGTGCCGGTCGAGGAAGCGAAACCCGAAGAGGCGGTCTCCGAGCCGCCGGGGTCGCAGCCGGCCAAGGACGGCAAGACTTCCATCGTGGTTAACGCCCAGACAGGTAAGGCTGGCGGCTGAACCATACACGCAGGAAGACGCTATACCGGACATGAAGACGCCATTCAGTCGTCATTCAGTTCTTTCGCCGTAGACAGTAGGCAAACGCCTCGCCTGCGGTTAGGCTGGGGTGGATCGCCAGCCGTCGCGGGACGGGCTGCGAAAGGGGCGGCTGCCAAGCCGATGGGGTATGAAACGCGTTTTCTCTGTGCTTGCCGTATTCCTGGCGTTGACGGGCATCGGCCATGCCGCGACCGTCACCAACAAGGGGACGGATACGGTCGTGCTGGTGGTGGTCGAAAACGGCAGCCGCATCGACGTCGCGCTGGATGCCGGCATGTCGGAAAGCCTGTGCGCCTCCGGTTGCTTCGTCACCCTGCCGAACGGCGACCGCATCGCGCTCGACGGGGGCGAGACGGTCGAGATCATCGACGGTTCGGCTGTCATAAAATAAGTCGTCTTGAGTATTCCGGCCGGGGCAGCGTGTAAAACCGCCGCGGGCGCATGTTCTTACCCTGACGGCACCGCATTGCGCCGAAACGGGACGCTTCATGCGCCGATTAACATTTTTGAAAATTCTATGGCCTAACGGTTATGGTGTCACACGCCATTTCATCAGAAGGCCGTCCATGTCGTTTCTAGGTATTTCCGGGATGCTTTATTCCGGCGCGTCGCTTGCGCAGTCCCGGATCGTTGTTGCCGAGGATTCGAACGTCTTCACCTCGATGATCAGCAAGCGGCTGGACGAACTGTTCGGCATCAAGGTCGATATCTGCCGCAATTTCACCGACCTGCAGGATGCCTACGAGACCTCGTCGCAGCCGGTGGCGCTGGCGATCTCCAACATCAACCTGCCCGGCGCCGAAAACGGCGAGGCGCTGGATTACCTGCTCGACCTGTCGATCCCGACCATCGTCTTCACCAGCAGCTTCCAGCAGAAGGTGCGCGACCAGATCCTCGCCAAGGACATCGTCGACTATATCATCAAGGACAATGTCTTCGCGGTCGAGATGCTGGCGGAGGCGGTCTGCCGCTTCCTGACCAACGAGCGCCACCACGTGCTGATCGTCGACGACAGCCCGACGGCGCGTGCGCTGCTCTCGACGCGCCTGAAACGCTACAATTTCCGCGTCAGCGTTGCCGACAGCGGCTCCAAGGCGCTGCAGATCCTCAATGCCAATCCCGATATCGGCCTGATGGTCACCGATTACAACATGCCCGACATCGACGGTTTCGAACTGACGCGCCGCATCCGCTCCACCATCGGCTCGCACGCGTTGCGCATCATTGGCGTCTCCTCTTCCACCGACCGGCTGCTCTCGGCGCGGTTCCTGAAGGCGGGCGGCAATGATTTCATGCTGCGGCCGTTCATCGACGAGGAATTCTACTGCCGTGTCAACCAGAACCTCGACACGCTGGTGCAGATCCGCAATGCGCGCACACCGGCGATGGCCGGATGAAACGACAAAGGCCGGCGTCTCGCCGGCCTTTTCGATTCCGGATCGTCAGACGACGACGCCGGTGCGATTGGTGGAAATGTTCAGCTTGCGCTCGGCGCGCTCCTGCTGCGGCGAACGATTGTAGAGTTCGCGATAACACTTCGAGAAATGTGAGGCCGAGACGAAGCCGCAGGCAACCGCTACCTCGACCACCGGCATCGACGATTGCACCAGCAGGTGCCTGGCGCGGTCGAGACGGATTTCGAGATAGTAACGCGCTGGCGAACGGCCCATTTCCTGGCGGAAGAGGCGCTCGATCTGGCGACGCGACAGGCCGGCATCGTCGGCAATTTCCAAAAGCGACAGCGGCTCGGCCAGATTGCTTTCCATCAATTCGATAATCGACAGAACCTTGGAATTCTGCACGCCGAGGCGGGCGCGCAAGGGGAGGCGCTGACGGTCGTGCGGCGAGCGGACGCGATCGGTCAATGCCTGTTCGCAGACGCGGTTGACGAGGCTTTCGCCGAAATCCTGGCCGATCAGGTTCAGCATCATGTCCAGCGACGAGGTGCCGCCGGCGCAGGTATAGATATTGCTGTCGATTTCGTAGAGATCGGCATAGACCTCGGCCTGCGGGAAAGCTTCGGAAAAGCCGGGCAGGTTTTCCCAATGAATGGCGCAGCGCTTGCCGTTCAGCAGTCCGGCCTGGGCCAGGACATGCGCGCCCGTACAGAGGCTGCCGACCGCGACGCCGCGATTGTAGGTCTCGCGCAGATAGGCATTAACGGACTTGTTGTTGTACTCCTCGACATAGATGCCGGAACAGACCAGAACCATGTTCGGCCGGTTTTCGCCGCCGAGATTGCGGCGCTCGTCGGCAAGCGACGAATTCACCTCGATGCCGATGCCGCTGGAGGAATAGACCTTTTCTCCATCCGCCGAAGCCAGCCGCCAGGTATAGGCGGAATAACCCAGCATCCGGTTGGCGATGCGAAGCGTCTCGATCGCGGCGGAAAAGGGGAGCATGGTGAAATGCGGTACGAGAAAGAAAACGAGGGATCGTTTTTTCGTGGGCGCTTTGCTCATCGGGGCGATATCCATGCCTCGGGGTTGCGGGACAAGCATTTGTCCGCCGGCTCATTGGCCTAAAAGCGACACTGACACGGATCCTTTACCTTGTGAAGCGCGAATGCGCCATACGATAAGCAGTTTTGCGACACAAGAGTTGCAAAACACGGCACCGAAGTGCGATGCTAAGCACAACTTATTGATGTCGAAACGAAGCGGGGCGATATCGTCGCCGCGATCCGGACGGGCTCGGGAGGGTTTCCGCCCGGATGCGTGGCGGGCGACGCCGCATCATGGCAAGCGCTTCGCCTTAGAGGCGTCGCTGTCGGACGCGGGCCAGCCGATATCCTTGCGCATATCGAAGGGCAGGCCCTCGAGAGCGCGTTCGGTGCGGTTGCGCGTCCAGGCATCTTGAAGGCGACGCGTCAGGCGGGCGACGCGGCCAAGCGGCGCCGGCAATGATGAACCGGACGTGCCGGAGAAGGAGGATGAAATCGGTATCATGTCAGGTTTCCTTCCGGTGCTTCCCTGTGGAAAATAAGACGATCCGGAGGGTCGCGACCCTTCATCGTCTTTATGCGCTTGTTCTTTACATCAATCAAATGAATTGGACTAATTCATGCGATCAATTTTCATGATGTATTCCGCAGGCAGGCTATCGTCGATAACCGCCGGCCAGCCAAGATCGGCCTGGACGTTCGCCGGATAGCGGGCGATCTCGGCGCGAACCTTTCTCAGCGTACGGCGGCGTGTGCCGGAGAGGCGGTCGGCCATCGTGTCGAGGCGGTCGAGGATGCGGTGAAACGATTGGACGGTCATGCGTGGCTCCTTTCCGCCGCGTTGCACTCTGCGGCTTGGGTCACAGGATCGCTCTCTCTTGACTATCAATCAAACGAAATGATATCGTTCTTTGGATCAGTATAATTGAAGGATAGGACGATGAACCTACCCCTGCGCCAATCCCTGCCGCTTCTGGATATCGATGTGCTGAGAACCTTTGTGGCGATCGCCGAGACCGGCAATTTTTCCACTGCGGCCGATGCCGTGCTGCGCACGCCCTCGGCCGTCTCCATGCAGATCAAGAAATTGGAGGAGCAGCTCGGCGCCACGCTCTTCCTGCGCGATGCCCGATCGGTGTCGCTGACCCAGAGCGGCGAGATCCTGCTCGGCTATGCCCGGCGGATGGTCGCGCTGTCGAACGAGGCTGTCTCGCGCTTCCGCATGCCGGACATGCAGGGCCATGTGCGGCTCGGCGCCCCCGACGATATCGGCGAGCGCCACATGCCTTCGATCCTCAAGCGTTTTGCCGAAATCTATCCGCTGATCCTGGTCGACGTCACCGTCGATACGTCAAGCAACCTGCGCCGGCGGCTTCAGGAACAACGGCTGGATCTCGCGCTCGTCAACGTCGCTCCGGGCGCGCGTAGCAGCGAAGGCGAGGTGGTGCATACCGACCAGCTCGTCTGGGCCGGCGCGAAATGCGGCACCGCCTATCTGCGCGACCCGCTGCCGATGTCGCTCTGGGAGGATGGCTGCTGCTGGCGCGCCGACGCTCTGTCCGTTCTCGACCGGAGCAAGCGGCCCTATCGCATCGCCTATCTCTCGGCGCATACCATGGCGCAGCGCGCCGCCGTCATCGCCGACCTGGCGATCGCGCCGCTGCCACGCAGCTATCTCACCGCCGACATGGCGGCGTTGGGCGCCGCCCATGGCTTGCCGGATCTCGGCAGCTTCGAGGTGCGGCTGCTCAGAGGCGGCGAGGCCAGCGAGACCATCGATGCGGTCGCCGACAGCATCCGTTCCGCCTTCTCGGAGATCGTCGGTCTTGCGGCCTGAGCGGGCTTACGCTCCGGCTTCATAAGCTTGCTGGCACTCTGCCAGCGCGTCGTCCAGCCTTCGTCCCTCGCGATAGGGCGCCAGATGGGCCGGGAAGGTGACGCCTTCAGGCAGGTTCGGGCTGGTTTGCGGCGCACCGATGACCGTGCTGACCGGGATGACGCCCGCCCAGGCGGCGATGCCGAAATCCTCCTCGTCGTCGCCGACCTGCTTGGCGCGTGATTTGGCGGAGGCCTGCTCGATGCGCATGCCGATAACCGTCGTCGCCTTTTCCTCCTGTGCCGTGTTTTCGCGCAGTCCGGCGGCGCGGCCGGGATAGAAGCGTTCGATGATGCCTTTGAGCGCCTTCTGCTTCTCTTCCGGCGCCTCGACGATCGCCGCCGTGCCGAAGCACATGGCGGAGCGGTAATTGGCCGAATGGTTGAAGCCGGAACGGGCGAGCACGAGCCCGTCGAGATGCGACACCGTCAGGCAGACCGGCGCGCCCTGTTTCTGGTTCTTCAGCATCCGGCTGGCGGCGGAGCCGTGCCAGTAGAGCCAGTCGCCCTCGCGCCAGTGGATGGTGGGCGTGCAATAGGGCTGGCCGTCGATGACATAGGCGACATGACAGAGGAAGGCGGAATCGAGGATGGCATAGACCGCCTCGCGGTCGTAGGAGCCGCGCTCATGCATGCGTTTGACCTTGTTGGTCGGGGTGACGGGATATGAATTTTGCGGCGAACGGGCGTCCATGCTTGTCTCCTTGGGATGATCGGGCGTAGAGCTACGCCTTCCGATTGGTTCACCATAGGTCCAATATGACGAAGAGTTTTCGAACCAATCTGTCCGACTGGTCGCTGGCCGTGCCGGTCCTGCCGCAGGCGGGGCCGCGCCGTGTGGCGCTGTATCGCGAAATCCGCCGGCTGATCGAGACGGCGGCCCTTCCGACCGGCGCCAAGCTTCCGACGACGCGCGATCTGGCCAAACGCTTCGGCCTTTCGCGGGGAGCGGCGGTCGCGGCCTATGAGATGCTGATCGCCGATGGCTTTGCCGAAGCGCGCACGGGAGCAGGCACCTATGTGGCGCGCACGGGGCCGCTGACCGCCGCCAGCGTCCCGGAGCCACAGCGGCCACGACGCAACGAGGCGGGACCGCTGCCGGGGGAACTCGGCTGCTCGGCGGCGGACGAGCGGACCATTTCCATCTTCCGCACGCTTCTGAACCGGCATCTGGCGCAGCCTACACCGCGCCATTACCACTATGCCGAGCCGGCCGGCGGCGAAGATTTGCGCCATGAGATCGCCGCTTACCTGCGTACCGCGCGCGGCGTGCGCTGCACGGCCGATCAGGTGATCGTCACCGCCGGCACGCAGGCGGCGCTCGATCTCATCATCCGCACGCTGCTGAAGCCGGGCGATCCGGTGTGGCTGGAAAATCCATGTTACACTATGGCGCGCCTTGCCTTCGAGACGGCGGGGGCGGCGATTTTCGGCATCCGCGTCGACGGGCAGGGCATGGATGTCGAGGACGGGATCGCGCGGTCGCCGCAGGCGCGCGCCGTCTACATCACGCCTTCGCATCAGTTTCCGCTCGGCGTCACCCTGTCGATGGCGCGGCGCGTCGCGCTGATCGACTGGGCGCGGCAGAGCGGCGCCTATGTCATCGAGGACGATTACGACAGCGAATACCGTTTCGCCGGCCCGCCGCTGGCCGCCCTGCAGGGTATCGACGCCCATGAGCGGGTGATCTATGTCGGCACGTTTTCAAAGGTGCTGATGCCGGGATTCCGCATCGGTTATCTGGTGGCCCCGCAGGCGCTGATCGAACCGTTGCTTACCACGCGGCAAATGATCGACCGTTTTCCCTCGACGCTCGCCGAAAGCGCCATTGCCGAATTGCTGCGTGAGGGGCATTTCTCCGCCCATATTCGCCGGGCGCGGCGCCGGGCAAGACAGGCGCGAGACAGTCTGGTGGAGGCGCTGGCCGGTAGCGGCCTGACCATTGCCCCGCCCGACCAAGGCCTGCATCTGGTGGCCTCGCTGCCGGAGGGCGTCGGGGACAAGGCGTTTCCAGCGCGCGCCGCCGATGTCGGTTTCGGCGTGCGGGCGTTGTCGCCGATGTATATCGGCGCGGAGCAGCGGCAGGGGCTGGTGATGGGTTTTTCCGGGTTTGAGCCGGAGGTGCTGGCCGGTGCGGCGCGGCGGTTTGCGGCGACGTTGCGGTTCTAGGACGCCCCTCAACCGCCTGTCGGCACCTTCTCCCCGTTCTGACGGGAAGAAGGTGCCGCATTGGCTTCCTAAAGGACCGTTCGTGGGGCAAGCTCCCTCTCCCCGCGCGCGGAAGAGGGTTAGGGTGGGGGCAGATCGGGGTTATTCGCCCCGGCTGCGCCGGCGGCGACGGCCGCCGCCCTCGCCGCCGTCATCGGAGGTCACCTTGCGTTCCGGCAAGGTGACGACCTTGGCGAGTTCGGGGAAGGCATCGACCTTGTTGGGCATGGCCATGGCGTTGACGAAGAGCTGCTGGAAGTTGGATTCCAGCGCCGTCTCGATCTTCTCGATCTTCTTGACCATCTCCTCGATCTCGCGGCGATGGCCGCGATTGAGCAGGGCCATCAGCGCGCCGGTGCCGGCGGCATTGCCGACGGCTTTGACTTCGGCGAGGTCGCAATCCGGGATCAGGCCGAGCACCATGGCGTATTTCGGATCGATGAACGAGCCGAAGGCGCCGGCGAAGCGGATGGTATCGACCTTCTCGACACCCTGCTTTTCCATCAAGAGCTTGATGCCGGCATAAAGGGCGGCCTTGGCGAGCTGGATGGCGCGCACGTCGTTCTGGGTCACGGTGATGCGCGGCTCGCCGTCGCGCAGCAGATAGGAGAAGGTGCGGCCGTTCTCGACGATGCGCGGCGTGCGTGCGGCCAGCGAGCCGTCGATGACGCCGTCCTCCGAGATGATGCCGGCCAGGTACATCTCGGCCACGACCTCGATGATCGCCGAGCCGCAGATGCCGGTGACGCCGGTCGCTCTGGCGGCATCCTCGAAGCCCTCCTCGTCGGACCATTTGTCGACGCCGATCACCCTGTATTTCGGCTCGAAGGTGGCGGGATCGATGCGCACGCGCTCGATGGCGCCGGGCGCGGCGCGCTGGCCCGAGGAAATCTCGGCGCCCTCGAAGGCCGGGCCGGTGGGCGAGGAGGCGGCCACGACATGGCTGCTGTTGCCCAGCACGATCTCGGCATTGGTGCCGACGTCGACGAGCAGCATCATGCGGTCCTGGCGGTAGGGGCCTTCCGAGAGCGTCGCGCCGGCGGCGTCCGCGCCGACATGGCCGGCGATGCAGGGCAGCGTGTAGAGCCGTCCGCCGCGGCTGACCTCGATGCCGATCTCGTGCGCCCAGTAGTGCAGCGCGCCGGATGCGGCGAGCGCGAACGGCGCCTGGCCCAGCTCGGTCGGGTCGATGCCGAGGAATAGGTGGTGCATGATCGGGTTGGCGACGAACACGCAGTCGAAGATGTCATGGCGATCGACGCCGCTTTCGGCGCAGACCTTGCCGATGAGGTCGTTGACGGCATCGCGGACCGCCCTGGTCATCGCCTCGCGGCCGTCCGGGTTCATCATCACGTAGGAGACGCGGCTCATCACGTCCTCGCCGAAGCGGATCTGCGGGTTCGGCGCGCCGGCCGACGCGGCGATGCGCCCCGACAGGAGCGAGACGAGGTGCATAGCGATCGTGGTCGAGCCGATGTCGCAGGCGATCCCGTAGGCCTCGTTCTTCAGCCCCGGATAGAGCGCGACGATGAAGGGGCGCGACGATTCCATGTCGCGGTGGATCGCCGCGGTCACGGCCCAGTTCTCCTTGCGCAGGGTCTTCTGGACCTCGGGGATGATGTGGGGCGCGGCCGCGAGCTCCTTCCAGCCCCAGTCCTTGGCCAGAACGGCCTTCAGCCGGTCGAGGTCGCCCAGCGGCTTGTGCATGTCGGGCTCGTCCACCTCGACGTAGCACATCTGGATCGCGGCGTTGCGCTCGATCACCCGGTCGGTCGCCGCCTTGCGGATGGTCTGCGCATTGATGACGGTGTCCTGCGGCACGTCGACGACGAGGTCGCCCTGGACGGTGGCCGAGCAGGACAGGCGCCGGCCATCCGGCAGGCCGCGCACGCGCTCGTAGCGCTCCTCCTTCGGCCCCTTGGGCGAGATGTGGTCGAGCGAAGAGGTGATGCCGTGCTTGGCGAACTGGCCCTCCTGCACTTCGATCTGGCAGCGGCCGCAGGTGGCGCGGCCGCCGCAGACGCTCTCGACATAGACGCCGAGCTGTCGCGCGGCATCGAGCACCGGCGTGCCGACGGGGAAGCGGCCGCGCTTGCCGGAGGGCATGAACAGGACGAGGGGATCGGTAGGCTGGGACGTCATCGTTTCATCGATTCAATGCATGCGCCGCGATTAACGGATCCGAAGCGGGGCGGCGCGAGAATGGGCGCTCGAACGCAGGGAGGCCGCCGTGCCGTCCGTCCTGATTTCCGCGATCCTGTCGTCGTTCCTGCTCGTGCGCCTGATCAAGGGGCCTTGGCTGCGATACCCGCAATATCTCGCGGTGGCGATGGTCGGCTCGGGCCTCGCGGCGATCGTCGCAGCCTCCTTCTCGCCGGAACTCGCCGACGACTTCATCGCCGGCAACCTGATCCAGTTCGCCGGCGCCTTCGCCGGCATCCAGCTCTTCGACCGGGTGGTGGCGGGGTAGGGCGAACCCGCTTTTTCGTGCACGTTCAATTCGGATCCGTGTGCTTATTTCGCGACCGTGCGTTCCAGCGCTTCGCGGATGAGGCGCGTGTAAGGGATACCGCGCTCCTTCGCCTTGGCTTTCACCGCGCTCAGGAGTTGTTCCGGCAAACGCATGTTGAGCTGCGCGGATTTCGGTGCGATCTCGAAGCGCATGGGTTTGAAGTCCGAGAAATCGTACTCGGACAAATCGGCCGTATCCACGAAGCGCTCGGCTTCCTCGTCCGACTTGAACTCAGGGAACTGCTTAAGCTTTGGTCTGCTCATAGCGCCTGATCTCCTTCGCATGCATGTACCGCGCACTGATCGGACGGATCGTCATCCTGTCGCCGCGCCGCCGGAGGGTGAAAACCACGAAGGCCAACCGGCCTGCGTTCGTTTTTCCTACCGCCCGAAAACGTCTTTCGGCGACGGACGGGTCGATGTCGGTCATCGGATCGTTCCGAAAGACTTCCTCGATCTCGCCTTGCGTCAGTCCATGCTTCCCACATTTCGGCCAGTTGCCTTCATCCCAATCGAAGGCTGCAACCTCCATCAGATATGCCTATACATTTGTATATACAAGCAGGGCTACCCCCTTGCCAGTCGCGCCTCGCGACCGCCGCGCCGCCGGCCGCCGCCGGCCGCGGCACCTTCGGCTCCCGGCGTGGTGACGGCCACTGGAGCGGGGGCGGCGTGCTCGCCGGGCTTGTAGTCCTTGTAGGTCTTGATCCAGGTCATGCAGTCGCGGTCCGTGCCGGCCAGCACGTTGGCGCCGCGCACGGCCTCCATCTCCTGCGGGCGGCAGGGGTTCATGATGGCGCTGGTCATGCCGGCGCCGATGACCATCGGGATGAAGGCGGCGTTGATGCCGTGGCGGTGCGGCAGGCCGAAGGAAATGTTGGACAGGCCGCAGGTCGTATTGACCTTCAGCTCCTCGCGCAGCCTTCTCAGCAGCGCGAAGACCTGGCGCCCGGCGTCGCCCAGCGCGCCGATGGGCATGACCAGCGGGTCGACCACCACGTCCTGCGGCTTGATGCCGAAATCGGCGGCGCGCTCGACGATCTTCTTGGCCACCGCGAAGCGCACGTCCGGGTCCATCGAGATGCCGGTCTCGTCGTTGGAGATGGCGACCACCGGCACGTCGTATTTCTTCACCAGCGGCAGGATCGCCTCCAGCTTCTCCTCCTCGCCGGTGACGGAATTGACCAGCGGCCGGCCCTTGGCGACCTTGAGCGCGGCCTCGATGGCGCGCGTCACCGAGCTATCGATCGACAGCGGCAGATCGACGAGGCCCTGCACGATCTCCAGCGTCTGCACCAGCAGCGCCGGCTCGGTCGCGTTGGGGTCGACGGCGGTCACGCCGGCATTGACGTCGAGCATGGTGGCGCCGGCGGCGGCCTGCTCCAGCGCGTCCTTCTTCACCGTCTCGAAATTGCCCTCGACCATCTCGGCCGCGAGCTTCTTGCGCCCGGTCGGGTTGATGCGCTCGCCGATGACGCAGAAGGGCTGGTCGAAGCCGATGACGATTTCCCTGGTCGCCGAGGCGACGATCGTGCGGGTCATTCCGTTTCTCCGTAAGATATAAAGACTTCTTTATATCGTTATCCGTTGGCCCGCAACCGCGGGATGATCAGTGAGCGGCGTCCTTCACCATCTGCTGCGGCTGCTCGTCCGGGCCGCCCTCGCGCAGGATCTGGCCGAGCCGGTCGGCGACCATCCGGTCGTCGGCGCGGGCCTCCCTGTGCCACGGCCGGCGGCCCTTCAGCACACCCGATTCGTCGACGATCTCGGCGACGAACTCCTCCTGCCGGTAGGCCATCACGTGGATGCCGGAGATCCCCTCGATCTCCTTCACCTCGTTGATGATGTCGATGCACAGCCGCTTGCCTTCGGCCTTCTGGTCGGCCGCGCCTTCGAGGCGGGTTATCACCGCGTCGGGGATGTGGATGCCGGGCACGTTCGACCTGATCCAGCGCGCGGTCTTGGCCGAGGCGAGCGGGCCGACGCCGCACAGGACGTAGCATTTCTCGTGCAGGCCGAGGTCGCGCACGCGCTGCATGTACTGCCGCATCATCGGCACGTCGAAACAGTACTGGCTCTGCACGAACTGCGCGCCGGCGGCGACCTTCTTGGCGAGCCGCAGCGGCCGGAACTCGTAGGGCGGGGCGAAGGGGTTGATGGCGGCGCCGAGGAAGACCTGCGGCGGGCTCGTCAGCTTGCGGCCCGACAGGAATTTGGCATTGTCGCGCATGACCCGGATCGTCTCCAGCAGCGACATGCAGTCGAGATCGAAGACCGGCTTGGCGCCCGGCTGGTCGCCGGCCTGCACGCCGTCGCCGGTCAGGCACAGTATGTTGGCGACGCCCATCGCGGCCGCACCCAGCACGTCGCCCTGGATGGCGATGCGGTTCCGGTCGCGGCAGGAGATCTGGTAGACCGGCGCGTAGCCCATGCGCGTCAGGAGCGCGCAGATGCCGACCGACGACATGTGGCAATTGGCGCCCGAGGCGTCGACCGCGTTGATGCCGTCGACCCAGCCGTCGAACACTTTCGCCCGCTCGTAGACGTCCTCCGGGTTGGCGCTGTCGGGCGGGTTCAGCTCGGCGGTGACGGCGAACTCGCCGCGCCGCAGCACGCGCTCCAGCCGCCCGCGCGAGGAGTGGCCCGGCAGCGGGTCGAGCGGCAGGTGGACGCCGGCCGGGTTCTCGTCGGGCTGGGACGGGCGAGGGGGCGTCATGCCGCCTCCTTCCCCCGCGCCGCCGCGGCGAGCGCGGTGACGCGCAGCCAGGCGGAGGTCTCGCGCAGCGACTGGTCGACCGGCTTCTGCACGGCCAGGATCGCGTCGGCATGCACCATGTTGCGCGAGCCTTCCCAGGCCTTGACCCAAACGCAGGGCATGTCCGGCTCGACCTCGCAATGGCCATTGGCGCGGACGCCGCCGCAGGGGCCGTTGCGGAGCTGCTTAGGGCAGTTCATCGGGCAGGACATGCCGGTCGAGGACAGCACGCACTGGCCGCACATGCGGCAGTCGAAGAGGAAACCCTTCACCCGCTTCTCGACGAACTTCACCGGCGCCTCTGCGCGGGCGTAGCCCACCGCCTTCCACAGCGGGTGGAGGGCCAGGAAGAGGTCGGCGAAGCGGGCGTAGAGCCATTCCAGCCCGCGCGAATGGCGCACCGACCACAGCCGCACCGAGTAGCGCCGCTGCACGCGGCGCTGCGGCGAGACGTCGGCCGGCTTGTAGTCGCTCTTCGGCGCGGTCTTGCGCACCACGGCCGCCTGCGTCGTGCCACCGGCCGCGGCGGGCGGCAGCGTCTCGGGAGACGCGCTGGCCGGGCCCCTGGCGGTGGTCGATGCAGGCGCCGGCTCAGCCATGGTCGCGGCCTTCGGATTTGACCAGCGCGACGAGCTTCTGGTGGTCGTAGCGCGTCTCGATGTCGGCCATCGCCCTGTCGGCCTCGGCCTCGAGGTCGTCGCCGACCGGCAGCGGGTCGCCGCGGCGCCAGTCGGCCAGATAGGCGTCGCTGTCGCGCGCGCCGACGCGCATGGCGCACATGTCGATCGCCTCGGTGAAGCGGATCGGCAGCTCGCGCTTGGCGTTCTGCCGGCCCTTGCGGACGATCACCTGGGCCGGGATGTCGCGCCAGTAGACGATGATGAGGTCTGCCATGTCGGTTCCGTTTCCTGCTGGTTGGAGGATTGACGCAAGGGCCCACGCCCCGCTTGTTGCGCGACGACGCGCGGGCCTTCAAAAGCGACGCGGCCGCGCCGCCGCATCGTATCTCAGAAATGAACGCCGAAGACGGCGCCGGCAAGCACGCCTGCCGCGCCGACCACCATGCCGATGACGGCGAAGGCGAGCACGGCGGTCGCCAGCCCGACGAAGAAGAAGACGCCGTCGCGCTCGGACAGCGCCAGGCCGATGATGGCGGTCGACAGCGCCGGCAGCCAGTTGCCGAGCGGGATGGGCAGCGTGATGGCGATCGACAGCACGAGCGTGATGGCGCCGATCAGCCGGTCGCCGACGAACGGCCAGCTTCGCGGCCGCACGAGCTGCTCCAGCCGCCGCAGCCAGGGCAGCAGCCGGTCGGTCGACTTGCGGAAGCGCTCCGGCGCGATCGTCTTGTCGAGCACGAAGCGCGGCAGCCAGGCATTGCCATAGCCGAGCACCATTTGCGCCGAGACGAGCACCAGCGGCGGACCGAGCACCAGCGTGGTGCCGGGCGGCAGCGGCAGCAAGTTGAAGGCGGCGAACAGCACCAGCAGCGCCGCGAAGCTGCGATCGGCGAGCGCATCGCGGATCTCGCCTATGCTGACGGGCCGGGTGGCGTGCGCGGCCATCTCGGCGAGGATGTGCGACAGACGATGTGGCGCGGGGCCGGCATCTGCGCCGCGCCGCAAGGCTTGCGTTTCGATTGCGTCGCCTTCCATCGATCCGGTCAGGAACCCGTTGGGCGGCGTGCGCCGCTGCGTCGGCAGATGCGCGCTCTAGCGGCGGAATTCAAGGATGTCGAACTTCGATTCGTAGCGGGGCAGCGGGAATTCGATGCGCCAGCGGTCCTTGCCCGAGCGGAAGGCGCGGCCGACCTGGTCGCTGTCGGGGCTCGCGCCATAGGCCGGCTTGGCGTCGCCGGCGATGTAGAGGACGCCGAGATAGGTAAGCGAAGCCTCCGTCTCGTCGAAGAAGCGGCCCGTCGTGCGCTGCGAGCCGGACAGCTTGTCCAGCCGCCAGCCGGAGCCGTCGTC
>ERZ778022.1696-NODE-1696-length-27268-cov-4.703781_pt1 | contig 27268 bp, 23 predicted proteins | sample MGYA00375752_ERZ778022 | MGnify/ENA primary metagenome ERZ778022 (study PRJEB29350, sample SAMN05389826) | bioreactor metagenome | isolation source: Thiocyanate bioreactor | place: South Africa: University of Cape Town | collected 2014-04-04 ...
GCGGCCCGCCTCGCTGCCGATCAGGAACGCATAGATGGCCGCGGCCCCGGAGGAGCGGATGTCCGCCAGATAGGCGCTGAAGTCGTTGGTGCCGAGCGGCGTGTAGATCTCCTTGGCGACCTTGGCGCCACCAGCCACCAGCGAAGCCTTGTAGGCGTCCGCGACCTCGTGGCCGGCGATGAAGTCGGAGGTGATGATGGCGACGTCGGTGATGCCGTTCCTGGCCGACCATTCGCCCATCGGGCTGGCGACCTGCCAGTTGCTCATCGTGGTGCGGTACATGTTGGGCAGGCGTAGTCTGGTCAGCGCCGTGGCGCCGGCTCCGGTGTTCAGCCAGGGCGTTCCGGCCTGCTTCATGTAGTCGGTCATCGCGATCGCGATGTGGCTGCCGATCGGCCCCATCACGACGTGTACCTTGTCGCTCTCGACCAGCTTGCGCAGCTTCTGGAGGCCGACCTGCGGGTTGAACTCGTCGTCCTCGCGGATGATCTCGACCTGGCGGCCGGCGATCGTCCCGCCCTGCTCGTCGAGATAGACCTGCATGCCGCGGACGGTGGTCTCGCCGAACAGGCCGACGGCCTTGCTGAACGTGTTCAGAACGCCGATCCTGATGGGCCCCGCGCCCTGCGCGAATACGCGCGCGAAGCCGGCGTCGATGGCCAGGCCGGATGCTGCGGCGGCGCCGGCGATGAAGGCGCGGCGGCTCGGTTTCCATAGGTTCGTCAACGGTATCTCCTCCCAGGACCCGGCACGCCCACGGCGCGCCACGACGCTTCGCCTCTCCAGCTGCATTCCTCCGAAATGCACAGTGTGCTGAAAGAGCGTGTACTGTCGAATTTGACATTCCGACAGCGTGCTGTCAACAATCGACCGCCGCATCCGCCGGCGAGAGCGGGCGGGACCGCTCGATGGGGCGTCGGCAACGAATGGGAGGAACCATGGTCGAGGCTGCCAGACCCAACCGGATGTTGGGCGCGAACAGGATGAAGCTCGGTCTCTTCGGGATGAACTGTTCCGGCGGGATGACCATGACCAAGGCGCCGGAGCGGTGGGATCCGTCGTGGCGCAACAATGCGGTGGCGGCGAAGCTCGCCGACGAGGCCGGCCTCGAATTCATCCTGCCGATCGCCCGCTGGCTCGGCTACAAGGGCGAGACGGACACCGAGGGCACCACCTTCGAGGCGCTGACCTGGGCGGCCGGCCTGCTGGCCGCGACGGAAGGGATCTCGGTCTTCGGCACGCTGCATGTCGGCCTCATTCACCCGGTCTTCGCCGCCAAGCAGATCGTCACCGACCATCATATCGGCGGCGGCCGCTTCGGGCTGAACATGGTCTCCGGCTGGAACGAGGGCGAGTACGCGATGTTCAACGTCGAGCTCCTCGAGCACGACGAGCGCTACGTCTTCACCGAGGAATGGCTGGCGATCGCCCGCAGGATCTGGACCAGCGAGGAGCCGTTCGACTTCAAGGGCAAGTATTTCGACCTCAAGGGCGTGCTCGCCAAGCCCAAGCCTTATGGCGGGCAGATGCCGATGCTGATGAGCGCGGGCTCCTCGGGGGCGGGACGCGCCTTCGCCGTCAACAATGCCGACTGCCTGTTCATGGCCGTGCTCGACGTCAACAAGCTGCCGGCCGAGGTCGCCGAGCTGCGCGCCGCCACCACGGGGCGACGCGTGGGCATCTATTCGAGCGGCCACATCCTGACGCGCGCCACCGCGAAGGAGGCGAAGGACTACTACCACTACATCGTGCACGAGAATGGCGACTGGGAAGGAGCCGAGCACATCGTCAACATCCGCATCCAGGGCAACAACCGGTCCTTCCCGCCCGAGGCGATCCGCCAGATGAAGGAAAGGCACATGGCCGGCATCGGCAGCTTCCCGCTGGTGGGCAGCTACGACGAGGTCGCCCGGACCTTCAAGCAGCTCAGCGACGCCGGGCTCGACGGCATGGCGGTCGGCCTCGTCAACTACATCGACGAGTTCCCGATCGTCCGCGACGAGCTGCTGCCGCGGCTGGAGCGGCTAGGGCTGCGCACGCCCCACCGGGCCGCGTGAGAGAATGCCGCAACGCGCGGAACGGAGGACACAGAACGTGACAATCAGGACCGTCGGGGTGATCGGGCTGGGCGCGATGGGGCGGCCGATGAGCCGTCACATGGTCAAGGCCGGGTACGAGGTGGTGGGGTTCGACCCCGTCGCGGAGGCTTGCAGCCGGAGCGAGAGCGAAAGCGGCATCATTGCGCTGCCGTCGCCGAAGGCGGTGGCCGAGCGGAGCGACGCGGTCATGATCGTCGTCGGCTTCGAGAAGCAGGTCGAGCAGGTGCTGCTCGGCGAGGACGGCATCCTCGCCGGCGCCCGGCCGGGGCTGATCGTCGGGGTCGGCTCGACCGTTTCCCCGACTTTCGCGCAGGCGCTCGCCGCGCGCGTGAAGGGTCGCGGCATCAAGCTGGTGGACATGCCGCTGACCCGCAGCGCCGAGGCCGCGGAAGGGGGCAATATGCTGGTGCTCGGCGGCGGCGATCCGGATGCCTTCGAGGCCTGCCGGCCGCTGCTCGAGACCTTCGCCGTCAAGGAGGACATCTTCAACCTCGGGCCGTTCGGCAGCGGGCAGGTGGCCAAGATGGTCAACAACATGATCCTCTGGGCCTGCATGGCGGCGAACGACGAGGGGCTGCGCTTCGGCGAACGCTTCGGCATCGACCAGGAAACCATGCGGGCCGCGCTGGTGCGCAGCAGCGCGGCCAATTTCCCGCTGATCGAGAAGGCCGACACGAGGCCGATCCCGTGGGCGGAAAAGGACATGGTGATCGCCCAACAGGAGGCCGACAGGCTGAGGTTCGCGATCCCGCTCTGCGGCCAGGTGAAGGAGATCATCAAGGCCTTCAAGGTGGCGAGGGGCTATCCGACGCCGACCATGTAGGCCCTCGCGGGCGCCAGCCTAGGGCCGACGCGCGCGTCCCGTGTCGACGCTCATGCGGCCTCCGCGAGGAAGCGGGCGTATTCCCGGCGGACATAGTCCTCGACGGATGTCGGCTTGCGCCCGAGCAGCCACGTCAGCACGTTCGGGTTGCCGGTGAAGTCGTACTTGCCGTAGCAGGCCCCGATGGCGCGGAAGACCTCGAATATGTAGGGGAAGTCGGCCGCGGTCACCGTCTTCCCGGCCGCGAGCTGCGCCTCGATCAACGGGTGCTTGCGGTACTTCAGCAGGAACTCGTCGGGCTCGACCTCTTCGGCGCGGACAGGCCGTCCGATGACCCGCGCGAAGCGCAGGGCGATCTCGTGAGCCGTGAGCCAGTCGCCCGAGCAGAGCTCGTAAGTCGCGCCGTGGTGCTTCTCGGGGCCCTCGCAGATGACCTTCGCGGCCGCTTCCGCATAGTCGTCGAGCACGATGAGGGACTGGCGGCGGTCGACCGACCACCACAGCCGGAACACACCGCTCCTGAACACCGGATAGGCCGCCGGCATGTAGTTGGTCGGCTGGAGGATGGTCCAGCCGATGTTCGAGACGATGATGCGCTGCTCGATCGCCAGCTTGGCGCGATGCTGGATGAGCTTGTCCTCGATCGCGTGCAGGACCGAGCTGAAAACCAGATGCTTGACGCCGGCGGCCTCGGCGGCCTCGACCACGGCGATGCCCATCTCCTTCTCCTGCGGCAGCAGTGCGGGACCGATGTGGTACACCGTCTCGACGCCCTCCATCGCACGGGCCAGCGAGGCGGGATTGCCGGCGTCGCCGTGGATGGCCTCTGCGGCGCCGAGCGCCGTCAGTGCGGCGAGATCGCCTGAGGCGCGCATCGCCCGAACCTTCTTGCCGGCGCGCGCCAGCAGCGGGATCAGCCGCTGACCTTGGTTGCCATAAGCTGCGGTCACTAGGATCATCGAAATCCGAACCTCCGGTGTGGGTGTCTCCGTCCATCTACGCATCCGCGGCGCTATTTGTCCTATGTTATGATGCGAATAGGCTTTATGCTGCGGGCGTTATGGGATCGGACACACTGGACTCGATCAGCCTGCGGCTGCTGCGTCTCTTCGAGGCGATCCACCGGACACGCAGCATCTCGCAGGCGGCGGATGCGCTGCGCACCAGCCAGCCGAGCGTCAGCGTGAGCCTCAATCGCCTGCGGCAGCTCTTCGGGGACCCGCTCTTCGTCCGGGTGGGATCGCGGATGGAGCCGACGCCGCGCGCCGACGAGCTGATCGTCGGCGTCCGGTCGATGCTGGTGATCGCCGGCGATCATTTCGTCGGCCGCGCGCCGTTCGATCCCGCCAGGTCCGACCGGCGCTTCACCCTGCACATGGCGGATCCCGGCGAGACGATCCTCATGCCGCGGCTGGTGGACCGGATCGCGCGCGTCGCGCCGGAGGTGCGCCTGCGGGTGCGCGGGATCGGCGACGACAGCCAGGCGATGCTCGCCAATGGCGAGGTCGATCTCGTCATCGGCTACCTGTCGCGCGAGGCGGAAGGCCTGCGCCAGCGCAAACTGCATGACGAGCGCTACGTGTGCATCGCTCGCGCCGACCACCCGCGGATCGGGGAGACGCTGGGGCTGGAGCGGTTCAGGTCGGAATCGCACATCGTCGCCGCGATCGCCGGAACCGGGCATTCCCATGTCGAGCCCGGCTTCGGCCAATTGAAGATCGAGGGCACGGTCGCCCTGGAGCTCTCCAGCTATTTCGCTGTCGGCACCACGGTCGCGCAGACGGAGCTGATCGCGGTGGTCCCGGCAAGGCTGGGGGCCGAGCTCGCCGCCCAGGGCAACATCCGCGCGTTCGAGCTTCCGGTGGAAAGCCCGGTCTATCCGGTGCGGCAATACTGGCACCCGCGGTCCGACCACGACGCAGGGAACCGCTGGATCCGCGACCTCGTCGTCAGCCTCGTGAACGCCCATCCCGTCGCGGGCGGCCGGCGCGGCGCCCCGGTTCGATCGTCCTGAACGGAAGAAGGCGGCCGGTTTCCCGGCCGCCTTCTTCATGTCTCGAACCTTTCCGCGGCCCGTAGGGCGCGGAACCTCCGGCCTATTTCTGGCCGAGGAGCACGCCCTTTTCCTTGGCAAGTGCCAGGGCAGCATCGACGTCCTCGGGGTGCGAGCGATGCGCAACCTCGACCGCGCCCTCGATGTCGAGCTTCGCGATCTTGGCGGCGATCTCCGGGCTGAACTCGGTGATCTGGACGCCGTTCTTCTTCATGATCTCGTCCTGGCTGGTGACCTGGCTGACGCCATAGGCCGTGCCATGCACGTCGGTCTGCTTGCCGGCCTCCAGGAGAGCGTCCTGGATGTTCTTCGGCAGCGCGTCGAACTTGGCGGCGTTCATCAGGATGAGGTTGCAGCCCTGGCTGAAGTTCGGCGCGGTCATGTACTTGGCGACCTCGTAGAGCTTGAAGTCGGCGGTCGACGAGCTCGGCCAGGCCGCGCCGTCGAGGGTGCCCTTCTGCATCGCCGCATAGGCGTCGGCCGGCGACATGGCCACCGGGGCGCCGCCGAGCGCGCGCACGACGCCTTCATAGGAGGCGTTGGTGCGGATCTTGCGGCCGGCGAGCGTGGTATCGCCGTCGAGGGGCTTGGTCAGCACGAAGGTCGTGGGGCCGGTCGAATAGGCCGAGAGGATGACGACGCCGAAATTCTTGCGGTAGTAGTCGTTCAGCCAGTCCAGCATGCCCGACTGGCGCAGCTTGGCCGGGTCGAGGTCGATCAGGTTCTGCAGGGCCACGCCCATGCCGGTCTGCGCCTGGTGATAGGCCGACGACTGGAAGACGACGTCGAACACGCCCTGCGACAGCGGCTCGAGCTGCTCGAACGGCGGCACGGTCTCCGGGCCGGTGTTCTGGAAGGTGATCTCGCCGTTCGAGGCCTTGGTCGCGGCCTCCTGGAACTTGTAGAAGACCTCCGGCACCAGCGGCAGGGTGGTCGACCAGGCGGCGAGCGCCTTGAGCTGGGTCTCGGCCCGGGCCGCAGAGCCCAGCGACGCGGCCGAGAGGATGGCCGCCAGGGCGACGGCACCAAATCTGCTCAGTTTCATATTGTACTCCTCCTCTGAGTTTCAGGCGTTCCGACTTCTGTTTCCGGCTGAAAAGAAGGTGCCGCCTGGGCTGTGAGCTCGCGCTCGATGCGGCCTCCCCAAGTCCCCGGCGCCATCCGCGGGCAGCCCGACAGGCCCGGCCGGGATGGCATCCAGGTATTTTAACAGCATACTATTTTTCAGTATGCTGTCAAGCTGACGACAGTCGGCTCCGGCCCGGCGTCGGACGCAGCCGGCGGGGCCGCGGTCCGGTCAGCCGGCCTGCGCGTGGACGAGGCTGGCGTTCTTCATCTCCCTGACCTGCGACGAATAGGGAGCGGTGGCGACGGTGGTCTTCACCTTCGTCTGCCGGTGCGGCTCGACGTTCGGCTTGCGCGAGCCGCCGTCGGGCTCGCCCCAGACGACATAGAGCTCGTTGCCGAGATCGGCATGGTCGGGATCGAGGAAGGCGACGGACAGGAATTTCGATTCATTGGCGGTGTAGCCGACATAGCCCGACACGCCGACGAGCTGGCCCGCACCGGCGCGCACCTCGTCGACCTGCTGGAACGAATAGCTCGCCTTGGGCATGTCCATGTGCTTGAAGGGGACGCCCGGCTCGAGCCGCGACCGGAAGATGCGGGTCACGTCGTCGGCGTCCCAGACGAGCATGCGCTTGACGCGGTGCCTGCGGTTCGCCATCTGCAGAAGCGCGTCGCGGCCGATGAAGGCGTGGTTGAGGTCGATCCGCTTCTCGAGGCCCAGGTCCCACGGCGTGACGTAGTAGTCGGCGATGTCGGACGAGCGGAAGCTGCCGCCGAGCTGGGTGCGGGCCTCCCAGCTCGTCGCCGGCAGCCATTCGCGGAACGCGCGCATGCGCTCGTCATCATAGATGGCGGGCGTCGGGTAGCCGACCCAGCCGACTTCGGCCTGCACGCTGTAATAGGTCTTCAGGCCCGAGCGCAGCAGCCCGTGCCTCTCGCCGGTCTCCAGCAGGATGCGGAGCATGTCGGCGCCCTCGTCGGCCGGACCGGAAAGCTCGACGCCGCCATGGCCGGCCACGCTGTGGCGGAGCGCGAGCGCGCTGTGGCCTCGTATCCTGACGCGGGCGAGGCTGAAGAACGGCATGTCCGGGGCGCCGCCGTCGCACAACTCGTCGAACATCGCCGCGGCGTTGGGTCCGTCGAGCTGGTAGCGATAGAACGTGCGGCCGCGGGGGTTCATCGAGGTCTGGTGGTCGCGGACCACCTCGACGTCGTAGCCGCCCGTCTCGGCGTTGAACTGGACCCAGTTCTGCAGGTGCATGCCGCTGATCAGCTCGAAGCGGCCGTCATCGAGGTGCTGCAGGATGCATTCGCCGATGAAATAGCCGTTGTGGTTGACGGCGTAGTACTGGCGCGCCTTCAGCGGCCCGAAGTTCCTGAGATTGTTGACGCCGACCTCGCCGAGGAGGCGCAGCGCGTCCGGACCGGAGATGAAGCTCTCCGGCATGTGGTGGCACTGGTCGAAGAGCAGCACCGAGTTCCGCCAGGCCCGCTGCTCCTCGTACCAGTTGGTGTACTCGGCCGGGATCGGGCTGAGGCTCATATTGTCCTTGTCGTGCGGAGCCTTGGTGTCGTTCGTGAAATAGTCGACGAGGTCCGGGACGCCGTCCATGAGATCCTGGAGAGAGCCGGGGGCGTGATCTGCCATGACGGGAACTCCGTATATTGATGAGGCCTGAGTGTGGATGCGCGGCGGCGCCGTTCGCGGCGAGCATCGCAGGGCTGCGGGAAATCCGGCTGTGCCGAGCGCTTCCTTGCAGGCGCTCGCGCAGCGGGCCGGTCACCTCCTCCTCCAAGGCCGCCGATAATTGCACAGCGTACTTATTTTCAGCATGCTATGCAACTGGCGCCGACGGCGTATCGCCAACGGCTTGCCGGCCCGCGGGCTCCGGCGCGAGGCAGGGGTCCGACGTTCGCATCCGATTGCAGATCAGGCAACTTGACAGTGTACTATCAATATGTGCACTGTCATAGGAACGGGCCATGGCCGCGCCATATGGGATGCGCGGAAACGACCTTTCGGAGGAGAAACAGATGCCGCTCAGCCTGCAGGCGAAGATGGACCGGATTCCGAATCTGGTCGACTATTTCAGGAACCTGTCTGGCGGCAACAGCCCGAGCGCGTTTCCGGTCGTCCCGGCGGAGTTCTCGAACTGGCGCGACGAGCAGAGGGCATGGCTCGAGTCGGTCGTGCTTCTCGACCAGACCCATCACATGTACTACGAATACATGCGCGGCAAGGACATCCTCAAGCTGCTCAACAAGGTCGCCGCCAACAGCTTCCGGTCGTTCGAGGTCGATCGCGGCAAGCAGATCGTCTGCTGCTCCCCGGACGGCTACCTGATCGGCGACGGCATCCTGTTCCATCTCGAAGAGGAAGAGGTGATGTGCGTCGGCCGGGCCATCGTCCCGAACTGGCTGCGCTACAATGCCGAGGTCGAGGGCTACGACATCGAGTTCAAGCGGGAGGCGCGCTCTCCTTCGCTGTCGATGGGCCGGGAGGTCCGCCGCAGCGTCTACAGGTACCAGATCCAGGGGCCGAAGGCGGCCGACCTGATCACCAAGCTCAACGGCGGCAGGCCGGTCGACCTCAAGTTCTTCCACATGGGGCACATGACGATCGCCGGCCGCGCGGTCAGGGCGCTGCGGCACGGCATGGCCGGCGTGCCGGGCCTGGAGATCTGGGGACCGTTCGACGAGTGGGAGGAGGTGCGCGCCGCCATCCTCGAGGCCGGCAAGGAATTCGGCATCGTCCCGGTCGGCAACAAGGGCTATTCCTCGGCCACCTTCGGCTCGGGCTGGATCTCGTCCGCGCTGCCTGCGATCTATACCGGCGAGGCGATGCGCCCCTATCGCGAATGGCTCACGGCGGACAGCTACGAGGCCAACAGCCCGCTCGGGGGCAGCTTCGTCTCCGCCAGGATCGAGGACTACTACGTCACTCCGTTCGAGCTCGGCTACGGCCACATCGTCAAGTTCGACCACGACTTCGTCGGGCGCGACGCGCTCGAGCGGATGGATATCTCGGCGCAGCGGCGCAAGGTTACGTTCGAGTGGAACGCTGACGACGTGGGCAGGATCTTCGCGTCCTACTTCCAGACCGAGCAACTGCCCTACAAGTGGATCGACCTGCCGCGCGCCGACTACACCGCGCACGACTACGACACGGTCCTGCATCACGGGCGGCCGATCGGGCTGTCGATGCTCACCGGCTACGATTTCAACTATCGCGCCATGCTGTCGCTCGGCATCGTCGGTCCCGAGACCGCGGACGACAGCGAGGTCTCGATCGTCTGGGGCGAGCCGAATGGCGGAACGGCCAAGCCTGCCGTCGAGGCGCACCGGCAGGTCGAGGTTCGCGCCAAGGTGAAGCCGGTGCCCTATGCGCGCACGACCGACCGCAGGGCCATCGCGGCCTGAGGCCGTCACGCCGCAGGCGAAGCGGAGATGATCGATGAAGATTGATCCGATCACGACAGAGGTCATCGCGAGCCGGCTGGGCGAAATCGCGAACGCGATGGAATACGCGCTCTATCACGCCGGCTATTCGCCGATCCTGCGCGAATCCAAGGACGGCACCGCCGGCCTCGCCGACGCCGATGGGCGGATGGTGATGATCGGCGGCGGCCTGCAATACCACCTGCTGAGCTACGAGCAGGCGGTGCGGGCGGTCAAGGTGCGCTACCCGGCCGGCCGGATGAAGCCGGGCGACAGCTACATCCTGAACGACCCCTACGTCGCCGGGAACGCGCACGCGCCGGACCTGGTGGCGGTGACTCCTGCCTTCCATGCGGGAGCGCTCGTCGGCTTCGGCGTCTCCATGGCGCACAAGGCCGACATCGGCGGCATCGTGCCGGGCTCGTCGGGCGCGGCGGCGACCGAGATCTTCCACGACGGCCTGCTGCTGCCGCCGGTCCGCTTCCAGACGGCGGACGGGGTGGAGCAGGACATCGAGGGAATCGTCCGCAACAACAGCCGCGTGCCGGACATGGTGATGGGCGACATCCGCGCGCAGGTCGGCTGCACGCGGCTCGGCGCCGAGCGGCTGGTCGAACTGTGCGAGGAATACGGCGCGGACACCGTCACCGCGGCGCTGCACGGCCTCACGGCGGTGACGGCGCAGCGGCTGGGCGCCGAGCTGTCGACCTGGCCGGACGCCACCGGCGAGGCCGAAGGCTTCCTCGACCATGACGGGCACTCGAAGGGAAAGAAGATCCGCGTCCATGTGCGCGCGGTGAAGCAGGGCAACCGGATCCTGTTCGATTTCTCGGGTTCGGACCCGCAGGCCACGGGGCCGGTGAACCTGATCGCCACCGTCACCCGCTCGGTCTCGCTGATGGCGCTGGTCGCGACGGCCGACCCCACCATCCGCATCAATTCGGGCATCTCGGGCGCGGTCGACTTCAATATTCCTGAGGGAAAGGTCATCAGCCCGGCGCGGCCCGCCACCGTCAACCTCTATTTCCCGACGGCCAACCTCGCCTATTGCTGCGTGCTCTCTGCGCTCGGGCGGCTCCATCCGGCGCGCGCCGTGGCACCTTCCGGGCTGGGCACCGGCGGCATTTCGATCGGCTTCCCGAAGTCCTCGCGCACCGGCAAGCCCGACGTGCTCTACGAGCTCAAGGCGACGTCGCTCGGCGGCACCGCGCGCCGCGACGGCGCCTCGATCGTGATGCCGGTCTCGCACTTCACGCCGGCGACGTCGGTCGAGGTGCTGGAGACCGAATATCCGGTGCGGATCAACCGGTTCGACATGCGCCGGGACTCGGCCGGGGCCGGCCGCTATCGGGGCGGCGTCGGCTATGTCCGCGAATACGAGGTGCTGGACGAGTGCGTGCTTACGGTGCGCTCGTCCAACCACAAGTACCCCGCCTGGGGCATCAACGGGGGGCGCAGCCCGTTGCCGTCGCGGGTGGTCTTCAACCCGGACCGCGAGGATTGCGAGCTGTTCGACACGATCGTCACGCGCAGGCTCAAGGCGGGGGACGTCGTGTGCTTCGAGCAGAGCGGCGGCGCGGGCTTCGGCGATCCAACCGAGCGCGACCCGGAGCTGGTGCTCGCCGATGTGCGCAACGGCTATGTCGGCCGCGACGAGGCACGGCAGACCTACGGGCAGCCGCTTCCGGACGAGGCCGCCGCGCCGCGCCCGGACCGGGAGGACGTCGCTCCCGACCCTGCCCTGGCTACCGCCTCGACACCCTGAGGGGAGCGGCGCCCCTCGTCCGGGGAACTGCCTGCAAGCTGAATTGCGATGAGCCCGACCGAGGGAGGTCCGACTTGGGATTTGTGCTGACGATAACCTGCTTGAACCGGAAGGGGATCGTTGCCGCCGTGGCGAGCGAGATCACCCGGCACGACGGCAACATCACCGAGGCGGCCCAGTTCGACGATCCGCTGACGAACCTGTTCTTCATGCGGGTGATGATCGAGTTTCCGGGGGAGGACACCGGCTTCCGCGCCGCCTTCGAGAAGGTCGCACGGACCTTCGACATGGACTGGAAATTCCGGCGGGCGGACGAGCGGCGCAAGGTGCTGCTGCTGGTCTCCAAGTTCGACCACTGCCTCGGAGACCTGCTCTACCGGACGCGCATCGGCGAGCTCAACATGGAGTGTGTCGGCATCGTCTCCAACCACCCCAAGGAAGCCCTAAACATGTTCGGGCACCAGGGGTTCCCCTACCACTACCTGCCCGTCACGAGGAGCACCAAGGCCGAGCAGGAGGCCAGGATCAAGCAGATCATCGAGGAGACGGGCGCCGAGCTCGTCGTGCTCGCCCGCTACATGCAGATCCTCTCCGACGACTTCTCCGCCTACCTGTCCGGCCGCTGCATCAACATCCACCACTCGTTCCTGCCCGGCTTCAAGGGCGCCAAGCCCTACCATCAGGCGCATGAGCGCGGGGTGAAGATGATCGGCGCGACGGCGCACTACGTGACCGAGGATCTCGACGAAGGGCCGATCATCGCCCAGGACGTCGAGTCCGTGACGCATTCCGACACGCCCGACGAGATGGTGCGCAAGGGCCGCGACATCGAGCGCCGGGTGCTGGCGCGGGCGGTCGCATGGCACCTTCAGGACCGTGTCCTGATCAATGGAAAGAAGACCGTGGTCTTCGTCTGACACGAAAGAGGAACCCATGCAGCCTGGCGTTCACGCAGCCGGCGCCGCCGTGCGCATCCCGGCCTCCATCGAGATCACGCCGAAGCAGGCGGTCAGCCTGCCGGAACTGCCCGGGCTGTTCCCGCCCGGCGTGCGCGTCTACATCGCCGACATCGGCATCGACGGCGACGACATGCTGGTGCAGGCGGCCAGGCGCGTCACCGAGCTGGGCTACGTCGCCGTTCCGCACCTGCCGGCGCGGCGCCTCGGCACGAAGGCCGCGCTGGAGGCCCGCATCAAGGCGTCCGCGCAGGAAGCCGGCGTGCGCGACATGCTGATCGTCGGCGGCGGGCTCGCCAGGCCGGCGGGCGAATTCGGCTCGACCATGGACGTGCTGGAGACGGGGTTCATGGACCGGTACGGCATCACCGACATCGCGGTCGCCGGCCATCCCGAGGGCAGCCCGGATTTCGGCGAGAGGGAGGCGATCGAGGCGCTGAAGCTGAAGCAGGCCTTCGGCGAGCGGACCGGCGCCAGCATGCGGATCGTGACCCAGTTCGGCTTCGACGGCGCGGCCTTCGTCAGATGGGCGGAGGGGTTGCGCGCCGTCGGCGTGGACCTGCCCGTCCATCTCGGCGTCGCCGGCCCGGCTAAGGTGACGACGCTGCTCAAATATGCCGCGGCCTGCGGCGTGGGCAACTCCCTCGACTTCTTCAGGAAGCGCTTCGGGTCGATCGCCATGCTGGCGACCAGCTATTCCCCCGAGGAGGTGGTCGGGCCGATCGAGCAGCACGCGCTGCGCACTGCCGATTCGGCGATCCGGCAAATCCACGTGTTTCCGTTCGGCGGCCCCAAGAAGGCGGCGGACTGGCTGTTCGGGCGCGGGAGCTGGGGCGTGCAGATGCAGGATGGAACCGCCCGCCGGTTCGGCTGAGGCGGCGCACCGCCTGCCGACTATTGCGAACGGAGCCTTGCACGCATGAGCGCCAGGATCATCGACGGCAACGCGGTCTCCCGGAAGATCCGGTCGGATTGCGCCGAACGGGTGGCGCGACTGCGGGCCGAGCGCAACGTCACGCCGTCGCTCGCGGTGATCATCGTCGGCGACGACCAGGCATCGCGCATCTATGTGCGCAACAAGATGAAGGCCGCCGAGGATGTAGGGGTCATCAGCCGGCTCCATGATTTCGCAGCCGATGCCGACCCGGACCTCGTGCTGCACCTGATCGACCGGCTGAACGACGATCCGCTGGTCCACGGCATCCTGGTCCAGCTCCCGCTGCCACCGCAGTTCAACATCTATTCGGTGCTCCACCGCATCCATCCGAGGAAGGACGTCGACGGGTTCCACCTCTACAATGTCGGCGGCTTGGTTGTCGGGCGCACGGTCTTCTCCCCCTGCACGCCCTACGGCGTGATGAAGCTGCTGCAGCACGTGGGGATCGAGGTTGCCGGGCAGAACGCTGTCATCGTCGGCGCCAGCAACATCGTCGGCAAGCCGATGGCGCTCATGCTGATGCAGCAGGAGGCGACGGTCGCCATCTGCCACGCGCGCACGCGCGACCTGGCGCAGTTCACGATCCTAGCCGACATACTGGTGGTCGCGGCCGGCGTGCCGGGCCTGATCGTGCCCCAGATGGTGAAATCCGGGGCGGTGGTGATCGACGTCGGCATCAACCGCCTGCCTTCGGGCAAGATCGTCGGCGACGTGGATTTCGAGGGCGTCCGCGGGAAAGCGTCCTACATCACGCCGGTTCCCGGCGGCGTAGGGCCGATGACGGTGACCATGCTCATCTCGAACACGATCCTCTCGGCCGAACAGGCATCGGCCGCGCCGGCACTCGACGATCCGTTCGCCCGCGCGGATATCCCGCTGGAACAGATCTGACGCGCCCGAGGCGCTGCGACACGGGGCGCATGGCCGTTTCCGACAGCACTTTCGCCGCCAAGGGGAGCGGGCCGAACACGCGTCTCCCCCCTTTTCCCCTGCCGCTGCAGGCCTCCGGCCGAAAGCGACGTTTCCCCTTTCTTCCACCAAAGTAATATTTGACAGCGTACTATCATTTAGCTTACTTTCAAAACCGCTGCGGAGCGGCATTGAGGCATCGCCTTGCGCGTTGCCGGACCGCACGCGGACTCACGCAGGGACCCGCCGGTTTGGAGATGGGAACCGACAAGAGCGCGGCTCAGGTCGCACTCGATGACCACAAGCTGCGATGCAGGCACGAGCAGGATCGCGAAAGGGAGGATCGATGAGCGCGGAGAACCTTGAACAATTGCTGCGGCAGAACCGGAGCGCGGTCCACATGCTGCGCAATTCCCAGATGGATGCGTTCGTCTACCCGGTTGTCGCGACGGAGTTCAGCAACTGGCGCAACGAACAGCGCGCCTGGGCCGAGAAGGTCGTGCTTCTCGACCAGTGCCACCATATGGCGGAGCTGCTGATCGAGGGGCCGGACGCGGTGAAGCTGGTCTCCGAGACCTCGGTCAACACCTACAAGAACTTCAGGGTCGACAAGGGCAAGCAGTTCGTCGCGGTCAGCCATAGCGGCCACGTGATCGGCGACAACATCATGTTCTATCTCGACGAGAACAAGCTGCTGCTCGTCGGCCGGCCGCCGAGCCTCAACTGGGTGAACTTCCACGCCAAGACCGGCGGCTACGACGTCACCGCCGAATTCGACCCGAGCTCGCCGCCGCGTCCGAACGGCCACGCCGTCACGCGCCGCCACTACCGCTACCAGATCCAGGGCAAGCTCGCGCCGCAGCTCCTCGAGAAGCTCAACGGCGGGCCGATCGGCGACGTCAAGTTCTTCGACATGACCACCTTCAGGATCGGCGGCCGCACCATCCGCGCCCTGCGTCACAGCATGGCCGGCGTGCCGGGCCTCGAATTCTGGGGTCCCTACGAGCAGCGCGAGGAGATCCGCGACATCATCATGGAGGCCGGCAAGGAGTTCGACCTGCATCTGGTCGGCTCGCGCGCCTATTCCACCAACGCGCTCGAATCAGGCTGGATTCCGTCGCCGCTGCCGGCCGTCTACACCGACGAGCGCATGCGGTCCTATCGCGAGTGGCTGCCGGTCAAGAGCTACGAGTCCAGCGGCCCGATCGGCGGCAGCTTCGTCTCCGACGACATCGAGGACTATTACGTCACGCCGCACGACATCGGCTACGGCCCGTTCGTGAAGTTCGACCACGACTTCATCGGCCGCGAGGCGCTGGAGAAGATCGCGGACCAGCCGCACCGCCGCAAGGTGACGCTGGTCTGGAACGCCGACGACGTGGCGCGCATCCAGCGCTCGATGCTCGATCCGGAGGGCGAGAACTACAAGTATCTCGAAATGCCGCTCTCCAACTACGCCGCGTCCAACTACGACCGTGTCGAGCGGAACGGCAAGCTTGTCGGCCTCTCGATGTTCACCGGCTACACCTACAACGAGCGGACCTTCATCTCGCTTGCCACGGTCGATCCGGACGTCGAGCTCGGCGAAGAGCTCGTGCTGATCTGGGGCGAGGAGAACGGCGGCACCCGCAAGCGCACCGTCGAGCCGCACAAGCAGACCGAGGTGCGCGTGCGCGTCGCCCCGGCGCCGTTCACGTCCGCTGCGCGCGAAACCTACGTGACCGTCGGCTGGCGGGCCGCCAGCGCGGCTTGACGATCATCGGCCGGCGCCGCGCGTTCGTGCGAGGCGCCGGCTCCATCTCAAGGGAAAGGCCCGCTCTCCGTTCCCGGAGGCGGGCCTTTCGTCATGCGGGATGTCTTTCCGTCAGGCGACGGTGTTGGACAGGGTGCCGATGCCGGAGACCGTCACCTCGATGACGTCGCCGGGCTTCATGAAGACCTGCGGATTGCGTTTGTGCCCGACGCCGGCGGGCGTTCCCGTCGAGATCACGTCGCCGGGCTCGAGGGTGGTGAAGGTCGAGCAGTAGCTGATCAGGTAGGGGATCGACCAGATCAGCTCGGAGGTCTTCGCCGCCTGCATCACCGTGCCGTTGAGCCGGGTCTGCAGCTCGAACGCGTCGTGCGGCCCGGCCTCATCCACGCTCAGCATCCAGGGCCCCAGCGGCGTCGAGCCGTCGAAGTTCTTGCCGGCCGTCACGCTGTGCTTCTGCCAGTCGCGGACGGAGCCGTCCATCATGATCGTGTAGCCGGCAACGCAAGACAGCGCGTCCTTCTCCGAAATGGCGCGTGCGGTCTTGCCGATCACGATGGCGACCTCCCCCTCGAAGTCGAACATGTTCGAGATCGCCGGCTTGACGAGCGGCTGGCGGTGACCGAGCAGGGCCTGCGGGAACTTGCTGAAGAACATCGGAAACTCGGTTTCCTTGTGCCCCGTCTCGTCGGCATGCGACCTGTAGGCCCAGCCGAGCGCGAGGATCTTTGCGTCCGCGTTGGGTACGACCGGCAGGAAGGAGACCTCGTCCAGCGCGACGACCGGGCCGGACGCCCCGGCGGCGCGATCCTGCCAGCCGGGCACGGACAGCAGCTGCTTCAGGTCCCGGGCGCCGTCGACCAGCCCGGTGACGTCCCGAATCCCGGTGTCGGAAACGACGCCGACCCTTGCCTTGCCGTTCCTCACGAAACTGGCGACTTTCATGGATGACCTCCCTCGCGGTTTCCTCGCGCACGAATACCGGCGGCCAGGTGGCCGCTTGCGGTCGCGCCGAACATATCCAATTTGTCAGCGTACACTCGGATAGTATGCTGTCAATCTCGCTCGTTCCGTCACGCGGTACTGCGCGCGGACGCCGCGACACGGGAACCGATTGACGCGGCCCGTGCGAGGGCACATCAGGAAGGCGGAGCAGATTTGGGAGCCGGCGAAGGGCAGGGCGGCTCCGCGCCCGGGGCGAGTTGAAGGCCGATGGAGCATAGCGGGGTCTATCGCTACAAGCGGATACTGGACCAGTTCACGGAGGAGCACAGCGTCTGGACGGTCGCTGCGCTGGCCGCCGAGCTGGGCGTCGCCAGCAGCACGCTCTACCGGCAGGTCCGCGAGCTCGTCGCCGTCGGCTTCCTCGAGGGAACCGTCGATTCGCAATACCGGCTCGGCCCCGCCTTCGTCGAATTCGAGCGGCGCGCACGGCGGACCGACCCGCTGATCCTGGCCGGGAACGCGTTCCTGGCGCCGCTCGTCAAGCGGATGGGCTTCAAGTGCAGCGCGCTTCTGGCGCGGCTCTACGGCAACGCGGTCATGTGCGTTGCCGACGTGCACAGCCCGCAGATGCCGCTCAAGAGCAGCTTCGAGCGCGGCCTGCCCATGCCGCTGGTGCGCAGCGCCACGGCACGCGCGGCGCTCTCGTCCATGGAATCGCGACGGCTCAAGCGACTGCTGGCGAACCAGACCGGGCTCGAGGGCGAGGCGCTCAGGAAATTCCTGTCGGAGCTCTTCCTGAGCAGGCGGCAGGGGTTCTGGATCGCCGAAGGGGAGGTGGATCCCGGCGCGGTCGCGATCGCCGTGCCGATCCGCGACCGCAAGCTCGGCATCGAGGCGTCGCTGAGCATCTTCGCCCGCATCGAGGACCTGCCGCCGGAAGACAGGCCGCGCGTGGTCCAGCAGCTCTCGGCGACGGCCGCGGAGATCGAGCGCTTCCTCGCGGAAAAGAGCGCTGCGGCGAAGCCGGCGGAAGCGTGAGCAGCACCGCCGGGATGCGGCGGCGCTGCAACTTGAAGCGGGCTGGCCTTACGACCGCAGGATCGCCTTCCCCCATGTGTTGAGCGAGCGCGGCTCGTGCGGCCAGTCCTCGCAGGGGCGGTCGTGGATCACCTCGAGCTCGGCGGAAATCTCGATCCAGTTGCCGTCCGGATCCTCGATGAAGGCGAACAGATTGTGTCCCGGGCCGTGGCGTCCCGGCCCCCACATGAGCTGGACCTTGCGGCTGGCGAAATGCTCGCACCAGTCGCGCAGGTAGTTCCATTCGCCGGCCTCGTAGGAATGGTGGTCCATGCCGGTGCGGTCGCCGGCGAAGGCGGCGATCGTGTGATGCTCGTGATTGGAGGTCACGAAGATCGTGGCGATCGTGCCGTCCTGCTTGATCACGCGGTCGACCATGCGGAAGCCGAGCTTCCGGTGATAGAAATCATAGAAGCCGTCCATGTTCTGGGTCCGGTAGGTCAGGTGCTGGACCGGCCCCCAGATCGGCATCGCGTGGTTGGCGCGCGGCCAGCCCATGGCCTTGACGTATTCGGGCTTCGACAGGCCGAAGACGATGAGGTTGCCGTCCGGGTCCTTCACCGCGAAAGCGCCCTCCCTGAAATAGGGCGAAGGGCTGGCGTGGATCGCGACCCCCTCGCTCTCGGCGCGGTCGCGGATGAGCTTCAGGCCGTCCGCGTCGCGCACGGCAAGGCCGGCATAGGCGAGCTTCTTGTCCTGCCCCGGGACGACGACCATCCGCCGGGCCGGGCCCTCGCAGCGCCATTCCCGATCCGAGATCCTGGCGACCTCCATCTGCATGATGTCGCCGTAGAAGGCAGCCAGCCGATCCGGCTGCGAGCTCTCGAAAGCGAGATGATGAAGATAGGCGCCTGCCTGGGCAACCGTGTCTACCACGTTGCGTCCTCCTGCTGATTGGTGTCGTTGCAATATTATCTAATATCAAGAATATTGCAACAGACCACCGAACGGCGCTAGGGTGACCGAATGCGGGCATCGCCCACCGTCAAAGGGGCGGGACCGTCCGGCGGAGTGGCCGCAGGCAGGCGCAACAAGGAGGAATCGGGATGGAAGATCTGTACGCTCTCGGCGCGAAGTGCTTCGACAGGATCTGCGCCTACCACTATGACATCGACCGTGGTGCGGCGACGAAGGGGATCGTGCACTTCACGGACGACGCCGTCTTCGAAGCACAGGGAAAGCGCTATGAAGGCCGCGACGGCGTCATGAGCTTCCTGACGAATCGCGAGGCGCAGACGGACCGGCATACCGTCCACGTGATCACAGGCCCGCGCTTCAGCCGCGGCGACGACGGAAGCCTGCTGGTCGGCACCATCATCCTGATCAGCGTCCGCGACGCCGAGGGGCAGTACACGATCAGCAAGGCCGTCGACACGGTGCACCGCTTCGTCGAGACCAGGGACGGCTGGCTCATCGCGTCCCGTCTGTCGAAGCCCCTGCACTGAGGTTCCGCGCCGCCGCGCAGTCCGGATCGACCGCGCGTTCGCCGCGGGTGGGCGCGCCGGCCATCGGCGCGTCAGCCGAACTCGATCCGCGCGAACGTTGCGTCGGACGCAATGAATCCTTGCGGCACGGAAATGTTGACTGCGGGGAAGCAAGCTCGGACTATCGGGGTGCAACGTGAGCCGTTGCACGCCTGCGGGCCACCTTCTCCTTGCAGGACACCCGACAACCGGTCAGCACGGCTTCGACGAGCGCATTCGAGCGTGCCTGCTGGCCGGCCAGAGCAGCAGATCGAGGTGCGCCATGAAGGTGGCAGTCGTCGTAGGCAATCCCAAGCCGCAGTCGAGGACAGCGCATATCGCGATGTCCCTCGTCGAACAGATTTTCGGGCCGGTCGACAGCGAACTGATCGAGCTGTCGAGCCATGCGGACAAGCTGTTCTCCTGGCCGTCCGACGAGATGGCGGCGCTCAACCAGCGGGTCGCCGAGAGCAACATCGCGGTGTTCGCGTCGCCGACCTACAAGGCGACCTATACCGGGCTGCTCAAGGCCTTCCTCGACCGCTACCCGGCCAACGGGCTGCGCGGCGTCGTCGCCCTGCCGGTGATGACCGGGGCCGATGCCAGCCATTCGCTCGCGCCGACGACCACCCTCATCCCGCTGTTGCTCGAGCTCGGCGCGGTCGTGCCGACCGCCGGGCTCTATTTCAACACGGCGCAGTACCAGAAGATCGACGCGCTGATCGCCGAGCGCGTCAGCGAGGTCCGCGGGCATCTCGACGCTCTGCGGCCGGTCCTCGATGCCGTCGGACCGATGCCTGCCCCGTCAAACTCCGGTGAGGAGCACAGCGCATGATCGTCTTCGATTCCCGCACCTTCAGGGAAGCTCTCGGCCACTATGCATCCGGGATCACGGTGATCGGAGCGATGGTGGACGGCGCGCCCGTCGGCTTCACCTGCCAGTCCTTCTTCAGCGTCTCGATGGACCCGCCGCTGGTCTCGTTCAGCGTGATGAAGACCTCCTCGCGCTGGCCGAAGGTGCGCTCCGCGGGGAAGTTCTCGATCAACGTCCTCTCGGCCACGCAGCGCGAGCTGGCCGACCAGTTCGGCCGCCATTCGCCGGAGAACTGGGCGGGCATCCCCTGGCGCGTCGACAGGCACGACAATCCGGGGATAGACGACGTGCTGCTGCGGCTGGATTGCAGCCTGACGGCCGAGCACGAGGCGGGCGACCACTGGGTCGTCATCGCCGCCGTCGAAGGGCTGGAGCACGCCGACGCGGCGACGCCGAAGCATCCGCTGCTCTACTATCGCGGGAAATATCACCGCCTCGAGGTGGACTAGCCCGTAATCGCCGGAGCGCTCAGTCGGTCGAAAGGCCCGCGCGTGCACAGCGGTTGGGCCAGCTCCTGTCGATGCCCGCCGGGCTCAGGATGACGGCGGCCGCCCTGTCGATCTCACCCGGCGTCAGATAGGACGGCGTGCCCATGGCCATCGCCTGCATCTGCAGCCGGGCGTTTTCGGCGCTGTAGATCGCCATCAGTACGACCTGCCTGACGTCGCGGCCGGCGAGGACCGCGCCGTGGCGGCGCATCAGGACCAGCGCATTCGCACCCAGCGCGCCGGCGAGATCGCGCCCCTTGTCCATGTCGTCGACCAGCATCGAGGTATCACCGAACCGGTCCTGCGAATCCCAGAGCGGCACCTCGTGGCCGATGACGCAGCCGAGATGGTAGACGGGGCGCAGGACGGTGTCCGAGCAGGCGAACGGCAGCAACGCGCCCGAATGATGATGGCAGACGGCCCCGACGTCGGGCCGCTGCTCGTAGATGGCGCCGTGGATGACCCGCTCGGAATAGCTGGGGCGGCGGCCGAGATCGGAGACCGGCTCGCCGGTCAGCCGATACTCGAATATGTCCTGCCGCGTCACCCGACCGGGGCTGATGGCCCAGGAGATGAAGAAGCGGCCGGGATCGACCGGGCTGCGAATGCTGACGTGGCCGAAATCGTCGACGATCTGCTCATGCGCCAGTATCCGGTTGGCCTTGACCAGCAGGTCGAGCGCCCGTTCGAGCTCCGCGGCTTGCGTCATGACTGTCCCTCCCCGAAATCGCCCGACACCGGCCGGTCAGGACGTGCGGCGCACGGTGGTGCCGGCATAGGGCACCGGCTTCACCCTGGCGCGGATCTCGATCTGCCGGTGGGCCTCCACCGCCGGCTTGCTCGTGCCGCCGCCGGGCTCGCCCCAGACCACCTTCACCTCGTCGTCCATGGCGACCTCCGGGCCGACGATGGCGAGGGACAGCATCCTGCGGAAGTTGAAGTCGTATCCGGTCATCATCGACAGACCGACCTGCCGGCCGCCGTGCAGGACGGTGTCGTAGCCGTGCCCGACATAGTCCGAGCGCGGCAGCTCGATCCATTTGCAGGGGAGCTGGCCGGTCTGGAAGTAGGACGAAAGGACCTTAACCACGTCGTCGCCGTTCCATTCGAGCGTCACCTTGCGGCGCTGCTTTGACGGATCCATCCGTTCCAAGGCTTCGCGCCCGACGAAGTCGTGGTCGAACTTGACGATGTGGCCGTAGCTCAGCTCGTAGGGCGTGACGTAGTAGTCCTCGATCCTGTCGGACACGAAGCTGCCGCCGATGGCGCAGTTGGCCTCGTAGCCGTCCGCCGGCAGCCATTCGCGATAGGGGCGCAGGGCCTCGCCGGTGTAGATCGCCGGGATCTCGGCCGAGATCCAGCCGGAGCCGAAGGTCGTCGACGAATACGCCTTGTTGCCGATCAGCGTGATGCCGAACTCCCGGCCGGCTTCGAGGATGGCCGAGCGGACCTCCTCCCACTCGTCATACGGTCCCCAGATCTCGAGCCCCGGCGCGCCGGCCATGCCGTGGCGCAGCGCGCGCACCGGCCGGCCGACGATCGTCAGCCGGCCCATATGGAAGAACTTCAGGTCCAGCGGCTTGCCGCCATTGAGCTTGGTGATCAGGTCGGCCGCCTTCGGCCCCTGGATCTGATAGCGATAGGTGCTGCGCCGAACGGCCTTGCCCATCGGGATGGCGGGCGAGCGCGCCTCGCGCGTGAACTCGACGTCGAACCCGTGGACCTTCGCGTTGAACCTCAGCCAGTTGGGCACCACGACGCGGCCGGCGCACATGACCTCTTCCTCCTCGAGGTGGAAGAGGATGCCGTCGCCGATCAGATAGCCGTCGGGCGAGCAGCAGACGATCTGCTTGGCCCTGTCGACCGGAAAGGAGTTGAAGCTGTTGGCCGCCGTGGCGTTGAGCAGCTTGAGGATGTCCCTGCCGCGCATCCACTCATAGGTCATGTGGTGGGTCTGGTCGAGCAGCCCGACCGCTTCCGACCACGACTTCTGCTCGTCGCGCCAGTTGGAGAACTCGGCCGGAACGACGGGGAACGCGCTGGGGCTGGTGGGGGCCGGCGTGTTGCGCAGCACCTCGACGAAATTCGGGTTCCTGTCCAGTTTGTCCTGCAGGCTCGGCAACATTCCCGTTCTCCATGCTCCGGAATCGGCTTTCGGGGCCGTATCACGGCCTGCGGAATCCGAGGCCAAAGCGCCTCCGCGCTCTTGCCAGCGTGCTGGCGCTCGTGAATCCATCAGACGAAATTATCGGACGAAAGTACGGCCTTCATCAAGCTTCACCCGGAGCGGTTTTTCCGCTGACAGTTGAAGGTCTCGCCGCACGCAGACGCTGGCAAAAGCGTGCCAGGCTGGTTTGAAACAGGGGCTCTTCATGGCCACCGAGGCATGGAAGCGGACGCTTTGGATTATCGTGCTGGTGCAGTTCACGATGAGCGCGTCGATCAACGTGACCGAGCCCGTGCTGCCGCTGTTCCTGCCCGAGGTCGGGGTGGCCGAGCCGGATGCCGTGAAGTTCTGGAGCGGCGTCCTGTCGTCGATGAACTTCCTGATGGCGGCGCTGGTGTCGCCCTTCTGGGGCATCGTCGCCGACCGCTACGGCCGCAAGCTCATGGTCATCCGCACGGGGATCGCGGTGGGTCTGTTCACGGCCCTGATGGGGCTGTCGCACGAGCTGTGGCAGCTCATCACGCTGCGCGCCCTGATGGGCACGTTCAGCGGGTTCTACGGCGCGGCGATCGCGCTCGTCGCCACGCAGGTCCCGGACCGGCGGCTGGGCTATGCCCTCGGCTGGCTGGCGACCGGCCAGATGACCGGCACGCTGGCGGGGCCGCTTCTGGGAGGCGTGATCGCCGACCTGTCCGACAGCTACCGCGTCGGATTCTTCGTCACCGCCCTGCTGGCGGCGGCCGCCGTCACCCTGATGTGGGTGTTCGTCAGGGAGGACTTCGTGCCGGCGCCGCGCGAGACGGCCGGATCGCGCGGGTCGGCCATCAGGGCGCTGTTGCGCACGCCGGGCCTGGCGGGCGTCGTGGTCGTGCTGATCCTCGCGCAGTTCGGGGTGCGCAGCATCCAGCCGCTCGTGTCGCTCTACGTGCAGGAGCTGGTGGGACCGGTTCCCCTGCTGGCGACCCTGAGCGGCATCGCCTTCTCGGTGACCGGGCTTGCCGATCTCCTCGTGTCGCCGCTGCTGGGCAAGCGCAGCGACACGCTCGGCTACAGGCGGGTTCTGCTGATCGGCCTGCTCGGGGGCGCGATCGCGTGCCTGCCGCAGGCCTTCGTCAGCGAGTACTGGCAGTTCGTGCTTCTGCGCTTCGCGCTGGGCATGTTCGTCGGCGGCATGCTGCCTGTGGCCAATGCGCTGCTGGGTCGGCTCGTGGCCTCCTCGCAGCGCGGGCTCGCCTATGGGCTGGGCGCGTCCGCCACCCAGCTCGGCAGCTTCCTGGGCCCGATCACCGGAGGCAGCGTCGCCGCGTTGGCGGGGATCCGCTGGGTGTTCGTGACGACGGCGGTGCTGTTCGCGCTGTCCTTCGTCTGGGCCTTCTTCGCCGTTCCCAAATCGCTGCCGGCCGCCGCCTCGCCCGAGGACGGGAAACGCGGCTGAGGATGTCCGGGCTCAGACCGTCGCCAGGGAGCGGTATGAGGTCGGGTCCGGGCCGCGCAGCGAGGTCGCGGCCCCCGCGACATAGGCCCGGTTCGCCGCGCCTTCCCTGTCCTGCAGGGGCTGCCATCCGGTCGTCCCCTGCTTCTCCTCGATCTTCATCAGCAGTTGCAGCTCGCGCTTGATGATGGTCGCGCCGCGGCCCGGCCGCTGCAGTTCCGAGGACATGAAGTAGAGCTCGCGATGGACCGGCGGCGTTATCCGCTTGGCGATGAATTCGCCGGCCTCGACCTGGTCGCGCACCGCGGCGATCGGCATGATGCTCGCCGCCGCGCGCTGCGCGACGAGGGTGCGGATGAGGCTGTTGGAGTTCACGTTGTACGGGACGTTGAGCGTCAGCTTCTGGGCAGCGGCCTCCGCCTCGATCACGCTGCGCACCACGGCGGGGATGCTCGGCAGCGCCAGCCGGTGGCGGGTAACCTCGGCGAGCGTGATCTCGCCCCCGTTCTGCTTGCCGAACGCCGCGTTCTCGACGAAATAGAGGTGCTCCTCGAGAACCGGCTCCCAGCGGACGCCGTCGACATGGTGGGAGTTGAAGCCGAGCGCCAGCGTAATGTCGCGCGTGGCGACCTTCTCGATGAGCGCGTCCGACTTCTCCTCCACGACCGTGAGCCTGATCTCGGGATGCTTCTCGCTGATCCGGTAGAGCAGGGGTGCGGCGAGGATGCAGCTCACGGTCGACGTCATGCCGACGACGACGTTGCAGTCGCGCGCCTCGCGCGAGGTGGCCATCGCGTCCTTGGCAAGCTGTATCTTCTCGATGATCTCTTCCGCATAGGTCAGCAGCACCTTGCCGCTGGGCGTCAACTCGGTGCCGCGGGAATGCCGCTCGAAGAGGTCTCCGCCGAGCTCCTGCTCCAGATTCCTGATCTGGCTCCCCAGCGCGGACTGGGAGACATGCATGCGGTCGGCAGCCTTGCTGAAGCTTTCCGCCTTGGCGGCCGCGATGAAATATTGGAGCTGACGCACGTCCATTGCCAGGCATCTCCATTCCCGCGACCGCGGGGAGCAGCAAGCCGACGCCGGTCAGGCGGCGCGCGGATCGACTGTCGCAAAACCGAACGCAAGGTCAATTTTGACGCTCGCGTGACACCTTGGCAAGCAATATTTGTAAGCACACCATCTAAATGACGCGAACGTGTCTTGCGGATGTCGCCGGCGGCCGGCCCGCGCCGGCCCGGTCGAGCGGGCCGCCGCGCTGACGCTTTTTCCTCCAAGTGCTGAAGGTGAAACGCTGCTTCCTCGGCCGGATGCGGCTTCGGTGCTCATGGCGCGATCCAGCTTCGGCATGCGCGGGCGGAACGGGGCGGACGGAGATGACTGTGCCGAAGGAAGTCGCAGGCGGAAGTGGCGGCCGGATCGCCGGGAAGGTGGCGATCGTCACGGGCGCCGGGAACGGCATCGGCCAGGCGACGGCGATCCGCTTCGCCGCCGAGGGCGCGATGGTGGTCGGCGCCGACATCGACCGGGACCGCATCGATAAGACGGTCGCAACCATCACCGGGGCCGGCCACAAGGGCCTCGCCTTCGTCGGGGACATCACCGAGGAGGACGTCGCCGAGCGGCTCGTGGCCGCGGCGAACGAGGCCTTCGGCAAGGTCGACATCCTGGTCAACAATGTCGGCGTGACGCTGCCCGGCCGCATCTGGGAACTGAAGGCGGAGACGTGGGACTTCGTGCTGCGCACCAACCTGCGCTCGATGTTCCTGTGCACGCGCGCCGTCGTGCCGCAGATGATGGAGCGCCGCTCGGGGCGCATCATCAATCTCTCGTCGGGCGCGCGCAGGGGCACGCGCTGGCAGGCCTTCTACAGCGGGCACACGCCCTACGCGACCACCAAGGCGGGAGTCGAGGGCTTCACCCGCAACGTCTCGATGGAGCTGGCCGAGTTCAACATCACGGTGAACGCCGTGGCGCCGGGCCCGATCAAGACCGAATCCTCGGCCCATGCGCATGTGCGCTGGGCCGACCCGAACTTCCGGCACAGCCCGCTGAACCTCGTGCCGCTGGGGCGCGCGGGCACGGTCGAGGAGATTGCGAACGCCATCCTGTTCCTGGCCTCCGACGAGTCCAGCTACATGACGGGCGCCATGTTGGATGTGAGCGGCGGACGGTAGGCATCATGGACATTCAATTCGACTCGGGTCGCGATTTCGTGCGCAAGCCGCGGCTTGCCGACGGGACGATGCGGTTCGGCATCTTCTGGCCCTATCACCGGAGCCCGGTTCCCTCGGAGATGCTCCTGAAGCGCAATCCGAGCGTGCTGGACCTCGACGCGCATATCCGGCTGGCCAAGGCGGTCGAGGCCGCCGGCGTCGATTTCGGCCTCATCGCCGACGGCTATGCCCCGGGCTCCGACGCCGCCACCGAGGTCGAGTTCCAGGACCCGCGATCCTCTGGCCGATCCCGCTCTTCCTCAACACCAGGACGCTCGGCCTCGCCTCGACGATCCACACCAGCTACGTGCATCCCGTGCTCACCGCGCGGTTCGCCGGCTATCTCGACTATCTCAGCGGCGGCCGGTGGGGCTGGAACATCGTCAACGGCTTTCGCGACGCCGAGGCGCGCCTGTTCGGCTTCGACAAGCTCCCCGACCACGACGCCTCCTACGACATGGCGGACGAATACCTGTCGGTCGTCCAGCAGTTGTGGCAGGGCGAGCCGATCGACCACCAAGGCAAGAACTTCAAGGTCAACGGCAAGCTCGCGCGGCCGCAGCCAGGTAGCCAGCCGCTGCTCGTCAGCGCGTCGAGCTCGCCGCGCGGCCAGCAGTTCGCGGCGCGCTACTGCGACTATCTCTTCACCGTGGTGCTCGGCGAGGAGGTCTGGCCGCAGCTCAGGGCGAACCTGCGGAAATATGCGGAGGAGGCCGGCCGCGCCGCGCCGCCCGAGGTGCTGGTGATGGGCGACTTCCTCGTCCGTGACCGCGCGGGCGAGGCCGCCGACTTGTACGACACGATCATG
>ERZ778022.1719-NODE-1719-length-26964-cov-4.346873_pt1 | contig 26964 bp, 22 predicted proteins | sample MGYA00375752_ERZ778022 | MGnify/ENA primary metagenome ERZ778022 (study PRJEB29350, sample SAMN05389826) | bioreactor metagenome | isolation source: Thiocyanate bioreactor | place: South Africa: University of Cape Town | collected 2014-04-04 ...
CGGGAGCGGGGGCCGGCGTTGCCGCCGCCGGCTCGGTCGGGGCGCTGTCTCCGGCCGGTTCGGGCGCCACCTGGCCCTCGATCACGTCGAGCAGGCGAGAGGGCGTCAGCGGCAGGGTCAGCGGCACCTCGCCGAAGGGGGAGAGGGCGTCGGTGATGGCGTTGAACAGGGTCGGCGGGCCAATGATCGCGCCGCCTTCGCCCACGCCGCGGAAGCCGCCCTGGTTCTTCGCCGGGGTATTGGCGTGGACATATTCGAAGTCCGGAACGTCCGATATCGCCGGCAGCAGGTAGTCCTTGAAGGTCGCCGCGGTCGAGTTGCCGCGGGCGTCGAACGGCATCTCCTCGAGCAGGACCATGCCGATCGCCTGGGCCAGACCCCCGGCGATCTGGCCCTCGACCACGGCCGGGTTGATGACCGTGCCGCAGTCCTCGGCGCTGATCCAGCGCAGGATCTTCACGAAGCCGGTCTCGATGTCGACCTCGACCACGCAGGCGTGGGCAGCGCTGGTGAAGGTGACGGGCGGCGGATCGTAGCGGTATTGGGCTTCGAGGCCCGTGCCCACGTCGTGCGGCAGGCGGGCGGGCTCGCCATAGGCGATCGCGGCGATCTCCCCGAGGCTGCGGGTCATCTCCTCGGCGCCTTTGACCCGGACCATGCCGTCGACGATGTCGACGTCGTCGGGATTGGCGTTGAGCAGGTGGGCGGCGACGCGCTTCACCTTGTCCTTGAGCAGTCGCGCTGCGCCGATCGAGGCGCCGCCGCCGAGCACGCCCTGGCGGCTGCCCGCCGCGCCCGGGCCGTAGCCCCCGCGCGAGCTGTCGCCTTCGAAGACGGTCACGTCCTCATAGGGCACGCCGAGCTGGTCGGCGATGACCTGGGCCATGGTGGTCGCGGTGCCGTGGCCCTGGCTGTGGGTGCTCATCAGCGCCGAGACCTTGCCGTTGGGCTCGATCCGGAGCTGCGCGGTCTCGCCGGTCATCGCCGGCATCGAGCCGGCCGTGCCGGTGGGCTCGATATAGGCGGCGAAGCCGACGCCGAGGTAGCGGCCTTCCTTGCGCGCTGCCTCCTGCTCCTTGCGGAAGGCGGCGAGGTCGAAATGGTCGAGCAGCTTCTCCAGGCACTCGGCCGGGGTGATGTCCTCCAGCACCATGCCGAAAGGCGTGGTGCGGGGCTGGTCGGCCGCGGTGACGAGGTTCTTGCGGCGCAGCTCGATCGGATCGATCCCGATCTGCCGGGCGGCGATGTCCAGGATCGCCTCGCGCGCCAGGCTTTCCATCGCCCAGGGGCCGCGATAGGCGGCCAGGCCCACGGTGTTCGAATACCAGCCGCGGCTACAGAACTCGTAGTGCGGCATCTTGTAGGCCGACCACAGGAAGACGTGGACCGCGACGTTGGCGTCCGCGCCCTGCGGATAGGCGCCGTTGTTCGAATGATAGTCGCCGTGCGCAGCGAGCAGCTTGCCCTCGGCGTCGAAACCGATCCGCAGGGTCATCTCCTGCTCGCGCGCCTGGCACGAAGCGGTGAGGCTTTCCAGCCGGTCCTCGATCCATTTCAGCGGGCGGCGCAGGATGAGCGAGGCGGCGACGACGGCCATCTCCTCGCGGAAGGGGGTATTCTTGAGGCCGAAGGAGCCGCCTACGTCCTTGGCGATCACGCGGATGCTGAGGTTCGGCCGGTCGAGCGCCTGGGCCAGCCAGCGCGCGACCATGCTCGGGCTCTGGCAGGTGATATAGACCGTCAGCTCCTCGTCCCCGATCGGGTGGGAGAGGACGCCGCGCGTCTCCATCGGCGCCTGCGAGATGCGCTGATGGACCACCGTGCGCGTGACCTGGTGCGGTGCCGCGGCGATGCTCGCGGCCAGGTCCTCGTCGATTTCCTCGTCGCCCATGCGGGCCGAGACGTTGCTTTCGGTGCCGGCATGGACGTTGGGGCCGTGCATCGCCTGGGCGAGGGTGACGACCGGGTCCTCCTCCTCGTACTCGACGGTGACGAGGCTGGCGGCGTCCTCCGCCAGGTAGCGGTCCTGGGCGATCACCAGCACCACGGGATCGCCGACATGGGCGACGCGGTCGCGGGCGAGGAGGGGGGTGTCGACCTCCATCGGCATCAGGAAGAAGCTGAGCAGCGTGACCGGCACCGCGTCGAGATCCGCCATGGTCAGCACGGCGAAGACGCCGGGCATGTCCCTGGCGATAGAAGTGTCGATGCCGACGATCCGCCCGCGGGCGATCGGGCTGCGGACGAAGGCGCAGTGGAGCGTGCCCGGCACCGTGACGTCGTCGACGTAGGTGCCGCGGCCGGTGAGCAGGCGGCCGTCTTCCTTGCGGGGCATCCGCTGGCCGATGTAGCGCGTCGCGCCGAGCCCGGGGGTGACGGGGGCGTTCATGCGTGGGCTCCCGCTGCCGCGTCGTTCTTGCCGGCAAGCTGCCGGATCGCCCGGCGGATGCCCTGGTAGCCGGTGCAGCGGCAGATATGGCCGGACATGGCGGCGAGCAGCTCCTCCTCGCGGGCGTGCCCACCCTCGGGGGTGAGCGCGGCCATGGTCATCAGCACGCCGGGAGTGCAGAAGCCGCATTGCAGGCCGTGACAGTCGCGCATCGCCTGCTGGACGGGGTGGAAGCTGCCGTCGGACTTGGCCAGGCCCTCGACCGTGGTGATCTCCGCGCCGTCTGCCTGGACCGCGAGCATCAGGCAGGAGCGCACCGCCACGCCGTCGACAATCACGGTGCAGGCGCCGCAGACGCCATGCTCGCAGCCAAGATGGACCCCGGTGCAGCCCGCGTCGCCGCGCAGGAAATCGCCCAGCGATTTGCGGGCCTCGACCGTTTCGGCGAGGCGCTGGCCATTGACGGTCAGTTCGATTCGATGGTCGCTCATGCGGGCTGCTTCTCGTTCAGGGCTTCGCTCAGGGTCCGCGCGAAGATGCGCTGGCCGACCCGGCGCCGGTAGTCGGCGGTGGCGTGGTGGTCTTCGAAGGGGGCGGTGTCGCTCACGGCGAGGTCGGCGATGCGGGCAGGGTCCACCGCGTCGACCGCCTGGCCGAGCAGGGCCTGCTCGGCCTGCCGCGCCTTGATCGGCGTCGGACCCATGCCGAACCAGGCCAGGCCGGCGCGGGCGATCCTGCCGCCCTCGACATGCAGCGCGCCGACCAGGCCGACGAGGGCGAAGTCGCCGGGGCGCTGCGCCACTTCGCGGAACACGGTGATCGTGCCGGCGGGCCAGAGCGGGAAATGGACCGCCGTCAGCAGTTCGTCGGGCTCGATCGTGGTCATGTAGGGGCCGAGGTAGAATTCCTCGGCCTTGATCCGGCGCTCGCCGCGCAGCGAATGGACCTCCAGCTCGGCGCCGAGGGCGACAGAGGTGGCGGGAAGCTCGGCCGCCGGCTCGCCCAGCGCGATCGAGCCGCCGACCGTGCCGCGGTTGCGCGTCTGGTGATGGCCGATGTGCCGCGCCGCCTTGACCAGGACCGGCTGCTTCGCCGCCAGTTCGGCGTCGACCAGCAGCGCGGCCTGCCGCGTCGCCGCGCCGATGCGGGTGGCCGAGCCGTCATGGGTGATCCCGGCCATCCCCGCGGTCTTGTTGATGTCGACGAGGATGAAGGGCTGGCTCATCCTGAGGTTGAGCAGCGGCATCAGCGTCTGTCCCCCGGCGATCACCTGGGCGCCGCCGCCGGCCTCGGCCAGCGTCTCGAGCGCGCCCGCGATGGTCGGCGGGGCGACGTAGTCGAACGGGGCGGGCTTCATCGGCGGCCTCCGCCGCGCCTGCCCGCCTCGTAGCCGGCCGCCGCCGCGACGATGAGAAGGATCGCGACCAGCAGGAGCCAGCCCTGACCCATCTGGTTGGCGCCCATGACGTAACCCGCGACGAGGGCCAGGACGACCGCACCGATCCAGCCCCAGGGCGCTCCACCGGCAAGGGCGGGCGCGGGCGCCACGGTGGGCGCTGCGGCCGAAGAAGTGGTGGGCGCGGGTGCTGCCGTCGTGGCTGGCGTTGCCGTCGCGGTCGGCCTTTCGACCACTTCGCCGAACTTCTGGAAGAACTTGCCCGCGAGCTGCTTGGCCGTCGCATCGATGATCGGCCCACCGAGCTGGGCGAGCCGCCCGCCGACCTCGGCCTCGACCTCATAGGACAGGACCGTCTCCTGGCCCGCCGCGGCGAGGCGGACCTTGGCGCCGCCCTTGGCCGAGCCGACCGTGCCGCCCTGGCCCTGGCCGGTGATCGTGTAGCTTTCGGGGGGATTGAGGTCCGACAGGGTCACGGCCCCGTCGAACTTGGCGCCGATCGGCCCGATCTTGATCTCGACCGTCGCGCGCAGACGGTCGCCGTCCTCCTTTTCGAGCGAGCGGCAGCCGGGAATGCACTGCCGCAGCACCTCGGGATCGTTCAAGGCCGCCCAGACGCGCTCGCGCGGCGCGGCGATGCGCTGTTCCCCGGTCATTCTCATGGTTCGATCAATCTCCCAAGACGCGATCTATTGTGTATCGAAACCGGACCTAGCCGATTGCGACGCAAGATGCACTAGGGAGCAGGCGGGACGCTACATTTTGTCGCGATCAGGCCGGTATCGCGTTGAACGGCACGCCTTTGTCGGGGCGGTGGTCCTGCGGCAGGCCGAGCACCTTCTCGGCGATCGTGTTGAGCAGCATCTCATCCGCGCCCCCGGCGATTCGGCCGGTGGGGGCGTTGATCCAGCTCGTCACCCAGTCCTCGGTCGGCAGGGCATGGGGATCGAAGGCGAGGCCGAGTGCGCCCTGAAGGTCCATGGCCAACTCGGACAGCTTCTGGCGGCTGCGGACCGAGAACAGCTTGCCCAGCGAGCCTTCCGGTCCCGGCTCCATCCTTGCGGCCATGAGCTGCATCGCCTGCTCGCGGATCGTGTCGAGCCCGGAGCGCAGGGCATAAGAGCGGGCGATCGCCGAGCGGATGCGGCCGTCCTCCAAGGCGGGACGGCCGTTGATCGTCGCCTCGCGCGCCAGTTCGACGAAGGTTTCGAGGCGCGGCCCGAAGCCGCCCGAATCCCCGGCCGAGTAGCGCTCGATCATCAGGGTGTCGATCGCGACGCGGAAGCCTTCGCCGACCGCGCCGAGCCGCTGGCTGTCGGACAGGCGGACCTCGTCGAGGAACACCTCGTTCACGTCCGAGGCGCCGCCGGCCAGCTTGATCGGGCGGACCGTGACGCCGGGTGCGCGCATGTCGATCCAGAAGGCGGTCAGGCCCTTGTGCTTGGCCACCGTGGGATCGGTGCGGACGATGATCTCGCCATAGTCGGAATGCTGGGCATAGGTGGTCCACAGCTTCTGGCCGGTGACGATCCAGTCGCCATTGTCGTCCCGCACCGCGCGGGTCCGCAGGCCGGCAAGGTCCGAGCCGCCCGAGGGCTCGGAAAAGAGCTGGCACCAGATTTCCTCGCCCTTGAGCGCGGCCAGGCAGCGCTCGCGCACGAAGTCGCGGTCCTGGCCGTAGCGGATCAGGATCGGGACCGGCATTCCGAGCGAGACGCCGTAATAGGCGGTCGGCATCCCGAAGGGCATTTCCTCGACCTCGAACGCCACCTTGTGCAGCGGGGAAAGGCCCCGGCCGCCGAATTCGGGCGGCAGGGTGATCCCGGCGAAGCCGGCGTCGAACTTGGCGTGCTGGTAGCGACGGGCGAGGGCGAGGTCCTCAGCCTCGCTCAGGCCGCGCCGCGCCGTCTTGCCGAACTCGCCCGCCATGCCTTCCAACCAGGCGCGGGCTTCCTGTCGCCAGGTCTCGATATCGGGATCGCTCATGCCGCCACTCCGGTCAGGTCCTCGACCAGCACATCCTCCCAGAACAGGCTGTTGCCATGCTCGACGGCGAGGCTGCGGGCGTGGCGCATGTGGAGGTGGAGACCCTGCTCCCAGGTCGTGCCGATCGCGCCGTGGATCTGCACGCAGTCACGTGCGGCGGTGTCGTAGGCTTCGGTCGCGGAGAGCTTGGCCGCCGCGGCGTGGCGCAGGAAGTCGGCCGCGCCTTCCGCCGAGGCGGCGCGGATGCAATTGGCGCGGGCGATCTCGACCAGCCCGTAAAGCTCAGCCACGCGGTGCTTGACCGATTGGAACGCGCCGATCGGCTGTCCGAAGGCCTTGCGGGTCAGCGCATAGTCGCGGGCGATGCCCAGCAGCGCTTCTGCCCCGCCGAGCTGCTCGTGCGCGGAGAGGACGGCAAGGCGGGCGAGGATGGCGCGGGCGGCCTCGCCTCCGGCAAGTGGGACGGCCGGCGTCTCGGCGAAGACGAGGTCGGCGTTGCAGCGCGCCGGATCGTATCCGGCCACGGGCGGGCGGCTCAGTCCGGCAAGCTCGGCCAGCGCGAGGATCGGCCCATCCTCCGCCTGGGCGAGGACCACGGCGCAGTCGGCACGCGACCCGCTCGGCACGCCCGGCTTGACCCCGGACAGCCGTCCGTCGCGATAGGCGGTCTCGGGCCGGGCGGGCAGGGGCGACCAGGCTTCCGCGAAGGCCACGGCGCCGACCGCCTCGCCGCGGGCCAGCAGCGGCAGCCACTTGTCCCGCGCAGTAGCATCGTCACCAACAAGCAGGGCCTGGGCGACCCCGTGGTTGCCGGCCAGGAACGGCACTCCGGCCGGGGCCGCCCCGAGCGCCTGGCAGACGATGCCCAGCTCGGTCAGACCAAGGCCGATGCCGCCATGGGCTTCGGGTATCCCCAGCGCGGTCCAGCCCTGGTCGCGGACGGTTCGCCACAGGGCCTCGTCGATGGCGCCGGGGCCGTCGATCAGGCCGAGGAGGAGTTGCTTGTCGGTCGCCGCCTCGACCACGCGGACGGCCTCGCGCTGGATCGCGCGCTGGCCGTCGTCGTAGAGCAGCGCCATGGCCCTAAGAGCCCGGCGCATTCGCCGCAGCGACGGCTGCCGGACCGGTCCAGCCCCCGGCCGTGGCGACGTAGAGCCGGGCGACGTTGAGGTAGCGCCGCGCCCGCGCCTCGACCAGGGCAACCTGGGTGCGCTGGTGGGTCCGGCTCGCCTCCAGCACCTGGAGGATGCCGCTGTTGCCGACCTGGAAAGACCGGCGCGAGAGCTGGAGCGAGCGGCTCGCGATCGCGACCGCCTGCTCCTGGTTGGCGAGCGAGCGGCTGTCGGCGTCGAGCGCGGCGAGCAGGTCGGAGACCTGGCCGAAGGCTTCAAGCACGGTCTGCTGGTAGGTCGCGGCGGCGGCGCGGGCATTGGCCTCGGCCCCGCGCTTCTCGGCCTTGAGTGTGCCGCCGTGGAAGATCGGCGCGGTCAGCCCGGCGAAGATGTCGAACCCGCGCGAGCCGCTGTTGAAGATCGCACCGGGCGAGGTGGCCGACTGGGTCAGCGTCGCGCCCAGGGTGACGTCGGGATAGAGGTTCGCCGTCGCGACCCCGACGGCCGCCGTCGCCGCATGGAGCTGCGCCTCGGCCTGGAGGATGTCGGGCCGCTTGTGGACCAGCGCCGAGGGCAGGGCGACCGGCACCGGAGCGGGCAGGGCGAATTGGGCGAGCGAGAAGTCGGTCGGTCCGAGCTCAGCCGGCGAGATGCCGAGCAGGACCGCGAGCATGTCGCGCGCCGCGGCGAGCTGCTGCTGGAGCTGTGGGATATTGCCCTGGTCGGCGGCGAACTGGCCTTCGGCGCTCAGCACCTCGACCAGGGTGCCTTCGCCGCCGCGGCGGCGCGCCTCGGTCAGGGTGACGTTGCGGCGGCTCTCCTCCAGCAGGGCCTGCTCGGCGGCGATCCGGTCGCGCAGGGCGGCGATGGTCAGGACCTGGTTGACCACGCGCCCGGCGATGGTCAGGTGCGCCGCCTCGGTCTGGCGGAGCTGGGCTTTGGCCTCGGCATGGGCCTGCTCCAGCGCGCGCCTGTTGCGGCCGAACAGGTCGAGGTCGTAGGAGACGCCCGCGCCCACCGTGTACAGCTCGAATTCCGGGTTGCGGATCGTGCCGCCGAGCGCGCCGGGGTCGAGCCCGTAAGCCGAGAGGTTGACCTTCTCGTGCTCGATCCGGGCATTGCCGTCGACCTGGGGCAGGCGGGCGCCGGCCACGGCGATCACCCGCTGGCGGGCGCGTTCGAGCGTGGCGTTGCTCGCCTCCAGGCTGCGGTTGCCGGCGAGAGCGCGGTCGACCAGGGCGTTGAGCTCGGCCGAGCCGAAGGCCTGCCACCAGCGCAGCTCCGGCCCTTCGGCGAGCGCTGCCTTGTTTGAGGTATTGGCGTAACCGGAGGTTTCCGAGATGGAGGGGCGCGAGAAGTCCGGGCCCACGGTGCAGGCGGCGGGCAGCAGGGCCAGGGCCATGAGCGCGAGGACTGACGGTCGGTGCATCGGTTACTCCATGACCGGTAAGGCGGCGTCCGTCGAGCGTCGCTTGGCGACGCGCAGGAACAGGATCAGCGGGATCATTACGACGGAGAGCAGGAAGGCGAGCTGATAGACCTCGACATTGCCGACCATCGCCGCCTGGCGGGCGACCTCCTGCGTGAGACTGAGCGCGGTCGGCGCGGCTTCGAGGTCCAGCCCCGGCCGGTTCATCTGGAGGATCGGATTGTCGGGCCGCAGTCCCTCGGTAAGGTAGGAGCGCGAGGTCGCGGTATAGTGGATCAGCTCGCGCTGGAGCAGCGATATGCCGATCGCATTGCCGATGTTGCGGGTCAGGGCGAACATCGCCGCGCCCTCGTTGCGCAGGCCCTGGGGCAGGGTGGCGAAGACGATCACCGACAGCGGCAGGAAGATCAGCCCGCCGCCGATCCCCTGGACGAAGCCCGCCAGGATCAGCGTCCGCTCGTCCACATAGAGGTCGATCCGGGTGTACATCAGCATCCCGAAGGCGAGGATCGACATGCCGGTAAACAGGATCAGCCGCGCGTCGACCCGGTCCACCACGCGCGGCAGGAGCAGCAGCGAGACCAGGGTGCCGACGGCGCGGGGCAGGCCGATCAGGCCGGTGTGGAGCGCGGTATAGCCGAGGATCGACTGCATCATCACCACGATCAGCGGGATCATCGCGAAGGCGACGACGCCGAGCAGGACCGAGAACACGCTGCCGATCGCGAAGTTGCGGTCGCGGAACAGCTCGGGCCGGATGAAGGTGTGCTTGGCGGTGAGCATGTGGACCAGGGTCAGGTAGAGCCCGACCGCGACCACCGCGGCATAGATCCAGATCTCGGTCGAATCGAACCAGTCGAGCTGCTCACCGCGGTCCATCATCAACTGGAAGGCCGCCAGGGCAGCCGAAATCGCGAGGAAGCCGAACATGTCGAAGCGGGTGGGCTCCCCGCGTCGCCGGCCGGTGAGGAAGACCATCATCGCGATGAAGGCGAGGATGCCGAAGGGCACGTTGATGAAGAACACCCAGCGCCACGAGAGTGAGTCGGTCAGCCAGCCGCCCAGGGTCGGCCCGATGATCGGCCCGGCCATCGATCCCAGGGCGAAGATCGCCATGGCCCGGGCGTGGTTCTCGGGCGGGTTGATGTCGAGCAGGATCGCCTGGCTCAGCGGGATCAGCGCCGCGCCGCAGGCGCCTTGCAGTGCGCGGGCGAGGAGGATCATCGTCAGGCTGTTGGCCGCGCCGCACAGCGCCGAGGCGGCGGTGAAGCCCCCGACCGAGGCGACCATCACCCATTTGCGGCCGTAGCGGCTCGCCGAGAGCGGCGTCGCGATGGCGCTGGCGATCAGGTAGGAGGTCAGGACCCAGACCACCTGGTCGGCCGAGGCCGAGAGCGAGGACTGCATGTGCGGCAGGGCGACGTTGGCGATCGTGATGTCGACCGCGACCATGGTCGAGGCCAGCATCGACGGGATCGTGATCAGCAGGCGCCGTACCGGATCGGGATAGTCCCCCTGGCTTGCCGGCTGGCTCACGACCGGGGTGCCTGACCCGCCTTTCCGGCGCGGGGCGCGCTGGGCGGCGTATCCGCCCCGAACAGGTGCCGCTGGTGGCCCGTGTCGACCTTGACGTTGACGCTGAGCCCGGCGCTGAGCGGCAGGCCGGCGGGCACCTGGTCGATCGAGATCTCGATCGGCAGGCGCTGCACGACCTTGACCCAGTTGCCCGTGGCGTTCTCCGCCGGCAGGACCGAGAAGCTGGAGCCGGTGCCCGGGCTGAAGCTCGCCACGCGGCCCTTCAGCTTGTGGTCGGGGAAGGCGTCGATCTCGATCTCGGCGGGCTGGCCCGGGCGCATGTAGTGGAGCTGGTTCTCCTTGAAGTTCGCCTGGACCCAGAAGCGCAGGCCCGTCAGCACGAAGACCGGCCGCCCGGTGATGACGTAGCTGCCGACCTGGAGCTGGTTGACGCGGGTGACGATGCCGTCCTGCGGTGCGCGGACCACCGTGTTGCCGAGCTTGATCTGCGCGCGCTGGAGCGCGGCGGCGGCCTCGCGCACGGCGGGCTGGCTGTCGAGCGCGCCGTCGACGTTGCCCGAAAGCTCGGCGCGCAGGCTCTCGGCCTTGGCGCGCGCCGCGGCGACGGCGCTGGCGGCGGTCCGGGCCGAGGCCTGGGCCTGGTCGGCCTGCGAGCGCGAAGAGATGCCCTCTGCCAGCAGTGAGCGCTGCCGTCCTGCCTCGCCCTGGGCGAAGGCGAGCTGCGCCTCGGCCGCCTGGACGTCGGAAAGGGCGGCGCGATAGTCCTGCTGCTTGGCGCCGATGTCGGTGCGGGCGGAGGCGAGCTTAGCCTCGCCCTCGGCCACGGCGGCGGCGGCGGTGTCGGCGGCGATGCGGAACAGCACCTGGCCGTTGGTCACGCGCTGGTTCTCGTGGACCTCGATCGAGACGACCTTGCCGTCGATATCCGGCGCGATGCCGACCTGGCCCGACTGGATCGGGGCGTTGTCGGTCGACTCGTAGCGCCCGCCGGTCAGGTAGAAGTAGAGGACGCCGAGCAGCACCACGACCGGCGCGGCCAGCAGCAGCGGCCCCCGCCAGCGTGAGCGGGAACGCGCGGTTTCCTCGACCGGGGCGGTCTCCTCGACCCGGATGGCGGCAGCATCGCCTTCAGCCACAATTGTCTTCCTCGAATCCTCGCGATTTGATTTGCTATGCATACCGATAGTAAGCATGGCAAGTATCAATCCCGAAGGAACCCCCTGCATGGCCGATGGCCGTATCCTGACGCTCGAAGGCATCCACAATTTTCGCGATTTCGGCGGTTATCCCGTGGCCGGCGGCAGGCGCCTCAAGACCGGCAGGCTGTGGCGCTCCGGCCAGCACCATGGCGCGACCGATGCGGATCTGGCCCAGGTCGCCACTCTCGGCCTGACCGCGGTCTATGACCTGCGCACCGATAAGGAGCGCGCGCTGCATCCCTGCCGCCGTCCGGAGGGCTTCGCGGCGGCGATCCACCATGCGGCAAGCCCGTCCCTCGAGAATGCCCCGCATATCGCTGCCGCCCGCGCCGTACCGCGCCAGCGCGATGCGGCCTCGGCGCGCGAGGGGCTGCGGCGCAACTACGGCCGGATTGCCTTCCGCCCGGAGCTGACCGCGCTGGTCGGCCGGATGCTGGCCGATCTCGCCAACGGCGAGCAGGCGATCCTGATTAACTGCATGGCGGGCAAGGACCGCACAGGCATCGCCGTCGCGGCGGTCCACCTGGCGGCGGGCGTCCACAAGGACGACATCATCGCCGACTACCTGCTGACCAATACCGCTGGCGACGTCGAGGCGCGCATCCGCGCCGGCGCGGAGACGATCAAGGCGACCACAGGCACGATAGACGAGGACGTGCTGCGCGTCCTGATGGGCGTAGAGGCCGAATATCTCGAAGCCGCCTTCGCCGAGATGCGCGAGAAATACGGTTCGGAACGCGGCTGGCTGGAGCAGGAGCTCGGCGCCGGCGCGGCTCTGCGCGAGCGGCTGCGCGAGAACCTGACCGAGGCCTGATCTTCGCGCTCGATCCGGGTCAGAGGAAGGCCCGCAGGTCGTCCATGAACCGCTCGAACTGGTCGTGGTGCAGCCAGTGCCCGGCGTTCTCGTACTCGATCACCCGGGCCGTGCTGAAATGCCGGATGCGCCCGTCCTTCTCCGGGTTGGTGGCGAAGCTGTCCTGGCCGTAGAACAGCAGCATCGGGCAGGTGATCGCGTGCCACAGGCTGTCGATGTCGCTCTGCGGCGTGTAGTCGACCGGCCAGACGTTCAGGTAGTTGTCGAACTTCCAGCTCCAGGTCCCGTCCTCGTTGCGGGCGACGCCGTGGATGGTGAGGTGGCGGGCCTGCTCGTCTGTGAGATAGGCATTCTCCTCCTTCATCCGCTCGTAGGCCGCCTTGAGCGTGGGATAGCGCCGCGGCATCCGCCCGGCGGCGGCGCGCTTGTTGTCGATCCATTCGCGCAGCCGTGCCGCATAGCCGGCCTCGTCGCGCTCGGCGAGGATCGTCGGCGAGGGACCCAGGCCCTCGATATTGGCGAGCTTGCGGACCTTGTCGGGATAGAGTCCGGTGAACCGCGTCGCGATGTTGCCGCCCAGCGAATGGGCGACGATCGTCACCTCGCGATAGCCCAGCGTGTGGACGAGTTGGGCGAAGTCGTAGACGTAGGCGTTCATCGTGTAGTCGCCGTCGGGCGACCAGGCGCTGTCGCCGTGGCCGCGCAGGTCGGCGGCGATGACGTGCCAGTCGTGCCGCAGCTCCTGCGCCACCCAGTCCCACGAGCGGCAGTGATCGCGCCCGCCGTGCTGGAGGATCAGCGGCGGCGCGTCCGGGTTGCCCCAGTCGACGTAGTGGAGCCGCAGCCGCTGCGACATGAAGCTGTTGGAGGTCGGTCCGGATAAGATCATGCGCGGCGGTTTGCGCGTCCTGCGCCACCGCGTCAATCGAACCCCACTTGGGACTCGATTTCCCCGGCACGAATACCTATCTGCGGCGGCACTATCGGAGGGCCCACATGACGACGCACACCACCCGCATGCTGATTATCGGCTCCGGCCCGGCCGGGCTTTCGGCGGCGATCTACGGGGCGCGGGCCGGGCTCCAGCCGATCGTCGTCCAGGGCCTCCAGCCCGGCGGGCAGCTCACTATCACCACCGATGTCGAGAACTATCCCGGCTTCCGCGAGGTGATCCAAGGGCCCTGGCTGATGCAGGAGATGCAGGCTCAGGCCGAGCATGTCGGCACACGGATGATGTGGGACACGATCGTCTCGGTCGACACCACAAGCTGGCCGTTCCGCGCCGTGGGCGACGGCGGCGACGTCTACGAGGGCGAGACCCTGGTCATCGCCACCGGCGCCCAAGCCAAGTGGCTCGGCGTGCCGGGCGAGCATGAGCTGGGCGGCAAGGGCGTCTCGGCCTGCGCCACCTGCGACGGGTTCTTCTACCGCGGCAAGAAGGTCGTGGTGATCGGCGGCGGCAACACCGCGGTCGAGGAGGCGCTGTACCTCACCAACCACAGCCAGGACGTGACCCTGGTCCACCGCCGCGATTCGCTGCGGGCCGAGAAGATCCTCCAGGACCGGCTGTTCGCTCACCCGAACATCACCGTCATCTGGAACAAGGCGGTCGACCGTTTTCTCGGCGATCCGCTCGCCGGCGGTCTCACCGGCCTGGCCCTGACCGACACCGTGACCGGCGAGAAGTCCGAGCTTTCGACCGAAGGCGCCTTCGTCGCCATCGGCCACGCCCCGGCGACCGAGCTGTTCAAAGGCCAGCTCGAACTCGACGACAGCGGCTATATCCTGGTCCAGCCCGGCACGCCCAAGACGGCGGTCCCCGGCGTCTTCGCCTGCGGCGACGTGATGGACCACGTCTACCGCCAGGCGGTGACGGCGGCCGGCACCGGCTGCATGGCCGCGCTCGACGCCGAGCGCTTCCTTGCCGCGCGCGAGTTCGAGGAAGCCCGGGCGGTGGTCGCCGCGGCTTCATGACGTCATCCCGGGTTCAGCCCCGGGATGACGAAAGCATTTCCAGCACCTGGGCTTCCAGCCATTCCCGCGCCTCGGGCTCGACATAGCTGTGCGAGGCCCCGGCACAGCGCCGGATGCGCGGATCGGCCTTGTCCCAGGCGCCGAGGAAGGCGATTCCCGTCCGGTCGCGCTCGGCGATGAGGATCGCGATCGGCCCGGCAAAACCTGCGATTCCCGCGGCCATATCCTGCGCCAGCGAGGTCGGGGCGGGCGCGGGGCGCAGGGCGGCCAGCAGGCTGCGCAGGAGCTTGCCGATCGGGATCTGCCCGGTGAGTAGCCGCTTGAGTGCCTCGGGGCTGGCCAGGCGCCGCTTGTAGTGATCGCGCAGGACCTCGGGGGAGGGCTCGTCCGCGCTCTCCTCGATGGTCCAGGGGTTGGACAGGGTCAGCGCGTCGCAGCCCGCGCCTCCGGCCAGCATCAGGCTGCTTGCCGCATCGCAGTTGCCCATGGCGACGATCCGCGCGACCTGCGGCGCGGCCTCGCGGAACGCGGTGAGGGCGGCGGCGATGTCCGGGCCGGCGCTGCGGAACTCGCCGTTCGGCCCGTCGCTGTCGCCAACGCCGCGGCGGTCGTAGCGGAACACGGGAAAGCCCCGCGCCGCGATCCGGGCCGCGAGCTGCGCTTGTCCCGACCAGGCGCCCGAGCGCAGCTCGTTGCCGCCGGAGACCAGCAGCAGGCCGGTCGCGCCGTTCGCCTCGTCCAGCGTGCCGACCAGGGTCGAGCCCTCGCAGGGGAAGGTCAGGTGTCGCCGGATCATGCCTTGAGGCCCACGGCGACGATGGCGGCGAGGGCGTCGGCCTGGGCGCGGTCCTCGCCCGGCTCGGCGCGCAGCCAGAGGCCGCCGCCGCCCACCATGTCCTGCGGAATGTCGCTGGCGGGGGCTGGCTCCGCGGCCTGAAGCTGGCCGAGCAGGCCCGCGCCGAGCCGATAGCCGACCAGCTCCAGTCCCTCGCGCGATCCGGCCTCCAGCAGGCTCTCCTGGGTCTCGCTCAGGCCCTGCTCGCGCGAGACCACGATCCGCGCGCGGAGCATCTGCCGTAGCAGGTTCGCGCCCTTGACCGGGGCATAGCGCCAGCCCGGCAGCTCCGGCTGGAGCAGCGCGCCGCCGCGAACGCCCAGTACGTGGGTCGCCGCGAAGTGCCGCGCCGCCGCCGTCATTGCCGTGCGCCAGCTATCCAGCGTCTGGCCCTCCAGCGGTTGCAGGCTTTCGTTGCAGCCGGGCAGGTCGGGCAGGAAGCAGTCGATTCCCGCCGCGTCGAGCCGGCGCAGGATCTCCACGGTCAGCCGCCGCAGGCGGTTGGCTTCCTCGAACAGCGCGGGGACGATCAGCAGGCGGCGCTCCCGCCCGCGATCGAAGGCCAGGGTGAATTCGTCGGCGGCCCCGCCGGGGCAGGGATAGCTGGCGATCACGCCGCGGCGCGTTTCGCCTCGGCGAAGGCCTGCAGGGACCCGAACGTCTCAAGCAGCTCGCCATCGACCTCGTCGTCCTCGATCACGATGTCGAGGCGGTCCTCCATCTCGGTCAGGAGGCCGGCGACGGCCATCGAATCCAGCTCGGGCAGGTCGCCGAACAAGCCGGTCTCCCCGGTGAACTTGTCCGCCTGGCCCGCCTTGAGCCCGAGCACGTCGGTCAGGATCTTGCGAAGCAACTGATCGGTATTCTGGCTCATCGGCCCCCTCGGTCCTTTAGCGGCCCTATTTTCCGCGCCTCTAGCCACGCCCTGCCGCCACCGCAAGCCGCCGTAGCCCGGCCTTGGCGATCGCGGGCCAGTTTTTCGGCCGCAAGGGCTGCAGCAGCTCGATCCGGTAGCGGGTGCGGACCTCCTCCATCCAGTCGCGCTTGTAGCCGTCGTTGCCGGTGCCGAAATCGACCAGCGTCACGCCGTCGCGGTCGATCACCTGCTCGAACAGCGCGGCGCTGAGCGTCGTGCCGGGGGAGAGCGGCTTGGCCTCCTCGACATGGGCGAGCTTGTGGATGAAGGCCGTGCCGGCCTCGACGGTCCAGAACTGCGCGGCGACGGGCTGACCCTCGGCCAGGGCCAGGGCGAAGCGGAGGCGGCCCGGAGCGCCTTCCTCGCGGGCGAAGCGGCGCAGGAACGCGGGCGAGCCCTCCTCGGGCTTCCAGCTTCGCGCATAGATCGCCTCGTAGGCGTCCCAGGCCGCATCGTCGAACTGCGTCAGCAGGCGGACTTCGACCTTGCCTGCCTTGCGCTTGAGCGTGGTGCGGACCTGGCCCGGGCGGCCGGCAAGGTATTCGGCATAGGTCCGGCCGTTGACCCGCAGGACGTGGTTCACGTCGCATGGCGTCATGGTGGCGAACCATCCGGCGGCGCGGAATGCCTCGGCCAGGATCGCGGCGTCTTCCTCCGATACCTTCGACAGGACGATCCGCCCGGCGCGCTCGCCGATGTCGCGGGCGATCGTGCTTAACAGGGCCACGGCATCGGCCCCTTGGCTGACGATCGGCGCGACCCGAAAGCTGTACCAGTTGCCGAGTTCCTGAAGTGCGTCCTGTTCCCGGCGCAGCGGCAGGACGGCCCGCGCTTTGCCGTCGCGGGCGACCGCAAGCAGCGGTCTTATGCCGCATTCCTCGGCCAGGGCGCGCCACCAGGCGAGCCGGTCGAACGGCGCGGCGGCGGCCGGCGCCTCGAGCAGGCGCACCAGCACGGGGGCGCCTTGCACTTCGTTAAGATCGTCGTGGTATTCGACCGCCATTGGCCTTGAACAACCCCTTGGACACCGTGCCCGCACCATCCGCAACCGCGATCCTGCCGCTCGACCGTCTCGCCCTGAGGGGAGCGGACGGTGATCCCGCGCTCGTGCTGCGTGGGGAGACGCTTAGCTACAAGGACTTAAGATCGCGTGTCTCTCGCCTGGCCGCCTGGCTGCGGGCCCAGGTCGACGAGGACGGCGCGCGGATCGCCACCTGGGCCGCCAAGGGCGAGCTGACCTGCCTGATGCCGCTGGTGACGGCGCGGGCGCGCCTGGTCCACGTGCCGGTCAATCCCCTGCTCAAGCGGGCCCAGGTCGGCCATATCCTGGCCGATAGCGGTGCGCGCCTGCTGATCGGCACCCCGGCCCGGCTCGCGAGCCTCGAGGACGGAGACGTGCCCGAGGACTGCCGGACGATCGGCGAGGCCGAAGCGCTCGGCGAGGCGGCGGCCATGAACGCCGATCTTGCAGAATCGTCTAGTGATCCAAATGAGTTGGCGGCGATCCTTTATACATCGGGTTCGACCGGGAAGCCCAAGGGCGTGATGCTCAGCCACGCCAATATGTGGCTGGGGGCCGAGAGCGTCGCGACCTATCTCGGCCTCGCGCCCGACGACCGGACGCTCGCCGTCCTGCCGCTGTCCTTCGACTACGGCCAGAACCAGCTTCTCTCGACCTGGTACGCCGGGGCCTGCGCGATTCCCCTGGACTACCTGACCCCGCGCGACGTCGTGAAGGCGGTGGAGCGCCACGGCGTCACGACGCTCGCCGCCGTTCCGCCGCTCTGGGTCCAGCTCACCGAGCAGGACTGGCCCGCCGCGGTCGCCGCTAGCCTGCGCCGCCTGACCAACAGCGGCGGTGCGTTGACGCCGGACCTCGTCCGCCGCCTGCGCGTGTTGTTCCCGCAGGCCCGGCTGTTCGCCATGTACGGCCTGACCGAGGCCTTCCGCTCGACCTTCCTCGACCCCGCGCTGATCGACACGCATCCGACCTCGATGGGCAAGGCGATTCCCCATGCCGAAATCCTGGTCGTCAACGACGCGGGAGAAATTGCCGCGGACGACGAGGAGGGCGAACTGGTCCATTGCGGCCCGCTCGTGGCGCAGGGCTATTGGCAGGACGCTGCCCGTACCGCCGAGCGCTACAAGCCCGCCCCGGCCGCCTCGCGCTACGGCGGCATGGCCGTCTGGTCGGGCGACCGGGTGCGGCGCGACGCCGGGGGGCTGCTCTATTTCGTCGGACGGCGTGACGCCATGATCAAGAGCGCGGGCAACCGGATCAGCCCGCAGGAGATCGAGGAGGCCGCGCTCGCCACCGGGCTCGTCGCCGAAGCGGTGGCTCTGGGCATTGCCGACGAGCGCCTGGGCCGGGCGGTCCGCCTGATCGTCCGCGCGGCGCCCGGCCATGCCGACGCCGAGGAAAGATTGCCGTCTATCCTCTTGCAGGAACTGCCGAATTTCATGCAACCGAAAGTTATCCACTGGCGCGAAGCCATGCCGATCGGTCCCAACGGCAAGATCGACCGGACGGGCCTCTATGCGGAGCTCGCCGCGTGAAGCCGCTCGGCCCGATCCCCGCCGGCTATGATGCGCGCGACGGCGTGCTGGTCATCGACGGTCGTCCCGCTACCGAATTGGTCGAGGCGGCCGGCGGCACCCCTCTGTTCGTCTATTCGACCTCCCGCATCCGTGACCGCGTGACGTCGCTGCGCCAGCATCTGCCCGAGCGGGTGGCGATACATTACGCCGTCAAGGCAAACCCTTATGGGCCAATTCTCAAGCTGTTCGACACTCTTGTCGACGGCTTCGACATCGCCTCCGGCGGCGAGCTGGAGCTGGTCCGCGCGGCCGGCATCGATCCCGCCGTGGTCAGCTTCGCCGGCCCCGGCAAGCGCGATGCCGAGCTGGAGGCCGCGATCCTCGCCGGCGTCACGCTCAATCTCGAATCCGAGGCCGAGGCCGACCGGGCCCTGCGGATCGCCGAACGCTTCGGCAAGGCGCCGCGCTTGGCGATTCGGGTGAACCCCGAGTTCGACCTCAAGGGCTCCGGCATGAAGATGGGCGGCGGGGCCAAGCCCTTCGGCCTCGACGCCGAACGGGTACCCGCCCTGGCCTGCAGGATCATCGCCGCGGGCGCACAGTGGCGGGGCTTCCATGCCGCCGCCGGCAGCCAGGCGCTCGACGCCGAGGCGATCGTCGAGACCCAGCGCCAGACGCTCGACCTGGCGGCCAGGCTGGCGCGGGAGAGCGGCGCGCCGCTGCCGCACTGCAATCTCGGCGGCGGCTTCGGCATCCCCTATTTCCCGGGCGACGAGCCGCTCGATACCGCCCGGATCGGGCAGGCCCTCGGCGAGCGGCTTGTGGCCTTGCCGCCCGAGCTTGCCGATACCGAGTTCTGCATCGAGCTTGGCCGGCATCTGGTGGGAGAAGCGGGCGTCTATCTCTGCCGCGTCGTCGACCGCAAGGTCAGCCACGGCGAGGTCTTTCTCGTCACCGACGGCGGCCTCCACCACCAGCTCGCCGCCTCGGGCAACTTCGGGACCGTGGTCCGCCGCAACTATCCGGTTGCCGTGGCGACGCGCTTCGGCGCCGCGGTCGAGGAGGAGGCGAGCGTCGTCGGCTGCCTCTGCACCCCGCTCGATGTTCTCGCCAACAAGGGCGGTTTTCCGCGGGCCGAGGTCGGCGACCTGATCGCGGTGTTCTGCGCCGGGGCCTATGGTGCCAGCGCCAGCCCGGCCATGTTCCTCGGCCAGGGGCCGGCGCTGGAGATGCTCGTTTAACCTTCCGGCAAGGCGCTGTCCCGCTTTGGGACCGGCTTCGCAAAACCCTCGTGGACTTCGGCACTTGGGCTCAAGGCTAACGCTATGTTCACCCTTTCGGATCATAGCGAAGGCTGAATAGCCGGCTCGCGCCCGGACCCGAGCGGTTCGAGGCGGGGCGGTCGCTGCGAGGACGCCGTCGATGATCACCAGTCGTTTTGCCCGCCTGCTTGCCGGTAGCGCCGTGGCGGCCCTATCGATCTCGGGCCCGGCGATCTCCAGCGCGGCCGCCTCCGGTAAGGCCCCGCAGCTTCCGCCCGCCTCCTTCGTCGCCATGCAGGAAGGGCCGGGCGAGGAATACGTGATCGGCCCGCTCGACGAGCTGACGATCTTCGTCTGGCGCAATCCCGAGCTGGGCGCGAGCGTCCAGGTTCGGCCGGACGGGCGGATCACCACGCCGCTGATCACCGACATGCCGGCCGTGGGCAAGACGCCCTCGATGCTGGCCGAGGACATCAAGCTCCAGCTCTCGCAATATATCCAGGAGCCGCTGGTCTCGGTGATCGTCAACAAGTTCGCCGGCACCTTCAGCCAGCAGGTCCGCATCGTCGGCGCGACCGAGAAGCCCGCTTCGCTGCCTTACCGCGCCAACATGACGCTGCTCGACGCGATGATCGCGGTAGGCGGCCTATCCGAATATGCAGCCGGCAACCGGGCCAAGCTGATCCGCTTCGACAAGGAGTCGGGCCGGCAGCAGGAATATGCGGTCAAGCTGGGCGACCTGCTCAAGAAGGGCGACAGCCGCGCCAACGTGATGCTGAAGCCGGGCGACGTCATCATCATCCCCGAGAGCATGTTCTGAGCGGGGCGCGCGGGGGGATATGACCAACCTTTTCGACGAACTGCGCACCGCGCTCTACGCCGTCTGGCATCGCCGCTGGCTGGCGCTCGGGGTTGCCTGGGCGATCTGCCTGCTCGGCTGGCTGGTCGTGGCGATGATCCCGAACAAGTACGAGGCGAAGACGCGCATCTTCGTCCAGCTCGACGATGCGCTGGCCGCCAAGATCGGGATCAATTCCGATGACCAGAAGCGCGCGGTGGAGAAGGTCCGCCAGACCCTGGTCAGCGCGATCAACCTGGAGAAGGTGGTCCGCGGCACGCGCATCGGCGACGACGTCAAGACGCCCAAGGACATGGAGAGCGCGGTGGGTGGCCTGACCAAGGCGGTCAAGGTCGTCAGCGCGCAGGACAACCTGTTCGAGATCACCGCGACCTCGGGCCGCGGCAACCTGTCCGACGCCGAGAACGCCAAGCTCGCCCAGGACATCGTCCAGAAGCTGATCGACATCTTCCGTGACGACAATGTCGCCGGCAACCGCGGCGAGATGGCCCAGACGTTGGAATTCATGAACCAGCAGCTTGCCGACCGCCAGAAGCAACTCGAAGCGGCCGAGCAGCGTCGCATGGAGTTCGAGGCACACAATCCCGACCTCGCCCAGGGTGGGGCCACCTTGCAGCAGCGGATGGAGGCGAGCCGCGCCGAGATGCGCGGGCTCGATGCCGATCTCGCCGCCGCCCAGTCCGCGCTGGCCGCGATCAACGGCCAGCTTGCCGGCACGCCCCAGACCCTGCCGGGCGCGGGGCCGACCGGCGGCGCGCGGGCCGCGCTGGGCCAGGCTCAGGCCGACCTCGCCGCGATGCGCTCGCGGGGGCTCACCGACAGCCATCCCGACGTGATCTCCGCGCGCAACCAGGTCAACGCCCTGCGGGCCCAGGTCCAGGCCGAGGGCAACAACCCCTCGGGCGGCATCCCGAACCCCGCCTATGCCTCGCTCCAGTCGATCAAGGCCGAGCGCCAGGCCAACGTCCAGGCGCTGATGGCGCGGCGCGCGGCGATCCAGGGGGATTCGGCGCAGCTCACCGCGCGCCAGATCGCCAACCCGGAGCTGGCCGCCGAGGCCGCGCGGATCAGCCGCGACTACAACGTGCTCAAGGAACAGTACGACAAGATGCTCCAGGACCGCGAGGAGCTGCGCCTGCGCGGCCAGGTCGAGACCGAGCGCTCCATCGTCAAGTTCCAGGTCATCGATCCGCCGATCCTGCCGCGCGCGCCGGCTGCGCCGAACCGGATGCTGCTCCTGCTCGGAGTGTTCTTCATCGGCCTGGCCGGGGGCTGCGGCGCGGCCTTCGCCATGAGCCAGATTCGCTCGACCTTCGCGACGGCAGGCAAGCTGGAGAAGGCGCTCGGCCTGCCGGTGCTCGGCGCGATCTCCGAGACCGTGACCGAGGCGGCGCAGGTGGTGCGCCGGCAGAGGCAGAAGCGGTTCTATGCGGCCAGTGCCGCGCTGGGCGGACTGTTCGTGATCCTGCTCGCCGCAGAGACGATGCAGTTGCGGATGGTGGGATGAGACGATGACCGAGCACAGCAAGATTCCCCTGCCGTCCGCCGACACCCGCTCACTGATCGAGCGGGCTGTCAGCCGTTTCGACCTCGGCGGCCTCGCGCCGCCGCCGGTCCCGGCCGACCTCGCGCCGGCGCCGGTCAAGCCGGGCCTGCGCCATCGCGCGCCCGCGCCGGTTGCGGCTCCGGTCGTGCCCGTTGCCCCGCCCGCAGCGCCGGTTCCGGCGGCTGAGGCCGCTCCCGTGGCGGCGGTCGTCCCGGCTCCGGTCGTCGAGACGCCTGCGGCCCCCGCGCCGGCTGTTCCGGTGCCTCCCGCTGCCGCGCCGGCCGTGTTCTCCGCGGTCCGCCATCCGATCGACCGCGCCCACCTCCGCGACCAGGGGCTGATCGTGCCCGAGGGCGCCGTCAGCGCGCTCCTGGAGGAGTTCCGCATCGTCAAGCGCCAGCTCTTGCTCCAGGCCGCCGAGTTGCGGTGCGAGGGCGCGGGAGCAGCCGCTCAGCGGGTGCTGATCTGCTCGCCCCATCCGGGCGAGGGGAAGACCTACTGCGCGCTGAACCTCGCCCTGGCGATGGCGGCGGAGAAGGAGAGCGAGGTCATTCTCGTCGATGCCGACTTCGCCAAGCCCTCGGTGCTTTCGGCGCTCGGCCTGCCGGGCGGCCCGGGCCTGATGGACGCCCTGGCCGATCCCGCGATCGACGTCGCCGATTGCGTGGTCGGCACGGATGTTCCCGGCCTCTGGGTCCTGCCCGCGGGCGAGGCGACGACGTCGGATTCCGAATATCTCTCGACCTCGCGGGCCAGGACCGTGCTCGATCGCTTGAGCGAAGGCGCGCCGAACCGCATCGTGATCTTCGATTCGCCTCCGGCGCTGGCGGCCTCGCCCGCGGCGGAGTTGGCGAAATATGTCGGCCAGGCGCTCGTCGTCGTGCGCGCCGACCGGACGGGGCAGGGCGCCCTGGAGGATGCGGTCTCGCTCCTCTCGGCCTGCCCCAACATCCAGTTGCTGTTGAATGGGGTCCAGTTCAGCCCGAGCGGCCGCCGCTTCGGAGCCTACTACGGGTATGGAGGGTGACGATGCGCAATCGTCTTGCAATCGGTTTCCTGGGCGGCGCGGCCTTGCTCGCGCTGGCCGGGCCGGCTCATGCGCAGTCGATCGGCTATGGTGACGGTGACGGAGCTTCGAGCGAGGCTGCGCCGGGCGACGGCGGGGATATCCGCAAGGATGCCCCGCGTCGCGGCAAGCGTGGCGGCCCCCGCGTGGGCCATGTGAGCGTCACGCCCTATATCGAGGCCGCGCAGATCGTCGATGCCGAGCTGGCGCCGGGCAGCGACACGCTGACCTATACCACGCTCGCCGCGGGCGTCGATGCGACGGTCAACGGCCGCAACAACGCGGCCTCGGTCTCGCTGCGGTACGAGCGCCGCTTCGGCTACGGCCGGGCCGAGGACAGCGACACGATCAGCGGCGTCGCGCGGGCCTCGCTCGGCGTGGTCCAGAAGTCCGTCCGCTTCGACGTGGGCGCGATGGCCCAGCGGACCCGCGTGGAAGGCAACGGCGCCTCGATCGCCGCGCCGCTCGACGACGTGGGCAACACCAGCAAGATCTACTCCTTCTATGCCGGCCCCTCGGTCTCGACCTATGCCGGCGACGTCAAGATCGATGGCCATTACCACTTCGGCTATACCAAGGTGACGGAGCCGGATTCGTTGGTCGTGACGCCCGGCGCGGCGCCGGTCGACGTGTTCGACAGTTCGACCGTCCACAACGCCGAGGTCCATGTCGGGACCAGGCCGCATGACGTGCTTCCCGTCGGGATCGGCGCGGGCGCCGGCTATTACCAGGAAGACGTCTCCAACCTCGACCAGCGGGTGAAGGACTTCCACGCCCGCGCCGACGTGACCGTGCCGGTGGGCCAGAGCGTCGCCCTGGTCGGCGGTATCGGTTACGAGGACGTCGAGATATCGAGCCGCGACGCGGTGATCGTCGGCGGCGTGCCGGTGGTCGGCAGCGACGGCCGCCTCGTCACGGACAAGTCCGCCCCGCGGCGGATCGCCTACGAGGCCGAAGGGATCATCTGGGACGTCGGCGTACTGTGGAAGCCCAGCCCGCGGACCAACCTGGAGGCCCATATCGGCCGCCGCTACGGCTCGACCAGCTTCTACGGCACCTTCGGCTGGGCGCCGAGCCGCCGCCAGAGCGTGAACATCTCGGTTTACGATAACGTTGCCGGCTTCGGCGGCCAGGTGAACCGCGCGCTGGAGAACCTGCCGACCCAGTTCCAGGCGATCCGCAACCCGCTGTCGGGCGACATCACCAACTGCGTCGCCTCGCTCGACCAGGGCTCGTGCCTGGGCGGCGCGCTCGGCTCGATCCGTTCCTCGACCTTCCGCGCCCGCGGCGTGGCGGCGACCTGGGGCCTCGACCTCGGCCGCATCCAGACCGGGATCGGGGTGGGCTACGACCGCCGCAAGTTCTTCGCCGCGCCCGGCACGGTCCTGGCCAGCGCCAACGGCGTGATCGACGAGAACTTCTGGCTCGCCGCCTATCTCGACGCGCAACTCGACCAGCGGTCGAGCCTGAGCGGCAACATCTACGCCAACTGGTTCCAGAGCGGATTTGCCGGTACGGGCAACGCGAGCGCGCTCGGCGCCACGGTCGCTTACCGCCGCTGGCTGACCAGCCGGCTCTCCGGCACCGTCGCGCTGGGGATCGACGGGGTCAGCCGCCAGTACGAAGACGATTACTGGACCGCCTCCGCCCTCGCGGGCGTGCGGTACAGCTTCTAGAGCCCGATGGAGTAGGCTGCATGTTCGACGATTTCTTCGGGCTCACGGGTCGCCCCTTCCAGCTCACGCCGGACCCGGGCTTCTATTTCGAGAGCGCGACCCACCGCAAGGCGCTGTCCTATCTCGGCTACGGCCTGGCCCAGGGCGAGGGCTTCATCGTCATCACCGGCGAGGTCGGCGCGGGCAAGTCCACGTTGGTCGCCCACCTGATGGCGACGATCGACGCCAACCGCCTGACCGCGGCGCAGATCGTCACCAGCAAGCTCGGTGGCGAGGAGCTGGTCCATGTCGTGGCGCAGGCCTTCGGCTTGCCGGTCGAGGGCCACGACAAGGCCTCCGCGCTCGGCGCCATCGAGTCCTTCCTCCACGAGGAGGCCCGGGCCGGGCGGCGCTGCCTGCTGATCGTCGACGAGTCGCAGAACCTCTCGATCGAGGCGCTCGAGGAGCTGCGGATGTTCTCGAACTTCCAACTCGGGGCCCATCCGCTGTTGCAGACCCTGCTCCTCGGCCAGCCCGAGTTCCGCGATACGCTCAATCATCATCCGGGGCTGGAGCAGCTCCGGCAGCGGGTGATCGCGACCCATCACCTGGAAGCGATGGAGCCGGGCGAGATCCAGCCCTATGTCGAGCACCGGCTGGCCCTGGTTGGCTGGACCGGCAATCCGCTGATCGACCCGCGCGTCTATCCCGCCCTCTACGAGGCTTCGGCGGGCGTGCCGCGGCGGATCAACCAGATCGCGAACCGGCTGCTGCTGCTCGGCGCGGTCGAGCAGCGCCGCGAGATCGACGCGGCCATGCTCGCGCAGGTCGTGGAGGAGCTGAAGCGCGACGGCACGCTCGGTGCGGCCCGTCCGGCCGAGGCTCCGGCGGCGCAGCCCGCCGCCGCGCCCGAGGAGCCCGATTTCTTCGTCGAGACACCGCCTGCGCCCGCCGCGCCGGACCACGGCCATATCCTCGCCGAGATGCAGGCGGCGCTGGCCGAGCGGGACGCGCAGATCGCCGAATTGCAGCAGGCCGTGATCGAGCTGGCCAACGGCGATCACCAGGCGTCCTTGCCGGAGGTGGATACCGCCGCCCAGGTCGCCGTGCTGACCGAACGGCTGGGGGCGCTGGAGAACCGCCTCACCGAGCAGGACCGCACGATCCGCCACACGCTGACCATGCTGATCGAGTGGATCGAAGGCGACGACGCCCAGCGCGCCGCTGCCTGATCCCTTCGTCGAGGCGCCCGTCATGCCCCCGCAGCCTCCCATCAACGGCCTCTCGGTCGACGTCGAGGACTGGTTCCACGTCGGCGCCTTCGAGCATGTGATCGCGAAGGATAGCTGGGACGGCCTGGCCGACCGGGTCGAGCGCAATTGCGACGCGATCCTGGCGATGTTCGCCGAGGCCGGGGTCAAGGCGACCTTCTTCACCCTGGGCTGGGTGGCCGAGCGCCATCCCGCGCTGATGCGGCGGATCGCGGCGGCGGGGCACGAGCTTGCCAGCCACGGCTGGGACCACGCGCGGGTCTTCACTTTCGACGCCAAGGGCTTCGCCGCCCACCCCGACCGCAGCCGCAAGACCATCGAGGATACCGGCGGCATCCGGGTGACCGGCTATCGCGCGCCGAGCTTCTCGATCGACCGGCGCACCCCCTGGGCCTACGAGGTCCTGGCCGAGCAGGGCTTCGCCTACAGTTCCAGCGTCGCCCCGATCGCGCACGACCACTACGGCTGGCGCGAGGCGCCGCGCTTCGCCTTCAGGCCGCTGCCGGGGGCGGACCTGATCGAGATCCCCGTCACCACCGCCGAGTTCGCCGGGCGCCGCCTGGCCGCGGGCGGGGGCGGCTTCTTCCGTGTCCTGCCCTACGCCTTCTCGCGCTGGGCGATCCGCCAGGTCAATCGCCGCGATCGCCGCCCGGCGGTGTTCTACTTCCATCCGTGGGAGATCGATCCCGGCCAGCCCCGCGTCGGCAATGCCCCGCTCAAGTCGCGGCTGCGCCACTATTCGCGGCTGGAGCAGATGTCGGGCAAGCTGCGCCAGCTCGTCGGCGAGTTCGCCTGGGGCCGGATGGACGCGCTGGCCGCACGCGAGGCCGCGCTGGCCGAGCCCGTGCCGGAGTTGCTCGCCGCATGAACGCGCCCTTCCTCCACGCGCGCCAACAGGTTCGCCTGGCGGACCTCGGCGATGCCCACGAACGCCGCCGGATTGAATCCTGGCTGGAGGGACAGCCCGAGGCCACCCCGTTCCACCGGCCCGACTGGCTGCTCGCGGTCGCGGCCGGGACGGGCAACCCTGCGCTGGCCCTGACGCTGGAGCAGGGCGGGGAGCTTGCCGGCTACCTTCCGCTCAGCGAGGTTCATTCCCCGATCTTCGGGCGCGTTCTCGCCTCCAGCGGTTTCGCGGTCGGCGGCGGCTTGCTGATCGCCGAGGGCGTCGACGCCGGCCC
>ERZ778022.1725-NODE-1725-length-26890-cov-4.423104_pt1 | contig 26890 bp, 19 predicted proteins | sample MGYA00375752_ERZ778022 | MGnify/ENA primary metagenome ERZ778022 (study PRJEB29350, sample SAMN05389826) | bioreactor metagenome | isolation source: Thiocyanate bioreactor | place: South Africa: University of Cape Town | collected 2014-04-04 ...
CCTCGACGCCTCCATCGTCAGGACCATCGTCCCAGAGGCCATCCCGCAGGGGTGACGATCACGACGCAGACCTATTTCCGCAGCAACACCCATGCCGTCCACAGCCAGCCCGCGATCAGCAGGGTGCCGCCGATGGGCGTCACCGCTCCGAGCCACCTGGGGCCGCCGAGCGCCATGACATAGAGGGTCACGGCGAAAATCCCCCCGCCCACGAGCAGAGTCGTCGCCGCGCCCTGCGCATTGTTCATGATCGCCAAGGCGGCCACGGCGTGGACCAACTGGTAGAAGGCGCCGGTTCGCAGCCACTCGGCAGCCAGCGGGCTGGACGCCCCGTGGGCGCCGAATGCGCCTGCCGCCACGGCAAGGGCTGCGGAGAGAGCGGCGAACACTCCGATCATGGTCTTCTTCCTTCCTGCGACGCCGGTGCCCGACACCGTCCGGCGCACGGCCTAGCACCAGCCCCAGACTATTGCGAGTCGCTCGCAAAGCGAAACAGGAAGTCGCCGGACCTCCCCGTCACGCCAGCACCAGCAGGAGGTCCTTCGCCTCGATGTTGTCGCGGGCCGCGACGACGAGATCGGCGACCACGCCGTCGCGCGACGCGCTCAGCGTCGTTTCCATCTTCATCGCCTCCAGGGTCAGCAGCGGATCGCCCGCCGCCACCTTCTGGCCCTTGCGCACGGCGATCGAGGACACCGCCCCGGCCATCGGCGCGGCGATGTGGTCCTCGTTGCCCTCCTCGGCCTTGCGCCGGGCGCTGGCGACGACGCGGCTGCGGTCGGCCACGCGGATGACGCGGGGCTGGCCGTTGAGCTCGAAGAACAGCTTGACCTGGCCGTCGGGCTCGGGCTCGCCAATCGCCTGGAGCCGGACGATCAGCGTCTTGCCGGGCTCGATCTCGACCACGATCTCCTCGCCGGGCTTCATCCCGCCGAAGAACACCGGGGTCGGCAGGGCCGAGACAGGACCGTCCTTGGCCGAGGCGCGGGCGAAGTCGGCGAAGACCTTGGGGTACATCAGCCAGGAAGCCAGCTCGCGGTCGCCGATCGGGCGGCCGACGACCAGTTCGGCCTCGGCGCGCCCCGCGTCGAGATCGGCCTCGCCGAGCAGGGCGGCAGGACGGACGGTGATCGGCGCCTCGCCCTTCAGCGCCTTCGCCTGCAAGGCCTCGGGCCAACCGCCCGCGGGCTGGCCGAGATCGCCCTTGAGCATCTCGACCACCGAGGCCGGGAATGCGACGTCGCGCAGCGGATCGAGCACGTCATCGGGCGTCAGCCCCTGCGCGACCATCATCAGCGCCATGTCCCCGACGACCTTCGACGAGGGCGTGACCTTGACGATGTCGCCGAACAGGTCGTTGGCCTCGCGGTAGGCGCGGGCGACCTCGTGCCAGCGGCTTTCGAGGCCGAGGGCGCGGGCCTGTTCCTTGAGGTTGGTGAACTGGCCGCCCGGCATCTCGTGGAGGTAGACCTCCGAGGCGCCCGAGCGCAGGTCGCTCTCGAACGGGGCGTATAGCTGGCGTACGCCTTCCCAGTAGAAGCTGATCCGCCGGATCGCCTCGGCATCAAGCCCGGTGTCGCGTTCCGTGTGGCGCAACGCTTCCACCACCGAGCCGAGGCACGGCTGCGAGGTCGTGCCCGACATGGCGTCGGTGGCGAGGTCGATCGCATCGACCCCGGCCTCGACCGCCGCGATCAGCGTCGCGCCGGCAATGCCCGAGGTGTCGTGGGTGTGGAGATGGATCGGCAGGTCGGTCACGTCGCGCAGCGCGCCGATCAGCGCGCGAGCAGCGGCGGGGCGGAGCAGCCCGGCCATGTCCTTGATCGCCAGGACCTGGCATCCGGCGGTTTCGAGCTGGCGCGCCAGATCGGCGTAGTAGGCCAGCGAATACTTGGCCCGGTCGGGATCGAGCACGTCGCCGGTATAGCAGATCGCTCCTTCGGCGACCCTGCCCGCCTCGCGCACCGCGTCGATCGCTACGCGCATGTTCTCCACCCAGTTGAGGCAGTCGAACACGCGGAACAGGTCGATGCCTGCCTCGGCCGCCTGGCGGATGAAGAAGCGCACTACGTTGTCCGGGTAGTTGGTGTAGCCGACCCCGTTGGCGCCGCGCAGCAGCATCTGGAGGAGCAGGTTGGGCGCGGCCTCGCGGATCGCGGCGAGCCGCTCCCACGGGTCCTCGGTGAGGAAGCGCATGGCGACGTCGAAGGTCGCGCCGCCCCAGCATTCCAGGCTCAGCAGCCCGGGCAGGCCGGTGGCGTAGGAGCGCGCCGCCGGCACCAGATCGAAGCTGCGCATCCGCGTCGCCAGCAGCGACTGGTGGGCGTCGCGCAGGGTGGTGTCGGTGACGAGGACCTGCGGCTGCTCGCGCATCCAGCGGGCGAAACCCTCCGCGCCGAGCGCGTCGAAGCGCTGCTTGCTGCCGTCCGGAACGCCGGACGAGAAGGTCGGCGCCGGACCGGCGCGGCGGTCGGTCGGCACGGCCTCGCGGCCCTTCATCTCGGGGTGGCCGTTGATCGTGACCTCGGCGATGGCGCCCAGCAGCTTGGTCGCGCGGTCGCGGCGGCGCGGCAAGGCGAACAGCTCGGGCGTCTCGTCGATGAACCGGGTGGTGTAGTTCATCGCCTGGAAGTCCGGATGGGCGAGCACCGCCTCCAGGAACGGCAGGTTGGTGGCGACGCCGCGGATGCGGTATTCGCGCAGCGCCCGGTCCATGCGGGCGATGGTCTCGCGCGGGGTCGGGGCCCAGGCCGTGACCTTCTCCAGCATGGCGTCGTAGAACGGCGTGACCACCGCGCCCGAATAGGCCGTGCCGCCGTCGATCCGCAGGCCGAAGCCGGAAGCGCCGCGATAGGCGGTGATCCGGCCGTAGTCGGGGGCGAAGCCGCGCTCGGGGTCCTCGGTCGTGATGCGGCACTGCATGGCGTGGCCGTCGAGGCGGATCTTGGCCTGGGCGGGGATGCCGGTCTCCTCGACCACACCGATGCGGCCGCCCTCGGCGATGCGGATCTGCGCCTTGACGATATCGAGCCCGGTGACGACCTCGGTCACGGTATGCTCGACTTGGATGCGCGGGTTGCCCTCGATGAAGTAGAACCGGCCGGTGTCGGCATCCATCAGGAACTCCACCGTGCCCGCGCCGACGTAGTCGGTCGCCCGGCCAATCCGCAACGCGGCCTCGGCCAACTCGGCGCGCCGGGCATCGTCGAGGTAGGGCGCGGGCGCGCGCTCGACGACCTTCTGGTGACGACGCTGGATCGTGCAATCGCGCTCGAACAGGTGAACGAGGTTGCCGTGGCGATCGCCGAGCAACTGGACCTCGACGTGGCGGGCGCGGCGGACGAGCTTCTCCAGATAGACCTCGTCCTTGCCGAAGGCCGCGGCCGCCTCGCGACGCGCGGCCGCGACGGCGTCCAGCAGCCGGTCCTCGCTCTCGATCGGCCGCATGCCCCGGCCGCCCCCGCCCCAGCTCGCCTTGAGCATGACCGGATAGCCGATCTCGGCGGCGAGGCGCTGGATCGCGGCGGGATCGTCGGGAAGCGGATCGGTCGCGGGCATGACCGGCACCCCCGCGGCGACGGCGAGATTGCGCGCGGCGACCTTGTTGCCGAGCTGGCGCATGGTCTCGGGCGACGGACCGATGAAGGTGATCCCGGCCGCGGCGCAGGCCTCGGCGAACTCAGGACTTTCGGAGAGGAAGCCATAACCCGGATGGATCGCGTCGACCCCGGCGCGCACCGCGGTCGCGACGATGTCCTCGATGTCGAGATAGGCTTGCAGCGGACCCTTGCCCGCCCCGACGCGATAGGCTTCGTCCGGTTTGAAGCGATGGAGCGAAAGGCGGTCCTCCTCCGCATAGATCGCCACGGTCGCGATCCCCATCTCCGCCGCGGCCCGGAACACCCGGATGGCGATCTCCGAACGGTTCGCCACCATCAGCCGCGTGATGCGCTTGCTCATTACTATCCTTGCTGCGTGAATATGTCTCGACTGATTTGCAACATCCGCATTATAGAAGTCCGCAGGAATGGCTGAATTTGTGAAGTTTTGCGGATAAATTTCGGCAAATTTGCAAATTTTGCGAAGATTGGAAATGCATCATGCGGAAAGCCTTCATGGGCGTGCGGCTCAAGCGCCTGCGCGAGGAGCGCAGCCTCAAGCAGGTCGAGCTGGCCAATGCGCTCGGCATCTCGTCAAGCTATCTCAACCAGCTCGAGCAGAACCAGCGCCCGCTGACCGTGCCGGTGCTGCTCAAGCTCAATGCGGTCTTCGGCGTCGACGTGCAGCTCTTCTCGGAGGACGAAGAGGCGCGGCTGATCACCGAACTGCGCGACGCCTTGTCGGACGGGGCGGAAACGATCTCGGTCGCCGAGATTCGCGAGCTGGCGATGAACATGCCAGCGGTCGGCCGGACGCTGGTGAACCTGCATCGCCGCTACCGCGAATCCGTCGAACGCAGCGAGGCCATGGCCGCCCAGCTCGGCGACGACTGGATCGCGGGCGGCCCCGCGCGGATGCCCTTCGAGCAGGTCCGCGACTTCTTCTATGCCCGCCACAACCACGTCGAGCCACTGGATGAAGCGGCGGAACGGCTCTACCGCCAGGCCGGGCTCGGCCCCCGCTCGGTCCACGCCGGCCTGATCGTCTGGCTGCGCGAGCGCCATGGCGTGCAGATCGTCTGGGGCGAGAGCGACAGCGCCCAGCGGCGCTTCGATCCGGCCACGCGGACGCTCCACATCTCGGCCCAGCTCAAGCAGGGCCAGCAGGCGTTCCAGATGGCGACTCAGCTCGCCTTCCTCGAACTCGGCGACATGATCGACCGGCTCGCCGACAACCGCATCCTGGCCGGCGAGGAAGCCCGCCGCCTCGCCCGCGTCGGCCTCGCCAACTATTTCGCCGGCGCGCTGATCCTGCCCTACGGCGATTTCCTCGCCGCGGCCGAGGCCGAAGCCTACGATATCGAGAAGCTCGGCCGCCGGTTCGGGGTGGGCTTCGAGACGGTCTGCCACCGCCTCTCGACCCTCCAGCGCGCGGACGCGCGCGGCGTGCCGTTCTTCTTCGTCCGGGTGGACCGCGCCGGCAACATCTCGAAGCGCCAGTCGGCGACCGACTTCCACTTCTCCCGCGTCGGCGGGACTTGCCCGCTGTGGAACGTCTATGAGGCGTTCAACCAACCGGGCCGCGTCCTGCGGCAGATCGCGCAGATGCCCGATGGGCGGACCTACCTGTGGATCGCCCGCACCGTCGGCCAGGCAAGCGCCGCCTACGGCGCGCCCGGCAAGACCTTCGCCATCGGGCTCGGCTACGACATCCGCCACGCCTCGCGCCTGGTCTATTCGCGCGGCCTCGACCTGAACGATCCGGCGGCCGCCACGCCGATCGGCGCGGGCTGCAAGGTGTGCGAGCGCCCGGCCTGCCCCCAGCGGGCGTTCCCGCCGATCGGCCGCCCGGTCATGGTGGACGAGAACAGGAGCAGCGCCATCCCGTACCCGGCGGGATAACCCGGCGATCCTCGCGGAATGGCAGGTCCGCGGCCGAGCCTACCAGCCCGAGCGGCCGCCCGTGAAGATAGCCACGGCCTGATCCGCGAAGCGGTCGAGCGCCGCATCGTCCTGTGCGCCGCCGGGCGACAGCGCTGCGCCCAACATGCCGAGGAACATCGCCGCGAGGCGGTGGGGGTCTGCGACAGGGCATCCCCGTTCGGCGCCGTCCCGGGCGATCTCGTCGGCGAGGATGCGCAGCATCGGCGCCCTGAACATCCGCTGCAATTCGGCGTTGGGGCCGCCCGGGCCGGATTCGATCTCCAGCAGCCGGTGGAACTCCCTGACCTCCGGATCGCAGCTCCAGCGCAGCATGGTCCGCGCATAGTGGCGCAGGCGCTGGTCGATCGTCGGGCCGAGCATCCAGTCGGTCTCGGCCGACACCTTCGACCAGGCTGCCAGCCGATCCTCGACCACGGCGCGGAGCAGGGCTTCCTTGTCGGCATGGCGCAGGTAGAGCGTCGCCCGCGTCACCCCGGCGCGCTCGGCCACGCCGTCCATCGTCGTCCCGGCGAAGCCGTTTTCGAGGAAGCAGGCCCGGCCGCAGTCGAGGATCTGCCGGTCGATCGCCTCAGCCTGCTTACGGCTGGGGCGCCCTCGCCGGACGGACACCGGCGAGGGGCCTGCGCGTGTCACTGCCGCCTGACGTCGAACGAGCCGGCGAAGGGCACCGTGGAATCGGCGCCGACCGCGACGTCGAAGGTGGTCTCGTCCTGCACCCAGTCGCGCACGGCAGCGTTCCAGTAGCGCAGCTCCTGCGGCCCGAGCTTGAAGGTCAAGGTGCGGACCTCGCCGGGCTTCAGCGTCACTCGCTGGAAGCCCTCCAGCTCGCGCACGGGACGCGCCGCGGTGCCGCTGCGCTGGTGGATATAGAGCTGCGCGACCTCGTCCGCCGTCCGCGCGCCCGTGTTCCTGAGGTCCACCGACACCGTGACCGCGCCGCCCGGCGCGACCTGCGGCCGATCCAGCCTGAGGTTGGAGAAGGCGAAGGTCGAATAGCTGAGGCCATAGCCGAAGGGATAAACCGGGGCGTTGGACTCGTTCGAGTAGCGCGTATCGGCATGGCCGGCGTCGTGCGAGGTCAGGTGCGCGTAGATCAGCGGCACCTGGGCGGCGTTGCGGACCCAGGTGAAGGGCAGCTTGCCGCCGGGCACCGCGTCGCCGAACAGGAGGTTGGCCGCCGCGTCCCCGCCGGACGAGCCCGGATACCACAGGTCGAGGATCGCCTGGGCCTTGGTCCCCTTGAGGTCGAGCGGCCGGCCGTTGAGCAGCAGGACGACCACCGGCTTGCCGGTCGCCACCACGGCATCGAGCAGGTCCTGCTGCCGCCCGGGCAGGTCGAAGGTCGAGCGCGAGGCCATCTCGCCGATCATGCCCTGCGGCTCGCCCACGACGACCACGGCGACGTCCGCGCTCCGCGCGGCCGCGACCGCCTCGGCGATGCCGCTATCGTCGTCCTTGGGCTCGGGACGGCGAAGGTCGGCGTTCATGCTGTCGATCATCGAGGCGTTGACCCGCTTGGGGATGATCACCCCCGGCGCGTACTTGACCTCGGTCCGGTTGCCGAGCTTCGTGCGAATCCCCTGGAGGATGCTCTGGAGCACGGGCTGGGTCGGCTTGAACACCCAGGGGCCGTTGCTGTCGCGCGGCGAATCCGCCAGGCCGCCGATCACCGCGACCGAGCGCAGCTTCGCCCGGTCGAGCGGCAGCAGGGCGCCCTCGTTCCGCAGCAGGACCGCCGAACGCTCGGCAGCGATCCGGGCCGCTTCGAGATGCGCCGGATTGCGCTGCAACTGCGCGGCGCCCGCCTCGTCGACATAGGGGTTCTCGAACAGGCCCATGCGGATCTTGGCCTCGAGCACCTTGCGCACCGCGGCATCGACCTGCGCCTGGTCCACCTTCCCGGCCGCCACGGCCGCGGGCAATTTCGCGAAGGCCGGTCCGGCGAAGGCCATCTCCATGTCGAGCCCGGCGCCGATCGCCCGCGCCGCGGCATCGGCCTGGTCGGTCGCAAAACCGTGCGTCTGGAGGCTCTGGACCCCGTTCGCGTCGCTGACGACCCAACCCTGGAAGCCCCACTGCTTGCGCAGCACGTCAGTCAGGAGCCAGCGGTTGCCCGCCGCCGGGATGCCGTTCAGCCCCATGTAGGCGGCCATGATGTTGCCCGCGCCGGCATCGACGGCGGCCTTGAACGGCGGCAGATAGACGTTCCACAACTCGCTGTCGGAGAGGTTGACCTCGTCGTAGTCGCGGCCGCCGAGCGCGGCCCCGTATCCGGCGAAATGCTTCGGCCCGGCGATGATGTGCCCGGGCGCGCCGATCCGCGGTCCCTGGAAGCCGCGGACCTGGGCGGCGGCGACCGCGCTGCCGAGATAGGGGTCCTCCCCGGCGCCCTCGACGATCCGGCCCCAGCGTGGATCGCGGGCGATGTCGACCATCGGCGCGAAGGCCCAGTGGATGCCCGCCGAGCGCGCCTCGGCCGCCGCGATCGCCTGGTTGCGCTCGATCATCGCCGGGTCCCACGAGGCGGCCTGGCCGATCGGCACGGGGAAGATCGTCGACCAGCCGTGGATCACGTCGAAACCGAACAGCAGGGGAATGTGCAGCCGCGACCGCTCGACCGTGATCCGTTGCAGCCGGTTGGTCTCCTTGGGGTCGGTCACGAACAGGAAGGAGCCGATGCCCTTGGCGACGGACTCGTCGATAGCCTTCTCCTGGCCCGGGATGCCCATGTTGAACTGGGTGACGATCTGGGCCGCCTTCTCGTCCGGCGTCATCTGCGCGAGCAGCGCATCGGCGCGGGCGCGGACCTGCTGCTCGTCCAGCGGAGCGGCCGGCGCCGGGCGGGCCTGGGCTGCGGCTCCGGCCGCCGCCGCCGCGATGCAAGCCAAGCCGATCATCATCTTCGATTTCCTGCGCGTCATGGGATCTCTCACCTTTGCATCCTGTGCCGCCGGCCTAGCCCAGGCGCGCGGTAAAGTGAACACAATGTCTATTTAATTGACGGACTTTCGGGCCGTGCCTATTTCCCGTCCGCTCTTGGGTCCCGGCGTTTGCGGGCCCGGGAAAAAAGACGGGAGATCACCATGCTTCGTACCCTTATGATTTCGGCCTCGCTTGCCCTCGCCGGCGTCGCCGCCTCCGCCAGCGCGGCCGACGCCCCGGCCGCTGCCGCTGCCGCCGCCAAGTTCAGCACGGCCGATTCCTCGATCGGCACCCTGCTCGACAATCCCGAGACCAAGGCCGTGCTGGAGAAGCACATCCCGCAGTTCGTCTCCAACCCGCAGATCGAGATGGCCAAGGCGATGACCCTGAAGCAGATCCAGGGCTATGCTGGCGACGCGCTGAGCGACGACACGCTCGCCAAGATCGACGCCGACCTGGCCAAGATTCCCGCGAAGTAAGCGGCCGGCGACGATATGCGGGGGCGCGTCCGGCGGTTGCCGGGCGCGCCCTTGTCTTGTCTGCGGTCTTGTCTGCTGGCCCTCGGGCGATCGCCGTTGAGCCCTGCGCCCGATCGTAATAGGGTGGTGTCCTTCGGGAGGTGCCATGCGCGTTGGGGGCATAGCGACGATCGCGGCACTGGCAGCCTCGGCGGCAGTGGCCGCCCAGGACGGCGGCAGCATCGCCCTCGACTATCGCGCGGCGCAGGAGCGCCTGCTCGAACGCTCCGACGCCCTCGCCGCCTCGGACGCCGCGGTGCGGAGCAAGGAGGCCCAGGTCGGCGCGACCCGCTCGCTGGGGAGGCCCGAGGTCGACTTCGAGGGGCAGTTGCTCGACTACCAGAAGACGCTCTACCTCCCGCTCGGATCGCTGGCTCCGGTGGCCCAGGCCTTCGGCATCCCCGATCCGCTGCGCTTCCGGCGACAGGAAGTCGCGGTGCGGCCGATCGTGACCGCCACCCTGCCGCTCTATACCGGCGGGCAGATCTCCGGGACCAAGGCCGGGGCGCGGGCGCAACTCGACCAGGCTCGCGCCGAGCAGCGCAGCGCTGCCGACAAGGCCCTGCTGCAACTGGTCCAGGCCTATTACGGCCAGCAGCTTGCCGAGCAGGCGCTGGGCGTGCGGCGCGACGTGCTGGCCGGGCTCGATCGCCATCTCGGCGACGCGCTCAAGCTGGAGCGCGAGCAGTTCATCAGCCGCGCCCAGCGGCTCCAGGCCCAGGTTGCGCGCGACGACGCCGCGCGCGAGTTCGAGAAGGCCGTGGCCGACCTCGCCATCGCCAACGGCGCCCTGGCAGGCCTGCTGCGCGCGCCCGGCGGCGTGCGGCCGACCTCGCCGCTGTTCGTGGTGACGCAGCCGCTCGAACCGCTGGAGGACTACAAGGCCGCCGCGCTCGCCAGCCATCCCGAGCTTGATCGACTGCGCGCGCTGGAGGCGCAGGCGGAAGCAGGCGTGACCATCGAGAAGGCCAAGCAGCGGCCGACCATCTACGGCTTCGGCCAGTACAATTTCGACCGGAAGGATTCGCTGCTGACCGACCCCGACTGGAGCTTCGGGATCGGCCTGCGCTACAAGATCGCCTCGGGTCTGGGGCGCAACCAGTCGGTCGAGGCCGCACAGGAGACCGCCCGCCAGGCCGACGCCGGACTGCGCGAGGCGCGCACCCAGATCGAGATCGGCACGACCAAGGCCTGGAACGAGGCCGAGGCGGCGCGCAAGCGCTTCCGCCTGCTCGACAGCGCGATCGAATCCGCCGCCGAGAACCTGCGGTTGCAGCAGCTCTCCTATCGCGAGCAGCAGGCGACCTCGCTCGACGTGGTCGATGCGGAGCTCGGCATGGGCCGCGCCCGCGTCCAGCGCGCCCAGGCAGCCTACGACTATGTGATGGCGCTGGCCCAGCTCCTCGAACTCAGCGGACGGATCGCGCAACTGCCCGATTTCGCTGCCCGCGCTGACAGGGAAGTGCCATGAGCGAGACGACCGAGAAAGCGCCTCCCGAAGCGGAAGCCCCGCCGTCCGAAGACGAGACCGAGGATGGGGTCGAAGATCAGGCCAAAAACAGGGCCGCGAACCGCAAGCGCCTGCTCGGCCTGGCTCTGGTAGCGGGCATAGTCCTGCTGCTGGCCATCGGCCTGTGGCTGGCCTACCGCCCGGTGCCCGACCAGGTGCAGGGCATGGTCGACGCCCGCGAGGTGCGGATCACCAGCAAGGTCACGGGCCGGATTGCCGCCTTCCATGTCGAGGAAGGGCAGCCGGTCGCCGCCGGACAGTTGCTCTACACGATCGCCAGCCCCGAGGTCGCCGCCAAGACCGAGCAGGCCGGCGGCGCCTTGGCCGCGGCCGAGGCGGTCGCCGACAAGGCCGGCAACGGCGCGCGGCCCGAGGACATCCGCGCCGCCGAGGCGCAGTGGCGCCGGGCCGACGCCGCCGCTGCGCTCGCCCAGACCACCTATCAGCGCACCCAGCGCCTCTATGACGAAGGCGTACTCGCCGGCCAGAAGCGCGACGAGGCGCGGACCAACGCCATCGCCTCGCGCGAGGCGGCGAATGCCGCCCGCGCGCAGTACGACCAGGCCCGTGCCGGCGCGCGCAGCGAGGACAAGGCGGCCGCCGGCGGCCAGGTCCAGCAGGCGCGCGGCGCGGTCGCCGAAGTGGCCGCCGCCGAGGCCGAGACCCGCGTGACCGCGCCGATGGCCGGAGAGATCGGCCGCCGCCTCGCCCAGCCCGGCGAACTGGTGCCGCAGGGCTTCCCCGTCTTCATGCTGACCGACGTGACCCATCCCTGGGTTACGCTCACTCTGCGCGAGACCCAGCTCAACGGCCTGGCGCGGGGCAAGGAGCTGGTCGGCACGGTGCCGGCGCTGCGCGCCCGGTGGGTGCGCTTCCGCGTCGCCTACCTCGCCCCCGCGGGCGATTTCGCCACCTGGCGGGCGACGCGCCAGTCGAGCGGCTTCGACATCAAGAGCTTCGAGGTGCGCGTCGTGCCGGTCGCCGCCGTGGACGGCCTGCGGCCGGGCATGACCGTGCTGTTCGACTGGCCGCCCGATGCCGGGCGCTGAGGAAACCGCCGAGGCAGCAGGGAAACCGGCGGCGACGAGCTTCGCCGAGGGATGGCGCCGGGAAGTCCGCTTCCTCCGCTCCAGCTTCTGGGACCTCTCGCTGGTGAGCTGGATTCCGCTGCTGCTGATGGCCGTGGTGGCGGTCCAGTTCTCCTCGGGGGTCATGCGCAAGCTGCCGATCGTGGTGGTGGACGAGGACGGCGGGGCAGTCGCCCGCGACCTGACCCGCCGGCTCGACGCCGCCCCCGGCCTGCGCGTGGCGGCGCGCCCGGCCGACATGCGCGAGGCGGAACGGCTGGTCCGCGCGGGCGACGCCTATGCCGTCGTCCTGATCCCCCGCGAGACCGACCGCGCGGTCCTGCGCGGCGAGACCGGCAGCCTCACCGTGTTCTACAATGCTTCCTATTCGACGCCCTCGGGCGCGGCGCTGCGCGAGATCGGTAATGTCGTCCAGGCCCAGGCCGCGCGGCTGGCCGTGGACCAGACCGCCGCGCTCGCCCCCGGCAAAGTGCGCGCGCCGCCGGTCGCGGCGCAGACGACCATCCTGTTCAACCCGCAGGGCAGCTACGAATTGCAGCTCGTCGCGCTGATCCATCCCGCCCTGCTCCACCTGGTCTTCATGGTCGCGGTGGTCAGCGCGCTCGGCCGCGAGCTGCGCGACGGGGCCATCGGACCGTGGCTTTCCGCCGCCCCGCGCTCTGCCGCCGCAGCCGCCGTCACGGGCAAGATCACGGTCTATCTCGCCGTATTCATGGGCTGGAGCCTGCTGGCTACCGGCTACCTCGCCGGGCTGCGCGGCTGGCCGGTGCTGGGCAGCCCCCTGATGCTGCTGGCCGGCTATGCGGCGATGTACCTGGCCTATGCCGGGGTTTCCCTGCTGGTGACGGGCTTGACCCTGTCGATGTGCCGGTCGCTGTCGGCGGCCGGGCTCTATGCGGGGGCCTCCTTCGCCTTCGCCGGAGCCATCTTCCCGATGGAGTCCGCCTCCGCCTTCGCGCGGATCTGGAGCGCCCTGCTGCCCTATACCGCCTTCGCCAAGCTCGCCGCCGAGCAATGGATGATGGGCGCGCCGGCCGCGGTCTCCATGCCCCAGCTCCTCGTCCTGCTGGCCTTCCTGGCCGTCGGCGCGGCGGTGGGAATGCCGCGCTACCTGGCCGCCGCGCGCCGGCCCGAAGTCTGGGGGCGGCGATGATCGGGCGGGCCTTCCTCGCCACCTTCCGCACGATCCTCGGCGACAGCACGGCGCTGACCCTGCTGATCGGCTCGGCGATCCTCTATTCGTTCTTCTACCCCAGCGCCTATTCGGGCGAGGTGCCGAGCCGCATCCCGATCGCGGTCGCCGACCTCGCCCGCAGCGGCGCGAGCCGCTCGCTGGAGGCCAAGCTCGCGGCACTCCAGCAGGCCGAGGTCGTGGCCCGGCCGCCCTCGCCCGAAGACGCGCTGCGCTGGATCGAGCGGCGGCGGGCCAGCGCCATGGTCGTCATCCCCGAGGGGTTCGAACGGCATATCCTGCGCGGCGAGCAGGGCACGGTCGCGCTGTACGGCAACGGCGCCTATCTCCTGCGCAGCAGCACGGCCCTGGCCGGCGTCGCCGCGGCGATGGGCGCGATCGGGCGGGAGGCGGCGACCGATCAGGCCATGGCGCTGGGCGCGCCCGCGCCGCCCGCCCTGACCCTGATCCAGCGCCCGCTGTTCAACACCCGCGAAGGCTATGGCAGCGCGGTGTTTCCGGGCGTCACCTTCCTCATCATCCACCAGACCCTGCTGATGGGCCTCGCCCTGCTCGCGGCGACGATGCGCGAGCGCCAGGGCCCGCTGACCTACAGCCTGCGCGGCCTGCTCGGCATCGCCCTGGCCTTCTTCGCGGTCGGCTGCGCCAACGTCGCCTATTACGCGGGCTTCGTCTTCTGGTTTCAGGACATGCCGCGCGCCGCCGGCAGCATCGCGGCGCTGGCGGCGGCCACCGCCCTGTTCGTCGCCGCGACCGTCGCCGCGGCGCTGGCCCTGGCGAGCTTCTTCCGCACGCGCGAACGGCCGCTCCAGCTCTGGATCATCACCTCGCTGCCGATCTTCTTCTTCTCCGGCCTGTCCTGGCCGGCCGCGGCGATGCCCGCCTGGCTGGTCCCGCTGACCCGCCTGCTGCCGACTACGCCGGGCATCCACCTGATGATCGGCATCAACCAGATGGGCGCCTCGCTCGCCGAGCAGAGCGACGAACTGCTCAACCTCGCCGCGTTGACCCTGCTCTACGGCGCGATCGCCGTGGCGCGCTATCGCCGGCGCGAAGCTACGCCGGTTGAGCGATAGCCGTCGGCCGGGTTAGGACTTGCATCAATCGTGGCCGACGGGACCACCCAGGGGAGCAGGACGGTGAAGCGAAAGACCATCAGGCACATGGCGGCGCTGCTCGCCGTCTCGACCGCGCTGACGCTGGGCGCCGCCGTCGACGCCCAGGCGCCCGCGCCGGGCTTCCCGATGGGCCAGCGGGCACCGCAGGGCGCGCCGAACATCCTCGTCATCATGACCGACGATGTCGGCTTCGGCGCTTCGAGCACCTTCGGCGGGGCGATCCCGACGCCGACCTTCGACGCGCTCGGCGCGACGGGCGCGCGCTACAGCGAGTTCCACACCACGGCGGTCTGCGCCCCGTCGCGCGCCGCGCTGCTGACGGGCCGCAACGCCCACGCGGTCGGCTCCGGCTCAATCCCCGAGATGGCGACGCCGGAGGCCGGCTACAATTCGGTGTTCCCCGCCTCGGCCGCGACCTTCGCCCAGGTGTTCCAGCGCAATGGCTATTCGACGGCAATGCTCGGCAAGCACCACAACACGCCGGTCTGGGAGCAGGTGCCCGGCGGCGCGAATGCCCACAAGCCGAACATGATCGGCTTCGACTACTTCTACGGCTTCCTCGGCGCGGCGACGAGCGAGTACTATCCCTCGCTGTGGGAGAACCTCGACCGGGTGCGGGTGCCCGACCAGCCCGGCTACATCCTCGACCGCGACCTGGCCGACCACGCCCTCGCCTGGCTGCGCGACCAGCGGACCTATTCGCCGGGCAAGCCCTTCCTGCTCTACTACGCCCCCGGCACGCTCCACGCGCCGATCCAGGCCCCGGCCGAGTGGATCGCGCGCTTCAAGGGCAAGTTCGACCAGGGCTGGGACGTCCTGCGCCGCCAGATCTTCGAGCGGCAGAAGCGTCTCGGCGTGATTCCCCAAAGCGCGGAGCTGGCGCCGATGCCGCCGGGAACCGTCGCTTGGGCCTCGCTGTCGCCCGACCAGAAGCGCCTCGCCGCGCGCTACATGGAGGCCTATGCGGCGGCGCTCGCCTATTGCGACGACCAGGTCGGCCGGATCGTCGCCGACCTCAAGGCCAGCGGGCAGTACGACAACACCCTGATCGTCTATATGCAGGGCGACAACGGCGCCTCGGTCGAAGGCGGGCCGGACGGCGCCTTCAGCTACAGCAACCGCCTGAACGGCATTCCCGAGAGCCTCGCCGAAAACCTCGCCCGGATCGACCTGATCGGCGGGCCGAAGTCCATGCCCGTGGTCCCCTCCGGCTGGGCGCGGGCGACCGACGCGCCCTTCCCCTGGAACAAGACCATCGCCTCGCACCTCGGCGGCACCCGCAACGGGCTGGTGATCTCCTGGCCCGGCCACGTCGTCGCCGCGGACAAGGTGCGCTTCCAGTACGGCCACATCACCGACATCGCCCCGACGCTCTACGAGGCCGCCGGGATCGCCCCGCCCGAGACGGTGGATGGGGTGCGCCAGCAGCCGCTCAACGGCACGAGCCTGCTCTATACCCTCAAGGACCCCGCCGCGCCCTCGCGCCACCGCGAGCAGATCTACGAGGTCTTCGGCAACATGGCGCTCTACAAGGACGGCTGGCAGCTTGCGAGCACGCCGGTCAACGGCGGCGAATCGATGTTCGAGACGTCCGATGCGCCGGTCCGGTGGGAGCTCTACAATCTCGACCGCGACTATTCGCAGGTCCACGATCTCGCCGCGCAGGAGCCCGAGCGGCTCAAGGCGATGCTCGCCCGCTTCAACGCAGTCGCCGAGGAGAACCACCTCAACCCGATCAGCCGCGACCTGCGCGCGCGGGTCGGCGGGGTCGACCGGGGCATCGTCGCGATGCGGCCCGGGCGCTTCGCCTTCGCCAACTCGGCCGCGAGCTACAGCCCCTATGCCTTCCCCAGCGTCGGCGGCCGGTCGTGGTCGATGACGGCGAGCGTGACCGTGCCCGCGGGCGGCGGCGACGGCATGATCGTGACCCAGGGCGGCCATTTCGGCGGCTGGGGCCTGGCCGTGCTCGGCGGCAAGCCGACGCTGCTCTACCGCTACAACGAGCTGGACCGCAGCCTATCGCGGCTGACCGGTGCGCAGCCATTGGCGCCGGGCGCGCACGAGATCGCCCTGTCCTTCGTCGCCGACCAGCCGAGGCCCGGGACCGGCGGCCTGTTCCGCCTGACGGTCGACGGGCGCGAGGCCGGGACGCTGCGGCTGGAAAAGACGATCCCGTTCAGCCTCTACGAGGAATCGCAGGTGGGGCGGGACTACGATTCCACGCTCAGCGACGAGTACCGCGCGCCCTTCGTCTATCCCGGCACGATCCGCGCGGTGGAGATCGACACCCGCAAGCCGCAGTGATCCGCGCCGCCTATCCGGGCAGCGCGATCATCACCACGGAGGCCACGCCCATCACGGCGATGGCGAGCCAGCCGAAGACCTTGAGCGAGATCGGGGCCACGAAGCGGCCCATGATCCCTTCGCGCGACACGGCGATCATCAGCCCGACCATGATCGGCACGGCGGCCACGCCGTTGATCACCGCGCTCCAGAACAGGGCCTTCATCGGGCTGATCGGCGACCAGTCGATCCCGACGCCCAGTATCATCCCGGCCGCGATCACCCCGTAGAAGACCTTGGCGCGCATGACCTTGTGCTCGAGGCTGGCGTTCCAGCCGCCGATCTCGCAGACCGCATAGCCCGACGCGCCCGCGAGCACCGGCACGGCCAGCAGGCCGGTGCCGATGATGCCCAGGCTGAACACGGCGAAGGCCAGGTCCCCGGCGATCGGTTGCAGCGCCCGGGCAGCATCGGCGGCGCTCTCGATGTCGGTCTTGCCCGCGGAATGGAGCGTGACCGCCGTGCCGAGGATGATCGCCAGGGCGACGACGTTCGACAGGGCCATGCCGGCGATCGTGTCCCACCGCAGGCGGCTCAGCGCGTCCTCGGCCTGGTCCTCGGCCTCGGTCAGGGGATGCCGCGCCTCGATCTGGTCGAGGTCCTCGACCTCCTGCGCCGCCTGCCAGAAGAACAGGTAGGGGCTGATCGTCGTGCCGAAGATCGCCACGATCGTGACCACCGCGCCGCGCCCGGTGATCTCCGGGATCACCATGCCCTTGAGGGCCTCCGTCCAATCGATCCGGACCATGAACAGCAAGGCGACATAGGACAGCAGGACCAGGGTCAGCCATTTGAGGATCGCAGCGTAGCGGTGGTAGGGCACGTAGAGCTGCAACAGCAGCGAAAGCACGGCGAAACCGATGGTGAAGGCATGGGTGTTGCCCTTCAGCGCCAGGGCCGACGCCTCGCCCATCGCCGCCAGGTCCGCGCCGATGTTGATCGTGTTGGCGACGAACAGGATGGCGACCAGGGCGATCACCAGCCAGCGCGGCATGACCTTCTTGAGGTTGAAGGCCAGGCCCCGGCCCGTCACCCGGCCGATCCGCGCGCTCGCCAGTTGCACCGCGACCATCAGCGGATAGGCCAGGACCATCGTCCACATCAGGCTGGTGCCGAACTGCGCGCCGGCCTGGGAATAGGTGGCGATGCCGCTGGGATCGTCGTCGGCGGCGCCGGTGACGAGGCCGGGGCCCAGGCGGCGCAGCTTGTCCCACAGGCTCATGCGATTGTAGCCGATATCACGTGCGGAAGGGTCCCGATGCAGGCGGCGCGAGGAATTCGCGCGAGGAGAGGTCCGTTCCGCTGGATACGGAGGGAGGAGGAGAGGCTTGCCGGCGTTTATCCACCGGCAAGCCCGAAGGGAAGCGGCCTAACGCCCGGACGCCGGACGGCTCACGGATGCCGGTCGCGCAGCCGTCCGCCGATCACCGCGCTGACGCTGGCGATGAAGGCGCCGAGCAGCATCGAGAAGCCGGTGAACAGGGCGACGGTCGTGGCGGCCTTGCGCGCTTCCTCGGCCGCGGCGGCGGTCAGGCTCGGGTCGTCGGGCAGCGGCGGCGCGGCAAACCCGGCGAGCGCCGAGATCAGCACCGCGACGCCAGCGACGACGATCGTCGCCAGGGCCCAGGTGATCAGCCCCTGGGCGGTATCGCGGAAGAAGGTCTCGTCGCCGTGCAGGCTGTACCACCGCGTCCGCATCCGGCCCGCGAGGTAGCCGCCGACCGCCGAGGACAGCCATTGCATGACGATCAGCCAGATTCCCGCGCCGATCGAGAAGGTCGTCGCCGAAGGCCCGACGCCGGGCCAGGGCGAGACGGCGGCGAGGCCGAAGCCCGCGCCGATCGCCAGGAGCACGAGGCTGATCGCGATCGCCGTGACCGCGCCGGCCCAGATCGCCGCCCAGCCGACGCCGGAGGCCTCGGCCTGGACTTCGTTGACCGCCGGATAGAACACCGGGTCGAGCGTGGAGCGCCAGATGTCGGTCATGGCGTCAGTGCCAGAACAGGGCGAGAAGAATGATGATCGGCAGCGGCACGCCCAGGAGCCACAACAAAATTCCCTTACCCATCGTTCGATCTTCCCACTGGTTGCTGGTGAACCGACGAACGCCACGTCGCGGATAATGTTCCGTTCGTCCGCGCGATTTGTGGGAAGGAGGAAGGGAGGCCTCCGCGCCGCGGCAAGCGACCGCGAGGCGCGGGCCGGCAAGCCGCGCTAGGGCGTCCGGGTCCCCGGAAGGCCGGCCGGACCGGCCTCGTCCGCGCGGGAAGCGAGCTGGATCGGGCGGGCATCGACCTGCGGGATATCGCCCGGTCCCTTGTCCGGATAGATGAAGCCGTAGGTCGCGTTCTCGCGCTGCCCCAGGGTGCCGCTCGGCGCATACCAGACGCGCACGCGGCTCCAGTCGCCCGCCGCCGAGACGTCCTCGGCCAGGGCGCTCCGCTCGATCATCCCGGGCCGCGACCAGTTGGCGTGGTTGAGCAGCACCCGGCGCTCGTCGACGATCCGGCCGACCACGGCGACATGGCCGAGCGGCATCGCGCTGCTCGAGCGGAAGGCGAGGACCGCGCCGACCCTGGGTCGCTGCCCGCGCTCATAGACGCCGGCCGCCTGCTGCCACCATGTATGCGCGTTGCCGCGAATCTCGATGCCGGAGACCGAGCGCGCATAGGGCACGCATTGCAGCACGCCGCGCGCCTCGGCAGCCGGAGGACAAAATGCCAACGCCGCCAGCAACGGCGCGATCGCCAGGCACCGGCGAGCGCCGTTCAAAAGACTATCGATCACGAGATTTCCCACACCGTCCAGAATTTCAGATATGTTATATCGTCACTGGATTTTGGGCAGTCCCCATGGCGGGATGCCGCCGCGCTCCTGGAACCATTCATCGCGATTCCGGTGGCGGAAGCGCCCACTAGCAAGGCCCCGGCCCGGGGACACGCCGCTTTCGATTGCGGGAGCGCGGCGAACGACGAATCGACTGCGGCCGCCGCAAGGGGCCTCGCGCGGCCGCGGGTCCGCGCGGGCTCACCCCTCCGGACGGGATCGTCCGAAGGTGGGTTTCCGCCCGTTTTTCGCCCGATCAGCAGCGCGGCGCCAATCTTTCCGGACCTCCGGAACCGAGGGCTCGCGAGGCGCGTTAAGGCTGGCGAAAGCTTTCCCCCGAAGCTCCCCCGATCAGGAACCGCGAATGCCCTCCCCCGACCCGATTTCCCCCTCCTTGCGTCAGGCCGCCGCCATCGTCCCCCTGCTCAGCGCACCCGAGGCGCCGCCGCGCGTCGACCCGCGCACCCGGATCGCGCTGGTCGGCACCTATGCCCCGCGCCAGTGCGGCCTCGCGACCTTCACCACCGACGTCCACCGCCAGTTGATCCGCCACACCCCGGACTTCGCCGTCGACGTCTATGCCCTCGACGAGACCGGCTCCTCGGTCGAATACGGAGACATCGCCGCGACCATCGCCCAGCAGGACCCGGCGAGCTATCGCGCTGCCGCCCGGCAGATCAACCGCTCCGGCGTGGGCGCGGTCTGGCTCCAGCACGAATTCGGCATCTTCGGCGGCCCGGACGGCGAGATGGTCTGCGATTTCGTCGACCGGATCGCCGCCCCGCTGATCTTCACCTTCCACACCGTCCTGTCCGAGCCCTCGGAGCGGCAGCGGCGCATCGTCGAGCACCTGCTCGGCCGCGCCAGCCGGGTCATGGTCATGTCCGAGCACGGCCGCGACATCCTGATCGCGGACTACGACGCCCCGCCCGCGCTGATCGAGGTCATCCCCCACGGCGCGCCCGACCGGCCCTTCGGCCGCGAGGAGGAGTTCAAGGCCCGGCTCGGCCTGACCGGCCGCGAGGTGATGACGACCTTCGGCCTGCTCGGCCCCGGCAAGGGCCTGGAGCACGTGATCGAGGCCCTGCCGGCGATCGTCGCCGCCCATCCCCGGCTGCTCTACCGGATCGTCGGCGTGACCCACCCGAACCTCGTCGCGCGCGAGGGCGAGGCCTATCGCGAGAAACTTCAGGCGCTTGCCGATAAGCTCGGCGTAAGCAAATATATCGCCTGGGAAAACCGCTTCCTCGACACGGCCGAGCTGCTCGACCAGATCGAGGCTTCGGACATCTACATCACGCCTTATTCCAACCTCCAGCAGGCGACCTCGGGCACGCTCAGCTATGCCGTGGCGCTGGGCAAGGCGGTGATTTCGACCCCCTACGTCCACGCCCGCGAGCTGCTCGCCGACGGGGCCGGGGTCCTGGTCGAGCCCAATTCCGCGCAGGCCCTGGCCGAGGCGGTGATCGCCCTGCTCGACGATCCCGCGCAGCTTGCGGCGACCAAGCGCCGTGCCTACGCCAAGGGCCGCGGCACGATCTGGGCGGAGTTCGCCCGGGCCAGCGCCGGGCTCGTCCGCGGCGCGATCCGCGCCCAGCCGGCCGGGGTGAGCCCGGCCCTGCTCGGCACCCTCCCCGGCCTGGCTGCCGTGTTCGAGATGACCGACGCGACCGGGATGCTCCAGCACTCGATCGGCGTGGTGCCCGACCGCAACCACGGCTACTGCATCGACGACAACGCCCGCGCCCTGATCCTGATGAACCTGGCCGAGGGGATCGAGGCCGACGAGCGCCGCGCCCGCAGCATCGTCTTCGCCAGCTTCATGCAGCACGCCTGGAATCCTGAGGCGCGGCGCTTCCGCAACTTCATGCGCTTCGACCGGACCTGGTGCGAGGACATCGGCTCGGAGGATTCGAACGGCCGGGCGCTGTGGGCGCTGGGTCACACCGCCGAACGCTCGCCCGATGCCGACCTGCGGCGCTGGGCGCTGTGCTGGTTCGACGACACGGCCCCCGCGCTCGCCGAGATGGGCTCGTGGCCTTCACCATGCTCGGTGCCGCCGCCGTGCTGCGCGGCGCCGGCAGCCATGCCCGGGCCGAGGCGATCCTCGACGCGGGCGGCGCGCTGCTCCAGCGCCTGGTCGACTCCGCGCGGCGGCCCGACTGGGCCTGGTTCGAGGCCGTGCTCGGCTACGACAACCCGCGCCTCTGCCAGGCGCTGATCGAGGCCGGCCACGTCCGCGGGCGGCATGACTGGATCGTCCTCGGGGTCGAGACCCTGAACTGGATCGCCGTCCGCCAGACCTCGGCCGAGGGGCATTTCCGCCCGGTCGGCAGCGAGACCTTCGGCCGGTCCTACAGCCAGTACCCGTTCGACCAGCAGGCGCTGGAGGCCCAGGCGGCGATCGAGGCCGCCCATTCCGCCTTCGTCGCCACCCGAAACCGGCGCTGGATCGACCACGCCCAGACCGCCTACGCTTGGTTCTTCGGCCGCAACGACCGCGGCCTGGCCCTGGCCGACGTCGCCACCGGGCGCTGCCGCGACGGCATCACCCCGCAGGGCATCAACGAGAACTCGGGCGCGGAATCGATCCTCGCCTTCCAGCTCTCCCACTATGCGCTGAGCGGCCTCAGGCGGATGACCGCGCAGCCGGCCGCCTCCGTGACCACCGCGCCGCAGCTCGACGCGGGCACGGCGGCGAGTCCGTACCGCAACAGCATCCGCACGGCCTGAGCGGGAGCTAGGACTTCAGCGCCAGCCTGCGCTTGAGGAAGCGCAGGACCGCCGCCTCCTCCGGGGACAGACAGCCGGCCTCGCCCGCGGCCTGCTCCCCGATCCGCAGCCGCAGGCCGCCTTCCAGGTAGGCCTCGATCACCGCGGGGTGGATGTAGCACTTGCGACAGACCGTGGGCGTGTTGCCGAGGATCGCCGACACCGCCTGGACCACGGCGCGGACGGTGCGGGCGGCCTGGGCCTTGGTCTCCGCCGGCCCGGCCTCCAGGAAGCCGACCGCGGCCAGCACCGTGCCGGTCCAGGTCCGGAAGTCCTTGGAGGTCACGTCCGCGCCCGAGACCTCCTTCAGGTAGCGGTTGATGTCGCCCGAGGTCACTTCGTGCTGGACGCCCTCGGCGTCGACGTACTGGAACAGGTGCTGGCCCGGCAGCTCCTGCATGGTCCGCACGATCCGGGCGACGCGGCGGTTGCGGATCGACAGGCGCCATTGCTTGCCGCTCTTGCCGACGAAGCGGAAGCGCAACTCGGAGCCCTCGACCGCGACGTGGCGGGCCTGCATGGTCGAGAGGCCGTAGCTCTTGTTCGCCTCGGCATAGCGGGCGTTGCCGACGCGGATCATCGTCGTCTCGAGCAGGTGGACGACCGTGGCGAGCACCTTCTCGCGCGGGAGCCCGCGCCGCGCCATGTCCGCCGCCACCGCGCCGCGGATCTTCGGCAGGGCCTTGGCGAAGGCCAGCAGGTGCGCGTACTTGTCGCTGTCGCGCACGGCGCGGAAGTCGTCGTGATAGCGATACTGCTTGCGCCCCCGGGCGTCCCGCCCACTGGCCTGGAGATGGCCGTTGGCTCGAAGGCAGATCCAGACGTCCTCATAGGCGGGCGGGATCGCCAGGCGGCGGATGCGCTCCAGCGTCGCGGCGTCGCGCACCGGCGTCCCGTCGGGCAGCCGGGAGCCGAAACGCCGCCCGCGCCGCACCCGGGCGATGCCCGGCGCCTCGTCGCTGACATAGCGCAGGCCGGCGCTCTCCGCCGCCTCCCGCGAGGGACAATCGCCCGGACTTTCCGCTGTGTTTCCCGCCGCTTGCGCAGACGACTTGGCCATGGCGCGGGAACGCCGCGCGCCCTCGCCCGTTCCCCGCCGGAGGAACCTGTCCACAGCCTGGCGAGCCCCTCGGGCATTTTGTCGGGAACGAACGACCCGCGCGGGTGTTTCCGCGCTGGAGGGACATGCACCAACCCGCAACCATCGACGGCGAACTTTCCCGGCTCGGGACCCACGCCGACCTGCTCGTCCAGAGCGTGACGGACTACGCGATCTACATGCTGGATCGCCACGGCTTCGTCGCGTCGTGGAACGCCGGGGCGGAGCGGTTCAAGGGCTATACCGCCGACGAGATCATCGGCCAGCACTTCTCCCGGTTCTACGAGGCGGGCGACCGCGAGGACGGACTGCCGCAGCGCGCGCTGGAGACCGCCGAGACCGAGGGCCGGTTCGAGGCCGAGGGCTGGCGGATGCGCAAGGACGGCAGCCGGTTCTGGGCCAATGTCGTGATCGTGCCGATCCGCAACGGCGAAAGCGCGCTGATCGGCTATGCCAAGGTGACGCGCGACCTGACCGAGCGCCGCGCCGCGCAGGAGGCGCTCGAACGGTCGCAGGAGGCTTTCTTCCATTCGCAGAAGATGGAGGCGATCGGCCAGCTCACCGGCGGCGTCGCGCACGACTTCAACAACCTGCTCTCGGCGATCATCGGCAGCCTGGACCTGGCCGAGCGCCGCGCCGCGAGCGGGGCCGACATCACCAAGTTCCTGCGCAACGCCCGGCTCGCCGCCGAGCGCGGGGCGACGCTGACCCAGCGGATGCTGGCCTTCGCCCGCAAGCAGGAGTTGACCATCGCCGCGGTCGACCTCCAGGCCTCGGTCCGCTCGATGGCCGACCTGTTCTCACGCACGCTGGGCAACGGGGTCGAGGTCGAGATGCATTTCCCCGAGGTCCTGGCCCCGGTCCACGCCGACGCGGCCCAGCTCGAGCTGGCGCTGCTCAACCTCGTCGTCAACGCGCGCGACGCCATGCCCGAGGGCGGACGCATCGTCGTCTCCGCCCGCACCGAGGAGGGCGACGGCCTGACCGTCCCGGCCGGGCTCTATTCGGTGCTCAGCGTCACCGACGAGGGCCAGGGGATGGACGCCGAGGCGCTGCGCCGCGCGACCGAGCCGTTCTACACCACCAAGGGCGTCGGCCAGGGCACGGGGTTGGGCCTGCCGATGGTCCTGGGCATGGCCGAGCAGTGCGGCGGCCGCTTCTGCCTCTACAGCACGCCCGGCGTCGGCACCACGGCCGAGCTGTGGCTCAAGGTCGCAAGCGAGGCGGTCGCCCCGCCCCCGCCCCGCGCGGTCAACGACGACTGCGGCCGAGCGCTCGACATCCTGGTCGTCGACGACGACGCGATCGTGCTGATGAACGCGGTCGCCATGCTGGAGGACATGGGCCACCGCGTCCACGAGGCCGCCTCGGGCCAGGCCGCGCTCGACGTGCTGCGCGAGCGGCGGATCGACCTCTTGATCACCGACTATGCCATGCCCGGCCTCAACGGCAGCGACCTGATCGAGGCCGCCCTGGCCCTCCAGCCCCGGCTCAGGACGGCGATGCTGTCGGGCTATGCCGAGCTGCCGGAAGGGGCCGAGCTGCCGGTCCCGCGCCTGGCCAAGCCCTACGACGACAGCGACCTGCGCCGGCTGATCGCGGCGGTGATGGACGAGCAGACCTCGGCGGGGCGCAAGCGCGCGGGGAGCGCCGCTTGAGGCCCGCCGCCTCCCCTGCCGTCTCCCCCGCCTTCCCCCTGGCCGCCACGCGGGCGCCGGAACGATCCATCCCAGCCGGCGTTATCGCCTGTAGGCACTCCACTGCACCCGGCAATCATAACATAAGGGCCTGATCATGCTGCTGACCATCGCCGCGATCCTGATCGTACTATGGCTGCTCGGCTTCCTGGTGTTCCACATCGCCAGCGGGATAATCCATATCCTGATTCTCCTGGCCGTGATCGCCTTCGTCCTGCATCTGTTCAGGAGCAGCCGGGCAACATAGCCCGGCCGAATCGCGCACGGCACCAGAGGCCCCGCGCGATTCACCATTCGAATGACAATCGGGCCGAAGCGGACAACGGCGAGGGTATGGGCGACAAGACGATCCGGCAGCAAGCACGGCGGCGCTTCGCCGCAGGTTCCGCGCGCGGCGTGATCCGGCCATGAACACGAGCCAACTCGACGTGAGCGAACTCGACCTGGTCGGGGTCGACACCGCCAGCCCGCCGTCCTCGCCCGAGCAGGGCGCGCCGGCCCACACCGATTCCCCGCTGGTGCTCCATCCGCTGCGGCTGGAGGCTGCGCCCGAGCGGGTGGTGATCCGCCCCTTCCACCTCGGCTGGCAGGATTCGACCGCCCCCTCGCCCCGCGCCCGCCGCCTCGTCGCGGACGTGCTCGCCCTGCCACGCGAGGACGTGGACCGCGAATACGAGGCCATGCTCCGCGAGTTCGACGACCGCCACTGGCGGATCGAGGCGGTCTTCGACGAGCGCTTCGCCCAGGTCTCGGAAGGGATGGAGATTCCTTCCGACATCTCGCTGGTCCGCAAGCGGCTGATCGGCGCCTATTTCTGCCACGAATACTCCTATGCCGCCGCCGCGCTGATGAACCCCAGCGCGGTCGAGCATCCCGACCAGTCGGGCCTCTCGGGCGGGGCCAAGCGCTTCGTCATGTCGGTGCGCGCGGTCGGCGAAGGGCACATCAGCACGATCGCCTTCCGCGAGGGGATCATCGAGCCCGACGGCACCTTCAACCTCTGGCCCGAGCCGACGATCGCCTCCTCGGCCCTGGCCGAGTGCCCCGGCGGCGACTGCGGCCTCGGCGACACGCCGGTGCGCATCTTCCGCCACGACGATTCCACTCTGTCCGGCACGGTGATCTTCCCGGTGACCGAGGCCCAGCGCAACGGCCTCGAAGACCTCCGCCTGGTCCGCTTCGACCACGGCCGGGGCGACCACGAATGGGTCGGCACCTATACCGCCTACAGCGGCAGCGAGATCCGCTCCGAGCTGCTCCGCACCCGCGACTTCCGCAGCTTCACCCTGGAGCCGATCCGCGGCCGGGCGGGGCGCAACAAGGGCATGGCCCTGTTCCCCGACCGCATCGACGGGCGCTACGTCATGCTCGGGCGACAGGACGGCAAGAACCTGTTCCTGCTCCACTCCGACCGGCTCGACACCTGGGACGACGACGGCGCCCTGCTGCTCGAGCCCAAGTACCCCTGGGAATTCATCCAGATCGGCAATTGCGGCAGCCCGATCCGCTGCGACGAGGGCTGGCTGGTGCTGACCCACGGCGTCGGCGCCATGCGCAAGTATTCGATCGGCGCCCTGCTGCTCGACGCGCAGGACCCGTCGCGGGTCCTCGGCCGCAGCGTCACCCCGCTCCTCGCCGCGCGCGACAACGACCGGGCGGGCTACGTCCCCAACGTCGTCTACAGCTGCGGCGGGATGCGCGTGGGCGACACCCTGTTCCTGCCCTACGGCCTGTCCGACAGCGCCATCGGCTTCGCCACGGCCCGCATCTCAGACATCGTGGCGACGCTGGTCTAGGCGGGCGGCGGCCCTCCTCGTCAGAGGCGATAATTTGCAAACCCGACGGCCGGATGGCCGGGCTGGGGCAGGAAGCGAATCTTTTCCCTACCCACACCTCGTCGCCCCGGACTTGATCCGGGGCCCCGCTTCTTTCTGCGCGACGTTGGACAAGGAAAGCGGGACCCCGGATCAAGTCCGGGGTGACGAAAAGCGAGAGGAATGGGACCGTCGGCCATGCGATCGTAAGCCGAAACGAGATTCCGCTTGACAAAATGAGCCATATGGGTTATGTGATCCGCCGTCGTCGCGGTGGATGTCAACGCCGCTGACGATCACGCGGCGGGTGCGGGAGGGCGGTCAGGCCTTCGCTTCCCTTGCCTTCCCGCAAGCAACGGTCGGCGTTAGCCCGCGGATGCCCCAGCATCCGCACCGCCGGATGCGAGGATGAACCAGGGGTATGCCCCAAGGCAGGCGGCAGGGGTGC
>ERZ778022.1728-NODE-1728-length-26828-cov-3.917641_pt1 | contig 26828 bp, 30 predicted proteins | sample MGYA00375752_ERZ778022 | MGnify/ENA primary metagenome ERZ778022 (study PRJEB29350, sample SAMN05389826) | bioreactor metagenome | isolation source: Thiocyanate bioreactor | place: South Africa: University of Cape Town | collected 2014-04-04 ...
CTCGCGCTCGACCCGCTCAACGCCCAGACCGCGGCGCGCTTCGTGCCGCCGCTCGGCCGCTGGCGGCGGATCGAGCCCGCCCGCTCGGCGCTGATGCGCGCCGAGCTGGAGCGGATCGCCGCGACGCCGGGCCTGTCGCGCGATACCTTCGAGCAGGTGACGAAAAGCCTGGGCTGAGCGGGTACCTTGCCGCTTCACTAACCGATTCGGCAAAAAACCATTTTCCTACACGGCCAGGTTCTGCCATCGTCGGCGGCATGGAACAGCTTGACGACGATCGGGAAGCGGCGGTGGAGGTCATCCGCGCGGCCGCGCTGGAGGGTCTGCCGCACGGCTTCCTCGGCCGGCGCGGCGGGGTCTCGGCCGGGGCGGCGGCGGGGCTCAACGTCGGGCTGGGCGCGGGCGACGATCCGGCGGCGGTCGCGGAGAATCGGGCGCGGGCCGTGGCCGCGGTCCTGCCGGGCGCGCGGCTCGTCACGGCCTATCAGGTCCATTCGCCCGACTGCGCGACCGTGGCCGAGCCGTGGGACGAGGCGCGGCGGCCCGAGGCCGACGCCCTGGTGACGGATCGGCCGGGCCTGCTGCTCGGCGTGCTCACCGCCGATTGCGCCCCGGTCCTCCTCGCCGATCGCGCGGCCGGCGTGGTCGGCGCGGCCCATGCCGGCTGGAAGGGCGCCTTCGGCGGGGTGATCGCCAGCACGGTCGCGGCGATGGTCGCGCTCGGGGCGCGGCCGGAGCGGATCGCGGCGGCGATCGGCCCGTGCATTGCCCAGGCGAGCTACGAGGTGGACGAGGGCTTCGCCGCGCGGTTCCTGGCGCAGGCGGCCGACAACGCCCGGTTCTTCGCACCCGGCCGGCCCGGACATTTCCAGTTCGATCTGGAGGGTTACGTCGCCGCGCGGCTCGCGCAGGAGGGAATCGGCCGGATCGAGCCGCTCGGCCTCGATACCTATGCCGCGCCGGAGCGGTTCTTCTCGTTCCGCCGGGCGACCCATCGGGGCGAAGCGGCCTATGGCCGGGAAATCGCGCTTATCGGCCTCGAATGAGGGCCGCGGCGCGACGGAAAAAAGGCGGTTGGCAGGGGGGGCTTTCGAGTCTATCAGCGCGCCAAACCGGCACCTGCCACGGGTCTATCTTGCGGCAGCAGGGCGGAAACGGGGAACCGGGGATACATACAGGGTTACAATCGGCCGGCTGATCCACGACGCCGGCCATCAAGCAGGGCAAGGTCGATCATGGCACACGATGCGGGCACTGGCGCTCCGGAGCTTACCGCCGGAGATGGAGTGCGGCGGCGCGATTTCATCAACATTGCCGCGGTCAGCGCGGCGGGCGTCGGCGGTCTCGCCACCCTGCTTCCGCTGATCAGCCAGATGGCCCCCTCGGCCGACGTCCTGGCCGAAAGCTCGACCGAGATCGACATCAGCGCGATCAAGCCGGGCCAGGCGATCAAGGCGGTGTTCCGCAAGCAGCCGGTCTTCGTCCGCAACCTGACCCCGGTCGAGATCGCCGAGGCCGAGAAGGTCGACATCTCGACCCTGCGCGATCCCCAGACGCTGGAGGAGCGGACCAAGCCGGGCAAGACCAACTGGCTGATCACGATGGGCGTCTGCACCCACCTCGGCTGCGTCCCGCTGGGCGCCGGCGAGGGCGAGGTGAAGGGCGAGTTCGGCGGCTATTTCTGCCCCTGTCACGGCTCGTCCTACGATACGGCGGCGCGCATCCGCAAAGGCCCCGCGCCGAAGAACCTCCAGGTTCCGGACTACGCCTTCACCACCGATACCGTCGTCAAGATCGGTTGAGCCCAGAAGCGGCTAAGACAAGAATCGCTGAGGACAGATCATGAGCTTTCCCTGGGCCAATGAATACAAGCCGAGCCATCCCTTCATGCAGTGGATGGACGAGAAGCTGCCCCTGCCGCGCTTCGTCTATAACGCGGTCGGCGCGGGCTATCCGGTGCCGCGCAACCTCAACTACTGGTGGAACTTCGGGTTCCTGGCGCTGGTCTGCCTCGGCATCCAGATCGTCACCGGCGTCATCCTGGCGATGCACTACGCCGCCAACGCCGGGGTCGCCTTCGATTCGGTCGAGCACATCATGCGCGACGTCAACTGGGGCTGGATGCTGCGCTACGCGCACGCCAACGGCGCCTCGGCGTTCTTCGTGGTGATCTACATCCACATCCTGCGCGGCATGTTCTACGGCTCCTACAAGGCCCCGCGCGAGATGATCTGGCTGCTCGGCGTCGTGATCTTCCTGCTGATGATGGCCACGGCCTTCATGGGCTACGTCCTGCCCTGGGGCCAGATGTCGTTCTGGGGCGCCAAGGTCATCACCGGCCTGTTCTCGGCGATCCCGCTGATCGGCGAGCCGCTCCAGCAGTGGCTGCTCGGCGGCTTCGCGCCGGACAACGCCGCGCTCAACCGCTTCTTCTCGCTGCACTTCCTGCTGCCCTTCGTCATCGTCGGCGCGGTCGTGCTGCACATCTGGGCGCTGCACATCCCGGGCTCGTCGAACCCGACCGGCGTCGAGGTCAAGAGCGAGAGCGACACCGTGCCGTTCTACCCCTACTTCATCGCCAAGGACGGCTGGGCGGTCGGCGCCTTCCTGTTCCTCTACTGCGCGGTGCTGTTCTTCTTCCCCAACGCGCTCGGCCACCCGGACAACTACATCCCGGCGAACCCGATGAGCACGCCCGCGCACATCGTCCCCGAATGGTACTTCTGGCCGTTCTACGCGATCCTGCGCGCCTTCACCTCGAACTTCTTCTTCATCCCGGCCAAGCTGATGGGCGTCCTCGCCATGTTCAGCGCGATCCTGGTGTGGTTCTTCCTGCCCTGGCTCGACAAGTCGCCGGTGCGCTCGGGCAAGTACCGCCCGACCTTCAAGTGGTTCTTCGTCGTGCTGGTCATCGACGTGCTGGTGCTCGGCTATTGCGGCGGCGCCCCGGCCGAGGAACCCTACGTCATGATCAGCCAGATCGCGGCGCTCTACTACTTCGCGCACTTCCTGATCATCCTGCCGATCGTTTCCTCGATCGAGCGACCCGACCCGCTGCCCTTCTCGATCACCGAGGCCGTCCTCGGCCAGGACGAGAAGGCTGCCACCGGCGGCCCCGCAGAAACCACTCGGGCTTGAACCCCAGCGAGACGGAAAGACTAGAGACATGATCCGCATCTTCTCCATCCTCGTCGGGCTGTTCTTCACGGTCGCCCTGGCCTGGTCCTTCGCCAACGGTGCCTATACCGCCGCGACCGAGCCTTCGCCCGAGACGGTCGAGCACGCCTTCCACAAGCATCCCAAGGACGTGCACTTCGCCAGCGACGGCGCCTTCGGCAAGTTCGACAAGCAGCAGCTCCAGCGCGGCTTCCAGGTCTACAAGGAAGTCTGCGCCAACTGCCACTCGCTGAGCCACGTCGCCTTCCGCGACCTCAAGGCGCTCGGCTACAACGACGACGAGGTCAAGGCGATCGCCAGCCAGGGTCCGAAGCAGCCGACCTTCGATCCCAAGACCGGCGACCGCGGCGAGCGCGCCAGCCTGCCGGCCGACCACTTCCCGGCGGTCTACTACGCGGGCCAGGGCTCGCCGCCCGACCTGTCGCTGATCGCCAAGGCGCGGCACGACGGCGGGGCCTACGTCTATTCGCTGCTGACCGGCTATGCCAACCAGCCGGCCGAGCTGCTCAAGCGCTTCCCCGACGCGAAGACGCCGGACGGGCTGCACTACAACCCCTACTTCGCGAACCTGAACCTCGCGATGCCGCCGCCGCTGACCAGCGAGGGCCAGGTCACCTACGGCCCGGGCAATCCCAAGCCCACGGTCGACCAGATGGCCAAGGACGTCTCGGCCTTCCTGATCTGGTCGGCGGAACCCAAGCTCGACAAGCGCAAGCAGACGGGCTGGCCGGTGCTGGGCTTCCTGCTCTTCGCGACGATCCTCGGCTACATGTCGTACCGGAACATCTGGGCCGGCACGAAGCACTGAGCGGCTCGCAAGCCAACACGCGCGCCCCTTGCATCACCCGATGCGAGGGGCGTTTGCTTTCAGGGTCAGGATAGGGGACAGGCGATGACGCCCGACGAGTTGAAAGCGCTGGTCCGCACGGTGCCGGACTTCCCGCACCAAGGCATCCTGTTCCGCGACATCACCACCCTGATCGGCCACGGCCCGGGCTTCGCCGCGACGATCGCCCTGCTCGCCGCGCGGGCCGAGGCGGCGGGCGCCCAGGCGATCGCGGGAATCGAGGCGCGCGGCTTCATCTTCGCCGCCGCCGTCGCCGCGCGGCTCGGCCGGGGCTGCGTCCCGGTGCGCAAGCCGGGCAAGCTGCCCGTGCCCAGCCTCGCGCTCGACTATGCGCTCGAATACGGCACCGACACGCTGGAGATCGATCCCGGCGCGATCGCCGAGGGGCAGCGGGTGGTGCTGATCGACGACCTGATCGCCACCGGCGGCACGGCCCGCGCCGCGGCGCAACTGCTGCGTAGGGCCGGCGGCGTGGTCGACCGGGCGCTGTTCGTGATCGACCTCCCCGATCTCGGCGGCGCCGACCGCCTGCGGGCCGAGGCGGTTACGGTCGAGGCGCTGATGGATTTCCCCGGCCACTGACCGGCGCGCCGCGCCGGGCTTGACCCGAGGCCGACGCGTTTTTCAGGCTGCCTTGGCCTTGCGCTTGCCGTTCGCGGGCTCGGGATCGAGCAGGTCCTGGACCTGGTCCGAGGTGGCGACCTGGTCGAGCTCCGACAGGGTGAGCAGGTTCGCCTCGATCTCGTCGAGGTCGTAGAGGTAGTTGACCATCACCCCGTGCGATTCGCGCAGGCCCTTGGCCGAGAGGTCGCCGCCGGTGTGGATCGCCTCCAGCCGGGCGCCGTTGCCGAGGTGGAACCGCGCGACCGGATCGGCGACGCCGCCCTTGGCGTTGCGGGCCTCGACCAGGTAGCGCGCGGCCTCGCGGTGCAGCTCGTCGGCGGCGGGCGCCTCCGTATTGCCGTGTTCCCGCGCCAGCCACTTGGCGAAGCCCGGCACGGGCGAGAGCGTGGCGAAGCGGTCGAGCTGCGGCAGCTCGCGCTTGAGCACGCCGACGACCTGCTTGATCAGGAAGTTGCCGAAGGGGATGCCGCGCAGCCCCTCCTGGCAGTTCGAGATCGAATAGAAGATCGCGTAGCGCGCCTCGTGCGGGTCGATCGTCTCACGCGCCTCGCCGATGATCTCGGCGATCGCGCTGGGCAGGTGGTCGGTCAGCGCGACCTCGACGAAGATCAGCGGATCGTCGGCCATCTGCGGGTGGAAGAAGCCGTAGCAGCGGCGGTCGGCCGGCTCGACGCGGCGGCGCAGGTCGTCCCAGCCGCTGATCGAGTGGACCGCCTCGTACTTGATGATCCGTTCCAGGATCGCCGCCGGGGCGTCCCAGCCGATCCGGCGCAGCTCGAGGAAGCCGGCGTTGAACCAGCTCTCGAACACGTCCTCGAACTCGCGGTCGAGCTCCTGGAGGCCGGGGGTCTTGCCCGCGCCGAGCAGATCCTCGCGCATCGCGATCAGCCGCTGGGTGCCCTGCGGAGCGAGGTTGAGCTGGCGGATCAGCATGTGCAGCGGCGATTCGGTCGCCTCGTTGAGCAGGGCGGCGGCGGCTTCGCTGCGCTGCTGCTGCCAGGCGGCGATGGCGCGGTCGATCCCCGCCGAATCGCGCCCGAACTTGGCGTGAAGCTGGCTCAGGAAGACCTGCCGCGCCGCCTTGTCGGTGGCGTCGTAGAGGTCGAAGAAGGTCGAGGCGAGCGACGGCCCGGAAGCCTTGCCGCGCAGCGACAGCAGCGCGCCGGCCAGATCCAGCAGGCCCTCGCTGGTCGCCGCCGCCGCGGTGACGCGCCCGCCGCGGCCGAACAGCCGGCCGACCCGCGATCCCAGCACGTCGAGCGAATTGCGCACCCGCCGGGTGGCTGCCGCGAAGGCGTTGGGCTGGCGGCTCACGTCCATGTCGTATCCTTCATCCGTTGCAATGCAATATGGCGCCGAATCACGACAATACCATGAAGCCCTGCAAGTTCCCCTAACAGAGCCCTCGCGGGTGCAACATCGCAGGGGAGATGCGGCCGGACGCAATTGCGGGGAGGGCCGGCGCGGATTCCGGCGATTGACCGCCCCCGCCGCCTGGCGCATATGCGCCGCCTAGGGCGGGTATAGCATAGTGGTAATGTCCTAGCCTTCCAAGCTAGTTAGGCGGGTTCGATTCCCGCTACCCGCTCCAACTTCTCGTCCGATGACGTTCGTAGGCGTCTGGACAAACCCTAGAAAATCACGGTATTCCTCCATCTACGGGTCACCCGTATTCGCAGCCGTGCGCATACAGCCGCCATCCAGTGGGGGCCACTATGGGGACCAAGAGTGAATGGCCCTTTGTGGTTGGCCCCCAGGCGGGGGCCACGGAGTGGAGAAGCGCTGGCGCGATGGCCCTGACGGACACCACGATTCGCAACGCGAAGCCGCGAGAGAAGCCGTACAAGCTCGGCGACACCCTCGGCCTATTCCTCTTGGTCCAGCCGAGCGGCGGTCGGCTCTGGCGCCTCAAGTACCGGATCGATGGTCGTGAGAAGAAGCTCGGGATCGGGACCTATCCTGAGGTTAGCCTGAGCGAGGCTCGCAAGCGTCGCGATGATGCTCGATGCCTCATTGCGGCTGGCAAGGATCCGTCTCTGGAAAAGCAGCGGGACAAGGCGCGGTCGCGGGTGGATTCGGCCAACACCTTTAATGCCATTGCTGCCGAATACTGCGCCAAACGGAAGCGGGACGGTGAGAAAGGCTGGGCGCCGGCTACTGCTACCCGCAGCGAGTATCTGCTCGGCCTGCTCAAGAGTTCGGTCGGCAAGATGGCCATCACCGACATCGAGCCAGCCGATCTGCTCGATGCCGTTCGCCGGATTGAGCGCAAAGGCAACCTCGAGAGCGCACGCCGCACCCTCCAACTGGCCAGCATGGTATTCCGTTATGCCGTTGCGACGGCCCGGCTGCGGTCCGACCCCACGCGCGACCTTCGCGGTGCGCTGACGGCTCCCAAGGTTGTCCATCACGGCGCCATCACCGATGCCAGCCGCGTTGGCGAGTTGCTTCGAGCGATCGACGGTTATGCCGGCATGGGTACGGCGAAGCTTGCCATGCAGATCGCGCCTCATGTTTTCGTCCGGCCAGGCGAGCTTCGCCATGCCCAATGGCCGGAGATTGATTTCGAAGCCGCCGTGTGGACGATCCCGGCTGAGAAGATGAAGATGCGCAAGGCGCACGTCGTGCCGCTGTCTCGTCAGGCCGTGGAACTGTTTCGGGAGGTCCACGCTTCGACGGGCCCGGCCGGCTACGTGTTCCCCTCGATCCGCACCCGTGCCCGGCCGATGAGCGAGAACACGATCAACGCTGGCCTGCGCCGGCTGGGTTACTCGAGCGATGAAATGACCGCGCACGGGTTCCGGGCGATGGCCTCCACGCTGCTCAACGAAAGCGGCAAATGGCACCCCGACGCGATCGAGCGCGCTCTTGCCCATGGCGATGCCGACAAAGTGCGCGCGGCCTATCACCGCGGTGCGCATTGGAAAGAGCGCGTCGAGATGGCGCAGTGGTGGTCGGATTATCTCGATCAGCTCCGTAAAGGCGCGGACATCCTGCCGTTTCCAGAGAGGGAGGCGGGATAAATATCCGCGGGCTGATTGCACCGGCTGGTCGTAGAGGTGGAGGATCGTGCTTGGATACGGCTCACGCCTCGTCAATTTTGACGAGAGGCTAAGATCGATTGCTTCCCGGAGGCTCTCCGCGGCGATTGGCAAATCTGCCGCAGCCGAATGAGCTGCAATCCACTTTCTCAGGGCGCGCTTTAAGCTCCCGTAGCCTTCATTTGGCAAGTAATCGCCAGGCGGCGTAGATCGAAAACCGCTTTCTCAGGCAACAATGCGGCCAATGGTCTGCCTTCATTTCTCGGGCTTCAGGCTCAGCGCTACCAGCCGTCGCACCGCCTCAGGCCGGCTGGGCGCGTCGGGCTGCTGAGAGGTCCATTCGTCGAGGACTGCGAGCTGATCGGGGGGAAAGCGGACTTGCACCGCAATGGCATTCACCGCGGGCCGCCCTCGCTTAGATTTTCTGCCATCAACATTTGACATGGTTAATTGATGATGGCAGTAATTGCGAGCCGGCGCAAGGCTTAGGACCCTCGCGCCGGCTCTGATCGCAACCTTGCGTGAACAAGGAACCGACTATGTCCAGCACTAGCATCAGTGCGTCCTCGACGCACGTCTTCGACCCATCCGCCTGGCTGACCCAATTCGGGACGGTAGGCGGTGCATTCGCGCTCACCGATTGCGGCCTCCACCTCTGGATCGTGCCCGGCGAACGCACTGACGACGAGCTCGGCCACGCTCGGCGGATGGTGTCGCGCCTCACCACCGATCAGCGTGGCGCAATCAAGGATCACCTCGGCGCGCAGGTGGGGGAATCGCCCTCGTCGTCGTCCCCAACCGCCCAGGCCCCGCGCACGCCTGCTGCTGCCGGAGTTGCCGGCGATCCCACCGAAAGGACTGACGACATGAACATGATGACCGCGATCCGGGCCCGTGCGTCGGGTGTCACCACCGCGACCGCCCTTCATCAACTCGCGAATGAAGGCTCAGCCTGGGAAAATGCGAAGGCCCACCACATCGCCGCCGAAGAGGCTTGGGTCGCGGCCATCGCCGCCAGGGACGATGTCTACGATTCATATTATCAGCACCGGCTGGCCCAGCCAAATGGCGGCTTAGTTTTGCAAAAGGATGGCCAGGTTTTCTCGCTGGATGAGGCGCTGGCCAACCTCCAGACGGAGCAGGAAGACTGGAAAGCCGCGGACGCTTTGTGTCGCGACGAATGCGGCCTTAGTGCTGCCGACGCGAAGGTTGCGGCTGCGAGCAAAATCAACGGAGAAGCCTGGCGCGCGTTGCTGGCATGCCCCGTTCCTGATCTTGCTGCCGCGGCTCACAAGTTGGAACTGATCAGTCAGACTATGGATGAGGATGGTGAACTCGCAGCGGTTCTTGTCGATCTTCGCCGCTTGGCAGGGATCGCGCCGCCTTCGAGCCGCCAGCCGGATTCCATCGATCGCTATTGGACCGCGTTCCACGCTTTCAACGCAAACCAGTTCGAGGAGGGCGCTTACATGGAGGCGTTCGAGGATCTGCACGACTATACCCCTGCCACCGATCGTGACTTCGTTCGCAAGTTCGAGGCGGCTTTTGCTCACGGTGGTGCCCCCAACGGGGACCGCATCCAGCAGCTGATTGGTGAAGCATCGACCCTTCTTGGCGCCGATAGCCGCATTAAGCCGTCCCCTGAGACGATCGATGCTACCACCCGTGTTGCTACCGATATGGTCGGCCCCGATCTGACGAAGGCCGAGCCCATCGCTGATGTCATCGCCCGGCTGGCACCCCTGCGGAATGGCTATTGGGAGGACTTTCTCGACGCCTGCACGGCGTCCGGTATGGACGTGATGGTCATTCGCGACCGTGACGGCACGGACAAGCTCCAGATCGGTATGCCTGCGGACGGTCAGGAGGCTCTGCGCCAACCCCGCTACAAGGCGCTGACGGACCAACTCAAGCGCGGCAAGTTCCGCCGACAGCAGGTCATTGACGCCTTGAACCTGTTCGGGCGCTTCATGGACAACCAGCCGTTCGCATCGATCGTCGAATTGGCGGACGCCTTCCTTACGCACGGTGGGCGTCTCTGGCTCAAGCCGGACGGCTCCCTTGGCGAGCCTTGGCTGCCGTATACCCGTGACACGGCACAGCAGGAGAGAATAGAGCGCTACCCCCTCCGCCGGCTGATGCATCGATACACGGCGACCCTTCACCGGCCTAATTCTAGCGAGGCCCTGGCCGCCTATATCTGCAAGCGCGGCAAGAAGTGCGAGGGCAACTCCTGCATCATCCTCGAAGCGGAGGGCTTGGACCATGACTAGCACTGCCTTGGCCCGCTCGGCCGTCCTACCCGCGGCACCGGAGCCCTTCATCTTGCCGGATATGCGCGTCTTTGACCGCATCCCCGAATACCACCATGACATCGTTGCCTTGCGCGGCGCGGTTGTCGTTTACGAGACTGATTCCATATGCCGAGAGGACTTTATCGAGGAAGGCGCGTTCTACGTCGTCGAGCACCAATACACGCCGGCTGGCATGCCGTATGAAGATTGGCTGAGACGCGAAATGGAAGATGCCAAAGGGCGAGCGCAGCCTTGGAGCCGCCTGAAAACCAGCCGTGAAATCGTGCGCCTTTATCGATGGCCGAAGGGCGACAACCTGTGGCGGTTCCTTCTCCCGAGCGGCATGGTCGGCAAGGTGGTCGGCATCTACCAGCCGAATTGTGGACCTCTTCGCGTATCGCGCGTCTGGTGGTCGCCATGACGCCGGGCGCGTCGATGCACTGGTGCGTCCATACCTGTGAGCGTATGCTGCGCCGATCGATGAGGGCCAAGCTCATGCCGCAATTCTTCGTGCCGATGATCGGCGATAATGACCCCGAGGCTGCATTCGCAGATATGGCGAAGTTCGCGGGCGCCGCCGCCCCGGCACTTGGCGCTCGCATTTACTCGATCGTCTGGCGACACGATGGCGTCGAGTGGACCGCAACCGTTGGCGAAAAGCTCCGCGGCGTAGAGACGATCGAGAAGAAGCGGGGTCGCGATCGGACCTACATTGAGGTGCCACGATCCACCGATGATACAGTGCTGGCGATCTATCCAGGCGTGCCTTGGCTCATCATGCACGACAACAAGAGCAAGCGATGGAATGTCCCGATACTCGCCGGTGAGCCATCTTCTGTGACGACCTTCGATCCCGCAGCGGGGCAGAGTTGATGGCGGGGTGCCCAGCCTCAGACTGTCGGGCAGGCGGCGATCGAACCACTGACCTTGCTTCGGCTCAAGCGGATGCGATTGGTGAGGACTGGGCGGCAAGCGCTCGGCGCTGCACGTACTGCGGTGTCGTCTTCACCGGCCATGGAAGCGGAGCGACGATCCGTGGCTGGTATGACGATCCGATGGGCAAGCAGGGCTGGACACCGCGGCCATGACTTCGACGCCGGCGGACGATGACGACGATGTCGTGACGCCGAAAACGGCGGAGCAATGGGCAATGCTCTGCGCTCTGAAGATCGAGCAAGATCACGGCGCTGGCGGTCCGATCCATATTGCGGCAATGCTGGGCAGGTTCGCGCTTGAGGATGACCAGGGCGGCATCGACACGTGGAAGGCGATTGCGCGGGCTTACGATCAACTCATGCGGCCGGCGGGTGGGGTGAATTAGGCATCAGACCCACGCCGCTATGTTCGGGGCCGGTCCCTGCAAGCCGCCTCCACAGACCGCCGAATTTCCTGCCCACACGCGCGGACGCTGGCGAGCCGCGCACGCACCTGTGATGCGTCATCAAGAGCGGCCGCTTCGGCGAGGTGTGTGTTCAGCCTGTCCCAAGCTGTCTCGCCTTCGACCTCCATACCGTAGGCGGCTCCGAGCGGAGCTTTCATCTCCTGCGCACGCTCGATTTCCCGTGTCAGCTTGCCGTGGGTGGTTACGATCGTCAGATTGATCTTTTCGATCTCGGCATTCAATTCCTCGAGCCCATGACGCCCGCTCTGAAGGGCCTGCAACAAATCCAGAGCATCTTCGAATGACCGCAACGCTTGGACGATGGCGTTGCGCTCCATCTTCCACTCGTCCCAATCCCGATCCCGCGCCTTCAGCTTCTGGGTGGCCTTAAAATTGATGTAGTTCCACATGAGGCTGCCAGCGCTGAGCAGCCACGGGACAGCCTCTTTCAATCCGAATCCCGACGATGAAGGGACCGGCATCGTCTAGCGGATATCGCTGACGTCACGGCTAGTGAGAATGGCGGTCAGTCCGCGCTCGACCTGCTCTAAAACCACCGCGGGGGCGATGAAGCTATATGAGCTCCGGAACGCATTCGCGCTGCCGCCGCGGCGCTCGACCGACTTGGCAAACAGGCCCTGGATGAAGGAGGGCGTGACTGCGTAAACGTAATCCGGGAAGCGCACCTCTACGGGTTCGCTGCTCTCGTCGATCTCGTCGAGGTGAAACTTCTCTCGCGCAGCCAGGCCACGCAAACGACCGCTGAGGTTGTGGACCTTGCCTTGCGTCAGCTCTTCAAGATCAATCGCTGCCATCATTCTCTACCTCAAGCTGCCGGGCCAAAAAGGCCTGATCGATCGTGAACGCAATCGAAACGAGGGTGCCGGCCAATCGTTCTGGCAGATCGAAAACATACTCCGGATCCGGCGGCGCATCCATTACATTCTCAGCGTTGAACCACAACAGGCGGGGTATGGTCGGGTCCCCTTCTGACCTGCTACCGCTGATATAGGGATGTTGTAAGCGAAGACACGACCTGCCCGAAACGATGGTAACCTTCGGGCCGGTCGCGGGATCGCTCGTGCCCCCGATCACTGTCACGAAGTCCAAAATATCTTGCAAGCCCGTTCCTCCCGACCGTTGTGCACGAGCGGCGGGATCACAGGTGATCGTATCCTGCAGCGCGAAAACGGTGGCAAGCGTTTCGGGCGACCTGCCGCACTGCCAGTGCTTTGCGAGGTAAGCGTTCAAGTGGTCTCGGACATCCGACGCCGCGGTCTCCAGGCTCTCGCTGATCGATTGCCCAACGCTGAGAAACGCGATCATGCACTTGTAGGTCGGGGCGGCATCATCGTCATTCACCCGCTCCATAAAGGCGGTGATCGACCATTCTCCATCCGATGATCCTGGCTGGCTATGGCGCTCGGCATTGCAAAGCGCCTCGCCCATGATCAACGCCAGCTGCGCTTTGCCGTTCGTCGTCAGCTCCAGGTCGGCAGAACGGGCAAGGCATTCGTCCATCCAGCTTGGAAAGCGATCCGCCGCCTTCTCACGCGCTTGCGAATCGAGATGCTGGGTGGGCGACTGCGAACTGTTCGCTGGGCGTCGCCGCTGCAACGGGTAAGCCCACACGTTTGGATGAGGGCTACCACCAGCAGCCTTCGCTCGTTCGGTCGCTGGCGTCAGCATTTTGTTGTGCTCGCTCACGCCCGTCGCGCTCAACACTTGCTGAACGGATGCATTCATTTCACCGCCGGCGAACACGCGTGCGAGCTGCGGCCACACCTCCGCCAAGACAAGATATGCGCCCGCGTCCTCGCAATGCTGGTCCTTGAAATTCAGCCGAGCTTTACGAGCCCTGCCTTCTACCTGAGCAATCTGCTTGAGGTGTTCCATTGCGGCAGCGGGATCATCGAGGAACGAGAAGTTGGACAAATCCACGGGCTCAAGGCGGCCGGTGATCGGACGTTTCAGAAATGGTTTCCAGTCGTCAGCTCGTGACGGCAGTAAGGTATCGAGGATGGCGGACGGCCGAAATTTTGCATCGAGGAGATCAACATCCAGCGCGAACGAGGGGTTCCGCGCGACGGCGACGCGATAGGCCTTCAGGAAGTCGCGTGCCTTGGCACGGATATGACGATCTCTCGACCTTCGAGCTTTGCGTCCGCCGCCAAACCCTCGGGTTCGCTTCCGCATCAGCGCGCGTTTCTGACGCATTACTTCGCGGGCCAGGCCTTCGGCTTCGACCAGTTGCTCTCGCGTGCTCCTCGTAGCGGACGCCGTGCTTCGCAAGTGATCGAACAGACCGGAAATGATTCTATTAAAAGTGCCCATGCCGGTCCCGGACGATCCCAGGGTAACAACTATCCCCTCAACAGGCTTTCGCCGCACCGCTGCCTCGCCGTCAAGCCGAGTCTAGTTCGCGTCCACTACTTGAACAGAGTATGCCCAGCCACTGCATCTCCTTTTCATGCGCCACAGATCCCCACGTCGAACTACCACGCTGGGACGCCGGGTCAGCAACGACGATGACTCCAATACCTATTCCACCGCAAAGCCCATCCGCCGCGGACCATCGCGCAGCTCAGATCACCTCCGCGCGGTAACGTGCACCACGCCGCCGTCCTCGATCCGCCGGCCCAGCCTTCTGACTGACAGCGCATCGTCGGACCACGCACCAGCACGTGACCTTCCCGGCCGCGTCCGATCGGCACGCCGAACAGCTTCACCAGCTCGTCGCGCGATCGCTGGGCTGACACGACAGGGCAGAGTTGACCTGTTCGGCACGTCCCGTCCATCTCGCGCGCGGCGATACCGGTGAGGCGAATGCGCGGCCGTCGGCGTGCTGTGCAATCGTGACGGGGGCGTCGGCGCTCGCCTGTTAAGGAATGTTCAGGTCACGCCGCTGGAGCAGGTTCGGAATGAGCATCACGAATTCGCTTGTGTTTCTACGGTGTAATCCGGGAGTTGATTGAGCTGGCGTTTGAAACACAGGAACCAGCAATGACCCACCAATCCGAAGGATTAGCTCCTCTCGCATACTCGATCGATGAAGCGATTCGCGTCTCGTCAATCGGTCGCACGAACCTCTATGCGCTGATCAACAGTGGGCGACTGAAAGCGACAAAGGTCGGCAAACGGACTCTGATTCCAGCCGAGAGCCTGCGCGCGCTCATTTCCGGCGAGGCGGCATGAGTCATGCTCAGAAAGCGAAACGCCCCCGGCCGTAAGGCCGAAGGCGCTGATCTGTTTTCGCGGACCGATCAGCAGTTCCTTTATCATTCCGGACTTGCACCCGCAATGGCTGGGCTGGGCACTGCGCTGTGGGAAGCGTCAGAAGCCGATGCTGCTTTTGCGGCGCACCGGAGCCTGCTCTTGTTGGAGAACGCCCAACCAGCGCTCCGCTCGAGTTGGGTGTGGAAGCTCTATCGTGCCGCCGTCTGGAAGCAATTTTTCTCGACCTTCGTTCGGGAGGTCGGTGATGTCTGACCCACTTGTCAATCTTGAGGCCGAGGCCGAACTGCTCGGAACCCTGATGTTTGCCAATGAGGCGATCGACAGTGCGGCCGACAGACTGTCATCGGATGACTTCGCCGAGCCAGTGCATAGTCGAATTTTCAGCGCGATCGTCCACGAGGCATCGCTGGGCCGCTCGGCCAATGCGATCACATTGAAGGGGCACTTCCAGGGTGATGAAGCCCTAAACGACCTTGGCGGGCCCGCCTACTTGGCCAGGCTAACTGGCGCTTGCAGTACAGGTCTCCTTGCTACGAACGATTGCATACGGCTGGTCGGCGATCTGGCGGAGCGCCGCCGAATGAGGGATGGCCTTGCTGCGGCTGCCGCCGCGTGCACAGACATGGCCGAAAGTATCACAGGTATTATCGATATTGCCGACGCCGCGCTTTCCAAAGGTGGCGGTGACGGAATTCACCAGCCGACAGGGGGCGAGTGCCTGGACGAGCTAATCCAGGATTTTGAAGATGCCAGCAACGGCTTGGCATCGCATGCCATCCCCGAGCTCGATCACCTTCTTGGGGCCGTACGCGCCAAGCAACTCATCATCTGTGCTGCCCGGCCCGGCATGGGTAAAACCGCGCTGGCGCTGTCCTATGCTCTGGGTGCATCGCGCGCGGGGCATGGTGTGCTCTTCGTTAGTCTCGAGATGTCGAGCAGGGAGCTCGCCGCCCGGCTGGCCGCGGACATGTGCTATGATGGTCAGGAGGGGGTGCCGTTCGCAGCAATTAGCGCAGGCAGGCTCAACGATTGGCAGCGGCGCAAGTTGTTCGACGCGCGCAACGCGATCGCTACGTTACCTTTCCAAGTTGTTGATGCCGGCTCGCTCAGTACCGGCCGGCTCAACATGCTGATCCGCCGTCACGCGCGGCGCATGAAAGCCCGCGGCCATAAGCTGGAGCTCGTCGTCGTCGATTATCTTCAGCTCCTGCGTCCGAACCAGCGTGGCCGTTCGAAGTATGAGGATATTTCTGAGGTCTCGCAGTCTCTGAAGGCCATGGCGAAGGACCATGACGTTGCGGTCATGGCTCTCGCGCAGCTCTCTCGCGAGGTCGAAAAGCGCCCGGACAAACGACCTCAACTTGCCGACCTGCGCGACTCTGGACAGATCGAACAGGACGCCGATGCCGTGCTCTTCCTGTTACGCAACGAATACTATCTGCGTCAGTCGGAGCCCGAGCTGCTTTCCCCAGACCGCAACAAATGGGAGCTCGCCATGTCTAAAGTGCAGGGCAAGATTGAGTTCATCTTGGCGAAGCGGCGCAATGGCACCACAGGATCTGCCGTCGGTGCGTTTTATGGTGCTTACCAGGCGGTGCGGTAGCATGAGCAACCGCCTCATCTCGGAGGTCTACCGGCGCCAAGTGGGAAATCTCGCTCACACGGCCGTCCTGGCGCTCCTGGCTGACAAGGCGAACGATGACGGCACCGGCATATGGGCTTCCAAAATGCGCATGGCCGAGGAACTTGGTACCTCCCGTCAGACGATCATCACGACGATTAAAGGTTTGACCGCTGATGGGTTGATCACCGAAATCGGGGAACGGCGTTGCTCAAATGGGTACACGATCGAGTACGCGATTAATGTCGCCAGACTTCGTTCCGCGCCATTGGCGAAGGGAGTGACTGAGGGGAAATCCGAGGGGCCCACCCGTCAAACAGCTTTACATGACCCGTCAAGCTCCTTGACGGGTAAAGCTCCTTTACGGGTCAAGCAGGATGACATGACCCGTCAAGCTCCTTTACGTGACCCGTCAAGGGATTTGACACAAACCCTCCTTAACCCTCCGGAACCCAAAAAGCGGAACACTTCGCGGTATCCTTCGAACATTGATCAGCCCGCCCACGTGTCGGACCAGGTATGGGCGGACTTCATCCAGTTGCGGATCGCCAGGAAGGCACCGGTAAGCAAAACCGTGGTCGACAGGATAGCTGCCGAAGCCAGAAAGGCCGGCTGGTCTATGGAGCAGGCACTTTCCGAGTGCATTGCGCGCGGCTGGCAGGGGTTCAAAGCTGATTGGGTTAAGGCGGCTCCAGATCGGCAGGGAAGACCAGCGGAAGACCCAGATGGGTTTCTCCAACATTTGATCAGCAGCGGCGCGGTTGGGGCTGGGCAATGAGGCCGGTCACGGATGCCTCGCACGCTCTGCAGGCATATTGTTCGACTCAGATCGCTGCCAGCCGAAATGCCTGCGGATGACGATGGAGTATGTAGTTCAATGACGCGAGTTCAACCAACGCCGCAATCCCGCAATCCAGTCACAAAGGGTGTGCAAGACGCTGAGCCATCTATGCGGATGGTGGCTGAGGCCATCTTGTCCCCCATTGTTCGCAATGCGCAAGTGACGCATTCATTCGGTTCACGTGTCTTCGGCGGTCCCAAGCCGTCGGGCGACGATATGGTAGCGCCGATGCTTGAAGCGGTTCGGCGGACGGGCGATGGTGACATGACCCTCGTCAGCCACGCCCTCTCAGCCCAAGCAATGACGTTGGACGCGATATTCACCGACCTAGCCCGCCGAGCCGGAGACAACTTGAGCGGCAGCCCGGAAGTGGTCGATCGATATGTTCGTCTGGCGCTGAAAGCCCAATCCAGTTGCCGATCAACCTTGGAAGCCTTGGCGAGACTCCATCAGCCGCGGGAGCAAATCGTGAAGCACGTCCACGTTAACGAAGGGGGGCAAGCCGTTGTCGCGGACCATTTTCACCATCATGCAGGGGGGCAGCAAAATGGAAAAGCCAACGGACAACCTCATGCAGCCGGAACCGGAGCGGCTGGCGCAGGCTCCGCGCTGCCTAGCCCGGACCCGATCAGGAACACCGTGCCAAGCGCCGGCAGTAAGAGGAAACCGGCGATGCCGCATGCACGGCGGAAAAGGCAGCGGAGCGCCGCGAGGTAACCACAACGCGCTCAAACACGGCGCTCGGTCTCGTGATGTCATCGAGCTGGGGCGTTGGTTGAAAATCCTGGCTGCAGAGTAGCTGTTGAATCCGGCTGGGCTGCCAGCCGGCCAAACCGCGAAACCGAGCGGTGAGTTTCCGGCACAGCGCGCGCGTACGCGTCACGCGCGTGATGCGCCCGGCCATATGGCAAGGCCGCCGATCGCTCGCGTCTGGATGAATGGAAAGTCTTTCAAACGCCTCACTCAGTGCGACAGGAGCCACACGCCGGGATCATACGCTCGGTCCGCCCGTCAACCGCAACCTCTGGAGTATCCTGACATGACTACCACGTTCGTTTCGTCCGCTGACCCTGAAACCCACGCACAGCTTGCTGCGTGCTTCGTTGCCGGCGTGCTCGCGACGTTACCGCCCAGGGACGACGGCAAATTGACTCTGACGCAGCTCTCGGCGGCCGCGGCTGGTCTGATTGACACCCTGGGCGGCATCCTTGGGTGTATGCCTGCCAGTGACAGCGCCGCAGGACGGGAACGGCTGGCCAGCGGCATCGCGGCAGAACTTCTGACGGCAATGGAGCACGCCCGCTCCCTAGTCCCCAGCCGGGCGCATGGCGTGCAGTGAGCGAACCACACGTTGAAAGGCTATCGCGATCAATCAAATGCCCCGACGAAATGACCACTATGAGGGCGGTGACGGCTCCCCCGATCCGACACAGCTTCGGAAACTGTGGCGTCGCTGGAATAAGGTCTGCGCGATGATCAATCGGGGTATTGGCGGCGGGGGAGGTGTTGAGGTGAGCCGTCTGGGGATGAATTTCCTCGCATCTTGCAAGGCGACAAAGCCATCTGCAATGGCCGCGCTGCGGAAGATTTGCGAGACGTGCGCTCCCCACCCATGCCTAGGCTTGGGCCTAGAACCCCCTCACCGAATCCCACCATCGCCAAAGATGCCCTGGTACTTTTTGCGATCCAGCGACGGCCAGCGCCTGAGACCGATTATCCAGGCGAAAACGATGTATCCAAAAACGGGCCAGATCATCAAGACTGCCCACCATCTGGAAAGACCCGCCTTCTTGAGCATCATCATGGCGGGCGGCAATGTCAGCAGGCCAAGCAGGATTAGCGGCAGAAACTGTGCCCAGATCGGCGGAGTGTCATTCATTCTCTATCCCCCCGTTTCACCCCTAGAACCTCCTCTCCACCCTGGATGGGTCAAGAGACGCCCTGATCTCTCACAAGAATGTTCGTCCTGCGTAGGCGGATGCAAAGATCGTGAAGCCTCCCGCCGATCTCATGTAGCATTGCCAGTCCCAGCCCGACGCACACGAAGACGACCTTGTCCGGGGGGAGATAGACGGCAGCAAGCACCGGACCGAACATGAACATCGGTATGAGCCAGGTTTGATAGGCCTTACCTATCTTCTGCTCATCCTCAGCCATATTCTCCGGCCCAATGGTATGTAGAGTCATACCCTCAACCCCCGCTTCCTTAATCCCGCAGCCCAACCTCGTTGAGGGCCTACTCCCCGTTTGGCCTGGGTCCGACGATTCCGTCAACGCGCTAACCTAAACTTACGGCTTCGGAGCGCACCCCATGGGCACCCACATTATCGACGCGTTTTTTGTTTCGTTCGGCATCAAGGCTGAAGGGTTCAAGTCCGGATCGAAGGAAATCACTGAAGCCACGAAGCGGCTGAAAGAGGAGAGCCGCAAAAACTTCGGTGAGATCGAGCGCCACGGCAAGGACGCGGGCCAAGCCTTCAAATCACTCCGCAACGAGGTTAGCGGCCTGTTGCTGACCTTCATGGGCGCCAGCTCGATCGCGAGCTTTGCAACCAACATGCTGACAAGCACGGCCAACGCCGGCCGTCTCGGTGAGGTGATCGGAACGACGACAGACAAGATCTACGCCTGGCGCGCGGCGATGCAGGGCGTGGGCAGCGATTCGCAGTCGGCTGATGCCGCGTTGCGCACCATGAACGGCATCAAGATGGACTTCCTGCACGGGACCCTCGGCCCGCGCTCGGCCCTCATGGCCAGCTTCAAAATCAGCAACGATGACCTGAGAAACCTCGACCCCAGCGATCTCCTGCTCAAGCTGGGGACCGCCAAGCGCCCTTACGGCAATCAGGAGTTCGCGGATCGCCTCGGGCAGCTAGGCTTCGGCGATGGCGTCAAAAACTTCCTGATGGATGGCGACAAGGCCAAGAGCCAGATCGAGGAGCTGCGCAAGAACACCGATGCGATGAAGAAGCAGGAGGCGGCCGCCCAGAAGCTTCAGGAATCGCTGGCCAAACTCCAACTCACCGTCACGGAAAAGCTGGCCCCGGACATCACCCGACTGGCCGACGGGCTCGACAAGTTCATTCGCTGGCTCGACAAGTACAACGTCATCGACAAGGTTGGCCAGGTCAACGACACCGCCAAGGGCATGGCGTTCGGGCCGTTCACGCTGGGACCGAAGATCGGGAACTGGCTGGGCGACAAGATTAATGGATGGTTCGGCGGCGGCGGGTCTGCGCCGGCGGCCGGCGCGCGTCCTGCTGGTAGCGGGGCGGGTGGCGCGGGAGGGGGCTCTTTTTCCGGCAGCGCGAAGGCCGCCCCTTATGCCAACGCCCTCCGCGCTGCGGGTTTCAGCAATACTATGATAGCCGCGATCCTTGGCAACATGGAGCACGAGTCGAGGTTTGATCCCAAAACGGTAGGCGACGGCGGAAAAGCTCGCGGCGTGCTCCAGTGGCACCCGGATCGGCAGGCAGATTTCCGTAGAATGTTCCATACCGATGTCTCGAACGCGACGCCCGCCCAAGTCGCGGAGTTCATCAAATGGGAGCTGCAACATAATGTTACCGCACAAGGGTTGGCAAAAATCCTAAGGGCTGCGAACTCGGGCGATGCTGGCCGGACAGCAAAAATGTTCGATCAGTACTATGAAAGGTCAAAAGGGCTTAGCCGGCTGCAGCGAGCCAATGCAGCGAATGCCTATGCGCGCAGCGTCACCATCGGCTCGATCACTGTCAATACGAAGGCCACCGATGCCCATGGTATCGCACGAGACTTGAACAACGCTATCCGTCGGAGTGTCGTTGTACGGGCCGACCGTGGGGTTGCGCCTTAGGAAGATTTTGAGAGTCTAACCACTCGATAAAACACATCATCAATGTATATGTCGTCGTCGCAGTAGTTCCATTGCTCCTGATTAATACGGAGCTTATCTCCTGATGTCTTTACATACCAAACGCCTAATGCAGCATCATCGGGAACATCTGCATCTTCCCCACCTACATCGGAGATAGCATCACCGCCCCTTGGCCCTGTTGTGGATGCATACATAATCTGGCCGCTGAAATCAGATCGTACATTAGAAACGCGGTGTTTATAATTCTCGCCAGATTGAAATATCCGCCCCTCGATATGGCAGATGTCATCCCCACGTTTTGTTTTCCTCAGTATCGTTTCGGATGAAAGCTGCGCGCCATCCTTATCCTGGGTTAGGGCGATGTAGCCGACAAGGTTTCCATCTTTGCCCGGCTGGGCATACAGATCACATCGATCGGGAAGAGTTGCCACAGGTCCGCTCAGACCGCACTTTTCAGCAGCGTATCTTGCGAGGTCGCCATCGACCATTTTTAAATCGGTATTAGTCGGAAGATCGGCCGAGTTGATCGAACTGGAATGATCGACCTTAAATTTCGCGCCAGATGGTGCGGTATAATCACTAGAGCCAACTGCACCGCACCCACTCAGTGCAACCAGCGCTGCGAGCAAGATTGCGGTTCGCATGGCCGACTGCGTATCATGGACCTTACAGCCGCGCAAAGCCCCTCCCCATGGCCAGTCCCGCCTTTCCCAACGTCCCGCAACCCGCTGGCGTCCCGCCGGTTCAGCGGGATGTGACCAATCCCGGCACGGGGACCGAAACTGCGCTGAGCCAGGACGGCGATGAGATCGCTGTTCAGGGCCTCACCGAATGGGGGGTTTATACCAAGGATGGATCGAAAGCGCTCGACCCCGATACCATTATTTCCATGGGGTATTCTGCCGAATATCGCATAGCCGATTTCCCGATCGAGGAAGGTGGCTTCGAGAGCTACGACAAGGTCGGCCTTCCCTTCGAGACGCGCATCGTAATGACCAAGGGCGGCTCGTCAGATGACCGCCGCGCGTTCCTCTCGGCTGTAGAGGAACTGCGAGTAGATCGCGAACTGTACAGTGTCGTCACACCGGAGCGTACTTATCCGAGCGCCAACATCGCACGGGTCAGCATCGACCGGAGCCGCGAACAGGGCGCGGGCCTGATCTCGGTCGAACTGATGCTGGCCGAGGTCAGGACCAACGTCACAACGACGTTCTCGAATTCGAAGGAGCCAGCGAGCGCCGACACGAAGTCGGACGGCGCGGTACAGCCGCAAGCCGCGCCGCCCGATGTCCAGGCCAGGGCCCAGGCCAAGGTCGCGTCGCCCGATGTCGCGGTTGCCGGCGGCGCGCCGAGCTTCTTCAACCAGGTCGCCGGTGCCGCCATGCAGGTTGTGCCGCTCGTGGCCGGCCTGCCCTCGCAAAGCCTGACCGTGAACCTCGCGAGCCAGGCGGTGCAGATGGTCTTCTCCCAGAAGCGCACCGGCCTGTTCGCGGACATCTCGGTCGCCGGTGCCGCCATAGCGCAGGGCGTGATGTGCCGCGACGGCGTGCCACTGTTGAGCGGCGTCTCCTCGCTGCTCCCCGGCGATCTCGCTTTCGTCGATATGATCGGCAATGCCGACCCGGTCTTTTCCGAGCTGGGCGATCGCTTCAAGCTGCTCTGGGCCGGCTGATGGCTCTCCAACGCAATCTGCTGACCCTGCAATTTAAGCTCGGCCAAGGGAACTTCGGCAAAGGCGGGGCTGACACCGTTGAGCTTGAGGGTCTGCGATGCTCAGTTAATGTCAGGCGCGCCGGCATGTACGGGATGGCCGAGGCCGAGATTCGTGCGTGGGGAATGCCCCTGGACGTGATGAACAAGCTGACCGTGCTCAACAAGCTGATCGATGGCGAGCAACGGTTCAATTCGGTCGTGGTCAAGGCAGGGAGCGAAGACAATGGCCTGGCCGTATGCTTCGAGGGCACGATCTCGGAGGCGTGGGCGGACGGCAGAAACGCACCCGATGTCGTGTTCCAGGTTCTCGCCTACGGCGGCTTGGTCGAGCGCATCAACCCGATCCCGCCGACGAGCTATACGGGCTCCGTGGACGTCGAGACGGCGCTTGCAGGCATCGCGACGCAAATGGGCCTCGCGATCGACAACAATGGTGTTACCGGCAGGATCAGCGATCCATACTGGCCCGGGGACGCTGGCGAGCAGGTTCGCAAGATCTGCAAAGCCCTGGATTGCAATGCCGATCTGGATTTCACGAACAAGGTACTGGCCATCTGGCCTAAGGGCGGGACGCGTGGCGGAGCGGCAATAGAGATCAACGCCGAGACGGGAATGCTCGGATATCCGGCGTTCACCCAAGCCGGCGTCAAGATCACGACACTCTACAATCCAACAATCTCGTACGGCTCCAAGATCAGGGTCAAAAGCCAGTTCACGCCGGCAAATGGCGAGTGGAGCATTATCGGGGTCAGTCACAGTCTCGAGAGCAACGTGCCGGGCGGAGCCTGGTTCAGCGAACTTGAGGCCAGCTTCATAAGCCGCAAAGCATGAGCGAACAGGAAAACTACAACGGCTTCGGGCGACGTACCGATGGGCTGGATGACTATAGCGGGACTGAGTTCCTGGTCGAGCAAATGCTCAATCAGGTGGCGACTGCAACCCTCGTTCTGGTGAAGAAGGTCGACGCCTCGAAGGGCATTGTTGATGTGCAACCTATGGTGAGCAGGGTCGATGGCGCCGGTCAGGCCAGCGATCACGGCATAATCAATGCGATGCCCTACCTTACCCTCCGCGCGGGGTCCGCAGCGCTTATTGCGACCCCCAAGGTTGGAGACATTGGCATCGCCATATTCTGTCATTCCGATACCAGCTCAGTCCGCAAGACCAAAAAACCCTCCCCCCCAGGCTCGCGCCGCCGCTTCGATTGGGCTGACGGCTTCTATCTTGGCGGCTTCCTTGGCCCCACGCCGACAACGCTGATCAGTGTGGACGATGGCACCGGCGTCACCATCACGGTGCCGAGCGGAAAGAGCATCACCATGAATGGCAATGTGACCATCAACGGCACGCTCACTGCGACGACTGATGTGGTGGGCGGCGGTAAGAGTCTGAAATCCCATACACACTCGGGCGTGACGACGGGCAGCGGAACCTCTGGGCCGCCCAGCTAACCTACTTTACCATCCAGCCGGACTCGAAGCGTTTCGGACGTAGAGCCCAAGGTGTCTGATCTCCGGATCAGTCTGGCACGTGGCACTTCGGGTCTAGCCTGCGATCAAAGAAATGCCCGTCTTGACCCACCAGATGGCGCGGCTGGCATCCGTCACCCACAGGATGTTCCACTCGCTTCGCCAATTGTGTAGATGGGCGTCGGACCCCGGGGCGTTTCGGACGTACAGGCCAAGGGTTGCTCGCGAGAGCATCGCACGCGCCGCGCCGGGGCCACCTCTTTGGCGCGGTAGCTTGCGCCCCCGTCTCTGTCATCGAGGCTACGGCTGCTCTGATCGAGTATTGAGATCGGCGTCCCCTTGTGCGACCTGTTCTGCAGGGGGCTGAAGCATGATCTTTGGAGATCTCACTCAAGCGGCGGCAACTCTGGGCGCAGCCTTCGTAAGCGCCTGTATTGCCTTACTGGTTGTCATCGTGGCTAAGGACCAGAAGGTCTCTGAGTTTCGGCAAGCGTGGATCGACAAGCTCCGCGATGACATTGCTGAAGCGATTTCGGCAGCATCCGCGATAACTGTCATCGTGGTGAAGCCCGAGGGCAAGCTGTCCGACGTGATGTTCGCGCAATGGTCACGGCTAGCGGCCGCGTTGGCTCGCGTCGAACTCCGCCTCAACACTGGCGAGGAAACGCATCAGGCGCTGATCGGCTGCATCCGTGACACCGAAAGTCTTTTGCATCGGATGGACCGCGACCCAGCCGACTATGATCAAAGCGAATGGTTGGCGTTGCAGGGCCGGGTAATCGAGATTTCGCAGCGCTTGCTCAAGATCGAGTGGGATCGAGTCCGGAGCGGCGAGCCGATGTACCGGACCACCAAGGGAATATTGTTCGCGGTTCTCGCAACAGTACCCCTAACGCTTTTGGTTGGATATGCCTGCGCCAATGCCGGGGCCGAGAGCAGGCCGAGCGCCGTAAAAGCGGCGGTCATAGGGAAAGCCAATGCCGAGAAAAAATCCCACTGAGCTACCGGAACGCGGGGATGCCTCGATTGCCGATCTCTACCGAGATGTCGGGGAGGCGTTGTCTTGGTGGGAGAGCTCGGAGGACATGATACTTCGGCTGTTTCGCACGCTCTGCGATGATCTGGAGCCAGCCGCCGTAAAGACCTTCATCGCGGCTTCGCGCCGGCCGAGATACGAGATGCTGCGCAATGCGATGCAAACCTACCGCCACCTGCTGAAAGAGGCTGAGATCTCGTTGGTGGAGGCCGCACTCAAGAGGCTCGATAAGCTGGCGGAAGTGCGAAATCAGATCGCTCATGGCAATGTTGTGAACTACTCTAGCCAGGTTGGTGAAGAGGTGGCTGCATCGGGGATGTACCTTCTGCCCTCACTCTCCGCCGGCTCATATCACGAGCGCGAATTTAAGTTCCATCATACCACTGCGACGATCAAGGGTTGGGTGCAGGAGCTCCGCCAGCCGCGAGGTGACATCATGGATGTCTCCGTGGCTTTGCTGATGCGCATGAATGCTCGTCGGAATTTCGGCAGTGACGCGCATCTGTTCATCGAGACTGCCAGGCGAATCGCGCGAATGGAGCTGCACGGGCAGGCTGCAGTGGAAGCTATGAGGCAGGCAATCGGCTATGTCGAAGCGGGTGGCGATCGTGAAGCTCCAGACTGACTTATATGAGGGCTGAAGCGCCCAAAGCGACGGGCCAATGCCGAGCGCAAAGAATAAGACCGCGCATCCCGTTCCCGGGACGATTGAAGCCGGTGTCTACGGCTATGTCGTGAAGTACTTTCGCAAACTTGGTTTTGGTGCGCCGAGTCTGCCGTCGCTGCACCCGTCGCCTGCCCCGGCGCCGCTGATTTGGCTGCCGTGAAATCGGTCGGCGCACGAATAGCGCCTCGCAAGCAAGATGTGTTGGGGGCCATATTGGGGGCCACCCAGATTTTATCATTTACGATGTGTGCGTAAAACAGTCATTCTAGCCCTGATATTCGATTCCCGCTACCGTCCAACTTCCCACCAGTTTCGTCGTCATCTCGCCAGAGCCGGGCGCTCGGCGTCCGTCCGGGGCGCTTGCCGACCCGTTGACCAGACGGCTTCGCGCCGCTCGCATCGCCCTCGCCAAGCGCCGCGGCGATTTCTTGCTTGCGCCATTTTCAATTCGTCATATAAATGGGACATAATTACGATATAATGATATTGGGAGACCTGCTGTGGCGCAATCCGGCCTCGGGCAAAGGTTATATCGGGCGCCGTTCGTCGGCCTGCTCGCATTCGTCGCGGTTCTGCTCGCCAATCCGGTGATGCATTCGATCCGGGTCGGAGCCCGGCAGCTCATGCCGCCCGCGCTCGACGGGGCGTTCAACCTGTTCCTGGGCGCGGTGGGGCTGGCGATCCTGTTCTACGGCCTGCGCCGCGGCGAGGACGAGGTGCGCGGCACCCTGACCGGGTTCGTGGCCGGCCTGCTGATCTGGATCGGCTGGGCCTCCTACATGTTCTCCTACAACGACATCGCGCTCGGTCGCCCGATGATGGCGATCACGCCGGACCAGAAGCACCCGCTCGGCCTGCTGTTCATGCAGGGCGCCTTCGGCATCTGCGTGGCCACGCTGCTGTTCTTCTTCCTGAACCGCGACACCAAGTGCAACGCCTTCCGCTGGCTCCACCGCAAGCTGCGCATCAACCTGGGCAAGCCCGAAAGCGGCCAGAACCGCAACTTCTGCCGGATCACCTTCAT
>ERZ778022.1729-NODE-1729-length-26818-cov-5.164219_pt1 | contig 26818 bp, 26 predicted proteins | sample MGYA00375752_ERZ778022 | MGnify/ENA primary metagenome ERZ778022 (study PRJEB29350, sample SAMN05389826) | bioreactor metagenome | isolation source: Thiocyanate bioreactor | place: South Africa: University of Cape Town | collected 2014-04-04 ...
TTTCTGGATGAAGACCGCTTATCGGATTCCGGACAACGACTGCAATTGCGTCGAGCCCGGCACGGCGCCAAAGGCGACCGTTCCGATCAACCGCTTCACGGTGCGATCCTTCGTCACCAACCTGACCAGCGGCCAGAAGGTGAAGGCCGGAAAAACGAACCTCAAGGGCATCGCCTTCGACGGCGGCAAGGGCATCAAGGAGGTCGCCGTTTCCATCGATGACGGCAAGACCTGGACCCCGGCCAAGCTCGGCAAAGACCTCGGCAAATACTCGTTCCGGGAATGGCACTTGCCAATGAAGCTTGCGGCAGGCCAGCACGACATCAAGGTGCGCGCGACCAGCAATGGTGGCGAAACCCAGCCGCTGAAGCCGTTGTGGAATCCGGCAGGCTATCTGCGCAATGTCGTCGAAACCGTCCGCGTGACGGCAGCGTGAGGAGAGCGATCATGAATCGATTGATAAAGATCGCAGCCGCAGGCCTCGTGGTTGCCGCCGCAAGCGTCGCCTATGCCAAGCCGGTGAAGTACGAGCTTCCGCCGGAGGTCGCAGCCCTCAAGCCCGGCCCCAATCAGGACGTCGCGGTCAACAACTGCACCGCCTGTCATTCCGCCGACTACATCCAGACCCAACCGCACGGCCCGAAGTTCAAGAAGGACTTCTGGCAGGCGGAAGTGACGAAGATGATCAAGGTCTACGGCGCGCCGATCGACGATGCGGACGCCAGCAAGATCGTCGATTACCTGACGGCGACCTACTGACTTTTTACGCGGGCCGGTTGAGAAACCGGCCCGCGCCGATTCAGCACCGGCTTACGCCGCCCTGTCGGTGGAAGTCATCATCTCGCGCATGTCCTTGGCCGCCTCGCGGGCTTCGTCCATGGCGCCTTGTGTGATCCGCAACATTTTCTGCGCTTCGTCGCCATAGTGCGTGAAGGCCGTCTGCCAAAACTGGGCATAGGCCTGCTGCAGATCCTGCAGCGAGTGGCAGTCGTGAAGCGTGCGGATCAGTTGAACATCTTCGCGCAGCCGTGTGCCGACGAAGTCAGACCATTCCTTGCCGAGATTCTGCAGAGTGGTGCTGACATGCGCGTTGAACTTCGCGGCTTCACCGAACATGGTTCCGTTCAGTTCGCTGGCCCGTGCCATATCCGGAAACGGCGATCCGTGTTTTTCAAAAACATTATCGTGGCTGGTGGTTGTCATTGGCCGACCTTCTTTACGCTGGAGCAAGAGAGGACGCGTGCAACACCGGCACTCCATCATTTGTGGATGGCAGCAGTATGATGCTCAGCGGAACGTGAATGAAAAAGAAAAATTCTTCCACGCGATGCGCTGCTATGTCGCGCTCCACGGAGCAGCGCGACGTCATCAAGGTCAGCAATAGTGACGCACCTATTCTGCAGGCGTCATGATTGCAACACCGCGCAGGCCACCACGCAGTTCGTAACGGACCACAAGCCAGCCGAACAGCAGCATGTCGGCCAATAGAACGAACGATCCGATTCCGGCGAACGGTTCGCCGCCCTTGTTGCCGGCATGAAGCATGGCGACGCCGACGGTGAGCGAAACGGTGCCGATGGCCCAGACGCACACCTGCATCAGCGCAGTCCGCGTCACATCAAGCGCCGGGTGCAGGCGATAAAAAATGCCGAACAGGAACAGCGATACCCAGCCCAGCAGATTGAGATGCGCGTGCGCGGGCATGGCCGAGTGATCCTGTGAAATCGCCATGACAATCCCCCATGACATGCCGACCAGCACTGCAATCACGGCGGCGAAAAAGCTCAAGGATGAAGCCTTCATAAGAATCTCCTGATAAAAATTTCTGAAATACGGCGTGGCCGCGGAAGGCGCGGACCTAACAATCACTTGTCTGAAAAATCAACACGTCTCAAACGCATGACCACCTAAATCGCTTGCAGATTTGCGACGATCCGGACCCGCCTTCCATCCCTCGCCTGAGGGGAAATCGTCCCCTCAATCGAGGGGTGTCGTTCAAATCAAGCGATCAGATGTCGCGGCCTTCGACCTTTTCGGTCAAGGACTTCACGAGTTCGGGGACGCGCTCGAGATACGGGTTGACGGCGAGCGCCTTGCGAAACGCATCGAGCGCGTGCCTGTCGTCGCCGGTTTCCTGCAGGATCATGCCGAGTCCGGCCAGCGCGCCGAAGTGACGCGGCTCGCGGATCAGCACCTGACGGATATCTTCCATCGAGCGATCGTAATCGTTCTGCAGGTAATAAAGCGTCGCGCGGCGGTTCCAGGCCTCGACATAATCCGGACGAAGCTTGATCACGGCATCGAGCAGCTTCAGCGCCACCTCGGTGTCCTTGCTGTCCATCGCGGTCTTGGCTCGCGACATCAGCAGCGCAGCGGTGTCACTCGGCGTTGCGGTCCACAGCGCCCAGATCCGGGCTTCGACCGCCTTCGCGCTTTCCTGATCCGGCGCAACCTTCAATGCGCCGAACAAAAAGTCGAGCGTCTTGCCATTGTCGCCGGGCACCCGCGGCAGCTTTGCCGGGGCCTGAGGCAATTTCTTCTGGGTGCCGGGCGGCGTGAGCTGCGGCGACTGGGCAAGGGCGGGCGCGGCGGCCATCATCGCGAGCGCGCAAATGCCAAGCCTGAAAACAAGCCGGGTTCGGTTCGCCGCAGTTGCCGATCGCATCGCCATGGCGAAAGTCTAAACGCGCAAAGCGCCGCATGCAAAGCGCATGCAGCGTCAAACAAGCGTGAATTGAGGAGTTTGCGGGACCGGCTACCGAGGCAACCGAACGCATCCTTCAGGCAGCGATCGAACCAGCCGGGCCGATTAGCCCTGGCGAGCCTTGAACCGGCGCTGCACCTTGTTGATGACGTAAACCCGGCCCTTGCGGCGGACCAGACGGTTGTTGCGGTGACGGCCGCGCAGGGACTTCAGTGAATTACGGACCTTCATGGGACAATGCTCTCTGGAAGGCCGCGTTGCAGGGCCGTACTGGAATCATTGGTGAATGGGCAAATCCCGCGGAGCCAGGCCCGCGCGAGACAGGCGGTTTCTATGCCATCGGGGGGCTAAATGTCAATCCGGCGACAGCCCGTCGGGAACCTGTCGGCGGGTTAAAATACCCGAATTGGCGGTCTATTTCCGGCTTCTCTGCCCGAAAATCCCTCTGCCATCAATATTCAGGCGCATTCCCCATGCAGTTCGTATATTTGTCGACTGCATGCGCTAGCACGGCGTGGGGCCCCTCAAAGGACAGATTTGCACCGTTGACCGCCGAAACCACCACAGACCGTCCAGCCGCCAAGGCAACCCACCGCAGCCCTGCAAGCACCGGCAGCAGCGCTGTGCCCGGCCACCTGCCCCTGCCCGCCGGGGTCAGCCTGAACCGGATCGAATGGACTTCGGCGGGGCCGATTCTTTTCTACCATCTGGTGGCGCTGCTGGCGTTCATTCCCTGGACCTTTAGCTGGACCGGAGTGATTGTCGCCGTCATCGTGGCCCGGCTGTCGGGCCTGCTCGGCATCAATATCGGCTACCATCGCCTGCTGACCCATCGCGGCTTCCGCTGCCCGAAATGGTTCGAGCATGTGCTTGTGGTCATCGCCATTTGCTGTGTGGAGGATACGCCGGCGCGCTGGGTCGCCGTGCACCGCCGGCATCACCAGCATGCGGACGAGCAGCCCGACCCGCACAGCCCGCTAGTGAATTTCATCTGGGGCCATATCGGCTGGCTGGTGGTGAAAAATCCCGAACTGAACCGGCTCGGCATTTACGACCGCTACGCCAAGGACATTTTGCGCGACCCGTTTTATGTCGCGCTGGAGCGCAACTGGCTGCAGCTCAAGATCATCGCCCTGCAATGGATCGTCTTCTTCGCGGCCGGCTTTCTCGCCGAACTCGCCATGGGCGGCACGACGATGCAGGCGGTGCAGTTCGGCACCAGCATCCTGATCTGGGGCGTGTTCGTGCGCACGGTGTTCGTCTGGCACCAGACCTGGGCGGTGAATTCCGTCACCCACCTGTGGGGCTATCGGAATTATCAGACCGACGAGGACAGTCGGAACAACGTCTTCATCGGCCTGCTGGCGCACGGCGAAGGCTGGCACAACAACCACCACGCCGATCCGCGCTCGGCCAAACATGGCCACCGATGGTGGGAATTCGATACCACCTGGCTGATGATCCGTTTGTTCGAAAAGCTGGGGCTTGCGACCGACGTCGTGGGCCCAAGCCCGCATGTGATGGCCAAGGCCGGCATCATCACCACGCACGGCCCGAACGGAACGCCGACGCACTAAGCCGCGCCGGCGTCCCTGAGCGTAAAGCTTATTCCTGCGGCACGTTCGCGGTCTTCACCACGTTCGCCCATTTCGCAATCTCCGCATTGACGAATGTCGTGAACTCCGCGCCGGTGAGCTTGCCGGGATCGACGCCCTGCGTTGCGAACTTTTCGCGCGTCGCGGGTGCGGACAGAATTTCCTTCATCGTCGCCACGAGCTTGGTATAGGCCGCATTGTTATTGGCCGCGGGCATATAGAGGCCGAACCACGCCGTGGCCTCGAAGCCCTTCACGCCGGCTTCGTCAAGCGTCGGCACATTCGGCAGCGACGCCGCGCGCTGCTTGCTGGTAACGGCCAGCACGCGGATGTTGCCTGCGGTCGCGGCCGGAAGAACCGTCGGCAACGTATCGAACATGATCGGAATATGCCCGCCGATCAGATCGTTCATCGCGGGCGCTGCGCCCTTGTAGGGAATGTGCACGATGTCGATGCCCGCCATCTGCTTGAACAGTTCGCCGGAGAGATGATTGGCACCGCCAATGCCGGACGAGCCGAACGACAGCTTGCCCGGCTCTTTCTTCGCCATGGCGATCAGGTCCGCGACCGTCTTCGCCGGAAAATCCTTGGTGACCACGAGCGCATTCGGCGCGCTCGCCACCACCGCGATCGGCGAAAAGTCTTTCTGCGTGTCGTAAGGCAGCTTGCGGTACAGGCTCGGATTGATGACGTGATGTGTCGCAGTCAGCAGCAAAACGCTGCCATCGTTCGGAGACTTGGCGACCATTTCGGAGCCGATGGTGCCCGACGCGCCGGGGCGGTTCTCGACAATGACATTGGTGCCGAGCTTGTCGCCGAGATACTGCGACACAAAGCGCGCGAGAATGTCCGTCGTGCCACCCGCCGGGAACGGCACGACGATTTTCACGCCATTCGGAAACTCGTTGGCCTGCGCGCCACCGGGCATCGCGACCAGCAGGACGACGGAGCAGACCGCAGCAAGGATTGATTTCATCATTTCAACCTGACCTCGATTGATGTGGAAAAACTCGCTAACGGATTTCAGGGTTGCCGCAGCAGCTTGGCACGCTCGACCAGCGACCGTTCCGACAGATAGAATTCCGCCGCCCACTTGGCATATTCACCGGGCGGCTTCTGCCACTCCGTTTGCCCGAGGGTCCCCAGAAGCTTCTTGTATTCGTCACTGTCGGCCGCAGCTTTGAATGCCTGATAGAGCCTGTCAACGACAGCGGGCGGCATTCCCTTGGGGCCGACGAGCCCGTATGGCGCAGGATAGACCAGATCGTAGCCGAGGCTCTTCGCCGTCGGCACGCCGGGCAGCGATGCCACCGGCTGCGGATCGAACGACAACAGCACGCGCATCTTGCCGGATTGCACATAAGGCAGAATCGTACCGATAGCGTCCACTGTCGCCATGGTGTGACCGCCAAGCACCGCGGTGACGGCTTCGCTGCTGCCCTTATAGCCGACATGGGTGATCGACACGCCAGCCATGCCGGCGAGCGCCTCGGCCAACAGATGCATGGTGGTGCCCGCGCCAGCAGTTGCGACGGTCAGACCATCCGGATTCTTCTTGGCGTAGTCCACGAAATCCGCGGTGGTCTTGAGCGGCGAGTCGGAATTGACCGCAAGCACGAAGGTGTAGCCGCCAAGACCCGCGATCCAGGTGAAATCCTTGATCGGGTCCCAGTCCACCTTCTGCATATACGGATAGCGCAGCAGGCCCGCCGTCGCGGCGGAGATGGTGTAACCATCCGGCGCCTCAGTCTTTGCCATGGTGGACGGCGCCAGCGTCGCGCCTGCACCGGGCCTGTTCTCGACCACGATGGGTTGGCCGAGTTGCTTGGAGGCAAGTTCGCCGAGCTTGCGGAATGTAGTGTCGGTTGCACCGCCCGCGGCAAAGCCGACCAGCAGCTTGATCGGCCGCGACGGATAGGTGTCCTGCGCCTTCGCGAGCGGCGCGATGGCTCCCGTCAACGCGACAGCAAGTGCTGCGCAGCGCAGCGTGGCTTTCATCCAGTTCATGTTCGTCTCCCTTCAGGTTTGCACCGGACTTGTGCTTGTTGTTATGGCGTCCGGAGTTGATCAGCCGATATGTTAAGAAGCTCTGGAGATGCTCCAGGATTTCCGATTATTCAAAGCATCGACGTCGAAGCCCGCAAGTTGCTTGTAGCGGCGCTCGACATCCTGCAGTTCAGTTGCCGCATCGCCATGCGCGCCGCTGCGGGCCAGTGCGCTGACGCGGGCCATGACATCACCGGCCTGCCGGCGGTTCGCGAGTTGGACTTCACTGACAGCGGGACGGCGATGTTCTTCGTAAGCCTGCAACCCGCTATCGATACTGGCCGCATTGGCCAGTTCATAGGCCAGCACGCGCGCATCGAGGATCGCCTGCGACGCGCCGTTGGAGCCGAACGGATACATGGCATGCGCGGCATCGCCGAGCAGCGCGCAGCGGCCGAACACCCAGCGCGGCAACGGATCGATGTCCGCCATCGGATATTCGTAAGCTTCCGACGCGGACGCCACCAGTTGGTGAACATCCAGCCAGTCGAAGCGATAGTCCTTCACGAAGGCGGCGGTGACGTCGGTCGGAATGGATGCATTCCAGTTGCCGAGTTCGCTTTGCCCCGCGGCCGGGTCTTTCGGGCGGACCAGCAGCCAGTTGAGCAGGCCTTCCGCGATCGGATAGACCACGATGCGCTGGGTCTCGTCGCCGATGATGACCATCGAGCGGCCGCTGAGAAATGGCCCCGATTTTGTGACGCCGCGATACATCACCCAGCCATTGGATGCGAGCGGGATCGGCGCGCCATAGAAACCGTTACGCACCGGCGAGCGGATGCCGTCGGCTGCGATCACGACATCGGCAGTGAATGACGCCGGCTGCTCCGTCGCAAGATCGATGGCCGCAATGGACATCGCACCGCCCTGGTCTTGCGTCACGCCGGTGACGCGCTGACCGACATGAATCGCATTCTCTCCGAGGCGCTGGCGCACAACATCGGCCAGAAGCCGCTGCAGCGTACCGCGATGAATCGAATATTGCGGCCACTTGTAACCGGCTTCCAGCCCGCGCGGCTCGGCCCAGATCAGCTTTCCGGCCGGATCGTAGTAAGCCAATTCCTTGGTCGGCACGCCGAATTTGTCGAGCGCATCGCCGAGGCCGAGTTCGGTCAGTTCACGAACGGCATGCGGCGGCAGGTTGATGCCGACGCCCACGTCGCGCAATTCGCGTGCTGCTTCCAGCACGCGAACATCGCTCTGCCCGGCGGCGTGAAGACTCAACGCCGCCGTCAGCCCGCCAACACCTGCGCCTACGATCGTAACCGACATCGCGCGCCGGCCTCGCTCAAGCCGCTGCGGCATTCGCGACGGGGAATTCCACCATCGCCTCGCCGGTCGCGACCTTCTCGCCGTTCTGGTTTTTCACCAGCACGTCGATCAGCACCCAACGCGACTTCTGCGTGACCTGCTTGGCCTTGATGATGCCTTCCGGCTGGATCGTATCGCCCGGCTTCACCGGCTTCAGCCAGCGCGTTTCGAGGCGGCGATGAATCGCGCCGGCGGGATCGGCCCAATCCGTCAGCATTCGGGTGATCAGCCCGAAGTTGTTCATGCCGTGCATGATGATGCCGCCGAAATTGGTCTTGCCGAAATTGCCCTTCATGTAGTTGTCGTCGAGATGCAGCGGATTGTAATCGAGCGAGCCATCGCAGAACAGGCGGATGGATTCGCGCGAGACCGCGAAGGTCGGCCCCGTGATGCTGTCGCCGACCGAAAGATTTTCAAATGCCGTGGTCATGTCTGAATTCCTTCGCCCTGCGTTACATCGGCCGGATGGTCTGGCCGCGACCCGAGCAGATCACGTCACCATGCTGATTGAAGAAGACGTTGTCGTGAACCACGAACAGCCGCTCGCGCTTGATGAACTTGTCGAGCGCGCGGGCCTGCAGCGTGATCGTATCGCCGGGACGCGCGGGCTTGTTGTAGCTCCAGGACTGACCGGCGTTCACGGTGCCGGGCGAACGCATCCAGTCGTCCGCGGGCGTGCAGGAGAACATCAGCAGGATGTGGATCGACGGCGGCGCGATCAGACCGCCGTGGCGGGTGGTCTTCGCATAGGCTTCATCGAAATAGAGCGGATTGGTTTCACCGACGGAGCGGCAATAGAGCTGGATCGCTTCCTTCGTCAGCACATAGGGGATGGTCTTGCGCGGTTCACCCGGAACGATCTCGTCCCAGACCTTCCGCAGGTTCGCATCCTTCCAAAAGTCGGTTTCAAAAGCGGCTTGAGCTTGCGCCATCGCATTCCCTCAGATATTGTTCATCAGGCGAACATTATAATCGCCTTACGAACACTATGGTCCGGCTTACCCGGTCTGACAAGCGCTTGATGAGGATTTTTTGGAATGGCCAAGGACAGCGACGGATTTGTGCGCGCAATCGCACGCGGGTTTTCCGTGGTGGAGGCACTGGGCCGACCGCCGGGACGGCACACATTGTCGGAGACTGCGGTCGCGGCAGGACTGACGCGCGCAACGGCGCGGCGCATGCTGGCGACGCTGGTGTCGCTGAAATATTGCGAAGCCGACGGCCGCTATTTCAGCCTGCGTCCGCGCGCGCTCGGCCTCGGCCTGTCCTATCTCAACGCGCTGCCTTACTGGGGCTACGCGCAACGCGCGCTTGAGGATCTGCGCAACGAAATCGGCGAGTCCTGCGCGCTCGCCGTGCTGGACGAAACCGAGATCGTCTATGCGTCGCGCCTGCCCGCCCGCCGCATTCTCTCCGCCAATCTCGGCATCGGCAGCCGCCTGCCCGCCCATATCATCTCGCTCGGACGCGTGCTGCTCGCCGCCTTGCCGCCGGACAGACGCGAAGAGGTGCTTGCCGCCATCGACTACAAGGCGATCACGCCGCGCACGGTCACCAGCGCGAAGAAACTCGCCGAAGAACTCGCGAAGGTCGAAGCGCAGGGCTATGCCTGGATCGACGGCGAACTCGATCCCGCGATCTGCGGCATCGCCGTGCCGGTGCGCGATCAGGCCGGCAATGCGGTCGCCGCCATCAGCATCAATACCGTTTCAGGTACCGTGGACGAGGCCGATGCGAAGAAAAGATTTCTGGTCGCGCTGCAACGCACCGCGCAGGATATCCGCACCCAGGTCACCACGAGCATGTAAGCGCGGTCAGCCTGTCTTGCCGAACACCTTGCGCAACTCGTCCTTCGCCGCTTCCAGCTTGCGCTTGCGCGCGGCCGGCAGATTCCGGCCCGCGCGATTGATGTAGAACGTCAGCATCGACATGGCGGAGCGGTACGGATCGCTCTTGCGGCGATGGCTTTGCTCGGCCGAGCGCTTCAATGATTTGGCGATCGCGACCGGACTGTTCTGCTTGAACACATCCTGCTTCAGATCCAGCGCACCACTGGTGGCGGTGACGCGGCCCGACCATTTTTTAGCTAGACGTTTTGCCGCCGTCTTCCGTGCCGATGGGGTTTTGCGCCCTGACGTCTTGTGTGCCGATGTCTTGCGCGTCCGTCGTGCGGACGATTTGCGCGCGGCTTTCGCCATGATACGTCCTCCGTCGCATTTCGTTTCCAGACAGGACAAAGCATGAGCATCGAATCGGTTCGCGCGTTTTTCGCAGAAAATGCGCCCGACATTTCCGTGATCGAGTCTGACAAGAGTTCCGCCACCGTCGCCCTCGCCGCCGAAGCGTTCGGCGTCACGCCGGCGGAAATCGCCAAGACATTGTCGCTGCGCGTCGGCGAGCGTGTTCTTCTGGTGGTGACCTGCGGCACGGCGCGGCTCGACAACAAGAAAGCGCGCGCCGCCTTCGGCGGCAAGCCGCGCATGCTCACCGCCGAGGAAGCGCTGGAGGTCACCGGCCATCCGGTCGGCGGCATCTGCCCGTTCGGCCTGAAGACTCCGTTGCCGGTCTATTGCGACATTTCGCTGAAAGCTTTCGACGAAGTCGTCCCCGCCGCAGGCTCGATCAACAGCGCGGTGCGTCTCTCGCCGGACCGCATGGCCGCACTCACCCGCGCAGAGTGGGTGGATGTGAGCGAGATGGCATCGGCCTCATCCTGAGGAGCGGGCTTTCGCCCGCGTCCCGAAGGATGAGAGACAAGGCATCCTCATGGTTCGAGACGCGCGCGAAGAGAGCGCGACCCTCACCATGAGGCGTTGAGAGTCATTCACTCCACCTTGCCGATTTTCTTTACCGCCGCGATCAGCCGCTTGCTGTCGGCATCGACAAACTTCGCAAATTCCGGGGCGTCCATGTAAGCCACCGGGCTTCCCGCGGCCTCGAACGTCCTGATGACTTCCGGCGCGCGCACCGCCTCGCCCATCGCCGTGCGAAGCTTCGACATGATCGGCGCGGGCAATGCGGCCTGTGCGAACAATCCGGCCCAGATGTAGAACTCGACATCCTTGTAGCCAAGCTCCCGGAATGTCGGCGCATCCGGGAAACTCGGCACGCGTTCCGCGCCCCAGCCCGCCAGCACGCGCATCTTGCCGTCGGCGACCTGCGCCCGCACCGTGCCCGGCGCCGTCGCAATCGCCTGCACCGTTCCATTCAGCAATCCGGTGAGCGCCGGACCCGCGCCGCGAAACGGCACATGCAGCAGCTTGATTCCCGCGCTGGCTGCGAACATTTCCATCGCGATGTGCAACGTGCCGTAGGGCCCCGATGAGCCATAAGGAATTTGGCCCGGCCGCGCCTTCGCATCCTCGACAAAATCCTTGATCGTCTTCCACGGCGCGGACGCAGGCACCGTGAACATGGTCGGATCGGCCAGCACGCGCGCCACCGGCGCGAACTGCGACATCTCATACGAGACGGGACGATCGAACAGCCGGTCGGCTTCGGGCAGCACTGCCAGCGACGACAATGTCATGAGCAGCGTATAGCCGTCGGGCTCGGCGCGCGCCGCCGCCGCATTGCCGACCGAACCGCCACCACCACCGGCGCGGTTGTCCACGATCACCGGCTTTCCTAGAATCCGTTCGAGCGCCAGCGCCACCGGACGCGCCGCAAGATCGGCCTGTCCACCGGCGGGAAACGGAACGATCATGCTGATGTTGCGCGCCGGCCAGGCTGCCTGCGCGTGGGCGCTGCCGGGCAAGGTCGTCCATGCAGCCTGCGACAATGGCAGCACCGCAGCCGCTTTCAAAAGCTCGCGTCGATTCATGTTTCTCCCCTAAGTTTTATTTTTATGGGGAGAATGGATAGCACGTCCGGCCACTTGCCGGAACGGCGATCGGAGCGGGCTGAAGCCCGCTCCGGCAGTGCGGGCCGCGTTATGCCGCGCGAATATTTGCTAGGAAGCGGTCGACATCGGTGCGAAGCGTCGCAGCCTGCATGCTGAGTTCTTCCGCCGAAGACAGCACCTGCCCGGCAGCCGTACCGGTTTCGCCCGCCGCCGTGCTGACGCCGACGATGTTGCTCGACACTTCGCCGGTACCCTGCGCCGCTTCCTGGACGTTGCGGGCGATTTCGCGTGTCGCCGAGCCCTGCTCCTCGACCGCAGACGCGATCACCGTGGCGATCTCATTGATCGAGCCGATGGTGCCGCCAATGCCGCCGATGGCCTGAACCGCTTCCGCGGTGGCATCCTGCATCGCCACGACCTGCGCCGAAATATCCTCGGTAGCCTTGGCCGTCTGGCTGGCGAGCGATTTCACCTCGCTGGCGACCACGGCAAATCCCCGGCCGGCCTCACCGGCGCGGGCCGCTTCGATGGTCGCATTCAGCGCCAGCAGGTTGGTCTGGCTGGCGATGTCGCTGATCAGCTTCACAACATCGCCGATCTTCTGCGCGGCATCCGACAGACCCTGCACCGTGACGTTGGTGCGGTTCGCCTGCTCCACGGCCTGTCCCGCGATCTTGGTCGATTCCGCAACCTGACGGCCGATCTCGGACACCGACGACGACAGTTGCTCGGTGGCAGCCGCAACGGTCTGCACGTTGGCGGAGGCCTGTTCGGCCACCGCCGCTACCGTCGTGGCCTGATGATTGGTTTCCTCGGCCGTTGCGGACATGCTCTGCGACGTTGCGCGCATTTCCGCCGCCGCGCCGGTGAGCATGTCGAGCGACTGGCGAACACCGGCTTCGAAATCGTCCGCCATCTTGCTCAGGAGCTTCTTCTTCTCGGTTTCGGACTGGCCCTTCAGCGCGTCCTGCTCCTGACGCAGCCGCGCGGCCTCGACCATGTTCTCCTTGAACACCTGCACCGATTGAGCCATGCCGCCGACTTCGTCGCGGCGGTCACGCGCCGGCACTTCAATCGACAGATCGCCTTCCGAAATGCCGCGCATCGCACTGGTCATGCCGAGGATCGGCTTGACGATGCTGCGGCCGAGCAGGAACGACATGCCGACCACCAGCATCAAGGCAACGGCAACCAGTGCGCCGATACGCCAGACCTGCTGCCAGAAGATCGCAGAGACGTCGTCGATATAAACGCCGCTGGCGATCACCCAACCGTACGGCTTGAAGTCCGTCGAATAGGAAATCTTCGGCACCGGCTCGCTGGCGCCTGGGCGCGGAAAACGGTACGCGACAAATCCGCCGCCGCTCTTGCCAAGCTCGACCAACTGACGCGTGTAGTACACGCCATCCGAATCAGGCGTGTTGGTCAGGTCCTTGCCTTCGACCTTTGGATTGGGGTGGACGGTGACCACGCCCTTTGAGTCGAAAGCCAGAAAATAGTCTTCCTTGCCAAAACGAAGCGACCGAAGCAGCGGCTTGGCGCGCTCGCGCGCCTCGTCTTCCGACAGCCCGGCCTTCCGGGCGCTTTCAAAGTCGTTGGCGATCGTCTGACGCGCCAGCAGAACGATGTCCTGCAGCTTCGCCTTGCGATCTTCCAGAAGATTGTCCTTGAGAACCGAGAGGCCGACGCCCGCGACGGCGATGACACCCAGTGCCGCCAATGCCACCATCATCAGCAGCTTGGATGAAATCCGCAAATTTCCGAGCATCCCGCACCTTTCTGGAGCTTGAACCGTATCAATCGCAGGCGCACAGCGCCGGGCTTCACGGCTAATCCAAATTGGTGAAACAGCTCCTAACGTTTTTCATTTTCAGCGCACCGGACGCTGCAAAGGTGACCATCCGGCAAATCTTCAGACGTGCGGGCGCTAGAGGCCCAGCGCCGCGCCGTCCTTGCGGTGATCCGAAGCGCCGAAAAGAACGCCCTGCGCGTGATCGATCCAGATCGCCTGGCAGCCGCCGATCGCAGCATCCGCCCACTTCACATCATGACCCCGGGCGGCAAGCTCGGCGCCGATGCCGCTTCCAAGCGTCGGCTCCAGCGAAAGCACGCCATCGAACGCGAAGGATCGCGGCGCCTCGGATGCAGCCTGAATGTCCATGCCGAGATCGAAGACATTGGACAGGAAGTTGGCGTGACCGGTCGCCTGATAATGTCCGCCCATGACGCCGAACGGCATGACACAGCGGCCATCCTTCATGACCATGCCCGGAATGATGGTGTGCATCGGCCGCTTGCCCGGCGCGAGCGCATTCGGGTGGCCGGGCTTGAGCCGGAAACCCCAGCCGCGATTGTGCAGCAGAACGCCCGACTTCGGCGCGTAGACCCCGCTTCCGAACGGCTGAAACAGCGAATTGATGAAGGACACCGCGTTGAGTTCGCGATCGACCACGGTGACATAGACCGTGTCCTTGTGCTCGATATCGTCCCAATCGACGCTCGCGGTCGCACGAGCCATATCGATCTTGCTGCGGATCGCGCCGATATAGTTCTCCGACAGGAAATGCGAGGCATCGACCTTGCCGTGAACCGGATCGCAGAAGAAAGCATCGCGCGCGCGATAGGCCGCCTTGGTGGCTTCCGCCAGCAGATGCACACGATCGGCTTCCGACAGCGCCTTGATGTCATAGCCCGCGAGTGTGCGCAGGATCATCAGCGCCGCGAGGCCCTGCCCGTTCGGCGGACATTCCAGAACGTCATGCCCACCATAGGTGGTGGAGATCGGCGTCACGTCTTCCGGCGCATTCGCAGCGAAATCCTCCAGCGCGTGCACACCGCCAAGCCCCCGGAGCACACTCACCAGCTCTTCAGCCACCTCACCCTCATAGAACGCGGCGCGGCCTTCGCGCGCAATCCGCCGCAAGGTTCTGCCGAGCGCAGGCTGGCTGCGCTTATCCCCGACCTGCGGTGCAACGCCACCGGGCAGATATTGTTCGGCAGTAGCAGGATTGCTCTCCAGCCGCGCGCGATTGCGGGTCCAGTCGGCAGCGACACGCGGCGTGATGCGGAAACCATTTTCAGCCGCATTGATCGCCGGCTGAAAAATTTCCTCCAGCGATTTGCTGCCATGCGCAGCGGCGAGCCGGCACCACGCATCGATCGCGCCGGGAATAGTGATGCCTTCGATCGACGTCGGCGTCAGGTCTTTTGCGCCCTTCGCCATCGTCGCGGCGATATCTGTCTTCGCCGGTGTACGGCCGGACCCGTTGAGCGCCACGGGCGTGCCAGCCTTCGGCGAATAGATCACGAAGCAATCGCCTCCGACGCCGGTCATCTGCGGCTCGACCACGCCCTGCAGGGCAACCGCCGCAATCGCCGCGTCCATCGCGTTGCCGCCCGCTTTGAGGATTTCAAGCGCCGCCAGCGTCGCCTGCGGATGGGACGTTGCAGCCATGCCGCGCTCCCCCACTGCGATGGAGCGGGACGGCGTGATGAAATTTCGCATTCGGGAAAAAACCTTCGCGGGCGGATCAACAGTACAGACAATGTATCGCGCCACACCGGTTTCGCACGCACTATTTGTGCGAATGGCCTTGCGGTAGTGGCAGCGCAACATGCCATCCGGAAAGCAATCGTCTCGTGTCCAGCGCGATGACGCGCATGCGAACCGATTGCTGCGTCGGCGAGGCGAGCACGGCCGCAAAAGCGAGTTCAGTCACATAAACATGATCGTTCGACTTCAGAGCGCTCACTTTTCAAATTGCAGCTCAGCGTCGATCGTGATTTAGATTGATTCTAGATTGCAATTCTCGGTGAATGTATCGGCTTCCGACCATTCATCATGATGAGGAGCGTGCAGCATGGGTGACCGACCTCCCACAACATGGAGAGAGCTGGTTCCCCCGGCGGCTCTTCCGGATCGCCGTTTCGTGCTGCAGGCCGCGCTTGGCGGCGGAGCGCTGCTCTCCACGCTGGGTCCGACGGAAGCGCAGACACCTCAAGCCTTGCTGGACGGTTACAAGCCGGCCTATTTCAACACAGCGGAGTGGGCCTTTATTCGCACGGCCTGCGCTCGATTGATCCCTTCCGAGGGCGACGGCCCCGGCGCGACGGAAGCGCAGGTCCCCGTCTTCATCGACAGGGAGATGGCGGGAGATTTCGGCAAGGCGTCGGACTGGTACATGACCGGGCCGCACAATCCGTCCGCCGATCCGCTGCTTGGTTATCAATCCCCGTTGCCCCCCGCACAAATTTATCGCGAGAGCATCGCAGCCATCGATGCGTGGTGCAAAAAGGAAAAGGACAAAGCCTTCGCAGAGCTTGAGCCGACCGTTCAGGACGAAGTGCTCAAGGAACTGCAGGCCAAGAAAATTCCGCTCAAGCCGGAATTGCGCGACTTCTTCGTCCTGCTTCTGCAGAACACCAAGGAAGGCTACTTCGCGGACCCGATGTATGGCGGCAACTACAGGATGGCCGCGTGGAAGTACATCGGCTTTCCCGGTGCGCGCGGTGCATATCGCGAGTGGGCAAATGACAAGGGGGATGCCTATCCGCTCGGCCCTGTTTCCGTTTCGGGCGACAGGGGCTGACCATGGCGCGGCAGGAAAAAAAGACAGACGCCGTCATTGTCGGTCTTGGCTGGACTGGCGCGATTCTCGGCATGGAGCTTGCCAATGCCGGCTTGCAGGTGCTGGCGCTGGAACGCGGCGAGGATCGCGACACTGTACCGGACTTCGCCTATCCCAAGATGATCGACGAGTTGAAATACGGCGTGCGCCTCGGCCTGATGCAACGCCCGGCGGACTCGACTCTGACCATCCGCCATTCCGCGCAGGACACAGCGCTGCCCTACCGTTCGCTCGGCAGTTTCCTGCCCGGGAACGGCGTCGGCGGTGCCGGCGTTCACTGGAATGGCCACACCTGGCGGGCGCTGCCGGAAGAACTGCGGCTGAAATCCTACGTCACGGAAAAATTCGGTGCGAACGTTATCCCGGAAGGCATGACGATCGAGGACTGGGGCGTCACTTACGACGAGCTTGAGCCTCACTACGACCGTTTTGAGTATCTCTGCGGGATTTCGGGACAGGCCGGCAATCTCGGCGGTCAGACGCATGCCGGAGGCAATCCGTTCGAGGGACCGCGCAAGCGCGGCTATCCGCTGCCGCCGCTGCCGACGCTTCTAAACGGCAAGATGTTCGGCGATGCAGCCAAGGCGATGGGCTACCATCCTTTCCCGCTGCCGTCGGCGAACCTGTCCGACGCCTACACCAACGAATACGGCATGCAGCTCGGGCCATGCAATTTCTGCGGCTTCTGCGAACGCTTCGGCTGCATCAATTATTCGAAGTCCTCGCCGCAGACCTGCGTCCTCGGCGCGCTGAAGCGCAAGCCGAACTTCAGCTACCGCACGCGCTCCGAGGTGATACGCGTGGAGCTGTCGCAGGACAGGAAGACCGCGACCGGCGTGACCTACATCGACGCGAAAGGCGAGGAAGTCTTTCAGCCCGCGGACCTCGTGGTCCTCGCGGCCTATCAATTCCACAACGTGCATCTGATGCTGCTGTCCGGCATCGGAAAGCCTTACGCGCCGGACACCGGCGAGGGCGTGGTCGGCAAAAACTACGCCTATCAGATGACGGGTGGCACGAGCCTGTTCTTCAAGGACGTGAATTTCAATCCGTTCGTGGGCGCGGGCTCGAGCGCGACTGTGATCGATGACTTCTCGGTCAATCAAGTCGACTTCGGGAAAAAAGGCTTCATCGGCGGCAGCTATATTTCCAGCGGCCAGTTCAACGGCCAGCCGATCCGCTCGATGGCGCTGCCGCCGGGCACGCCGGCCTGGGGCGCCGGCTGGAAAAAGGGAATCAAGGAGTGGTACGGCCATTCCATGAGCATCAGCTCGCACGGCTCGAACATGTCCTATCGGGATTGCTATCTCGATCTCGACCCGACCTATCGCGGCAAATACGGCCAGCCCATGCTGCGCCTGACCTTCGACTGGAAGCCCAACGACATCCGCATGACCCAGTTCATGCGCTCCAAGATCGAACCGATTGCAAAATCGATGAACCCGACGAATTGGGCGTCCGGATACAAGGGAGATGGCGCTCACTACGACGTGCGTCCCTATCAGACCACGCACACCGTCGGTGGCGCGATCATGGGGGTCGATCCCACCAGGAGCGCGGTCAACCGCTATCTCCAGACCTGGGACGTCCACAACGTGTTCGTGATGGGCGCCAGCGCCTTCCCGCAAAACCTTCAGTACAATCCGACCGGCACTGTCGGCGCGCTGGCCTATTGGTCTGCCCGCGCCATCCGGGAAGATTACCTGAAGAATCCCCGTCCGCTGATGTGAGCTGAGGAGCATGACATGAAGACGCTTCTTCGCATCATCGGCACACTGGTCGTCATCGGCATTGTCGTCCTGCTCGGTCTCATATTCATTCCGATGCAACGCACCGCGCCGCTCGCGAATCTTCCGGCAAGTTACGAACCTCCGAAGGGCGCGGGCGAGCAGGTCGCCATCGCCGCCGACTGCAGGGCCTGCCACACGGCTCCCGGCGGCAAGCCCTTCGCAGGCGGCCTTGCGATCAATTCGCCGCTGGGCGCGATCTATGCGAGCAACATCACGCCCGACAAGAAAACCGGCATCGGAAACTACACGCTCGATGAGTTCCGGGCCGTACTCTATGACGGCGTAAAGCGGGACGGCTCACACCTCTACCCGGCGATGCCGTATCCGAGCTATCGCAAGATGACCGAAGAGGACGTTCGTGCGCTCTACGCCTATTTCATGAAAGAGGTTACGCCGGTTGAATCGGCGGCGCCCGAGACCCGCCTCGCCTTTCCGTTTAATCAGCGCTGGGGCATCCGGCTCTGGGATTGGGCCTCGTTGCCACCGGCCGGATTCAAACCGTACATGGGCGACGCCAAGCTCGATCGCGGAGCGTATCTTGTCGAAGCGCTGGCACATTGCCGCTCGTGCCATACCCCCCGCAACGATCTGACATTTGCGGAAAAGGGGTACGACTCCCGCTCCGCCGATTTCCTGACCGGCGGCCTCGTCGGCGTGTGGCCCGCGCCGGACCTGCGCGCCAAAGACAGCACCGCGCAACGCTGGAGCAATGAACAGCTTGGCGCATTGCTGGCCAGCGGCCGCAATGAGATGGCCGGCGTCTCCGGCGAGATGGCATTGGCCGTCGAACATTCGCTGCAATATCTGCCGAAGAGCGACATCGAAGCGATCGCCGCCTACATCAAGGCGATCAAGCAGGATCGGAACGGCGGAAGCACGCCTCGCGCCACCCCCGCTCCAACAGCCCAGCAACTCGCCAGCGCCTCGCCGCAGCTCGAACTCGGCGCGCGGCTCTATCTCGACAACTGCAACGCATGTCATTTCGCCAACGGCAAAGGCGCGAAAAACGTATTCCCTCATCTCGATGGCAACCCGCTGGTGACGGCAACGCAATCGGGTGGGCTGATTTCCGTGATCCTGAACGGGGCGGCCGCGCCTTCCACCGGCGAGCGGCCGGAACGGCTTGCCATGCCGGGATTCGGCTGGCGCCTGAAGAATGACGAGGTGGCTGCACTCGCAACCTTCGTGCGCAAAAGCTGGTCCAACGACGCCCCGGCGGTAACAACCGAGGATGTAGCGAAGGTGCGGGGCCCGGCTGCGAACTAGCGGGAAAGCGCGCCATATGTTGAGAGCCCGTGAATGTCGCGCTCGCGCCTATGCGCTGCGGCAAACAGAGCTCGCTGTGTCAGCCATCGCCTCTATCGATTCTGGATTCTATTGATGAATGGCGCGCCCGAAAGGATTCGAACCTCTGACCCCCAGATTCGTAGTCTGGTGCTCTATCCAGCTGAGCTACGGGCGCGCATTTCGCAAAGCAGATGAAGGCCGGAGGCCGTGCCGCGAAGAGCGCCATAGCTACCGGCTCCCGCCCGGCTTTGCAAGATCGATAGACAAGGGATTTTGGATCAAAATCCGGATTTTCAGGCCCGGATCCGGCTATCCCGGTGACTGTGCAGATCCACGGCGCGGTCCGGGATGCTGATTCGGAAGGTTGCCCCGATGGTGCCCTCGACCAGCTTGAGCTCTCCACCATGGGCCCGGATCAGTTCCGCGGCAATGGCGAGACCCAGACCGGTGCCGCCATCCCGCGACGAGCCCTGAAATGCCTCGAACAGATGCTCGCGCGCCCTGGCCGGAACGCCGGGGCCGGTGTCGGAAATCTCCAGAATGGTGACGCTGCCTTCGCGGCGGCCGGTGACCCGAATCTGCTTGGCGGCGGCGATCTTGGATTTGTCAGCTTCCAGCGCCTGCGCGGCGTTGCGCACCAAATTGAGCAGCACACGGAACAGTTGATCAGGGTCGGCATCGACCGCCAGCCCGCGCTCGATGGCATTGATCCATTCGACCGGGCTCCCGGCGGAAGCGAGGCCCGCGGATTCGCGCACCTCGTTGACGACGGCTTCCACCAGCACCATGCGCCGGTCGGGCGGCGCCTCCTGCGCCTTGCCGTAAGAAAGAGTCGATTGGCAGAACGCGATGGCGCGCTCGAGTGAACGCATCAGCTTCGGCGCGAAGCGCTGCACCCGCGGGTCCGGCACGCTGGCAAGCTGATCGGACAGCAATTGCGACGAGGCCAGAAGGTTGCGCAAGTCGTGGTTGATCTTGGAGACCGCAAGGCCGAGCGCGGCAAGATGGCTCTTCTGATGCAGCATCGACACCAGATCGCGCTGCATATCGGAAAGCTCGCGTTCGGCAAGACCTATTTCGTCGCCGCGCCTGGATGGCGCGATAATATGCGCAGTGCTTTCAGGGTTTTCGTGAAAGGCCACGAGATTGGCCGTGATGCGCCGCATCGGCCGCACGAACAGGTGATGCAGGGCATAATAAATAAGCCCAGCGGTGATGCTGGTCATCACCAGCGACAGCAGCAGCACGTTGCGCGAGAAGCGGAACATCGCATCGCGCAGAGGCTTTTCATCGATCACCACCTCGATGAACTGACCGCTGCCCGGCGCCGGCCCCAGCACGCGCATGACTTCGTCGCCGCTGTCGATCATCACCTCGAACGCTTCGACGATCGCCGACCAGGCATTCATGCTGCGCATATCGACGTCGTGATCGATTTTCGCGGGAATGTCAGCGGCCGCCAGCAAACGTCGCTGCTGCCCGGTCTTGATGGCCACGGCCCGCGCGCCGATGCTGGACAGAATTTGCCGCGCCAGTGCATCGGGCACCATGCCGCTTGGAGCCGCGTCCAACACCAGCGCCGCCGTATTGGCGGCGGCCAGCCGGTCGTTCAGCCGGTTGACCCGGAAGTTGGCAATGGACGGAACGTAGATCAGGATTTCAACGATCAGGATCAGCGGAATCGTCAGCAGCAGAAGCTTGCCGGACAGCCCGAAGCGCAGCGCGGGCCGGGAGGGCTCCGACGTTGTCCTGTCTGGCTGATCGGCCGATGCCGCCATGACGTGAATATCCGTTGCTCAGATAACCGGCCGGCGCAGGATGCGCCTGCCTGCGGCTGGGGTCAAACCCCCGCAACTGCTATGGTTTAGCCGGGCTGGTCGCCCCATGGGCCAGTCCCGTTATTAAAACCCCAACATTGACGAAAACAGGCCACTCCCGTATAAGCCGCCGCAACTGTCCTCGATGGCCCGGCTCGACCGGGCCGGTTCATTTTGGGCCGACCGGTTCATTTTGATCTGAAACAGGCCTCCTGAGGGCCAACATCGCGGGATTTTATCTCATTTATCAACGAATAGCCCCGGTCCGTTGCTGGCCGAGCCATTCGGACGAACTTGTCGGTATCGGAGAACGACCGTGAAGCGGACTTATCAACCCAGCAAACTGGTGCGCAAGCGCCGCCACGGCTTCCGTGCCCGTCTCGCGACCGCCGGTGGCCGCAAGGTTCTCGCCGCCCGTCGCGCGCGCGGCCGCAAGCGTTTGAGCGCCTGAAGCCCCTATCGGGACCCTTTATCCATGCGCCGGTTGGAGTCATGAACCGGTTGAAGCAGCGCGCGGATTTCATCGCAGCCGCCAGCGGGCCGCGCGCGCCCAGTCCTGCCTTTGTGGTGCAGGCCCGTTCCCGGGATGACAGCGGCCCCGTCCGCGTCGGCTTTACCGTGACCAAGAAAGTCGGAACCGCCACGGAGCGCAACCGCATCCGGCGCAGGCTTCGCGAACTGGTGAAGCGGATCGATGTCATATCCATGCGACCCCACCATGATTATGTGCTAGTGGGCCGTCGAGCCGCGCTGGACCGCGGCTTTGAAACCATGTTCAACGATCTGCGCTCGGCGCTGAGCCGCCTCGAGCGCCAGACGTCGAAGCAATCCGGCGACCTGAAGCCCAACCCTGCCACTTCCCGCCCACGCTCGAGTGAGTGACGAGACCTGAACGATGCTTGAAAATCGCAACACCATCCTCGCCGTCATCCTGTCGGGCCTTGTGCTGCTCGCATGGCAGTATTTCTACAACATCCCCACCATGGAGAAGCAGCGCGCCGCGCAGCAGGCTGAACTGGCGCAGAAGCAGGCCGCCAGCCCAGCTCCGACTCCATCGGCCACGCCCTCAACCACCCCGTCCGCGAGCGGCGCGCCGTCGCAGGCCCCGATCCCCGGCGCACCGACCACCAACGTGCCGGTGCAGAACCGCGCCACCGTCATCGCCGCCGGCCCGCGCGTGAAGATCGATACGCCCAGCATCAGCGGCAGCATCGCGCTGACCGGCGCACGCATCGACGACGTCGCGCTTGTGAAGTACCGCGAGACCGTCGATCCGAAGTCGCCGGCCATCGAACTGTTCTCGCCATCGGGCACCAAGGAGCCGTTCTACGCCGAGTTTGGCTTCGTGCCGGCCGCAGGCGCCACCACCAAAATGCCGGACAAGGACACGGTCTGGAAACAGGAAGGCGCCAATACGCTCACCGCCACGACGCCAGTCGTGCTGACCTGGAACAACGGCCAGGGTCTGACCTTCAAGCGCACCATTTCGATCGACGACAAGTATCTCTTCACTATCAAGGATGACGTGTCGAACGTCGGCGACGCGCCGGTCACGCTCTATCCGTTCGGCCTGATCTCGCGCCACGGCACGCCGCAGGTGTCGGGCTATTACATCCTTCATGAAGGCCTGATCGGCGTGCTCGGCGATCACGGCTTGCAGGAATACGGTTACAAGAAGATCGACGAAGCCAAGGCCGTCGAATTCAAAGCCACCAACGCCTGGCTCGGCATCACCGACAAGTATTGGGCGGCGACGCTGCTTCCGGACCCGAAGGCGTCGCTTCAGGCGCGCTACTCGTCGAATCTCGTCGGCACGCTGCGGACCTATCAGACCGACTACCTGCTCGATCCGATCACGGTGGCGATCGGTGGCACCTCCAGCACCACGACCAGCCTGTTCGCCGGCGCCAAGGAGAGCAAGACCGTCGACGCCTACGACAAGCAGCTCGGCCTCAACAAGTTCGACCGCCTGATCGACTGGGGCTGGTTCTATTTCATCACCCGTCCGATGTTCTGGATGATCGACTGGTTCTTCCACATCGTCGGCAACTTCGGCATTGCCATTCTGGCAGTGACCGTGCTGGTCAAGCTGATCTTCTTCCCGCTGGCCAACAAGTCCTATGCCTCCATGGCGAAGATGAAGGCCGTACAGCCGCAGCTTGCCGCGCTGAAGGACAAGTATCCTGACGACAAGATGAAGCAGCAGCAGGAGATGATGGAGATCTACAAGAAGGAGAAGATCAACCCGATCGCGGGCTGTCTTCCGATTCTGATCCAGATCCCGGTGTTCTTCTCGCTCTACAAGGTGCTGTTCGTCACCATCGAAATGCGGCACGCGCCGTTCTTCGGATGGATCAAGGACCTGTCCGCGCCGGACCCGACCAACCTGTTCAACCTGTTCGGTCTGTTTGCGTTCGATCCGACCCAGCTTCCGGTGTTCGGCCATTACCTGCATCTCGGCATCTGGCCAATCATCATGGGCATCACGATGTGGTTCCAGATGAAGCTGAATCCGACGCCGCCGGATCCGACACAGAAGATGATCTTCGACTGGATGCCGCTGATCTTCACCTTCATGCTCGCGGGCTTCCCGGCCGGCCTCGTGATCTACTGGGCCTGGAACAACACGCTGTCGGTGCTGCAGCAGAGCTACATCATGAAGAAGAACGGCGCGAAGGTAGAGCTGTTCGACAACCTGAAGACGACCTTCGGCGGCAGCAAGAAGACGACTTGATCCGTCTGGTCTATAATTTGAGCGCCCGGCATGTTGCCGGGCGTTTTCCATGTCCGGGACCCTTCGCATGAGCGACCCATCAGATGCGGAGTTGATCGAAGCCGGGCGAAAGATTTTCGCCGGCGACTGGCAGTTCATCTGGGCCTCGCCGTCTATCGAAACGCTGCCGCCGATGAAGGGTGTCGAGGTTGCTTTCGCGGGCCGCTCCAATGTCGGCAAGTCGAGCCTCATCAACGGGCTGACCGGCCGCAACGCGCTGGCGCGCACCTCGCACACGCCCGGCCGCACCCAGGAGCTGATTTTCTTTGAAGGCCCCACGCCTGCGGACGGCAAGGATGCCGGGCTCCGGCTGGTCGACATGCCCGGCTACGGCTACGCCTCCGCACCGAAGACGAAGGTCGCGTCGTGGACCAGCCTGATCCACAAATTCCTGCAGGGCCGCGCCAATCTCGCGCGCGTCTATGTGCTGATCGATTCCCGTCACGGGCTGAAGGATGTCGACAACGACATTCTCAAGACGCTCGACAGGTCCGCGATGAGCTATCAGATCGTGCTGACAAAGTCGGATCAGGTGAAGAAGGCCGAGCTGCAGGCGACGGTGGACGCGACCCTCGCGGCGCTGGCGAAACATCCGGCCGCCTTTCCTGAAATCCTGATCACATCGTCGCGCACCGGCGAGGGTATGCCCGAGTTGCGCGCCGCCATGATCCGTCTCCTGCGAGAGAGAGCCTGATGATCCCGACCGGAAATCTTCGCTTCGCCGCCGTCCTGGCCGCCCTGATGGGCGCCGCCGGTGTCGCACTGGCCGCCGCCAGCGCCCATCAGCCGGACGCCAGCCGCCTCGGCAGCGCATCGTCCATGCTGCTGTTCCACGCCAGCGCCGTGATCGGCGCGGCATTACTGACGGCTCACGGGCTGGCGCAGCGACCGCTCGGCCTCGCAGCAAGCTTCGGCTTCGTGCTCGGCGGCGCGCTGTTCGCGGGCGATCTTGTCATGCGTCAATATGCCGGGCATGGATTGTTCACGATGGCCGCGCCGACCGGCGGCACGCTATTGATCCTGAGCTGGCTGGTGCTGGCCATCGCGGCGATCTGGCCGCGGCGGAGCGTCTGATCTGCGCCACGGGAGCTTTGCGCCGTTGCCGCAATCGGCTAAACCCTCGGCGACCTCTGCCAGCCCCGAGACCTCCCCATGATCGATCTGCCGACGAATATCAGCGCCCAGGATCAGGCCCGCATCCTCTCGGAAGCGCTGCCGCATATGCAACAGTACGATGACGAAACCATCGTCATCAAATACGGCGGCCACGCCATGGGCGAGGAAAACCTCGCCAAGCAGTTCGCCCGCGACATCGTTCTCCTGGAACAGACCGCCATCAATCCGGTGGTCGTGCACGGCGGCGGCCCACAGATCGCCTCCATGCTGACCCGGCTCGGCATCAAGTCGGAATTCGCCGCGGGCCTGCGCGTCACCGATGCGCCGACCATGGAAATCGTCGAGATGGTGCTGGCAGGCTCGATCAACAAATCGATCGTCAGCCACATCAACGAAGCGGGCGGCAAAGCCGTCGGCCTGTGCGGCAAGGACGGCAACATGGTCACCGCCACCAAGGCGACGCGCACCATGGTCGATCCCGGCTCCAACATCGAGAAGGTGGTGGATCTCGGCTTTGTCGGCGAGCCGGACAAAGTCGACCTTACGCTGCTCAACCAGTTGATCGGCTACGAGCTGATCCCGGTGCTGGCGCCGCTAGCGGCCTCCGCCGACGGCAAGACCTACAACGTGAACGCCGACACCTTCGCGGGCGCCGTGGCCGGCGCGCTGAAGGCCAAGCGCCTCCTGCTGCTGACCGACGTGCCGGGCGTGCTGGACAAGTCGAAGAAGCTCATTCCCGAACTGTCGATCAAGGATGCGCGCAAGCTGATCGCCGACGGCACCATTTCCGGCGGCATGATTCCGAAGGTCGAGACCTGCATCTACGCGCTGGAAGCAGGCGTCGAGGGCGTCGTGATCCTTGACGGCAAGACGCAACATGCGGTGCTGCTCGAACTGTTCACCAATCAGGGCACCGGCACGCTCGTGCACAAGTGATGCGACGAAGCACGCCTTTCTCGTTTGTCATGGCCGGGCTTGTCCCGGCCATCCCGACTGGAAAGGCGTTGTGCCGGAGCGATCGGGATCACCGGGACAAGCCCGGTGATGACACTTGTAAGCGCGGCTATGGTCTCATCTTCCTGACGACCGCCCTCGTCGCGAGCGTGATGTTGGCAGGCGAAGCCCGCGCCGATCTCAAACTCTGCAACCGCATGAGCTACGTGGTCGAGGCCGCCATCGGCATCGACGACAAGACCGCCACCGCGACGCGCGGCTGGTTTCGCATCGATCCGGCCACATGCCGCGTTGTGGCGCAGGGCAACATCACCGCCGACCGCATCCTGCTGCACGCGCGCGCGCTGCCGGTCTACGGCGCATCGCCCGCGCCGCAGAACGGCACCGACAATCTTTGCATCGCGCCGAACAACTTCGTCATCGCAGGCCGTCAGTGCCGCGGCGGACAGACCAGCGTGCCATTCACCGAAATCAAACCAAGCACGAGCGAAGATGGAAATCAGATCGCTTATCTCGCCGAAGACTCCGAATACGACGACGAGCAAGCCCGGCTGGCCGCGATCCAGCGGCTGCTGCTGATCGCGGGCTATGATGCTGCGCCGATCGACGGCGTGGATGGGCGCAAAACGCAGAATGCCCTCGCCGCCTTTCTGAAGGCGCGCGGGCTTGGCGCGGACGCGGCGCAGGCGCCGAACTTCTTCGACACCATGATCGCCGCGGTCGAAACGCCATCCGCAACCGGCCTCACATGGTGCAACGATACGAAGTATCGCGTCATGGCCTCCGTCGCCACCGACGATGGCAAGGCCGTCACCAGCCGCGGCTGGTATCGCATCGAGCCGGGTAAGTGCCTGCATCCCGACGTGAGCGGACAGCCGCGCCGGATTTTCAGCTTCGCCGAAGCTGTCGACACCGACGGCCGCACCATCAAGATCCACAGACGCCCGCTGAAC
>ERZ778022.1730-NODE-1730-length-26806-cov-5.731823_pt1 | contig 26806 bp, 16 predicted proteins | sample MGYA00375752_ERZ778022 | MGnify/ENA primary metagenome ERZ778022 (study PRJEB29350, sample SAMN05389826) | bioreactor metagenome | isolation source: Thiocyanate bioreactor | place: South Africa: University of Cape Town | collected 2014-04-04 ...
GGGCATGGACGAGATGGAGTTCACGGAGGCGGAGTCCAACATGAACGACCTGGTGTCTGAGTACCAGCAGTACCAGGACGCGACGGCGGAGGAGGACGAGGGTGAGGCGGCGTTCGCGGGTGAGGCGTAAGTACGCACGCGCGCCACTTGCTCCGCCGCGTGCGCGCGGCGGTGCGGCGCCCTACTGCGTCGCGCCACCGCGCCCTCCCCCGTCCGGCCCCTGCGCCCCCTACCTGCACTCACCCGCCGCCGCCTTGCTGTCTGCCCAGTCTCAGTCACACTCACGCGCCTTGCCGCGCCCTCGTGGCGCGGCGTTGGGCACGTGCTGCTGCTGCTGTGCTGGCGGCGCAGGGGCTGTGGGGTGGTGGGTGGGTGTGGCTGGGGGGTCGAGGGCCGGGCGGGGGGGAAGCCGGCAGCACGGCGGCCCCTGGCCAAGCTCACGGTGTGGTACGGCTACCCCGCAACGCCACGCCGACGCGCACAAAACATTATCCATCCCCGCGCGCCGGCTGCCCCGTTGTGGTGTGTGTGCCTGCCTGCTCAATTGAACACCTGCTTGGTAACGAAATTGATAACTTACAAACAGTTAACGATAATGATAAACAGGAAGTCGACGACGCAACAGGTTGGAATGGTACGCATTATTGCAATCATCAAACCAGGGCACACGGCACACACACATTGTCACCGCACCGTGCTGGCGGCAGCCGTGCCCACAATGTTCATCTCCAGTGCCGGTGGCGGCAGCAGCCGTGTGGCACCGTTGGACAGCGACCGCCGTGACGCACTACCACCCTCGCCGCCCCTACCACGTGGTGCCGGCCCACGACTGCCATCCCTGCCGCTGCCACCACCACCGCCGCCGCCGCCGCCCATGGGTGGCCGCCCACGTTCTGTGGTGGCCGGCTTGGCGTCAAGGTCCGGCGCGGTGGATGGCAGCGGGAGGGCGCGCGAGGTGCTGCTGGCGGTGGCTGGTGCGCCACCGCGGTTCACCCGCCCGGCTGGCGCCGGCGCCAGTGGCGGCGCAAACCCACGCCGGCTGCCAGTGGGGGATGTCGCTGGGCTGCCGCCACCACCTGGCGACGTCACTGGCGTGCCGCCGTCACGACGGCCGCCTCCACCGCTGCCGCGCGCATCTACCACTGCCGCCGCAGCCCGGCCGACTGCCAAAGTCGTCGTCGCGCGCGCGCCCGCGCGCAGCGTGGTGGCGGGAGTTGGTGCAGATGACGGCGCGGCAGTAGCAGCTGCAGGCGGGGCAACGCGGGCCGCCCCTGCCGCTGCCGGCGTGGCACTCGCACGTGCTCGTGCCGGCAGCCGCACCGCTGTGCCGGAGCACGTGATGCCGTGCGCGGTGCACGTCATGGTGCGGCCCAGTGTGGCGCCCGACTTGAAGATGCAGCGCCAGCCACCGGTGGAAGGCGCGCCTGACGCGGCGTCGCCACCCGCGGGGCTCGGCACGCCATCAGCACCGGGAGTTGTGGCAGCGGTGGCGGTGGTGGCAGCAGCAGCAGTGGTGGTGGCGGCAGTAGAAGTGGCGGCGGGCGCACGACGTGCTGCCTTGGCCGCCGCTGCCTCCCATGCCGCATACTCCAGCGCCACCTTCATGGTGTCCTCGCTGGCGGCCTTCACCAGCGTCTCCGTGACGGGCGTGGAGTACGAAAAGTCGGGGCTGGCGTTGATCTCAATGAGCCACGGCCGCAGCGACGCATCCACCATAAAGTCGTAGCCGTACACCTCGAAGCTGCCGGCGCGGCCCTCAATGCGCTCCTGCGCCGCCTGCAGCGACCACGCCACGATGCGCCGCATCTGCGGCTGCAGCACGCGGCCCCAGATGTCGGGGCAGGCAGACACGGGCATGCGCGGCGGCTCGGGGCCATCGCCGTCCCACAGCACCGAGTTGCAGTTGCCGGCCGCCGCCGCGGGGTCGGGCGTGTATGTCAGGCCGTCCCACGTGCCCGCCGCCGCCTGCTCCTGCAGCCACACCGCGAAGGCGGAAGCATGCCACATGTTGCCCTCGATGGCCGTGTTGTCAAATGCCGCACTGTGCTTCTGGATGCTGTTGTTGGACAGGTGGATGTAGCGGTTGGACAGGTTGGCGAGCTCGAAGGGGTAGCAGCAGAAGCGCAGGTAGCAGCGGTCGTAGTACCACACGGTCAGCGGGTCCCAGCTGCTCACCAGCACCCACTGCCGCACGTCCCACTTGAGGCCGTGGATGAGCAGCGGCCGCTCAATGTACTTCTGCGCGATCCAGTTGCTCTCCTTGTGCCCGTCGCCGCCCCGGTTGTGCAGGATCTCCGCCAACGACCGCTCGCACTCGATGCCGCGCCCGCGCGACTTGCCCGCCGGCTTCACGATCCACACGTTGGACGGCGGGCCAGCGTTCAGGGTGGGCTGGTTGGTGCCGGAGGCATTGATGGCCGCCAGCAAGCCCGCCACCTCCGCCCACTCAGCCGCACTCAGCGGCGCCAGCACGTCAAACTCGGGCGCCGCCAGCGACGACAGCGTGGGCGTGGGGTTGCCCAGGCTCTCCGAGTACACCGTCGCGTCCCCGCCGTCGCGCATCAGCCGCTCCCGCCACTGCCGCAGCTGCACCGCCGCCACCGCGCCGCGGTCACGGAACCGCATGCCCGCCTCCGGCGCAATGCCGCTGTTAAACGCGTCCGGGTTCTCTGGGTCCTCCCGCGCGGCACCCCCGCCACCCGCCGCCGGCTTGCGTGGGAAGCCAGCCACCGGCGGCGCCACACCCGCCCGTCCACCGCCACGCGCCCCCGCTACGCCGCCGCCGCGTCCGGCTGCACCGCCGCGCCCGGCGCCAGTAGTAGCGGCCGCAGCTGCCGCGGTTGCCGTCGCTGCCGCCCGGCCGCCCGTCCGCTTTGCCTTGCCGGCCCCGCCGCCGCCATCACTGTCGTCCCCATCGTCGTCGTCGTCGTCATCATCGTCGTCGTCGTCGTCATCGTCGTCGTCATCCTCATCCACCTCGTCGTCGCCAAGTGCGCCGCCGTCACCATCATCGCCAGCTGAAGGCGCACCAACAGCGACCCCGCCACCTCCACCAGCGGCGCCGCCGCTGCCACCAGCTGCGCGGCCCTCTGCCTCCGCCCGGGCGCGTCGCAGCGCCTGGCGGGCGGCGCGGTCACGCGCAATGTTGGCTTGCCGCTCTGCCTCCCGCGCCTCCATCTCCGCCTTGCAGGTAGCTGGCGCCTGCTGCACGGGGCCACCCGCCAAAAACGGCGAGCAGTACCGCAGCACCTCCCACTCTGCCGCTGTGACTGCTGAGCGGCCATCTACCGTACCCTCCCCGCCGCCCTCGCCGCCGCCACCGGCGCCACCCGCGCCACCGCCAGCTGCCGGCACCCGGCGGCCGCTTGGTGCACGGGTGGCGGCAGGCGCGGCAGCTGCTGCGCGTGACGCTGCGGCAGCACCACCCGCCGGCGCATCGCCAACCGCGTCCAGCTCCTCGTCCTCCCACGCGCACACGCGCTTGTGGCTGACGGACAGCGCAGCCCGCAGCACGCCGCGGTTGACGGTCGGCACACCTGGCGCGGTCAGCGCCGCCCGCGCGCCTGGCAAGTCTAGGGCGGCAGCCACCACGTCGCCGCTCGCCGTCATGACGCGCTCCAGGGCGGCAGCAAACCGGGTGGCTGCGTCCTCTGCGGTGCCGTCACCGCGCCGGCGGCCTACCCCCGCTGGCGCGCCGGTCACGCCCAGCAGCGCCTCTGCCGTGATCACGCCCGCTGCCGCGCCCGCCACCAGCACCGCCTGCACGATGGTGCGCAGCACCTTCTCCGCCTCCACAAACCGGAACTCGTCCACAAAGTCAGCGTAGTCGGCGGGGTCGCCCAGGTCGTAGGCGCGCGGGAAGAACTCGTGGATGTTGGCGGGCGCAAACCAGTGCACGTTGCGGATGGTGTGAATGAGGCCGGCCTTGGTGGTAATGGCGCCCGCGCGCGCAAAGTGGTTTGCCATCTGCCCCGGCTGCAGCGCCGTGTGCTTCCCCTCGCCGCTCTTCAGCGTCCACTTCATGTCAAAGTGCGCGCTCTCCGCGTCCGGGTTTTGGTGCCACCCGCGCCGCACCAGCGCGTCACGGACGTCGGGGTACAGGCCCGTAATGATAAACACGCGCGCGTCTGCCGGCATACCCGCCCGCCGCCGCCACCGCTCCGCCTCCTCTGGCGGTATCCGCCCACTCGGCCCAATGCCGCCACCCCCACTTCCGCCTGCCGCCGCAGCTGCACTTCCCCAAGCCGGTGCGCCGCCGCCGCCTCGCATACTGGCGCTGGCTGCCTTGCGTAGCGGCGGCGCATCGCCCTCCCCCCCCCCCCCGCCGCCTCCTTCCCCGCCATCCCCTCGCATGGATGCCGCCCGCCGCATCTTGAGGTACAGCTGCTGCTTTAGCCAGCTGCTGTTGGTGCCACTGCACTGCTGCTGCAGGCTGCGTATCAACAAAAAAATGAGGCAATGGTCCACATAATAGACAGGCGCACTGCACTCTATGCGGCATAAAACGTGCATGGCAACAATTACCACCCCTGTTGCCGGTGCCGTTGTTGATATCACGACATGAGTTTTGGGTGTCCGCTACCCTGCGCCACCCGCCAACGGCTAAATACCTGTCGCCCGCATCGAAGCCGCATTGCATGTGCAGTGTGAGTGAGGAGTGCGCTGACACTGCGCAGTGAATTCAAAGACACACACGGCAAGGCGTGGACGAGGCGCAGAGGGGGCACAGCAGCACAGGATTGGGGCACGGCGCGCAGTGCATCGATTCAGCGGCGATGATAGCGGCGCACATCAGCCGCATCATGATCAGCGTTGCGCAATTCAGCGGCGGCATCACATGCTTACTCAGTACCGGTACACGCTGGTACAGGCTACAGCGCGGCGGCCGCAGGGGCGCGGGCGGGCGGCGCGCCAGGCAGGAAGGGCTCCGATTGGAGGGCACGGAGGTGCGCGAGGAGGGCATCCACGTTTAGCGCCGCCTCCCGCCACACGCGCTCCTCCGTCATGGCGGCGCCGAGGGTGGGCCCCGCGGCGTTGACGTGGCGTGCGGCAGCCAGCAGCTCGCCATCCAGCTGCGGCGGCACGGCTGCCAACAGCGCGCCCGCGTCACGTGCATCGACGGCAGTGGGCGGCACATGTGCCTCCGCCAGCACGGCGTCCAGCTTCAGCAGCTGCATGCGCATGGCGTCAAACTCGGGCGTGGCAATGGTGGCGCCCGCCGCCTCGCCGGCTGCGCGTGCCACCTCGGCGGGTACCACCACAGTGCGCAGCTGCGCCGCGTCGTCCCGCACGTCGTACGTGTCGCCGTCGCGCAGTACAACGGCGAGTGCCGACATGACGGCGGGCGGGAGGGCACGTGCAATGCGTGCAAGGCGTGGGGACGCAATGCCGCTACTGGTACCCGTAGATACGCCGCCGCCGCCGGCGCCGGCAGCCACCAGGAGCGGCGCGCCGGCGCGGCACAGGACCGCCAGGTGGCGGAACGACAGGAGGGCAAAGCTGCGCAGCGGGAGCGGGCGCTCCAGCAGGCCGGCAGAGCGCAGCGCCGTGACGGCAGCGGCGGCACGCGGGACCACAGGTGCCAGTGCCGCCAACAGCGGGGTGCCGTCACACAGGGTGAGGTCACGCAGCGGCAGGGTGGCAAGCCAGGCGGTACGCGGCACGCCCGCTGCCTGCAACGCTGCGCCCACCGCGGCGCCAAACACACACCAGGCATCCAGGATGGCGCGTCCGCCTTCAGCGGCGGCGGCAGTGGCGTCATCAGGTGCAGGTCCGCGCGCCTCGCCACCCAGCCTGAACGCGCCAACCACGACGCTCTCCAACGCGGCCCCTGCAGCGGCCGGCGCCGTCACGCCCGCCAGCAGCGCCGCCAGCAGCGGGCGCAGCACGCCGTTCAGCAGCACATCGCGCGCCGCGGGCAGGCCAAGGTTGGCATGCGCCACATGGACCGCCAGCGCCAGCTCGGGCGGCAGGGCAGCGGAGGCCGCCATGCGCCGCAGCTCACCCAGCGCAGTCGCACCCGCGGCGGCAGGAGTGCTGTCACGCGTCAGTGCAAAGCACGCGGGCGCCAGCGCGTGGTAGAAGGGCACAAAGGCGCCAACCAGCGCCGCGTCGCCCTCGCCGCTTGCTGGCAGCACCGCCGACAGTCCGCACTGCGCCCACAGTGGCACCGCTGCCACCAGTGCGTCAAAGAAGATGCGCCACGCGTTGTCGCCCGCGCCAGCAAACGCGGGCCGCGTGGCAGCCGCCGCGGCGGCAGCCGCCGCCACCTCATGCAGCACGCCTAGGAACGGCGTCGCGTCGGTGGACGCTGTGTTCATGGCAAACGCCAGCAGGCGCGCATACTCGGTGGCGTCAGCGGGGGCGGGCAGGGCAGCGGCAAGGGAGAGGCAGAGGGGCGGTGAGGTGCGCAGGTGCGCAACCAGCGTGGCCGCCGCCGTCGTGAGATCCTCGTCGCCCAGCCCGCCCGCTGCGTCAGTGGTGACGGCAGGCGGGGCGCTCCCCAGCGCACGATTCCACAGCCGGCACAGCAGCACGTGTGCACGCGACAGCTTGCCCGCGCCGCCCGCGCGTAGGCGCGTGATGGCAGCGCTGGTCGGGGGCAGCGTCAGCGCCCCGCCATCCTCGCTGCGCCGCACGCTGCGCCACACATCCACCGCCGCCCACACGGCATCTACTGCCAGCGGTGCTGCCAGCGCGCGAGGTGGCAGCACGGCGCCGTGCAGCAGTGACGACCGCACACCCGCCGGCGCCACGGCAGCGCGCAACGGCGAGTCGGTGGAGGCGGCTGCCAGCAGCATGGGGAAGTAGGCAGACAGGTCCACCTTGCGCACGGGGGCGTCGTCCGCAGCCAGGGCAGCGGCGGCAGCGGACGTGGACGGCGGCGCAGCGACGACATCAGGTGACATGATGCCACCTGCGTACATGGCAGCCCATGGGTCCACAAAGGCGGGCGCTGGTGCGGGCGCGGGAGTTATTGGTGCGGCGGCGGCTGTTGGCTCCGAGGGCGGGGAGGCGGGAGCGGCGGCACGCGCATGGGCGTCGTCGAGGCGTGCGGAAATGAACGAGGCAAGCGCGCGGCCGCGGGCCACGGCATCCGCCTTCATGGCAAGGCCACGTGACGCGGCGTCGCTGGGCGACTCTGGCGGCGTGGCTGTCGCTGACGACGAGGACGGCGGCGGCAAACGAGTCGCGCTGCCGGGTGCAGCAGCAGCAGCAGCCGCAGCAGTAGCTGGCGTTGCCAGGTTGCCGAACTGGCCAGCCGTCATGCCAGTGGCCCCGTCGTCGGCCGCATCCCCTGCTGATGCGGGGGTTGCCACGACTGGTGGCGGGTGTGCTGATGCCCGCCCCCCCGCCGCCGCCGCCTGGCGCTCTGCCTGCGACGGCCGGTGCACAGCACCCGCCCGGCGCCCGGCACCACCCTCGCCAGCAGCGGCATCGGTAGCCCCCGGTGGCGGCGACGCCGGCGCCGTGGGGGCAGCAAGGAAAGCAGACCGGATGGCCTCCGGCGACGCCATCAGCGCGCCGGGGTCGCGCATCATGTTCACTGCCACGCGCCCCTCCCGCCCACTACTGGCCGACCCGCCACTGGCGCGTGCCGCCGACGCGCTGCGCGTGTTGCGCAGCACGCGCTCGCTGCCCGCCCACTCGCCACCGCGCCCGCCGTCAGCCGCCATGCCGTGCCCGCGCCGCACGCGCTTGGAGGGGCTGTCGCCGGCGGCACCTGGCTCGGCCGCCTCACCATCCCAGTCTGCAATGTGTGCCGCCGCGCTGCGCTCCGCACCAACGCGGCCATACAGCGTCGGCGCCCACCCGCCCGGCGGCGGGCGTGGGGAGCCGTCTGCCGCCGCCGCGCCGTCGTGATCCCAGCCGTCCACATCCACCGCCAGCATGTCGGGGTCGTCGTATTGCGTGTATGACCCAAACCGCGCCGCCAGTCGGCGGCCCACCGTGCTATCAGCGGTGGCCAGGCAGCCGTACCGGTGGAAAATGGCCAGCAGGCCCTGGTACCAGTACACGGCATCCTCGCGCGTCGCGGCACGCAGCGTGTACAAGCCAATGTCGGGGCCCTCCAGCTCCAGCAGCAAACCGGCAGCATCGCTGCCGCCGCCGCCACCCCCACCGCCGCCGCCGCTACTGCTAATGCCTACCACAGACCCCAGCCACGCGGTCCATGAGTTCCCACCGCCGCCGCCACCACCACCACCACCACCACCGCCGTTGGCACTACCGCTGTACCCACCACTGCCGCCACCGCCGCCGCCGCCGCTGGCAGTCGTGCCATAGTGGTAGCTGTCGGGGCCGTCGCTGGCAGTGTCACTGCCGCGCAGCTCAGCAAGGAAGGCGTCGTACGCTTCTGCCGGCGCGGTGTTACTGCTGCCACCCAGCGCACTGGAGCGGACCGCGGCAGCACGCTCCCGGACGGTCTGGCGGCCGGCCGCCGAGGCGGAAGGCGTGGTGGCAGCCAGGCCACCGCCGCCGGACGCGCGTGCATTGTGCGACACCACCTCCTGCCCCAGTCGCATGTCCGACACGCACCGCAGATCCACCACGGCGCGTGGTGCGTCCGCCTTGTCGGCGTCGCTGTTGTAGTAAAACAGCAGCCAGCGGTGCGTGACAAAGTAGCGGCGCAGCCAGCCGCGCCACCCCGTGCGGCTCTTCTTGTACAGCACGCCGCTGAGCTGCAGCGCAGCGGAGCGCGGCGTGAGTGCCGCGCCAGGGACGCCGACGGGTAGGATGCCCTCGACTGTGGGGGCGGCGCCGCCGGTGCTGCTGCCACCGCTGCCGCCGCCGCCGCTACGCTCAGTCTCGTCCCGCTGCCCCGCCACCTCCATGTTGTGTGACAGCAGCACGGTGGCCAGATCTGGCCGCTTCTCCACTCCCGTGCGTGGCAGGGTGGGCAGGAGGGGCGGCGACGCCAGGGAGCCTGCAGGCGCAGACACGCCAAACCGATCGTAAGAGGCACCGCCGTGAGGCGACGCCTCGTCGCTGCCAACCACGCCATACATAGGTACCGCAGGCGCCGGCAGCGGCGGAAGGGCGCCGTACGAGGTTGCATACGGTGAAGGCAGTGCAGCAGCAGCAGCAGCGCGGCTGGCATCGCCGTCTGCCGGCCGGGGTGACGTGGACGTTGACCGGTTGGAAGCCGTCCGCGGCGAGTGTGTAGCAGTAGCGGATGCGGCAGCGGTATCCTCCCACACCACGCCGCGGGCAGGCGGGGCGGAGGGACTATGGTGGCCTGCTGCGGCCGCCATCATGCCATCCACGGTTACAACAGGCACGTTACCCACCGCCAGCAACGCGGCGCTGCTGGTCAGGTCCATCGGTGCCGCCGCCGGCTGCGGTGCCGCAGGCGCACGCAACACTGCTGGCTCCGCGGCGGCAGCAGCACTCGTAGCTGTCCCTGGCGGCGGGGGCAGTGTTGGGATGGATGCGAAGGTTATGGGGGCAGGTGCCGCCGCCACAGCTGCCACGCCGCTGCTGCCGCCGCCGCTGTCGTCGTCGTCGACCCCGTCCATCTCGTGGCCTCCTGTGGTGGCGACCACCACCTCCCGCCGCAACGGCGAATCCGCCAGCGGCCTCCCGCGGCCACCTCCCGACACCATCACGCGCCCGCCACCCGCACGCGGCGGCGTGGCTGCCCGCCCCGCCCCGGGTGTGGTTGATGACGAGTCGCCAGGTGCCGCAGCAGCTGGGGCAGCAGCTGATGCAGGCGCGGGCGCACTGGCCGCGGCCAGCGCGGTGGTGTATGCAACCCACTCTGGCGGCGGCTTCCATTGCGTGTCCTTGGTGCGCTTGTTGTAGTAGTACTTCTTCCCCGTCTTGGCGTCCAGCGTCTCGCGCCAATCAGGGGGCGGGGACGGCAGGTCTGCTGTCGGCAGGTCTGGCTTGGCTGGCGGCGGCGACTGTACAGCGGCAGCGGGTGCAGGGGCAGGGGCAGGTGCAGGTGCGGGGGCAGCCGGCGACGAAGCGGGCACAGGTGCTGGTGCAGGAGCCGGTCCGCCAACCTGCTGCGCCAGCTCCGCCTCTGACGGCCGCGTCCACCGCGTCTCTTTAGTGCTCCGGTTGTACCAGTACGCGCGCCCGCTGGCCGGGTCTGCCACCTCCCGCCACAGCGGCTTGGCGGCACTGGCCGGTGCCGGCGCCGGTGCTGGTGCAGGTGCTGGTGCCGGCGCGGGTGCGGGGGTTGGTGGTGTTGCAGCCGCTGGGGCGGAGGCAGCAGCGGGCTGCTTTTGTGGTGACGAAGCAGCACCGTCAGCACCGCTGCCGGCAGCCAGCTCCGGCGGCATGGTCCATCGTGTCTCCTTGGTGGCGCGGTTGTAATAGTACGTCTTGCCGGTGCGCGCATCCACCGTCGCCTTCCACACCGCCGGTGCCGGTGCGGGTGCCGGCGCGGGTGCTGGTGCAGGCACGGGTGCTGGTTCCGGCGCGGGTGCGGGTGCCGGTGCCGGAGCTGGCGCAGGTGCAGGTGCGGCTGCCACTGCGTTGCCGTCGTCGCCATCCATCTCCTGCGGCCGCGACCACCGCGTCTCCTTGGTCACCCTATTGTAGTAGTAGGTGCGGCCCTTGGCGTCTGCCGCCACGCGCCACACTGGTTTGGCAGCACTACCAGGCGTGGCACCGGCTGACGACGCCACTGGTGCCGGTGCTGGTGCTGGTGCTGGCTCTGGTGCCGGTGCCGGCGCAGGTGCTGGTGCTGGCGCAGGCGCTGGTGCAGGCGCTGGCGCAGCAGCAGCGCTGCCATCAAAGCCAGGTGGCGCCACCCATTGTGTTGCACGTGTCTCCCGGTTGTAGTAGTAGTACCGCCCCTTGGTGGCATCCCACACCGACTTCCACGCGCCCACCACCCGCGACGGGTGGCCGCCGTCCATTATGACGGTGGTTGGTGGCCAGCGGTTGGTAACGCAGTTGCGTTGACACCGGTGTGCTGCTTCCCTCCTATAGACAGCAGCGGTTCCGTTGTGGCTGCCAGGGTGGCACAAGCAAAAAGCAGCAGCGGCGATGGGAGGGCACAAAGTCACAGCCGCAGTGGGGTTGTCGCAGGCGCCGTGTTGTGCTCCCGCAGCAGTCAGACGCGCACGGAAGCGAACGATGGGCACGTCAACGGACAACAGCTACGGCGCTACAAATACAGGCGCGGCGACGGCGTCCACGCCTCAAAGCAGGACCGAGGAGCAAGTAGTGCAGCCTCCGATAAGCCGCGAGTGTGATGCAGGGAGGGAGAGGGAGAGACACTCCCACTACTACCGTCGTGATGCTGTGATACGGTACCTGGTACCGGCAGTAACAGTAGGCAGCGAGAGAGGATGGTACCGTATCGACGATAAACTCAATGTTGCACACAATTACGGCGGACACAAACCCCTCAGTGCAGCGGGTGGCAACCCTACGGCGCTATTGCATGCGATTCCCATTCAAAAATATGCCGCCGTTGCGTTTGTCTACCTCTGGATTAGCGTGGATTTGGAGGTAGGCGAGAGGAGAGAGGAGGCGAGAGGAGGGGAAAGCTGTCGGTCCTGCGACTGCCAAGCTGTTGTTGTTGCTCCTGTTCACAGGCGCGCAATATTGGTGTGTACACACAACACTACACAAATACACACACAAATCCTTGCACCAGGGCTCTGCTGCCGTGCATTAGTGCTCGTATTCCGGCGCGTGTGTTACGATATCCATCCTTTTCAATAACCCTAGCATGGATGTACCCGACGCAGCGCCGCCGCTGCTGGTGGCCCTGTTGGGCGGCAACGTGGTGACAGGGGCTGCCACCTTTGCGCTCCTTGGCAGCGCGGATGCAAGTCGCCTGCGACGGCTGCACCCAGCGGTGGCGGGCGCTGTGGCAGGTGTGCCGTGGAGCGACATGGGTACGCCCGTATTGGACGTCGTGCGGTGGCGCGCAGCGCTGCCATGCGCGGTGAGCGCGAGGCCGCTGGGGCCGGTGACGAGGGAGCAGCTCGGTCGTGCCGGTACACCGGCATGGGCGGCGCTGGCGGGCGTCAGACACCTTGACCTACACGGCTGTGCAGGTGTAGTAGATGAGCTGCTTCGCTGGCTGCCCACCTCACTGAGCGTCCTGAATGTGCGCTACTCCTTCAACCTGACCGCGCGTGCCAGTTTTACGCACCTGACGGGCCTGACGTCGCTGGACTGCAGTGGGACGAAGGTGCTGCATGGGGGTACAGACGGCCTGCCGCCGTCGCTGCAGGAGCTTGATATGGGTAATGTGGGGTCCTACTTAAAGGACGGCGCGTCGCTGGCCCACCTACGCCAGCTGCGCGTGTTGCGCGTCAGCGGCAGCGCTGTGGATGCTACTACACTGGCGTCGCTGCCGCCCAGCCTACTGGAACTGCAAGCGGCGCGCTGCAGGGGGCTCCCGCCAGTCGCGTCCTTTGCACACCTGTCAGCGTTGCGCACGCTGGATGTGTCCGGTTGCACCATTGTTGACGCCTCGCTGGCAACCTTGCCGCCGAGCCTGGTGTCCCTGAACGCGAGGCTGTGCTGCAATCTCACCCGCGCTGCCGTGCTGCCGCCCCTGCCCGCGCTGCGCGTGCTGGACGTGAGCGATACGGACATTGGGGACGCGATGTTGGCCAGCCTGCCACCGGGTGTGACGGAGCTGCGCCTGGTGCGCTGCCGCACTGTGACCCGGGCCGCCACGTTGGACCACGTGCCCGGTCTGCGCGTGCTGGTCAGCGTTGGCACGGAACTGGATGTGCCGCCAGCATGTGCCGTCCCCCCTGCAGTTGGCCACCTGCACGGACACCGGGACGGTGTGACGTGTATTGCGCTGCTGGCAGGAGGCCGGCTGGCAAGTGGCGATGCCGACGGCGAGGTCCGGCTGTGGCGGCATGACGTACCGGTAACTGGGGACGGCGAGAAGGCGACGGCGATGTTTAACGTGAGCAAACCGGTGGTTACACTGGCGGCACTGCTGGATGGCCGTCGCTTGGCTGTCGGTACAGCTGCCAAGAGTGAGGCTGACGGTGACGTGGAGGTGTGGGATGTTGACGCCGTGCCGCCCGTACGCGGCGTGGCCATCCCCTGTGGCAGCCGTGTGACAGCTCTGATGGCGGCGCCTGGCGGCCGGCTCGCGGCAGGATGCGAGGATGGTGGCGTAAAGTTTATTGACGTAGGTGCGGGCGTCGTGGCGTCGGTGCTGGCGGGGCACACAGGCAGAGTGGCGGCACTGGCGCACCTGCCCGACGGCACGCTGGCAAGCGGGTCGTCGGACGAATCGGTGCGGTTGTGGGATGCCGGTACCACGGGCGGCGCCGGCACCTGTGTGGGCATTCTTCCAGGGCACGCTGGAGGGGTGAGCTGCATGGCAGTGCTGGCTGACGGCCGGCTGGCATGTGGGACACGTTACAGCGTGGTGCAGCTGTGGGATGTGGGTGCCCGCACCTGCGTCGGCGTGATGGCAGGCCGTTTCGGCGGTGTGGCTGCATTGGCCGCGCTGCCAGATGGCCGCCTGGTCAGCGGCTCGCCGGACTTCACCATCTTGGTGTGGGATACGCGCCCTGCCGCGGCCGCTGGCGCCAGCCGTGCCGCCGCCGCCGTGCCCTTTGTGCCGGTTGGACGTGTGCAAAGCGGCACCTCCTCGCTGGCCGCGCTGCCGGACGGCCGCCTGGCAAGTGGTGCCGACGGGCGCGGCGACGGCGCTGTGCACCTGTGGGAGATCCCGCCACCTGCAGCGTGTGAGTAGCTGGTACACTACTGATAAGGCGGCAGTGGCACGCAACGAGCCAATTTGAATAGCGGGGGAGAGGCCAGCGCGAACACACACACGCACACAGGAGTAGCGGAAGAAGGGAAGAGGGGGAGGCCGCAATATGCGCAACGACAACCTGCAGCTTACGACGCGCCCACCTCCACCGCCGCCGGTGGGTGTGCCTTCACAGCAATGAGCACGTCCTTCATGCGGCTGACGTCGCCCGGCACGTACTCGCCCGCCGCCGCCTTCTTCTTGTCACCGCCGCCGCCTGCGCCGCCACCCGCGCCGCCCGCCGCGGTGGCCGCCCCGCCGCTCAGCACGTCCATCAGCGTCGCCACGCGCGCCCAGCTGTCGCCCGTCAGCGCGCGCGCCGCCTCCGCCGCCTTTGCCGCCTCGTCCTCCCGGTTCTTGGCCTTGCGCGCCGTCACCAGCTTCGCGCGCTCCGCCTGCATCGCCTTCAGCGCCGACTTGCCCGCCGCCTTCCGCGCCGCGCGCGCCTCCCGCTCCGCCGCGTCCTTCACCTCGTTGGCCTCGCGGAACCGCGCATTGAACTCTGCCAGCGGGTTAGACCCGCCGCCCACGCCCGCACCCACACCCGCCGCCGCTGCCGCCGCCGCCGCTGCGCCGCCCGCCGCGCCGCCGCCGCCGCCGCCCGCCATGAACACAAACCCCGCCTCTGCCGCCGGCGCCGGCGCCGCAAAGTCGTCGCCGCCCGCCGCAAACGCCGCGTCAAACGTGCTGCAGTGGGTGGGGAGTAAGGGGGAGGTGGGGGTGAGGGAGGTGTGTGTGTCCAGCTGCTATCCTGCCATGCTGGCGCGCGAACCCCCGCCGCCCCTGCCGCCATCGCATACGCACGCGCCGTCCGCGCCGCCCACAGGCACCGCCTCCTCCATGAACTCCTCCATGTTGCACGTTGCCCGTGGTACACGACAGATCCGCTTTCCCGCTTCGCTGTTCACCACCACCCTCACTGCTTCTGCCTTCCTCTCTCTCTGCTCTCTCTACTGTCGTCGAGATGGCGCGTTCGGGGTGAATAAAAGGCGGCGAGGCGCAGGCGCGGCACGGATTAGTCACCACGGCACCAACATATGGTACACCGTCATCAAGAAATGGCAGCTGCCGATGCACCCGCCCGCACTCCTGTTGCGCTACGCTGGTGGGCGTGGCGTGGGATAGCTATAGGTTGGGGCAGTAGGCGGCAAGAGGAAACTTTGGCGACGTCGTACACACGCACCCGCCTCTCTTCGAGCGACATACACCTTTTCTACCCACACCCCACTTCTATACCGTGTTGTGTGTTATTGGTTGCCTCCAAAGCCTCCGCCTTGGGGTCGAAATCGTCGCCGATCACTGCTTCTTGAATCAGCTAGGCGGCAAGAGAAGTGCAGCAGCAGCGAGGGAGAGAGGAGAGGAGAGAGGAGAGAGGGGCAGCGAACGAGGGCATCTTGTCATCATCGAGCAATTGTCAATAGGCGGTGGTATACACGAGGCGCAGATCACGACGGGGGAGTGACTGTGCGCACCAGATAGGCAGTAGCTGCCGCCTGTGATTGCCTTTGTGTCCAAGTCTCACGCCTTATTTGCATTACTACCCCTACACCACCACCACCACCACCATGGCGGCAGCGGCGGCGGTGGCGGTGGCGCGGCGGCTGGCGGCGGCGGTGGTGGTCCATGGCGGCGCTGGTGCCGGTGCGTGGGCGGCGCGGGCGGCGGTGGCGATGCCGCTGCCTGTCAGCGTGGCGCGGCTGCATGCGGCAGCGGCGGTGGCGGCGCTGACGCCGGTGCGGTTCACGGCGGGCGAGTCGGTGACGTCGGGGCAGGTGTCGTCCGTGCTGGTGTCGGAGGGCTCCGTGGTAGCGATTGACCAGGTGGTGGCGTCCATCGACACGGACAAGGTGGTGGTGGAGGTGCGCGCCGACAGGGCGGGCGTGGTACGCAACCTGACGCTGAAGGTGGGCGCCGAGATCGCGGCAGGTGCCGCCATGTTTGAGATCGACCCCGCTGGCGCTGGCGCAGCGCCCGCACCACAGGCGCCGCGTGCCGCTGCAGCACCTGCGGCACCACCGCCGCCGCCGCCCGCTGCTGCCAAGCCGGCGGCACCGCCCGCGCCACCTGCGCCGGCCGCCGCTGCCGCTGCCGGCGGCGGCCATGTGCGCGTGCCGCTCATCCAGTTCCGGTACGGCAAGCGCACAGGCGCACCTGCCGCGCCGCCGGCGCCACCGCGCCCCGCGTCTGCTGCGTCTGCTGCGGCACCCGCGCCCGGTGCGGTGCGGTCGTCGACAGAAGACTACGCCGCCTTCCTGGCGCGCACCATGCCGTCCAAGGCAACCAAGTCGTTCCTGGACCTGCCACCACAATACGGCCGGCCACGCCTGTCGCCGGCAGAATCCGCCGCCATTGACTCGGGTGGCGCATATTGAGGTGCGCCGTGGTGCCACCGTACGCCAGGCGTTCTCGCTACATGGCGTCATCATTCGCGTTTCAATTCAAGCAATAGGGGACACAGGTTTTATTGTTACGACGACGACTCCAGGCCCAGTAGGGCGGCGGCTTTGCGTGACGAGGCGGAGCGGAGTCCCAGTGCCGATGCCGGTGCCGCGGCAGCACCCGGTGTACCTGCTGCCGGTTGCGGCGCTGGTGTTGGCGCTGGCGCTGGTGTTGGCGCTGGCGCTGGTGCTGGTGTTGGCAGCGCAACAATCGGAGGGGCAATGGGTGCCGCCGCTGCCGCCGCTGCAGCCGCAGCTGCCGCAGCGGCGGTGGCGGCGACAGAACGGCGGAGGTGTGCAGGGGTGGGCGCGCCAGGCGAAGTAATCGGCGGTGGAGGTGGCGGACGCCTGGGCGTGGCTGGTGTTGGGGGCGGTGCTGCACTGCCGCCACCGGCCGCCGCCGCCGACGCCGTCACCGACACTGGCCCGGATGCAGGAGTGGCAGCGGACGCAGCAGCCGCCGCGCTGGCAGCGGCGGCGGCAGCGGCAGCCAACCTTGCACGAGGCCCGCCGCCGTGGCTGGGTGACAACACGGCGCTGGCGCCAGCACCACCTCGCGGCGGCGGCAGGCTGCTGCTGCTGGCGTGAGTATCCGGCCGGAAACCAGCGCCACTACGAGCGTCATCGGCATCCGCGTCGTCACTGTCGCCGTCACCGTCGCCGTCGCCGTCGCCGTCATCATTGTCGTCGTCGTCGGGCTCGGCGTCAGAGAACACGCCAGCACGTGCCGGGGGGATGCGGCCGCCCGCAGCGCCATGCGCGTCCGACGGCTCGCCGTCCTCTGTGGGCATGGACACCGCGGGCACAGACACGAGGCCTTTGCGCTTACGCTCCGCGATGGCCACCTGCGCGGGGTACTGCGCATTGTACGACGCCTCGGTGGCCCACCGCGAGCCCGGCAGCACGGGTGCAAAAAACAGCTCCAGCACGAAGGAGGGGTCAAAGTTGCGGCACTTCTTGTCCTTGCACGCGCGGTCGATGACCGCCTTCTCGAACGCCAGGTAGTTGGACTCGATGAAGGCGGTGTGAAACGAGAGGTCAAACATGTGGTCGTCGCGCTGCGCGTAGTCGCGGTCAAAGAACGAGATCTTGACGTTGTCGCGCACAAACAGGTTGTGGCCCGCCACCGGGAAGTCCACCGCCTTGTCCTTCAGCTTGGCGTGCTCGATGCGCGGCACGTGGTCGCGGAAGTCGTACACCTGCGTGTACCACATCTTGGCGTTGGTGATGGCCACAAAGAAGTACGGGTCGCACCCCGTCTCAATGTCAAAGTTGGGCACCGTGATCATGCGCAGGTGCACCAGCTGGTAGGTGGGCGTGTGCACCGCCACCTCGCGCGGCATGCGCCGCAGCAGCATCTGCTCAAAGTACCACACGTACCGGTGCTGGCTGGGGATGGTGACGCCCTTGCCGTCGTGCGTGCGCCGGCTGCCAAACACCGCCAGCGCCTCCACCGCGCTCTTGCAGATGCCGGCGTACAGCAAGTAGCATGCCACCATCAGCCCCGTGCACCCCTTCCCGGCTGCATTGGGGCGGGGGTACGAGGGAGGGCGGTAGTCACCAAGCAACCAGCGCGGCCAGCCAGCAACACATACCCTTGCAGTGGATGCCCACCGTGTGCCGCCCGTCCGCCATGAGCCACGAATGCACCGCCTCACAGAACGGCATCACGATGGCCAGGTCGGGCGGGTTGTGATCCGGGAACGGGAAGCGCTGCGTGGGTGAAGGGTGGCGGAGGGTGTCAGTGCGTCGTCAGGCTGTGTTTGTGTGAACAGACATGCACACAACGGACGTACCTCGCAGCGGGGGAACACGCCCTCGATGGCGCTGTAGTCACGCTCGCTACACAGGTTAAAGATCTTGTAGTTGCCGGCGTGCCGCGTCTCAAAGAAGCGGCGCACCTCGGTGGCGGGGTTGCGATAGTACGCCTCGCGGCCGGACGACGGGAAGCCCATGGCAATGATGTTGTCGGTGATGTACGACAGGTCGAGGTCAAAGCCATTGTCAGCGTCCACAAACCGCTGCTTGGCTTTGGACACCAGCGAGCGGAGCGCCATGGTACAGCCCTGTGTGCGCGCGCGCCAGGGGCGGCGGCGGCAGCGGAGGGAAGAAGGAGGGTGTTGGATGTTGCCACGCTGCTGACTATAACCTGCGCTGCAAACAACGGCGGGGCGCGGCAAGTGGCACAAACAGCAGGGTAGCTCACAGGGCGTTGGAATACGCAAAAAATTAAAGCGCCGTCGCCCGGTGCACATAACAATTACATCGCATTGTGCAAGAGTCAGCGCTGTCGTTGCAACGGCTCCATTGCCGTTGTGCAGGCTGCTGCTGGCTGCTGTCGCCGCCGCTGTTCTAGCGTGCACTCACACGCAGCGAGTCAGCGAGTCAGCGACACACACCCAGGTCAAACACAGCGACCCACGCTCCGACGTTAGGGCGATGCGTGGCTGGGAGTTGTTGGAGCCATCAGAGCCGCCGGATTGCAGGTCGAGCGGCGATACGGACAAGGGCAAGCTGCAACGGCCCGCAAGCCCCCAACGTGAGACCGTCAGCTTCCAGCAGCACCCGCGCCGCAGTGTACGGCGCGCTGCAGCACGAAAGCAAGTGCAATGCTGTGGTCATCGCTGTGCCAGGGAGTGGCGGCTGTCAGCACTCGCCGCCGAAGACACCGCCACCACCACCACTAACTGCAAGCGTAAAGCGGTCGGTGATCACTGCGCCCCGTCACTTGCCGCCGCCCCATCGCTTGCCGCCGCTGCCGTCGTCGTCCCGCCACCTGATGGCGTCAACCCCGCCTTCCGCTCTGCCAGCTCAATAATCTCTGCCAGCAGCGTGGTGTGCACCGTCTGCATGGCGGCCCCGGTGGCGTGTGTGCGCGTGATATGAGGATAGTGCCTGTGTGTTTGGTGAGTGGTGAATGACACGCGCGCACGCCACGCTACGCACCGTCACGGTGGTCAGCAGGTCAAGGCCAATACCGCTCACCGCTGCCTCAATGGATGCCAGCTTGCCGTCTGCCAGCAGCGCTGCTGCAGCGCCCGCCTGCTCCAGCGCCCGCACCAGCTGCTCCTCCGCCTCCGCCAGCCGTGCCAGCCGCTCGCGAGGGCTGCGCTGCGCGGCCGCCGCTGCGCCGCTACCACCGGCTGCTGTTGCTCCGGCCTCCAATACACCCGCTGCCATCGTTTCTACCTCCATGTCGGCAGTTTGTGAGCAGCAGAGGGCGGCAGTGGGCGTCAGTCAGCAACAGTCGGTGTGCTGGAGGAGCTCGAGGTCCAACCGACTGTAAGCCAGTGCAACCGTGCTGCTCGCCGATGCGCATAAAACTGCTGCACCCATATGCAAGCCCGTTATCATCCACTACAAATACCGGCGGCAGCTTGGTGCGTCTGCGCGTCATTGCTGATTAGTGTGTAAGCGAGTGTGCGTACCTTTCGTGGCAGTTTGAGGGCGGTATCCCTGCAACAAGGATACGAGCGTCACCACTGCTGCCCGCGCGATTGTGATGGCGACGACGCTGTGTTTGGATCACATCCCTGCAATACTACTGCAGCTGCAGAAGTAGCAACCCAACCTCAGCAGCTGGCTTACAGTGCACCGGTGGCTGGGTACTGCTGCCTCTTCCCTCCCACATTCATCATGTGGACGTGCCCGCACTGCGACCTGCAGCTGGGCGACAGCGATGACGCCTGCATACTGTGCGACCGGCCACGGCCACCGGCCGCCGCTGCAGTTGCCGCCGCAGCCGCCGCTGCGAGTGCTGGAGCTGGAGCAGTGCCGCTACTGGCGGCGGTAGCACGGAGGCGGGCAGCAGAGGTGGTGGAGATGCTGACCAGCGACGACGAGGGTGATGGCATCCCGCTTGCTGCACTGGCAGCCGCCCCGCGCCGGGCCGCGGCCGATGCGGCAGTTATAGCGCCTCGCCTGCCGCCGCCGCTGCCGCCGCCGCCACCGCATGGTTGGGATGACGACGTCATCTCGTCGTTTACAACGGCGTCTGCACCTACCGCCGGCGCTGGAGCCGGTGCCGGTGCCGGTGCAGCAGCGGCAGCTGCAGCTGCCACTCGACCCTTGCCACGCGCTGCTGCCTCTGCTGCCATTGCCGCTTCCCTCGTTGCTGGGGATTCCACACTAGGGACGATTATTGACGACGACAGTGACGCTGACAGCGACAGCGAGTCGTACGACGCCGGCAGCCAGGCCAGTGAAGATGACGACGATAACGATAATGGTGGCGAGGACGATAACGGTGGCGAGGACAGTGATGGGGGCATTATTGTGTGCGACGATGACAGTTCTTCCTCGAGCTCAGACACGGGCGGCGGTGGCGGCGGCGGCGGCGGTGGTGGCGGAAGTAGCAGTGCAGCTGCAGTGACGATACCACCAGGCGGCGGGCTGAAGCGGGGGCGGAGTGTGAATGGTGAGGACAAAGCGGCACGGCGCGCGGCAGCGGCAGCGGCACGGGCGGCGCGGACGGCAGAGAAGGTGGCTGCCAAGGCGGCAGCCAAGGCGGCGGGCGCCGCTGCACGGCTGGCTGATCGCAGCGCACGGGGTGCGTTTGCAAAGGAGGAGGTGGGCGTGGTGCTGGAGGTGGGACTGGCTGCCACCGCCATGGGTGCCGCGCTGCGCGCCGGTGTGGGCGCCGAGTATGCCGTGCTGCCGCCGCGCCCGCACGCCGTCAGCAATGCCGTGTGGTGGCTGCGCCGCCGCGCCGGCCACGGCGGTGCGTACACGGAGGACAGCGCGCGGGTGGAGGGCTACCTGTGCGTGGTGTGGGACGGCGGCACGTATGTCGACACGCTGAAGGCGGTGGGCACGGATGGCATGGCGCAGTTTGTAGGTGCGGCGCGTGCCACCGTGGCGCCGCGCACCCGCATCTTGTTCCTGGTGTCGGGCGCCGGTGAGCACGTGGTGAGCGAGCTGCGTCGTGCTGAGGCGGCGCGCCGGCGCAACCCGCGTGCACCGCCGCAGCCCGTCCTCACGCAAGACGGCCTGGATGCCGCCTCCATGCACCTGTACATCCATGCTGCTCTGGAGATCCACCACGCTGCCAACGCCGCAGAGGCGGCCGAATACCTGGCGGGCGTCACGCGTGCCATTGCAGAGGCGCCATACCGTCTGGCGCCCACCGCACTTGCGGTGGTGAGCCGCGTGCGTGTGTCGTCAGTTCGACGGGCAGCCGCCGCTGCCGCCGGTGCCGGTGCCGGCGGCGGCGGTGATGGCGACGGTGACGACGACGGCAGTGACGAGGGCGGTAAGGCGGGCGCGGGCGCACGGAAGCCGTCACGCACGCTGTTGGATACGTGGATTGCGCAGCTGCAGATGATCCCGGGTGTGAGTGCTTCCAAGGCGGCCGCCATTGCAGCCGCCTACCCCTCCTTCCGGCAGCTGCGCGCCGCGTTTACCTCGCCGCACCTCCCGCCCGGCCGCGCGCCGGCGCTCCTGGAAGACCTGTGCCTCAACGCCCTGCGCCGCAAGATGACCAAGACGTCGCACAACGTGTGGCGCGTGCTGACATCCAGCGTCGCTGACGAGCTGGTGGGCGGCGGCGAGTGAAATAATAATAATGATAATACGAATGCTATTCAAGGCATGCAGCAAGCAGCGCGCCACCTTGTCGTGGGCCGATGATATAATTATGTTGTGATCTCACTCACGTTTTTGGCGTTGACCGTCTTGGGATGCAGTAGTCGCCATGTTGAAGCCGCAGCTGAAGGTGTCCATTGTCGTGTCAGCGGCCGGGTGACAATCACGCGCGCGCGCGCACGCACAGGCAAGACATCACAGAATAGAATGAAGGAGCAGGTAACTTAGCAACAATAAATACGAATACGATTTACCGCATGGGGCCGCGGGGGAACATGTGTGGGCCCCGTGATGGCACGGAGTCCTCTTCCTCGGTGGCGGCGGCGGGCGCGGGCGCGGCGCCAAATGCCGAGTCCAGGTCAGTGTCGGCGCCGTGCCAGTCAGGCGCTGCGCCGCCCTTCTGAATGCGCCGCGCCTCCTCTGCCGCCAGCACGGTGGCGGCGTATGACCGGCTGCCACCGCGCGCCACGTCGCCGCGCAGGATGGCCGCCTCCCGCTCACCGCGCGTCAGGTGCGCCATCCAGGCATCCAGCTCCAGCTCAAAGGCGGACGCCAGGTGGTCAGTGAACATGTACTCCGACAGGATGACGTGCCCAAAGTAGCGCGACGTGTCAGGCGGCGCCAGCGGCACCTCCGTGTCTAGGTGCAGCAGCTCCGTGCTCATGCCATTGTCCACGCCTGTAGCAGCCGGTGGCGGTGCGTTGGCCAGTGTGCCAGACGATGATGGCGCGTCAGACTGTGTGGCGAGGGTGGGGGTAGCATGAAGTGGCGGCGGCGTCACCGGCCAAGGCCGCGCCTCACCCTCATACGGGTCACAGTAGGTGTCGTCCGCACCCGCCCCGCCAGCTGCCGCGCCACCGCCGCCGCCGACGCCAGGCAGCGGGCCCATGGCTGCCAGCGTGGCCGCGTTTGCTAGCGCGCGATCGGGGTCGGCGCACAGCTTAAGCAGCACGGGGCCGGTGTAGCCGTCCACCGCACTCCAGCCTGGTGGCACGGGTGGCTGCGCGGCAGCGCCGTCGTCGGACGTGGCAACCGATGAATGTGCATGGTGCGTGCCCAGGTCGTCACGCGCAATGCGTGCCCACCGCCCGCGGCGGTTAATGAGCGTGCGCCGGAAGGCATGCACATCGCTGGCGTCGTCGTCATCGTCACCACCGTAGTCGTCCACGCCAGCTTCCGCCTCCTCCTCTGCCAACGCCGCCTCTGCAGCACGCAGCACGGCAGACGCCCGGCCGCCCACCTCCGCCGCCATGGGGTCGTCGTACCCCTCCATGTTGCCTGTAGCTGACACTTCCGCCCGCAGCCGCTCCGTGGCCGTGGTGCGGCTGTCTGGCCGCCCTCGCGTTACTGTCGGCTGCAGCGCAGCGGTGGCGGGCCGCGGCGCGTTCAGCCGCGTTGCCAGCCGCTTGTACCCCGGCGGGTACGCCATGTACCACAGCGTGCCCGGCGGGTAGTATTGCAAGGACCGACCCAGGTTACGCGTTACTTCCGCTGCCGCCGCTGCTGCCGCTGCCGCCGCTGCTGCTGCAGCTGCCGCGGTAGCTGCTGCGGCGGAGGCAGCGGTAACCGTGGAGTTGTCTACCGTCGCCGCCGCCGCCGTTGCCGGCGTGCCACTGCCCTCAGCAGCCGGCAGCATGTCAAAGCCGGAGGCTTGCGTGGCGGGCGCGGCGGCTAATGACACAAACGCCTCGCCTTGTGACCCAGCCACGGTGGCAGGTGCGGCGGCAGACGCACCACCACCGGCAAAGAACGACGAGAACTCCAGAAGGGCCGCCTCCTCTGCCGAGAACTCGGCCTCCGCATCTGCCGCGTCCTCCTCATCCAGGGAGCCGTACGGGTCGGCGGGCTCAAAGGGTTGCACGCCGTCTACATTAGCCGCTGCACTCTCGCCACCCGGCGCCGGGGTGCCGTCGGCCTCCTCTCTGTTTGGCGTCGCTGCCACGGTGGCGGCTGCAGCCTCATTGCCCCCGTGACTGGGTGCGACGCTGCTATTAGTACCGCTGTCACCTCCCGCCGCTACGCCGGCACCGCCGCCAACACCGCCCCGCGACCGCATGGAGGTGGCGGCGGCAAGCAGCGACGGCGACGGGCCCAGGTGATACACCCGCGTGAGCGTGGAGGTCGCCGCAGCGGTACCCACTGCCTCCCAATCCACGTTGGAGTCCGCCGCCGCCTCGGCAGCGGCGGCAAGGCGGCCGCCATGGCGTGCAGCGACGGGGGGTGCAAACTCCAAGTCCTGCACAGCGTGCGGCGACGGCGCGGCTTCCGGGTGCAGGTAGCCCGCCTGCGTGGCAGTGAAGGCATCATATGCCTCTGCTTCTGCTGCCACCTCGTACGCGTCACTAATCACGCCCGCCGCATAGCCTGCTGCCGCCGCCGCTGCCGCCGACGCCGCTGCCGGCGATGACGACGACGCCAAAGACGCGGCATCCACGGGGGTGTTTACGTGGACGTGCGAGTGCGGGTGCGGCACGGCGTGTGGCGGCCGGGGTCGGCGCGCGGCACGAGCTACCACGTCAGACAGGTCTACCGCGCCCAGCCGCGCGCGAACGGAGGTGAGGTATGCCGCCTGGCCCACCACCAGCGCCTCCGTCACATCCCGCACGTGGCCCGCCATGGCGCCCGCCATGGTTGCCCACGACCGCAGCGGCACCGCCAGCCAGTCAACGGCAAGGCGCAGGCGTGCCCACCCGATGGCGCCTGTGTCCAGCGCCGCGGTGAGTGGCGCCAGGAGGCGGCGCACGAGGGCAGGCGTGACGAGCGCGTCCAGGTGCAGCGCGCGCAGCACCTCCACCTGCACGTTCAGGCTGGCGAGCGCGTCCTTCAGGCGGTAGATGGCGTCGTAGTGGAAGCGCGCCACCACGTCGTCGCCGTTCACGTAGCTGTACACGTAGGGCGCACAGGAGGCGGCGAGGGTGCGGGACATGCAGGAAGGCGGGGAGATGACGTAGGCGTGCGCGTGCGGGTAGCGCACTTTCAGCATGACGACCAGCAGCGCCGCCACCGCGCCGCCCATGGAGTGGCCCACCAGGTTGAGGGTGTAGTGCGGGTAGGCGGCAAAGGCGGCCGCCAGGTCAACGCGCGCCGACAGATGCGCCAGCAGCTCGCGCGCCACCAGAGTCATGCCGCGGTGCGCCGTGCCACCCGCCAGCTCCTCCGGCGCCACCGTGAAGTTCACTAGCGTCTCCGCCATGGAGTTGGTGCCGCGGATGCACACCACCACCGCCTCCAGGCCGTGGTCCACCAGCACGTAGAAGGCAGGCAACAGGGTGTCGGTGTCCGCCACCCACCGCGATGCCAGCACGTCGGCGTGCCGCGCCGCCAGCACCTCCACCAGCTCGGCGTCTGACGCCGCGTACGCCGCCAGGCTGTGCTGCAGGTAGCGCTTCAGGCGCAGCAGCTCTGCCAGGTCGGTCTCTGGCACGCCGTACGGCGGCACCGCCAGCGTGCCGCGCGCCGCCACCAGCCCCGCCGGCCGCAGCCGCCACCCCGCCTCCACCGCCGCCAGTTCCGGCGGCCGTATGTGTGACGCGCCCAGCAGACGCACCAGCATGATGGCGCCCAGTAGCAGCTCCTGCGGCGTGAAAAACACGGCGGACGACACCTGCGTCACCGCCTTCAGCACCAGCTTCAGCAGGCGCGGCGTGCGCCGGCTCACAAACCGGTCCACCGCCGCCAGCACCGCCACCGCCGCCTCCCGCATGTACAGCGACGGCGCGCCCACCACCGCGGTGAGCAGCCGCGTGGCGGCGGTGGTGGGCGGCCCCGCATTCACCTTCCCCGGCCCGCCACTGCTGTTGGACGCGCCATTATTATTGCTGCCGGCGGCACTGCTGCTGCTGGCGGTGGTGGTGCTTGTGAGTGTGCGTGTGAGCGCCGCCGTCCGCACACCTCGGACATGCTGCGGCGGGCCGCCAACTCGTCCGGGGCGGTACCCCGCCGTCGACGAGCTGATCCCGCTACCCCCACCACACCGCCATGCCGGCGTGGCAGCAGCTGCCGCCCATGCTGCCGCCTGCCGCCGTGCCACGCACCCCGCCGCCGCCAGCATCGTGACGCGCTGCCGCTGCACTAACTACCGGTACACCAGCTGCCACAGCCTGAGGGTGGTACCCCACGCAACCGCGGAAGCAAGGCGATATATTACGCGGATGCCACAGGGCGGCGCCGCAGTGCGGGGCGCACCATCCCACACATGCACCGCTCCGTCGATTCACGGTGGCGATTGTGATGCCACCCCGTGGCTCGTGCGCGGCACGCCGATTTGTGCTGCTGCCTTCCTTGCTGATGCAGCCGCGGCGACGAGTGAGGGTGGGAGACGAGGTGATGCTGACACAGGGTGGTGGAAGAGGGTGCAGCCCTGCCCTCCAACACACTAGGTGGGATTTTCACACTAGTAGAGATGTGTGTCAGCGTGGTTACGCCCTATCCTGCTGCCCGTGTGTGGATATACGTGGCAGCAACCAGGTGGGCGTGGCAACACGCTAACGGAAGTGGAGTGGGCGGTGAGCACACTAAAGTGACACCCACGCAGTCTGGCACACCGGCCACAACAACAGGCACGCCCTTCCTCAAGTGTGTTTTGTATCACGCCGCCCGCTGTTTTGCGTCTGAGCGGCACTGCTGCCGTTAAAAACCAGCACCAGCAGCACCAGCGTGTGCGAAGAGGGGTAGTGCAATGCAGGTACAAACGACTGTCGCGACGGTAATCGTGTCAATTACGGAAACAAGCACAGTCTTTCCACGCGGAAACTCGTTACTTGTTACCATTTAACTCATGTTGCGGTGTCGTATTTTGATATTTTGCCGCCGGTGCGACGGACGCATCGCCGTCAACCAGCTAACTCACTGGCCAGCAAAGTACCGGTAGTCGGGGACCACGGGTGGGTGTGTGAAGTCGCGATTGGATGGCACGCGGCGGTGGCTACAAAATTCGAGACACTTGGAAATGCAGCCGGCGCATTAGCAGTGGCAGGTATGACGTGCGGTCGCCGCCACGTCCCCAATAGTGTTTGTACTACCTCCC
>ERZ778022.1734-NODE-1734-length-26749-cov-5.392111_pt1 | contig 26749 bp, 23 predicted proteins | sample MGYA00375752_ERZ778022 | MGnify/ENA primary metagenome ERZ778022 (study PRJEB29350, sample SAMN05389826) | bioreactor metagenome | isolation source: Thiocyanate bioreactor | place: South Africa: University of Cape Town | collected 2014-04-04 ...
TGATGCGGGCCGACTTGCCGCGGCGGTCGCGCAGGTAATAGAGCTTGGCGCGGCGGACCTTGCCGCGGCGCACCATCTCGACCGACTCGACCAGCGGCGAATAGACCGGGAAGACACGCTCGACGCCCTCGCCGTAGGAGATCTTGCGGACCGTGAAGTTCTCCTGGAAGCCGGAGCCGGAGCGGGCGATGACGACGCCCTCATAGGCCTGGACGCGGGTGCGGGTGCCTTCGGTGACGCGCACGTTGACGCGCACGGTGTCGCCGGGCTGGAACTCGGGAAGCTTGCGCTTGGCTTCGATCTTGGCGGCCTGCTCGGCCTCGAGCTGACGGATGATGTCCATCGCGGTTTCCACTTCTTGTTGTTTCGACAGCCAGAGCGCCCGACGCTCGCCGCGCAGCCTGTGCCGCTCGGCTATGCCGCCCGGTCGCGGGGACCGAGAAGGCAGGGGCGAATCCACCGTGCTTCGTTGACGGTTCCGGGAGACTCCCGGTTCGGGCGGCGACATACAGGGATTTCGCGCCCTTGTCACCTGTCCGCGCGCAGAAATTCGGCCGCCGGCTCTCCCCGAGGCCATTAGTGCTTGCGGCGCGCGGCAAGCCTGCCTACACCGCCACCGACCGTTCGCGAGGGGATCATGACCGTCATCGAAGCCATCCTGCTGTTCCTGTCCGGCGTGCTCACCGGCATGATCAACGCCGTCGCCGGCGGCGGCACCTTCCTGTCGTTCGGGGCGCTGACGCTGGTCGGCATCCCGCCGGTGGTGGCCAATGCGACGTCGTCGATCACCCAGTTTCCCGGCTACATCACCTCCACCCTCGCCTACTGGAACGATTTCAAGGCGTTCTGGCGCGGCGCGATCGCGCTGGCGGTCGCCTCGGTCATCGGCTCGCTGCTCGGCGCCTGGATCCTGCTGCAGCTCGACAACCCGCAGTTCCGCTCGCTGGTGCCGTGGCTGCTGCTCGCGGCGACCGCGCTGTTCGCCGCCGGGCCCTATCTCAAGCCGAAGCCCAAGCCGGGCCAGGAGGCGGCGGTGGGCGGCGTGTTCGGGTTCCTGATGCAGGCGGTCACGGCCGTCTATGGCGGCTTCTTCGGCGCCGGCATGGGGGTGATGATGCTCGCCACGCTCGGCCTGTCGCAGAACGGCGACTACCACCGGCTCAATGCGCTGAAGAACATGCTGGCCACCGTGATCGCTGCGGTGGCGATCGTCGTCTTCGTGTGGGGCGGCGTGGTCGCTTGGCCGCAGGCGATCGTGATGATCCCCGGCGTGGCGCTCGGCGGCTGGTCGGGTGTGTGGGTCGCCCGCCGCGTGCCGCAGAAATACATGCGCTGGGTGGTGATCGCCGTCGGCCTGCTGCTCGCCGTCTATTATTTCTGGCGCTGAGCGGCGGCGAGAAGGTCGGGACGGCGCTGAGCGGTCAGCGCCTCGGCCTGCTCGTGGCGCCATCTGGCGATCTTCGCATGGTTGCCCGAGGTCAGCACCTCGGGAATGGCGCGGCCCTCGAACTCGGCCGGCCGCGTGTAATGCGGGTGCTCCAGCAGGCCGCCCTCGAAACTCTCCTCCGATCCCGACGCCTCGTTGCCCATGACGCCGGGCAGCAGGCGGACCACCGCGTCGAGCAGGACGATCGCGGCCGGCTCCCCGCCCGACAGGATGAAGTCGCCGATCGAGACCTCCTCCAGCTCCCGCGCGTCGATCAGCCGCTGGTCGATGCCCTCGAAGCGGCCGCACAGGATGACGGCGCCGGGGCCGGCGGCGAGCGCGCGCACGCGCGCCTGGGTGAGCGGCTTTCCGCGCGGGCTCATCAGCAGGCGCGGACGGGCATCGCCGGGCGGTGAAGCGGCGTCGAGCGCCCTTGCCAGAACGTCGGCGCGCATGACCATGCCGGCCCCGCCGCCGGCCGGCGTGTCGTCCACCGTGCGGTGGCGGTCGGTGGCGAAGTCGCGGATCTGCACGGCTTCCAGCGACCACGTTCCGGCTTCCATTGCCTTACCGGCCAGCGAATGGCCGAGCGAGCCCGGAAACATCTCGGGATAGAGCGTCAGCACCGTGGCGCGGAAGGTCAACGATTGCCCCCGGCATCCTTCGGTCCGCGCGGCCGCCGGCCGGGGTTGAAGCCGCCATGCCCGGCGCCCGCTCCGCCGCCCGCGCCCCCGCCGTCCTCGTCGAGCAGGCCGGCGGCGCGGCGGTCGATGCCGACCTCGCCCTTGCCCAGGTCGATCCGGGGTACTGCGGCGCGGCTGAACGGCACGAGCACGGTGCGGCCGCTGCCGAGCGCGACCTCCATGATGTCGCCGCCGCCGAAATCGTGGAAGGCCGAGACATGGCCGACGAGCACGCCCTCCTCGTCGCGCACCGGCAGGTCGATCAGGTCGGCGTGGTAGAACTCCTCCTCGGACAGGTCGTCCGGCAGCACCGAGCGGTCGACGAAGAGCGCCCTGCCGTTGAGCGCTTCGGCGGCCGTGCGGTTCGACACCTGGCGGAAGCGCACCACCACCATGTTGCCGGCCGGGCGGATGTCGACCACGTCGAAGCGGTTGCCGTCGGCGTCGTGCAGCGGCCCGTAATCGGCGAGCGCCATCGGCTCGCCGGTGTGGGCCTTGACGCGCACCTCGCCCTTGAGGCCGTGCGCGGCGCCGATGACGGCCATCTGGATCGGTCTCGTCGGCTTGCTCATGCCCTTCATCCGCTGGAATGCCTTCATGCAATGATAACCCGAAGCCGGTGAATATCCCATCATCGCGAATCAGACGACCGCGCATGAGCCAGGAATTCCTCGTCTCCGCCCGTCCCGACCTCGCCGCCGCGCGCGCCGAGTGGCTCGCCTCGCTCGCCCGCGAGCGGCGGCTGGCGGGCCTCACCGTCGAGGCCTACGAGCGCGACACGCGGCAGTTCCTGCAGTTCCTGACCGGCCATTGCGGCGGCGCGCCCGGCATTTCCGACATCGCGGCGCTGCGGCCGGCCGACCTGCGCTCCTTCCTCGCCCATCGCCGCAATGGCGGCGCCGGCGCGCGCACGCTCGGCCGCGGGCTCGCCGGCATCCGCTCGCTGCTGCGCTTCCTGGAGAAGCGCGGGCTGGCGAACGCCGCGGGTGCTGCGGCGCTGCGGGCGCCGCGGCAGCCGAAATCGCTGCCCAAGCCGCTCGCCGCCCAGGATGCGCTCCGGGTCGTGGCGGCCGGGGAGCAGCTCGTCGAGGAGCCGTGGATCGCAGCGCGCAACGCGGCGGTGCTGACGCTGCTCTACGGCTGCGGGCTGCGCATCTCGGAGGCGCTGGGGCTCGGCGGCGGCGAGCTCGCCTCGCCGCGCGACGGCGTGCTCAGGGTCACCGGCAAGGGCGGCAAGACGCGCATCGTGCCGGTGCTGCCGGCCGCGCTCGAGGCGGTGGCCGCCTATCGCCGGCTCTGCCCCTACCATCTGGCGGTCGACCGGCCGCTGTTCCGCGGCGCGCGCGGCGGGCCTCTGGCGCCGGCCGTGCTGCAGCGCGACATGCGGCGGCTGCGTGGCGCGCTCGGCCTGCCCGACACGGCGACGCCGCATGCGCTGCGCCACTCCTTCGCCACCCACCTGCTCGGCCGCGGCGGCGATCTGCGCGCCATCCAGGAGCTGCTCGGCCATTCCAGCCTGTCGACAACGCAGATCTACACGGGCGTCGACGCCGCAAGGCTGCTCGAGGCCTACGAGGCGGCGCATCCGCGCGCTTAACCTTTTCGCCGTCTTTGGCGTCTAGCCTGCGCCGCCATGACCCATACGAGTGCCCTCGCCGACCGATCCGCGCGCGCCGCCCTGTCGCTGCTCGCCGGTCTCAACATCCTGTTCGTGCTGGCGTTGCTCATCGGCCTTGCGGCCGGCGCCCGGCACGCGCGGGCGGACGACCTGCCGGTCTGCACCGGCCGGGATCTGCTCGCCGAGATGGCGGCGGACAAGCCCGACGAGATGGCCAGGCTGCGCGCCGAGGCCGATGCCATCCCCAACGGCAAGGGGATCCTGTGGCGGATCGAGGGGCCGGCGGGGACGAAGCCCTCCTTCCTGCTCGGCACCATGCATGTCAGCGACCCGCGCGTGACCGCGCTCGACCCGGCGGCGCAGGCCGCCTACGCGGCGGCCGGCACGGTGGTGATCGAGACGACCGACGTGCTCGACCAGGGAAAGATGGCCGGCGCGATCGCCGCCCATCCCGAGCTGATGATGTTCACCGACGACACGACGCTCTCCGGCCTCCTGCCCGAGGCCGACCGCGCGGCGGTGGAGGAGGGCCTTGCGCGGCGCGGGCTGACGCTCGACGCGCTGCAGAAGATGAAGCCGTGGGTGGTCGCCTCGCTGGTCGGCGTGCCGGCCTGCGAGATGGCGCGCAAGGCGGCCGGCGCGCCGGTGCTCGACATCAAGCTCGCCGAGGAGGCGAAGGCGGCGGGCAAGAATGTCGAGGGGCTGGAGACGATGATCGACCAGCTCGAGGCCATGGCTTCGCTGCCGATCGGCCTGCACGTGCAGGGCCTGGTCGACACGCTCAAGCTCGGCGACGGCATCGACGACCTGAACGAGACGATGGTGCGCATCTACAAGAGCGGCGATACCGGCCTGTTCTGGCCGTTCTTCGAGGCGGTGATGCCGGCCGGCGCGAGCGAGGAGACGAGCTACGCCGCCTTCCAGGAGGCGATGATCGACGCGCGCAACCGCACGATGGCGGAAGCCGCCGGACCGATCCTCGACAAGGGCGGCGCCTTCATGGCCGTCGGCGCGCTGCATCTGGCCGGCGAGCAGGGCCTCGTCGCGCTGCTCCGGCAGCGGGGCTACGCCGTCGAGCCGGCCGAATAGACGGCAGACTGTGACCGAGCGATACAGTTTGTGACGGAACTCCCCGTTTGGCGGTGCCGTTGACCCGCACCAATTGCAAGCCAAGGGAGACGAACACATGAACACCGATCCTCGCTGGCGCGATCCGCTGGATCCGCGCGATCCCGCCGCCGATCCGCGTGTCGGCTACACCGATCCCCGCGTTGCCAACCGCGTCGAAGTGCGCGAAGGCGGCAGCCGCGCCGGGCTGGCGCTGGCGGCGATCGTGGCCGCGCTCCTGGTCATCGGCTTCATCGCGTTCTCGGGCGGCCCGGGCGTCGACGACACGCCGACGGCGAGCACCGGCCAGCAGAACGTGATCGTGCCCGGCGACGGCGCCAGCGCGCCGCAGCCCGCCACCCCGGCTCCGGCCGAGCCGCAGCAGGCCGCGCCGTCGGCGCAGCCGCAGCAGCAGGCGCCCGCCGCGGCCCCGCAGGACAACGCCGCCCCGGCCGCGAACGAGTAAAGCGGCAAGAAGGCGGACCTGAGCACCAAAAGGAAACGGCCGCGGTTACCCGCGGCCGTTTTTTCATGTCCGGAGATCTCGCCGTCAGGCGGCCTTGCGCTTCGGCTGGATCAGGCCGCGCGCGACCAGCAGCTCGGCGATCTGCACGGCGTTGAGCGCGGCGCCCTTGCGCAGGTTGTCGGAGACGACCCACATGTTGAGGCCGTTCTCGACGGTCGCGTCCTCGCGGATGCGCGAGATGTAGGTGGCGTCCTCGCCGGCCGATTCGAGCGGGGTGATATAGCCGCCGTTCTCGCGCTTGTCGACGACGAGGCAGCCGGGGGCGTCGCGCAGGATCTCGCGCGCTTCGTCGGCGTCGAGCGGCTTCTCGAACTCGATGTTGACGGCCTCGGAATGGCCGATGAAGACCGGCACGCGCACGCAGGTGGCCGTCAGCTTGATCTTCGGGTCGAGCATCTTCTTGGTCTCGGCCACCATCTTCCACTCTTCCTTGGTGGAGCCGTCCTCCATGAAGACGTCGATGTGGGGGATGACGTTGAAGGCTATGCGCTTGGTGAACTTCTTGGCTTCGACCGGATCGGCCACGAAGACGGCGCGGGTCTGGGTGAACAGCTCGTCCATGCCTTCCTTGCCGGCGCCCGACACCGACTGGTAGGTGGCCACGACGACGCGCTTGATGGTGGCGCGGTCATGCAGCGGCTTCAGCGCGACGAGGAGCTGGGCGGTGGAGCAGTTCGGGTTGGCGATGATGTTGCGCCGGGTGAACTGGTCGATCGCCTGCGGGTTCACCTCGGGCACGATCAGCGGCACGTCGGCGTCGTAGCGCCAGGCCGAGGAGTTGTCGATGACGACGCAGCCCTGCCGGCCGATCTTCGGCGACCATTCCTTGGAGACGCTGCCGCCAGCCGACATCAGGCAGATGTCCGTGTCGGAGAAGTCGTAGCCGTCGAGCGCCTTCACCTTGAGCGTGCGGTCGCCGTAGGAGACCTCCGTGCCGACCGAGCGGCGCGAGGCGAGCGCCACGACCTCGTCGGCCGGAAAGCCGCGCTCGTCGAGGATGTTGAGCATTTCCCGGCCGACATTGCCCGTGGCGCCGGCGACTGCGATCTTGAAACCCATCTTGTCCGTTCTCCAGTTCCTCTCCGCTCGCTTCCGGAATCTCCGCGTCCCGAGCGCGGTTTCCGTTCCCTCCCGGGCCGGACCCGGGGAGAGGGCGAGCAGGCCAGGGAAACTCAGACCGTTTTGGTCGCGGTTTTGGCCGTGGCTTTGGTGAGACGCGCGCGGGCCCGCCCGGCGCGGGCGCCGGCGAAGTTCAGGGCGAGGAACGCGATGACGAGGCCGCGCATGAAGCTCTCCATGCGGAACGCGGAACGGGCCTTTCGCCCGGCGCGCCGCAGATGGCGCAGCTATTTACGCCGTTTCGTTCGAGAGTCAATTGCGGCGCGGCCGGCCGGGGTTGCTTCCGCCGGCGACCGGCCCGCGCTTCGTTTCTTACGCATGTCGTTGTCCCGAAACCGGGTCCCACTTTCGGGCGACATGCTTTAGAGATGGGCTTGCTACCAGAACCCGCACGGACACGACCATGCAGCTCTACCGCTTCCTCACCGGCCCGGACGATTCCAGCTTCTGCCACAAGGTGTCGGCGGCGCTCGACAAGGGCTGGCACCTGTTCGGCTCGCCGACCTATGCCTACGACGCGGCGACGCAGACGATGCGCTGCGGCCAGGCGGTGGTGAAGGAGGTCGAGGGCAAGGACTATTCGCCCGACATGAAGCTCGGCGAGCAGTAGGCGCCGGCTTCGGGTCGGCTCACGAGCCGGGATTGTCGGCCCGCTCCTCGATATTGGCCATGTCGTCGTCTGACAGGCCGAAATGGTGGCCGATCTCGTGGATCAGCACATGGGTGACGATGTCGCCCAGCGTCTCCTCGTTCTCGGCCCAGTAGTCGAGGATGGCGCGGCGGTAGAGCGTGATGCGGTTCGGCCCCTCGCCGGTCTGCGGGTTCCAGCGCTCGGCGATGCCGCGCCCCTCGAACAGGCCGAGCAGGTCGAACGGCGTCTCCAGCGCGAGGTCGTCCATGATCTCGTCGGTGGGGAACTCGGCGATCTGGATGACGATCTCGCCGGTCAGCCGGCGGAACTCCTCCGGCAGGTTGGCATAGGCCTCCAGCGACAGGAGCTCCATCTCGTCCATGGAGGGGGAAAGCTGGTCTTCCCAGGCGCGGGTCTGGTAGAGGCGGGCCATTCGTCGTTCCTTTTCCCGGGCCATATAGCCGCTCGGGCACCCGGTTTCGAGGGTTTTCGGCTCAAATCGGTAAACGGCCGGCCCATGGGCCCCGGTTCCAAGGAATAAATTCTCACGCGAGGGCGCTTGACTCTTCGGGGTGGCTCTGGAATCGATAAGAACATAACAGGAACACATATCGGTTTCGGAGCGACGCCATGGCGCAGGAGGCCACGGCGCGGGACGTCTTGTCGTCCCTGCGCCGCGACATAGCGAGGGTCGAGGGCCGGCTGGCGGAGACGCTGGTGGTGCGCCGTCACGGCGCGGCGGCGCCGGACGTGCTGCCGCTCGGCGCGCCGCGGCTCGACGCCGCGCTGGGCGGCGGGCTGCCGGCGGCCGGGCTGGTCGAGCTGCATGCGGCCGAGACGCGCGACGCGGGCGCGGCGGCGGGCTTCGCGCTGGCGCTGGTGGCGCTGTCGCGCAGGGAGGCCGTCGGCCCGCTGCTGTGGGTGGCGACCGGCGAGGCTTTTTCCGAGGCGGGCGTGCCCTACGCGCCGGGGCTCGCGGCCCGTTTCGGCGTCGCGCCCGAGGCGCTGCTGACGAGCGCGGTGCGCCGGCTGGAGGATGCGCTGTGGGTGGCGGAGGAAGCGGCCGCGCTCGGCGCGCTGCGCGCGGTGATCCTCGAAATGCGCGAGCCGGCACCGAGGCTCGACCTGACCGCCACCCGCCGCCTGCACCGGCGGGCGGGCGGGGGCGGCCTGCCGCTCTACCTGCTGCGCCAGGCGGGCCGTCCCGTCCCCACCGCCGCGCCCGTGCGCCTCGTCGTGGCGCCGGCCCCGGCGGGGGAGCGCGCCATGGCCGCGGGCACGCTGGAGGGCTCGATCGGCCCGCCCGCCTTCGCCGTCACCGTCTCCAGAAGCCGCCTGGCGATCCCCGCAACTGCCACGCTCGAATGGAATGAGCATGACCACGCCTTTCGTGAAAGAGACCCGGCCCGGGCCGCGCATCCTGGCGCTGTGGCTGCCCTATCTGGCGACCGAGCGCATCCTGCGCGGCAGGCTGGGGCGGTCGTGGCGTTCAGGGGCGTCGCGTGAAAGCGGGGCGGCCCGGCCGCCTCTGGTGGTCAGCCGCCGCGAGGACAATACCCAGCGCGTCCACGCGCTCGACGAGCGGGCGGAGGGGCTGCGGCTGAAGCGCGGCATGGGGCTGGCCGACGCGCGCGCCATATGCCCGGGGATCGAGGTGGTCGAGGCCGACCCGGCCGCCGACGCGCGGCTGCTTTCGGCGATCGCCGACTGGTGCGACCGCTACACGCCGCTGGTGGCGACCGACGGGATGGACGGGCTGTTCCTCGACATCGCCGGCTGCGCCCACCTGTTCGGCGGCGAGGAGGAGATGCTGGCGGAGGTGGTCGGGCGGCTGGCGGCGCAGGGCTTCGACGCCCGCGGCGGCATCGCTTCGACGCCGGGGGCCGCCCGGGCGGCCGCCCGCTACGGCCTGCCGCCGCTGCCGCGCGGGACCGAGGCGGCCGGGCTGGCGCCGCTGCCGCTCGCCGCGCTGCGGCTCGAGGCCGCGACGGTGCGCGGGCTCGAAAGTGTGGGCCTGCGCAGCGTCGGGCCTGTGATGAGGGCGGCGCGGGCACCGCTCGCGCGCCGCTTCGGCAGGATGCTGATCCTGCGGATCGACCAGGCCGTCGGCGCCGTCGAGGAAGCGATCTCGCCGCGCGGGCCGGTGGCGCCGCTGTCGGTCGAGCGCGGCTTCGCCGAGCCGCTGTCGCGGCTGGAGGACGTCGAGCGCCTCGTGCCGATGCTGGCCGCCTCCCTCGCGCGGGATCTGGAACGGCGCGGCGAGGGCGCGCGCCGGCTCCAGCTCGTGCTTTTCCGCGCCGACGGCGCGGTCAGCCGCCTCGCCGTCGGCACGGCGCGGCCGGTGCGGGAGCCGAGGCTCGTCGCCAGGCTGTTCGCGGAGAAGCTGAAGGCGACGGGCGAGGAGATCGATGTCGGCTTCGGCTACGACCTCGTCCGCCTCGCCGCGCTTTCGGTCGCCCGCCTCGACCCGATGCAGGCCGATCTCGCCGAGGACGGGGCCGACGGGACGGACGACGTCGCCTTCTTCGCCGACAGGGTGCGCGCGCGGCTGGGCGAGCGGGCGCTGCTGCGGGCCGTCATGGTGGAAAGCCACGTGCCCGAGCGCGCCGTGCTGAGCCTTCCCCATGCGCTGCAGGAGCCGGCCCGGACCGCCGCCTCGCGGCCCGGCCCGGCGGAGCGGCCGATCCGCCTGCTTACACCGCCCGAGCCGATCGAGGTGTTCGCGACGGAGGTGCCGGAAGGCCCGCCGCTCAATTTCCGCTGGCGCCGCGCGACCCATCGCATCGCCCGCGCCGAGGGGCCGGAGCGCATCGCGCCGGAATGGTGGCGCGAGCCGGCAGGCGCGCCGAGCCGCGACTATTTCCGCGTCGAGGACCGGGAGGGACGGCGCTACTGGGTCTTTCGCGAGGGCTCCTACGGCGCCGGGACGCCGATGCCGCGCTGGTTCGTGCAGGGCTTCTTCGCATGAACGCGATGGCGCCGCCCGCCTATGTCGAGTTCGCCGCGCAGTCGAACTTCTCGTTCCTGCGCGGCGCCTCGCGGCCGGAAGAGCTGGTCGTGGCGGCGAAGCTCATCGGCCACGCTGCGCTGGGGCTCGCCGACCGCAACACGGTGGCCGGCGTGGTGCGCGCCTGGAGCCAGTCGAAAAGCATCATCCTGTCGGAAGGCGCCAAGCCGCTCGACCTCCCATACCACCCGGGTTGCCGGCTGGCCTTCTGCGACGGAACGCCGGACGTGCTCGCCTATCCGCGCGACCGCGCGGGCTGGGGCCATCTGTGCCGGCTGCTCACCGAGGCCAATTTTCGCGACGGCGCCGAGAAGGGCGCGCCGCTGGTCCAGCGAAAAGACCTCCTCGAATGGGGAACGAGCATGTCGCTCGCCGTGATCTTCAGGCTGCCGGAGGCCGCGGCCGACCTCGATGTCCTGCGCAGCCTGCGCGGGCGTTTCGGCGCCGCGGTGCGGCTCGCCGTGGCGCCCGCCTATGACGGCGACGACCGGCTGCGGATCGTCGAGGCGGCGGCGCTCGCCCGCGCGGCCGGCGTGCCGCTGATGGCGGTGAACGACGTGCTCTACCACATGCCCGATAGGCGGCCGCTGCAGGACGTGCTGACGGCGATCCGGCTGAAGACGACGGTCGCGGAAGCCGGCTTCGCGCTCGCCGCCAATGCCGAGCGCCACCTCAAGGCGCCGGCCGAGATGGCGCGGCTGTTCAGGGCCGTTCCGGAGGCGATCTCCGAGACGACCCGCTTCGCAGCGGAACTTTCCTTCCGTCTCGACCAGCTCAGCCACAATTATCCCGAAGAGACCTCCACGCCCGGCGTCGACCCGCAGGTGGAGCTGGAGGAGCTGACCTGGAAAGGCGCGGCGCAACGCTATCCGGAGGGACTTCCCGACGGCCTTGAGGAGCGCATCCGGCACGAGCTGGGGATCATCGCGGAGAAGATATATGCCCGCTACTTCCTCACCGTACGCGACATCGTCGTATATGCCCGCTCCCAGAACATCCTGTGCCAGGGCCGCGGCTCGGCCGCCAATTCCGTCGTCTGCTTCTGCCTCGGGATCACCGAGGTCAATCCCACCCTCACCGATCTCCTGTTCGAGCGCTTCGTCTCCACCGAGCGCGACGAACCGCCCGACATCGACGTCGATTTCGAGCATGGGCGGCGCGACGAGGTCATCGCCTACATCTACGAAAAATACAGCGCGAAGCGCACGGCGCTGGCCGCCTCCGTCGTCACCTATCGCGGCCGCTCGGCGTTGCGCGAGGTGGCCAAGGCGATGGGCCTGTCGGACGATGTCCAGTCGGCTCTTTCGGGGTCGATCTGGGGCTGGTCCTCGTCCGAGTTGGGGGAGAAGGAAGCGAAAGCCGGCGGGCTCACCGAGGACGACCAGATGACCAGGCTGGTGCTCGACCGCGCCAACGATCTGGTCAGGTCAGAATGCCCGCGCCATCTCTCCCAGCATGTCGGCGGCTTCGTCATCACCAAGGACCGGCTCGACGAGATCGTGCCGATCGTCCGGACGGCGATGGACGAGCGCAAGATGGTCGAGTGGGACAAGGACGACCTCGACGCGGTCAAGCTGATCAAGGTCGACGTGCTGGCGCTCGGCATGCTGTCCTGCTTGCGGCGCTGCTTCGATCTGCTGGAGACCCACTACAGGCACGACTGGCCGGAGAGGCTGACCCTGGACACGATTCCGAAGGAGGAAGACCCCGTCTACGACATGATCTGCCGGGCCGACACGCTCGGCGCCTTCCAGATCGAGAGCCGCGCGCAGATGTCGATGCTGCCGCGCCTGCGGCCGCGAAGATTCTACGACCTCGTCATCGAGGTGGCGATCGTCCGGCCCGGTCCGATCCAGGGCAACATGGTGCATCCCTATCTGCGCCGGCGGATGGGCAAGGAGAAGGTGGATTATCCGAGCCCCGAGCTTGAGAAGATTCTTTCACGGACGAAAGGCGTGCCGCTGTTCCAGGAACAGGCGATGAGCATCGCCATAACGGCCGCAGGCTTCTCTCCAGCCAAGGCCGACAAGCTGCGTCGCGCGATGGCGACTTTCAGGAGAAATGGCACCATCGACAAGCTGAAGGATGAGTTCATCGGCGGCATGGTGGCCAAAGGCTATCCGCTGGAGTTTGCAAAACGCTGCTTCCAACAGATCGAGGGTTTTGGCGATTACGGCTTCCCCGAGAGCCATGCCGCGTCCTTCGCGCTGCTGGTCTATGCCTCCTGCTGGTTCAAGGCCTTCTATCCGGACGTCTTCTGCGCAGCGATCCTCAACTCGCAGCCGATGGGATTCTATGCGCCGGCGCAGCTCGTGCGGGACGCGCGCGAGCACGGCATCGAGGTGCGGCCTGTCGACGTCAACGCCTCCGCCTGGGACTGCACGCTGGAAGAGGCCGAATTCGACCCGGCCCGGATCGCGCCGCGTCACGGCGAGATGCGCGGCGTCATCAGGAGCCGCCACGCGCTGCGGCTCGGCCTGCGGCAGGTCAAGGGGCTTTCGGAAGACGAAATGGAGCGTCTCGTCGACATGCGCGGCGACGGCTACGGCTCGGTGCGCGAGGTCTGGCTGCGCGCAGGCCTCGGCGTCGAGGCGATGGAGAAGCTGGCGCAGGCGGACGCCTTCCGCTCGATCGGGCTCGACAGGCGCGCGGCGCTGTGGGCGGTGCGCGGGCTCGACCGGGCCAAGGCGGCGGAGCGGCTGCCGCTGTTCGAGCGGCCGCAGGCGCCGCTGCGCGACCGCGAGCCGGCGGTCTCGCTCCCCCTGATGCCGCCCGGGGAGCATGTCATCCACGACTACCGGGCGCTCGGCCTCTCGCTCAAGGCGCATCCGCTCTCCTTCCTGCGCGACCGCCTCGACGGGATCGGGGTCACGCCCAACGCGGCGCTTGCGGCCGTGCCGGACGGACGGCGCGTCTGGGTCGCCGGGCTGGTGCTGGTGCGGCAGCGGCCGGGCACGGGCAATGCGATCTTCCTGACGCTGGAGGACGAGGGCGGCATCGCCAACGCCATCGTCTGGGCGCGCAGCTTCGAGCGCTTCCGGCCGGTCATCATGGGCAGCCGCATGATCCGCGTCCGCGGCCGGCTGCAATGCGAAGCGGGCGTCATCCACATCGTCGCCGACGCGATGGAGGATCTTTCGACGTGGCTCGGCGATCTGTGCGAAGGAGCGATCGAAAGGCGCTTGCGGGTGGACGACGGCGTCGACGGCAGGCCCGGTTCACGCGCGCCGGGCGGGCACCAGCCGGCGGGAAGCGGAGCGACCGCCGAGCTGTTGCGACGAGCGGAGGACCAGGCCCGCGCCGCGCGGCAGGTCATGCCCAAGGGCCGCAATTTTCACTGAGGGTGCGCACCGGATGGCGCGGCATCGGCAGGAAGGGGGAGCCGCAGCCTCACGGCCGGACGTCCCTTTCCGGGGTCCAGGGTTCCGCTACGGCGCGCCGTGGCCAGCAATGGCGGGCTCAACTGCGCCGTGGAGGAAAGCCGCGTTACATACGGAATGCCGGCCGGCGAAGGATTTCGCCGGCCGGCTCTTCGGCTATTCCGGGCCTGTCACTTCACCAGCCGCTCGATGCGCGACTGCATGGACTTGGCGGCGTCCTCGGCCGATTTGAGCCCCAGCACGGCCGCCTGCGATTCCTCGCGGAAGATCGCCGCGACCTCGACCGAGCGGTCGAAGCTCGAAGGGATGACCTGGGCGATCTTCAGCGCCTCCGACTCGGCCTTGGTGTAGGGCAGCTTCTGCTGCAGGCGCGGGTCGGAATAGGCGTTGGGGTCGACCGGGCCGTTGCCGTTGAGCGCGATGCGGATCGTCGCTTCCTTCGTCGCCAGCGCGCGCATCAGCGAATAGGCCATGTCCTTATTCTTCGCATTGCGCGGAATGGCCATCGACCAGATCTCGGTGATCGCCGTGCCGGCCGGATTGGTCGCCGAGGGCGTCACGACCACGTCGATCTGGCCGGGAAACTTCGAACTGTCAGGATTGTTGTAGACCGCATAGCGGGCGAACGGGTCGATCGCCATCGCGGCCTGGCCGGTCTGCATCGCCGTGATGACGTCGTCGATGGTCATGGTGGCGTAATTCTGTGCCAGCACGCCCTCCTTGTAGAGCTGCGCCATCGTGGACAGCCCCTTCACCATTTCGGGGCTGTCGGCCGTGACCTTGCCGTCGTCGCCGAACAGGCGCGCGCCGAAGGCCGACAGCAAAGTGAGGACCGCGACGTGCTCGTCGCCCGAATTCATCACCAGGCCGGACACGCGGGTGCCGTCCTTGCGCGTGTAGCTCATCTTGCGGGCGTATTCGAGCAGCTCGTCGAGCGTGCGCGGGGCATGGTCGAGGCCCTGCTCGGCAAACAGCGCCTTGTTCCAGTGCAGGCCGGTGGTGGCGTGGCGGAACGGGATGGCGGTCAGGTGCCCGTCATAGGTCAGCGCCTTCTTCATCGGCTCGGGAATCGAATCGAGGATCTCGATCGGCTCCGCCTTGATGCGGTCGTCCAGCGGCTCCAGCAGGGCGGCGATCTTCGGCGTGTGGAACTTGTTGATGACGAAGGCGAGATCGACCGAGCTCTCGGCCAGCGACAGCTCGCGGCCGAGGCGATCGTGGATCGGGTCGATGTTGCCGGTCACCCAGTTCAGTTCGACCCCGTTGGCCTTGGCCCACTCGCCGGCGACGTCGCCGCCGGTCGTGCCGGACGTCAGCCCGCGCGCGACGTTCTCGTGCACCTTGTGGGACAGGACGGTCAGCGTCTTGGTCTGCGCCCACGCCCCCGACAGCCCCATTCCAGCGCCGAACGCCACACCGGCGGCCAGCACCACGCGTCTCGTCAGTCTCATTTCAGCTCCTCCAGCTTTGGATCGACAAAATCTTGGATCCATTGATATGGATCCAATCAGGAAAGAAGGCTTCGGTCAACCGCCTCCGCAGCGGCTGGACATTGGGTCGCAACCATGACTAGGATTCTTGGATCCATGATTGCGGGCGAAAGCGTCCGCCCAACAGGGGAGGCTGCGGCGTGGAACGTGCGGTCCGTTTCAAGAGTGCGGCTGACTACGCCACCTCCGAAATCCAGCGGATGATCCTCGCCGGCGACCTGCCCGCGGGCGAGCGGCTCGACCAGGTGCGGCTGGCCGAACAGCTCGACGTCAGCCGCCACCCGGTGCGGCAGGCGATCGAGCGGCTGGCCGAGCGCGGCTTCGTCCAGCTCAGCCCGCATCGCAGCGCCGTCGTCACGGCGCAATCCGTCGACGACCTGGTCGAGCTCTACTCGCTGCGCGAAACGCTCGAGGACATGGCGTTGCGCGCGAGCTGGCCGGCGCTCGTGTCGGGCGGGATCGCCGACCTGGAGGCCGTCCACAAGCGGCTCGCCGCACAGGATTCGGACGCCGACATCGAAGGCTACATGCACGAGAACCGTGCCTTTCACCTGCGCTTCTACCGCGACTGCGGCAACCGGCACCTCGTGCGCACCATCGCCACGCTGTTCGACCTGTCCGAGCGCTACCAGCGGACCGCGCTCGACGCCCGGCGCCGGCAGACCCAGTCGCGCGAGGAGCATGCCGGCATGATGGAGGCGCTGCGGCGGCACGACCTCGAACTGCTCAGCCAGCGGCTCAAGGCCCACAACCGGGGCACGCAGGAGCAGGTCTGCGCCCTGCTCGCGGAAGGCGGCGCCGGCGCGCATCCGGCTCAGTAGGTACCGTCGAGGATCGCGCCCTGGACGCGCAGCGCCTGGCGCAGGCGGCCGACGGGAATGTCGCGCAGGCTCAAATGGTTGGTCTGGCCCGAGGCCATGGCGGTCAGGCTGCCGGCCGCCTGGCCCATGGCCATGCAGCTTCCCATGACGCGCGCCGAGCCCTGCGCCTCGCGGCTGGCCGAAAGGCAACGCCCGGCGATGACGACGTTCTCCAGCCCCTTCGGCAGCAGGCTTCCCAGCGGGATGTCGTAGGAGCCGCCATCGGCGACGGGGATGCGGATCTGGCCGGTGCCGTCCTGGTGGATGTCGACGTGGTGGCAGCCCTTGGCGACGCCGTCCTCGCGCTTGCGGGCCTCCAGCACGTCCTCGCCGGTGAGCACATAGTCGCCGACGACGCGGCGCGTCTCGCGGATGCCGATCCGCGGCGACATGCCCGAGATGCTGGCATCGCCGAAGCCGGGCACCGCCTTGCGCAGGAAGGCCGCGCACTGGAACACTTGGCCGGTCAGCACGCGCAGCGCGGTGGCCATGTTGTCGGCCTGCATGGGATCGTCGAGCACGATGCGGGTGGCGTTGACGCAGACCTCGCGGCGCACGTCCGAGGTCGGCTGGATCATGATCAGCGCGGTCGGGAACATGTCGCCGCGGGCGATCGCGTCGCCGAGCAGCGGGCCGTCGCCCTTGAAGAAGACGCAGGGCTGGCCCTGGCGGTAGATCTCCTCGGTGATCTCGCGGTCGGTGCGGCCGCCGCGGATCGCCTCGCTCTCGCCCACCGCCACCGATTCGGGATGCTCGCGCACGTAGGAGAGCAGCGCGGCACTGTCGACGTTGGCCATGCGGAACATCATCGACATGGGCTGCGGCTTCTCGTCGGGGCCGACGCTCATCATCTGCGCGCCGGCCATGGCGCACAGGTCGCCGTCGCCGGAGGCGTCGACGAAGGCACGCGCCGTCAGCAGCCGGCGGCCGCCCTTGTTGCGCACCACGAGGCCGGAGATCCTGCCGCCCGCCTGCACCACCTCCTCGGCGAAGGTCTGGAGATAGACCTTGACGCCCGCGCCGAAGACGAGCTGCGGGATGGCGATCTTCATGATCTCGGGGTCGTAGGCGACATACTGGATCAGCCGCCAGTCGTTGAGCTTGGCGACGAAGCCGCCCATGTCGCGGCAGAGGTCCAGGAGATCGTTGAGCACGCCGCCGACCGTGTCCTGCCCGCGCCCGTTGATCGCGCCGTCCACCGTCATCCCGGTGAGCAGTTCGCCGCCGAGCATCTGTCCAGCCTCGACGAGCGCGGTGCGGGCGCCGTTGCGGGCGGCGGCCACCGCCGCGGCGATGCCGGCGCTGCCGCCTCCGAGCACGATGACGTCATAGTCCTGGCTGTCCACGATGGGGTCTCCCTGCTTGCCGCGTCGGAGAGGGTTATTGCAATCTTGGATCCATGATGCAATATGCTTCATGCAAATCAGTGGAGGAGAGGCCCGGCGTGCAGTGGGGCGAACTGGAAATCGGGGGTGCGAGCGAAGCCCGGCAGTCGGAGGACGATTCGGCGGTCCGTGACCCCGCGACCGGGGCGGTCGTCGGCCATGTTCCGGCATTGTCGGCCGACATGGTCGGTGCGGCGGTGGCAGCGGCCCACGCGGCCTTCGCCGGCTGGTCGGGTCTGGCGCCGCAGGAGCGGGGCAAGGTCCTGCGGCGGCTCGCCGCGCTGATTGCCGACAATTCGGCCGATCTCGCGAGCCTGCTCACCGCCGAGCAGGGCAAGCCGCTCGCCGAAGCGCGCGCCGAGATCGGTTCGGCCGCCGCCTATTTCGACTTCTTCGCGGAGGAGGCGCGGCGCCTCGACGGCGAGATCGTCGCCTCGCCCCGTGCCGACAGCCGCATCCTCGTCGCCCACAAGCCGGTCGGCGTGGTGGCCGCCATCACGCCGTGGAACTTCCCCGCCTCGATGGTGGCGCGGAAGCTGGCGCCGGCGCTCGCCGCCGGCTGCACCGTCGTGCTCAAGCCCGCGCCGCAGACGCCGTTGACGGCGCTGGCGATCGCCGCGCTCGCGCGCGAGGCGGGCGTCCCGGAGGGCGCGCTGCAGGTCGTCACCGGCGACGCCGCCACGATCGGCGCGGTGCTGACGCGGGATCCGCGCGTCGCCATGCTGAGCTTCACCGGCTCGACCGCGACCGGGCGCCGGCTCTATGAACAATGCGCCGGGACGATCAAGAAGCTGGGCCTCGAACTGGGCGGGCACGCGCCCTTCATCGTGTTTCCCGACGCCGACCTCGACAAGGCGGCCGCGGCGGCGGTCGCCGCGAAGTTCCGCAATGCCGGGCAGACCTGCGTGTGCCCCAACCGGTTCTTCGTCCATGCCGAGATCTACGAGGCCTTCCTCGAACGCTTCCTGCGCGAGGTCGACCGGCTGGTGCCGGGCGACGGGCGCGACCCGAAAAGCACGCTCGCGCCGCTGATCGACGTGGCGGCGTTGGCCAAGGTCGAGCGCCACGTGGCCGACGCGCTGGCGCGGGGCGCGACGCTGACCCGCGGCGGGCGGCCCGCCGCGATCGGCGGCACCTGGTACGAGGCGACCGTGCTGGAGAACGTCGACGCCGAGATGCTGGTCTCCTGCGAGGAGACGTTCGGGCCGGTGGCGGCGATCAGCCGCTTCTCCGACATCGGGGAGGTGAAGGCGCAGGTCAACGCCTCGCCCTACGGGCTTGCCGGATACGTCTTCGGCCGCGACATCTCGACCTTGCTGAAGACGGCCGAATCGCTCGACCTCGGCATGGTCGGCATCAACGCCGTCCACCTCGGGCTGGAGATGGCGCCGATCGGCGGCGTCAAGCAGTCGGGGCTGGGGCGGGAAGGCGGGCATGCCGGCCTGCTCGACTATTGCGAGCAGCAATATCTGCTGATCGGCGTGTAGACGGCCGCCGCCGGAGAAGGAAAGCAAACCACGCAATGGAACAGACATGCACAGCCGGCCGCGCCTGACCACCTGGCTCTACCTGAGCCCGCTGCACCTGCTGCTGCTGGCCATCCTGACCGCGCCGTCGGTCTATGTGTTCTGGCTGAGCCTGAACGAATCCAGCTACGGCACAGGCCTGACCTTCGTCGGGCTCGACAATTACCGCATGGTCTTTTCCGACCCGTATTTCTGGCGGGCGGCGGTCAACACGTTCTTCGTCGTCAACGGCGTCGTCTATGTCGAGCTCGTGGTGGCGCTGGCGCTGGCCACGCAGTTCGCGGCGGGCGTGCCGCTCAGGGGCGCGATGTTCGCCTGCATCCTGATGCCCTACGCGATCTCGGAGGTGGTGGCCGTCCTGGTCTGGAAGATGATGATGGACCCGAGCGTCGGCGCGATCGCCCGCACGATCGAGGGGATGGGCTTCGGCATGCTCAACTGGAGCGCCTCGCCGACGATCGGGCTCACGCTGGTCGGCGTCATCAACGTCTGGACCCACCTGCCCTTCACCTTCCTGATGCTCTATGCCGGGCTGCTGGCGATCGACCCGTCGCTCTACGAGGCGGCGCAGATCGACGGCGCGACGCGCTGGCAGCGCTTCACGCGCATCACGCTGCCGCTGCTGGTGCCGACCATCCTGATCGCGCTGATCTTCCGGCTGATCTTCGCCTTCCGCATGTTCTCCGAGGTGTGGCTGCTCACCAAGGGCGGGCCGGCGCGGCTGTCGGAGGTGCTCGCCGTCTATCTCTACCAGCACGGCTTCCGCTACGGCGATTTCGGCATAGCCTCGGCCACCGGCTGGCTGATGGTGCTCGGCTCGCTGCTGCTCGCCTCGGTGTTCCTGTTCGCCATGCAGCGCAGCATGAGGGGCGCCTGATGCGCTCTCGCCTCTCGCTACCGGCGCGCCTGGCGCGCGGCCTCTTCCTCGCCGTGATGCTGGCGTGGTCGGTGGGGCCGATCCTGTTCATCGTGATGTCGTCGTTCAAGCGGCAGGTCGACATCTTCGTCTATCCGCCGAAGCTCGTCTTCACGCCGACGATCGACAACTACCTGAAGCTGACGACCCAGTGGAAGGGCTTCTTCGACGCGATGGGCAACAGCCTGATCGTGGCGCTCGGCGCCACCGTGCTCGCCGGCGTCGTCAGCTTCCTCGGCGGCTATGCCTATTCGCGCTACCGCAGCCGGCTGACCTTGTGGACGGCAGTCTACATGATCGCGGTGCGCGTGCTGCCGCCGATCGTGGTGACGCTGCCGCTGTTCCCGGTGGTCGACCGGCTCGGGCTGGGCGACACCCACATCCTGCTCGTCCTGCTCTATGCGACCTTCTGGGTGTCGCTGAACACGATGATCATGAAGAACTTCTTCGACCAGATCCCCTACGAGCTGGACGAGGCCGCCTATGTCGACGGCGCGTCGGAATGGCAGCTTGTCCACCGCATCCTGGCGCGGCTGACGCTGCAGGGCATGGCGGCGGGGTCGATCTTCGTCTTCGTCTTCGCCTGGAACGAATACCTGTTCGCGATGATCTTCACCACCAACAGGGCCAAGACTGCGCCGCTGATCCTGAGCGAGCTGATGGGCGCGGTCGACGGCACCGAATGGGGCGTGCTGTTCGCCGGCGTGACGCTGCAGCTCGTGCCGGTGGTGCTGCTCGTCACGCTGGCGCGCCGCTACCTGATCGCCGGGCTGGCGGCCGGCGCGGTGAAGGGCTGAGCCGGCCCGCCGGAGACGACGATGGAGAACCGCGAGACATACGACTACATCGTGGTGGGCGCCGGATCGGCCGGTTGCCTGCTCGCGGCGCGGCTGAGCGAGGACGCCGGCACCTCGGTGCTGCTGGTCGAGGCGGGGCCGCGCGACTGGAACCCGTGGCTGCACGTGCCGACGGGGTTCTTCAAGACGATCAACGACCCGCGCTACGACTGGCGCTACGAGACCGAGCCGGAGCCGGAGCTGAAGGGCCGCCGCATCGCCTGGCCGCGCGGCAGGGTGCTCGGCGGGTCGAGCGCGATCAACGGCTTGATCTACATCCGCGGCCAGGCGGACGACTTCAACGATTGGGCGCAGCGCGGCAATCCCGGCTGGGGCTGGGCCGACGTGCTGCCCGCCTTCCGCGCGGTCGAGGCGCAGGCGCGCGGCGAAAGCGAGTTCCACGGCGCCGGCGGCGGGCTGGGCGTCGAGGACCCGGATGTCGGGCTGGAGCTTGTCGCGCGCTTCGTCGAGGCGGGGCGGCAGGCGGGCCTGCCGGTGAACGACGACTTCAACGGCATCGCGCAGGAGGGCGTCGGCCGTTTCCAGCTCACCACGCGCAAGGGCCGCCGCTCGTCGAGCGCGCGCGCCTTCCTGGCGGCCGCAGCGCGCCGGCCCAATCTGCGCATCGTGACAGGGGTGACCGCCGAGCGGCTGGAGCTCGACGGCCGCAGGGTCGCCGGATTGCGCTGCTGGCGCGGCCGGCAGGCGCTCGACTTCGCCTGCCGGCGCGAGGTGGTGCTGACGGCCGGCACGGTCGGCTCGACGCAGCTCCTCCAGCTCTCGGGCATCGGCGATCCGCAGCATCTCAAGACGGCAGGTATCGAGCCGCGGCACGCGCTCGGCGGCGTCGGCCTGCATCTGCAGGACCATCTGCAGTCGCGGCTGATGCTGCGGCTTTCGCGGCCCATCAGCCTCAACGACCTGACGCGCGGGCCGGCGCGCAAGCTGGCGATCGGGCTGGACTACCTGCTGCGGCGCAGAGGCGTGCTCAGCTTCGGCGCCTCGCTCGCCGGCGGCTTCGCGCGCACGCCGCTGTCGCCGGACCGGCCGGACGTGCAGTTCCACTTCCAGCCGCTCAGCCTCGACAGCTACGACGGCGGCCTGCATCCGTTTCCGGGCGCGACGATCTCGGCCTGCCAGCTCAGGCCGGAGAGCGAGGGGACGATCCGCGTCACCTCGCCCGACCCGGCCGCGCGGCCGGAGATCCGCGCCAACTATCTTTCGAGCGAGCGCGACCGGTTGACCATGATCGAGGGATTTCGCTGGGCGCGGCGGATCGCGGCCGCCCCGGCGCTGGCGGAAATCGTCGCCGCCGAGCACCGGCCCGGCGCCGGGGTGCGCAGCGACGACGAGATCCTCGACTTCATCCGGGCGACCGGCAGCTCGATCTATCATCCGAGCGGCACCTGCCGCATGGGGCCTGACCCGCAGCGCGGCGACGTCGTCGATGCGCGGCTCAAGGTGCACGGGCTGGAAGGGCTGCGGGTCGCCGACTGCTCGATCATGCCGCGGCTCGTCTCCGGCAACACCAACGCCGCCGCCATCATGATCGGCGAGCGGGCGGCGCAGTTCATCCGCAACGACAGGACCGCCGCCGGCCGTGCGCCCGCGCGCGCCGCGGCGCCGGAAGCAACAGGGAGGGTCGCATGACGGACGTCAGGCTTTCGGGGGTGCGCAAGCGCTTCGGCAGGGTCGAGGTCATCCCCAGCCTCGACCTCGAGATCGAGGACGGCGAGTTCGTCGTGCTCGTCGGCCCGTCCGGCTGCGGCAAGTCCACGCTGCTGCGGATGATCGCCGGGCTGGAGGAGATCGACGCGGGCGAGCTGTCGATCGCCGGCCGCAGGGTCAACGACCTCTCCCCGAAGGAGCGCAACATCGCCATGGTGTTCCAGAGCTACGCGCTCTATCCGCACATGACGGTGCGCGACAACATGGCCTTCTCGCTGCGGCTCGCCAAGGCGGAGAAGGCGGTGGTCGACGAGCAGATCGGCAGGGCGTCGGGCATACTCGGGCTGGCGCCGCTGCTCGACCGGCTGCCGCGCCAGCTCTCGGGCGGCCAGCGCCAGCGCGTGGCCATGGGCCGCGCCATCGTGCGCGATCCGGCGGTGTTCCTGTTCGACGAGCCGCTGAGCAACCTCGACGCCAAGCTGAGGGTGCAGATGCGCGCCGAGATCCGCGGCCTGCACGACCGGCTCAAGGCCACGACCATCTACGTCACGCACGACCAGGTCGAGGCGATGACCATGGCCGACAAGATCGTGGTGATGCGCGAGGGCCGGATCGAGCAGGTCGGCCGGCCGATGGATCTCTATGCGCGGCCCGCCAACCTGTTCGTGGCGACCTTCCTCGGCAGCCCGGAGATGAACCTGCTGCCGGCGCGGCCGGCCGGCTCCGGCTTCGACCTCGGGGCGGACGGGCGGGTGGCGGCGCCGGGAGCGGCCGCTGCCGCGGCGCAGGACCTGACGCTCGGCGTGCGGCCGCACCAGATCGCGCTGCGTCCGCCCGAAGGGGCGGACGTCACCGCCGCGATCGTGCTGGTCGAGCGCACCGGCGCGGAAACCGTGCTCACCTGCGAGCTGCCGAGCGCGCGGCGCATCTGCGTCGTGGCGCCGGGGATGGCGGACGGCAGGGCCGGCGACCGGGTGGGGCTGGCCTTCGATCCGGCCGGGCTGCACTGCTTCGACACCAAGACCGGCCAGGCGCTCGCCGCCTGAGCCCGTTCAGATGACCGCCTGCTCGGCGAGGCGGCACAGGTCGGCGTCGGTGTAGCCGAGCTCCTTGAGCACGGCGGGCGTGTCGGCGCCGAGCTCGGGCGGGGCGACGGTGGGAGGCACAACCTCGCCGTTGACCTTGAAGCCCAGCGTCGGCAGGTGGATGTCGTGCGGCTCGCGCGTCCAATGCACGGGATATGCGAAGGCGCGCGTGGCCGCGTGGGCCTCGGCCAGCGTCTCGTCGAGCGAGCGCACCTTCGCCGCCGGGGCGCCGGCGGCATCGAGCGCCTTCTCCCATTCGAGCGCGGAGCGGGTGCGGAAGATCGATACAAGCTCCGCCCGCAGGGCGGCGGCGTTCTCCTGGCGCGCCTCGGCGTCGCGCCACCGCGCGTCCTCGCAAAGGTCCGGCCGCCCCAGCCCGGCGCACAGCGCCCGGAACTGGCGGTCGTTGTTGGCGGCGACCATCAGCAGGCCGTCGGCCGTCTCGAAGGCGCCGGACGAGGGGCTCTGGCTCCACGCCTCGTTGCCGGCCGGCTTCGGCATCCAGCCGCCGGTCAGGTGGCTGGTCACCAGCGAGGCCATCAGCAGCATCGAGGTGTCGAGCATGGCGACGTCGAGATGCACCGCCTCGCCGGTCCGCCGCGTCTCGTGCAGCGCCGAGACGATGGCGAAGGCGGCGTTGAGGCCGGTCGCGTAGTCGACATAGGGCGCGCCCACCTTCTGCGGCCCGGTGTCGACCGTGCCGGTGGTCTTCATGATGCCGCTCATGCCCTGGATGACGTGGTCGTAGGCGGGCCGGTGGCTCATCTCGCCGTCCTGGCCGAAGGCCGAGATCGAGCAGTAGACGATGCGGGGGTTGATCTCGCGCAGCACGTCGAAGGACAGGCCCAGCCGGCGGATCGTGCCGGGGCGGAAGTTCTCGATGAAGACGTCGGCGTCGCGGACCAGCCGCTTGAGGATATCGACGCCCTCGGCCGCCTTCAGGTTCAGCGTCACCGACTTCTTGTTGGCGTTCTGCGTCAGGTAGGTGAGGCCCATGCCTTCCGCGTTGAGGCCGGGCAGGTGGCCCTTGTCGCGTGACCAGTCGCCGACGCCGGGCGTCTCGATCTTGAGCACCTCCGCCCCCATCAGCGCGAGCTGGTAGGCGGCGTAGGGGCCGGCGAGCACCTGCGTCAGGTCGATGACGCGCAGACCGGAAAGCGGCTGGAACATCAGGCCGCTCCCTGCCGGCGGGTGGGGGCCGCCCACGCGGCCGCCGATCCGAGATGGGGTTTGAGAAGAAGCGCCATCGCCATCACTTGTGCTTGAACATCAGTTTGCAGTCGCCGACCTGGTCGCGGATCGAGCCGAGCCAGTCGCGAGCGGGCCGGCTGTCGCCGAGGAAGGCGTCGAGGAAGGCGAGCGTGACCCGCCGCACGGCCTCCTGCTGGGCCGGCACGTGGGTGTGCGGGTCGCGCTCGGTCAGACCGCCGAGGAAATGGTCGCCGCCGTCGAGCACGGCGAGGTACTTGTTTCCGGCGGGCGCCAGTTCGTAAGGCTCGCATTTCCAGTGCCAGTCGCCGCCCCTGGCGCCGCGGTCGAGCGTGCCGGTGACGTTGAGCACCGGTCCGGTCATGCCGTCCCACGAGCGGTCGCGCAGGCCCTGCTGGTCGCGGCCCTGCGCGCTGAGCAGGATCGCGGCGGAAAAGCGCGGATCGCGGAAGCCGCGCGGGCCGCTGCCCGGCATGTCGATCTCCGCGCCGGCGAGAAGCTGCGCCGTGTAGGCGCCGAAGGAATGGCCGGCGATGGCGCCGGGCAGCGGACCGGAAGGCGCGCCGACGGCCGCGAATATCTCAGGCAGCGCGTCCATCACCCTGCCGACGACCGCCAGCCGCTCCAGCCAGCGCGCCGGCGTGTGCAGGATCTCGTGCATGCGCGCCCGGACCGGCGGCTGCAGGCTCCAGCGGGAATTGTCGGCCTGGGGATCGAGCCCGAGCTGCGGCTCGGCGCGGGCGACCGTGTCGATCGCATCGGAGAAGGTCGGGTGGATGACGAGATAGCCGTGGCGCGCCCAGTTGCGCGAGAGCGGCCCGTATTCGCGGCCGTTCGAGCCGAGCCCGTGGCAGAAGACGACGAAGCCGCGCGGCGCCCGGCCCTCCGGCCAACGACAGGTGAGGGCGGCGGCCTCGCCGAGGGCGGCGCTGCCCGCCAGCACGCCATGCGCCTCGCGCACGCCCGCGGCCTCGAAAACGGGTTCGTAGACCGCCGTCATGGCGCCGCCCCCGCAACCGTCGCGGCGCTTTCGGCGCGCGCATCGCCTTCGGCGTAGAGGAAGCAGTTGGCGGTGCCGCCGCCGGCGATCGGATAGGCCGGCGGCATCTCGGTCGCGCAGCGCGGCATGACGTAGGGGCAGCGGTTGCGGTAAGGGCAGCCCTCGGCCGCCACGCGCTGCGCATCGAGCGCCGGCGCGGCCTTGCGGGCGGCGCGGCGGCGGCGCTGCGCCTCCGGGTCGAGCAGCGGCACGGCGTCGAGCAGCGCCTTCGTGTAGGGATGTGCCGGCGCGTGGTAGACGCGGTCGGACGGCCCCTCCTCGACGATATGGCCGAGATACATGACGGCGATGCGGTCCGAGATGTGGTGGACCAGCGCGAGGTCGTGGGCGATCAGCAGGTAGGCGATGCCGAGCGCGTCGCGGCGCTCGTACAGCAGGTTGATGATCTGGTTCTGGGTCGAGACGTCGAGCGCGCTCACCGGCTCGTCGAGCACGATCAGCTTCGGCTGCAGCGCCAGCGCCGAGGCGATGGCGATGCGCTGGCGCTGGCCGCCGGAGAACTGGTGCGGATGGCGGCCGAGATGCTCCTCCGACAGCGAGACCAGCTTCAGCAGCTCGACCGCGCGGGCGCGCCGCTCGGCGCGGCTCATGCCGGTGTGCACGCGCAGCGGCTCGGTGACGATGTCCTCGACCGTCATCGACGGGTTGAGCGAGGAATAGGGATCCTGGAACACGGCCTGGATCTGGTTGCGCACCGCCGGCGGGTAGCGCGTGTTCATCGCGGCGAGGTCGACGTCGCCGAAGCGGATCGAGCCGGCGCTGGCCGGCACGAGGCCGAGCACGGTGTTGGCGATGGACGACTTGCCCGAGCCGGACTCGCCGACGAGGCCGAGCGTCTCGCCGGCGCGGATCGTCAGGTTGGCGCCGTTGACCGCATGGAAGGGACGGCCCTTGAAGCCGAGCAGTGAGCGGCCCCAATAGGTGACCCTGAGGTCGGCGATCTCTAGGAGCGGCTGGCCGTTCACGACGCGGCCCTCAGCTCGATCTCGCCGGCGCGCACGCAGCGGACCAGCCGCCCGCTGCCGGTGAGCGGCACCAGCCGGTCGCAGGCGCCGGGCCGATAGAAGTCGCAGCGGTTGGAGAAGCGGCATCCGGCCGGCCACGAGCCCGGCCGGGGCACGTTGCCGCGGATGGTGGGCAGCGGCGGGTTGCGGTCGGCCGCATGCGGCATGGCCGAGAGCAGGCCGCGCGTATAGGGGTGGCGCGGGTCGGAGAAG